>Ga0111141_131_pt1 | contig 21580 bp, 19 predicted proteins | sample DeeMarSeWOR28_12_FD_80396 | JGI IMG/M metagenome (GOLD analysis project Ga0111141, IMG submission 80396) | Acidithiobacillales bacterium SG8_45 | reverse complement strand
AGTAGCAGGTCAGATCATGCCCTATGATCTACGTTATCTCGCAAACCTGTGTGGCGCAGAGTTGCGTGGCGATCCCGACAAAGTCATTTCCGAGATATCCTCGATGGAAAGTGCTAGCGAGGATCAGATCACATTTTTGCTGGATAGCAAGTACCTGAAGCAAGTGAAAGACATACGTGCTGGCGCCGTTATCGTAAACGAAAAGAATGCAGACGCCGTCAACGGCAACGTTTTAATAAGCAAGAATCCCCATTTGGCATTCGCCAAGGTAGCCCAGGCCCTGCATCCGCCTGTGCAAGAAGCCAAGGGCATTGCCGCTTCGGCGGTTGTCGCCGCCGGAGCCAGGGTTGCGAGCAGTGCCAGGATCGGTCCAAATGTAACAGTCGAGACCGGTGCGATTATTGGTGAGAATGTGCAGATTGGCGCCGGATGCTTTATCGGCGCAGATGTCGTCATCGGTAGCGGAACCAGAATCCGGCCCAATGTCGTAATTGAAAATCGCTGTGAAATCGGAACCAACTGTCTTATACAACCCGGCGCTGTTATCGGGGGCGATGGTTTCGGTTTTGCCAGGAACGGAGATGCCTGGGAAAAGATCCCACAGGTGGGACGGGTCATCATCAAAGACAATGTCGAGATCGGCGCCAATACCACGATAGACCGTGGCGCCATTACCGACACGATCATTCATCAGGGCGTCAAGATAGATAATCTGGTGATGATTGCCCATAATGTCGAGATTGGTGAGAATACCGCTATCGCTGCGCTGGCAGGCGTCGCCGGCAGCGCGACCGTCGGAAAACGTTGTTCAATCGGTGGTCAGGTTGGTATTTTCGGCCACATTTCCCTTACCGATGATGTCGTGGTTGCGGCCACGTCCCTGGTCAGGCGCTCCATCAAGGAACCGGGGGTCTATTCCGCCAGTGTTTACGCGGACAGGCTGGATAAATGGCAAAGAAATCATGCGCGACTCGCCGAGCTCGATAGCCTGGTGCGTCGCCTGATTCATTTGGAAAAAGAATGCAGTAAGGATAAGGAGTAACTGGCGTTGAGCAAAACCAATATAGATATTTACAAGGTGATGGACTGGTTGCCTCATCGTTACCCGATGCTGCTCGTGGATCGAATCATCGATTTTGAGCCGGACAATTCAATCACGGCGATCAAGAACGTCACTATTAACGAACCATTTTTTCAGGGGCACTTTCCCGGTCAACCTATCATGCCTGGCGTATTGATCGTCGAGGCGATGGCACAGGCGGCCGCCCTGCTATTTCGGGTGGATGAAGAAAACAAGCCCGGTGAAGAGGCGACCTACTATTTTGTCGGTATTGATAAGGCAAGGTTCAAACGCCCGGTACAGCCAGGTGACCAGCTGATAATGAATATCAAAATCAAGCGAAAGATGCGGGGCATCTGGAAATTCGAGGGCACCGCGACGGTAGACGGCCATGTCTGCTGTACCTCTGAATTCATGTGCACCTATAAGGAAGATTAATGATCCACCCCCAGGCGGTTGTTGATCCGGGCGCCAGGATAGGAAAAGAAGTCACGATCGGTCCGTTTTCCATCATTGGTCCGGATGTAGAGATCGGCGACAACACCTGGATTGGCCCGCATGTTGTGATCAACGGCCCATCCCGCATTGGCGCCAACAACAAGATCTATCAGTTCGCGTCGCTTGGCGATGCCCCCCAACATATCGCCTACCAGGATGAGCCGACACAGCTGGAAGTCGGCGACAACAATACCATTCGCGAATATGTCACGTTTAATCGAGGCACGACTACGGGCGGTGGTGTCACGAGGATAGGAAATGGAAATTTCTTCATGGCCTATACCCATGTTGCGCACGATTGCCAGATTCGCGACAACACCATATTTGCCAATGCCGCCAGCCTTGCCGGCCATGTAGAAGTTGATGACTACGCCATTCTTGGTGGCTTCACACTGGTGCACCAGTTTTGCAAGATCGGTGCGCATTCAATTACCGCAGTCAATACCGTTGTGTTCAAGGATATCCCTCCATACGTCAAGGCGGCAGGTTACGGTGCCAAGACTCATGGTTTGAATCTCGAAGGTATGCGTCGTCGCAGCTTTGATCAAGATATCATCCAGCAGCTGAAAGAGGCCTATCGTATCGTTTATCGATCAGGTATGACGACCGAACAGGCGTTGCAGGCCTTGAAACCGTTGGCCGTCGACTCAGCCGATGTCGCGCGCTTTTCCGATTTTATCGAGAAGTCCGAGCGGGGCATTATCCGCGGCTAACATGCAGCAGAGAGTGATTCGAATCGGAATTGTCGCGGGTGAAGAGTCCGGTGACTTGCTTGGGGCAGGGCTGATCCGAGAAATTCGTTCGCACTGGCCCAATGCAGAATTCGAGGGTATCGGTGGCCCGAGAATGCAGGCGGCCGGTTGCAACAGTCTTTATCCGATGAAAAAGCTGTCGATCATAGGCATTTTCGAGGTGCTGGGCAGTATTGTGTCCCTGATTCGCATACGCAGCGGCTTGGTGCGACATTTTCTGGAGACGCGTCCCGACGTGTTTATCGGGATCGATGCACCCCAGTTCAATATCGGTTTGGCAGAAAAGCTGAAAACGGTCGGCATTCCAACCATGCACTATGTCAGCCCGACTGTCTGGGCATGGCGCCGGTATCGAATCAATCATATCCGGCGCGCAATTGATCATATGCTTGTACTGTTTCCATTTGAGCTCGATATCTATCACCAGCAGGGAATACCAGTCACCTTTGTGGGTCACCCGTTGGCCGACGAGCTGCCCGAGTCACCGGATCGCAACGCCGCCAGGGAAAAACTCGATCTCCCCCGGAACCGTGTTGTTGTCGGGCTATTGCCAGGCAGTCGCCGGGGGGAATTGCTACGGCACGCCGAGTTGTTTGTTCGTACTGCAGCATGGCTGCACCAGCGTAACCACAAACTGGTTTTCTGTACGCCACTGGTTAGTAAGGAGACCAGGCGTATTTACGAGGACGCGATCGCACGGCTGGGGGCGGGTGAATTACCGATTCTGCTGATTGACGGTCAATCACGGGAAGTCATGGAGGCATCGGATGTCCTGGTCATTGCGTCGGGCACCGCGACACTGGAAGCGGCCCTGCTAAGGCGGCCGATGGTGGTGACTTACAGGATAAACTGGCTTACCTATCTGGTTTTCAAAATGTTCTCCCAGATCAAGTTGTATGCCCTGCCAAATAATCTGGCCGGCAAGGAATTACTGCCAGAGTACATGCAGGCTAACGCGACGGCAGAAAATCTCGGTCGTGCGACAGAGAACTTCCTGGCTCACCCTGAGCATATGGACCAGGTACGAAGCGAGCTGGACCAGATGGCTCACGCGTTGAAGCAGAACGCCAGCAAGCGTGCGGCGGACGCGGTAATCGAATTCATTAGTAAACAGTCCACGACGGAAAAGGCATAGACCTTCCATTATGGCCGCCATTGCTCCTGACGACCTGACAACCCTTGACCGTATCTATGCGGCAAACGACTATCAGGTGGCCGGTGTTGATGAGGCCGGGCGCGGCCCGCTTGCCGGTCCGGTTGTCGCTGCCGCCGTGATCCTGGATTCTGCCGCGCCGGTAGCAGGTATTAAGGACTCCAAGAAACTCTCCGCGGTAAAACGGGAAGCGTTATCTGTTGAAATCAAGGCCAGCGCGCTGGCATGGTCGATTGCATCAGCCAGCGTCGAAGAGATCGACTCACTGAATATTCTTCACGCCAGCCTGTTGGCGATGAAGCGAGCGGTGGATTCCCTGTCGTTGTCACCGCGAGTCGTGCTGGTGGACGGTAACCGGGCACCGGCTCTTACTTGTGAGTGTTACACGGCAGTCAAGGGCGATGCCTGGGTGCCTGCAATAGGCGCCGCTTCAATACTGGCAAAAGTAGAGCGCGATAGGATTATGCTGGAGGCCGACCGGCTTTTACCCAATTATGGTTTCGCTTCGCACAAGGGCTACCCGACCCGCATACATATCGAGGCGCTTGAGCGAGAAGGAGTAAGTGAAATACACCGCAGGAGTTACGCGCCGGTTAGAAGATTACTGAGCACCCTGAAGCGGAGCGGTCGTTAGCTGGACAAAGTCAGGGTGTGTCTGGAAATAATTGTTAACGTGTTCTCACGAACGTTCAGCTGACGTTAGAAAATAAGGGAATTGATGGCTCCATATCAGGCGGATACTGCCATCGCTCCCAGACTTTCCAAGCCCTTGCAACACCGGTGGCAATGGTGTCCCCTGGTTACCTGAGAGCTTGCCATTAAAGGCAAGCCGGCCGGTAGTAATGGGTTCCCATTCACCGGTTCCAGTAAGCTGAAAGGGTCCACTCCTGGTTTTCACCGCGTAGCGCACAACCTTATCTTCTGCCACGAGGTCGATATCGTAAGAGCCGGTGTTGCCCGCACCAAACCAGGCGGACGCCAGCGAATCGATACGGATTTCGGCACCGCCTGTTATCGAGGTTTTACTTAAACTTAAGGAATTAGAATTGACGCGAATGATCCCGGTCAAGCCGGCGTTGGCGGCAATCGGGGAGAGCAATGCAGCAGTTGCCGCCGGCAACTTCGCTTCTATGTGGTGGAAAGTTACTTTGCCGATAGCTGCCTTACCCTTGGCCGACATTACGATGTCTTTCGATGCGAGTTCCAGTTGAATGCCGATACGGCCGGTGATCATGTAAAACGGGTTGATGCGCCATCGGATGCGACTCGGTTCAAAGCCGGCCATGGCGGGAATTTGCGCAGCAATATTGGCAGATCCATTCCAGGCAGTTCCATCGACACCGCTCAGTGTGATCGGGAGTTCGGTCTTATGCGCGAGCCACACCGCCCATGACGCGGGAAGATTGACCAGCATGAAACTGATATAAAGTATGAAGCCTGCGATCAGCCATTTGATCCAGCCGCGGTCAGTCACGATCCGGAAGTCAGAGCAATACGCGAACTAACGATACCGGGTACATCTGTTGCGCTAATGGTCGTTGATTGCACACTGATGCCGAATTGCCGTTCAAGGTTTAACAGCCATTTGACCATCTGCGTGTATTCGATTTGCTCAAGTGTCAGCTTTGCCGAGGATTCTCCCACGGGTTCCATGCTGCCGAGATTCTCCCGGATACCATGGGTCTCCAGGGATTTTTCCAGTGCGGGAAGCAATCCGCCTGACAGGGGTGGCGCAACAGCCCGCGGCGACTTGAGTGATTGCACGCGCATTTCCGCCAACTGTGTTCGTGCTAGCGGAATGGCAGATTGCAGACGACTTACCGACACGGTTAGTGGTATCCAGTAGGCGTTATAGATTACCGTCACCAGCAAAATAGCAAGGGCAGCCGCGACCAATAACTGCTCCCGCCCGGAGCGGGTTCTCCAGTAGCGAACCGCTTTTCCGTATTGGGCGCTCACTTGTTCCAGTACTGTCATTTTCTTTCCAGCACGATCGCGGCAACCACCTTGCCTTCTTTTTGGTGAACCTGCCTAACGCTGTACGCCAGACCAGTTTCACCGATGGAGTTCTTCACCGTTTCCAGACTGCGGTAGTCTGGCAGTTCGACCGAGGCGGTCAACTTGTCAGCCTGGTAGGAAATTTCTTTCAGCGTCAGCGTGCCGCTTCTTCCGAGGATCGGGCTGATCGCTCCCAGTAGCGACAGGAAGCTGGTGTCTGAGTCGCTGTTGCCGAGCGATGAAGACTGCGCTAGGTTAGCCTGCATCTGCTTATAGGGGTCGACGATCAGGCTGGCCTCTTGCGGAAATGTCTTTTTGAAAATTGCTGTCATTTCATCATGCAAGGCTGTGTACTCGCTGTCCAATTGCCACCATTCGTAGCTTGTGAAAAAAACTGTTCCGATCAACCATGCGGTAACCATATAAAAGGCTGGCAGATACTGAATTCTGGAGCCGCCGCCCTGCCTGCGTGGGGTAAATTCCTGTTGCAACAGGTTTAACGGAAGTGAACTGCTCTCCGCCGCCTCCCAGAAGGTGCTCTCCTCGATCAGGATCTCAAGCCCCAGGTCCTGTTCCCATGCCTCGAGATCGAAATCTTCGGGAGGGTTCTGGATGATCAGGGTTTGCGGTGCTTCCATCGCATCGCGCAACGCAGATTTCAGCATATATGGCGGATGACCCGCCAGTATGGCACATCGATAACCGGACATCGGGCCAGTACGCAACCAGCAGATATCCTGATCACAGTGCAGTATCCATGCGTTGACGAGTGTCGAGATTGACAAGCTAACCGGCGTTACTGATTGCACCGACAGGCCAGCGTCATCGAATGTGGCTATCCATTGCTGTAATTTGCTGCGCTGCGTAACTGACACCGCCAATTTACTGTCAGCAGAACGTTCGAAAGTAAAAAACTGTTCCGCGGGATCATCGATAAGCCTTTCTTCCAGAGCGAACGGTAGTGCCCTGGTTATCTTGCTACGTGATCGGGTCGGTAACGTGACTTGGGTTAGCAAGGTATCCTCTGCAGGAGACCAGACATGAGCGGGCATGCCGCGAACATCAGCCGGCAATTCAGCCAGTTGCTCGACGCTACCATGGGCACTAACAACAGAACCCTCATACAGGCACCAGTCGACCTTGCCCGTTTCCGGCCAGCCATGAGGCAGGCGTAGTCCCAGTCGTCGCTCCTTGATAAGGGAAGATCGATCTCCCACGTTTGCCGGTCGTATATTGGCAAGTGTGCTAGTCAGATTGTTAAAAATAGTTGCCATTGTCCGTATCTTACCCGCTCGCCTCCGGCGCTGTCATATGAATCGTCGGACGTGCTTTGCCCAATGTTCTGCAGGGGAGGCCGGATTCAGGTCGGTAGACCAGGGTCTGGATCTGATTGCGGTAACGTCCGTTGCGGGTTTGTGTGTGAATCAAAAAATAGCTCGACCTGGTGTCGATGGCGACCTTGCCCAGTTTGTGATCATTGCCCGCCAGGGCCTGGATATCTGAGGCCTTGGTGAGCGGGCGTTCAGAGAGTGTTTTAGCGAGCGCTTCGGCATCAGGTAATGGCATATTGGTGAACAGCGCCGCCAGTACTGCCGGCGGCGCAGTATTGACATTGATAGCGGTCGCGGCGGGCAATGCAGACACCAATCCGCTGAGTTTGTCGGTGATTTCGGGAGTGAATCCCTTGATCAGTCGGAGTTCGTCGATATCCGATATCGGCTGATTGGCAGCACGATAGGGCGTCTCGCTGGCAAGGTAGTCAACGTCTTCTGCGCCGCCAGGTCTCGCCTGCGAATCAACATCCATCCAGTCAACAAGGGGTTCCACCAGCGACTCGCTAATGCCCTGATTGCTCAGCAGGCGACGAAAGATACCGATATCTTCCGCATTGGGTTGGCCGTTCTTGAGCAGGTTGTTCAGGTTGAATCTTCCCTGGGCATCCTCAATCGCGACCGAAACATGCCCGGATTCAATCGGCAGCGCGACTACCTGATTTGCCCATATTTCCTTCAGGTCGTCCTTATTGTTTTCCGAGGCATCGCGTTCCAGGACTATCGTCGCCATCGCCAGTGCCGAGCGGTAGGCATTTTCTCCCTGGGCCCGCTCCAGAATATTGCTCGACTGACGATACCAGATCTGCTGATTCAGGCTCATGAACACTGCGATAGCCGAGACGACACTGACAATCAGAATCACCGTCACCAGTGCCAGCCCGTGCTCATGGTGACGAGCGTACTGGACAGACCTAATATGTGTGTAATCAGGCATTGACAAGAAACAGTCGACGGATCGCCTCACGACCACGGACCTTGATAGTCAGTTCGACTCCAATTGGTAACTCGGCCTCGTTTTCTTCTTTTGGCCATGCGGCATTCCATTGATTGCCGCTATCGTAAAAACGCAATTCCAATTGTTCTACGTCTGCAATCAGCGCCACGGACGAGGGCCGCTCAACAGGCGCGCGATCCAGCGATGACCAAACCTGACGCTGCAGTTCGCCCTCACGCAAACGGTATGCAATGCGCTGGAGACCGGGCGTCTGACTTGTTGTGAGCGTCCACTGTCCTGATCGGGTAAATTCCAGCGACGGAGGGCTCAGTGCACGGCTGTCTACCGCACGTCCATTGAATGCGGCGAGCGGAAAGCCGCCAACATCGCGGATATTTCGGGTGCTTGCAAACGCCAGATCGTCTTCGAGGCGGGTAAGTGCCAATGTCAGCTGCTGCCAGTAACGGCGTTCGCCTTCAAGATGTTCATCCTGATCAATGATACGAATGAGGGTGCCGTAACTAACGGCAGAGACCACAGCAAAGATGATGATGGCAACCAGTAACTCGAACAGGGTAAAACCATGCTGTCGATAATGATGCTTTTCAGTCATACCGTTATTTGACCCGCGTCGGAATTCGTACGAAATCAACCAGAGACACAGAGGCCCCGTCCCGGTTCTTTTCGCTAACCTTGATCTCGATCCGTCTCAACGACGGTTCGGGAGTAGCCGCTACCTTCAGCGTCCAGTTCCATTCCCTTCCTGCCATGCTGTCGCTACCTTCGGTTGTGTCGATCGCCGGCCAAAGACGCGCCATCCGGACCTGTGTCAGTTCGTTTTGGGCCACCCAAAGTGCCAGTTGTCGGTCCCGCAGTGCCTGCGCAGAATCCGTTGACTGAATGGTTGTACGCGAGATGGCCGACAGGGCAATAGCTGCAATAACGAGTGCTACCAGCACTTCTATCAGGGTGAAACCCCGGTCATTTGTCGAGATCCTAAGCATTGACAGAAACAGTGGTTACTGTCCCGTCAGTGTGACTTTCGATGCGCCAGCGAAATTGCTTCTGGCGAATGGTAATGGAGACCAGCGGCATGTCACCAACTGGCGTAAAAACCAGTCCGGCGTCGGATCGGTCCAGCGGCCTGTCTTCGACCCGGATCTCTTCGACTGCCATGTTGGGCGGCCAGAGGCGCTGTCGGAATAGCGAGTCATCATGAATCGTTTCAAGTTCATTTTTATCATTCAGTGCCAGGAAGCGATATCCATTGACGTCGAACTGAACCGCGTAGACCCGGCCTTCCAGTACGGACTGCTGCTGGGTAGTCTGGAGCAGGACGGCCAGCCGGTTGGCCTCATCGCGTATCCCTGCCGAGCTATCAACGACCAAACGCGAGCCGATGCTGCCGGCCAATATCGCCAGCAGAATCATTACTACCAGCAGTTCCATCAGGGTAAAACCCGACTGCACTGGAATGCGGTGACGCATCAGTTCGCGCTGGCGCCCCAGTTGCCAATATCTGCATTGTTTTCGTCGCCTCCGGACTCACCATCGGCACCAAGCGTAAATACATCGATCGCACCATGTACACCGGGATTGAGATACTGATAGGGTCGGTCCCACGGGTCATTCGGCAGCTGTTCGATATAGGGTTGTTTCCAGTTACGTGGTACCGGATCGGAATCCGGTTTCGTGACCAGTGCCTGCAGGCCCTGAGCCGTGCTTGGATAGAAACCGTTGTCCAGTTTGTAGAGCTTCAATACGCCTACAAGGGTTTGAATGTCATGTTTGGCGGCGATGGTCCGTGCCTGATCCGTGCGCCCGAGAAAGTTGGGCAGCACCAGCGATGCGAGAATCCCGAGTATGACTACCACCACCAGGATTTCCAGCAAGGTGAAGCCGCGTTGTTTCAAATACCTGCGCATAAAAGTCGATGCCTCATCATATTATTAGTCGATTCATTTCAAAAATGGGTAATAGAATAGCAAGTACAATCATAAAAATAATTGCACCGGCCACCAGTAGCAGCAAAGGTTCAAGCACGGCAGTCAACGCGCGTACGCGATTGCCCAGTTCGCGTTCCTGGGTTGCCGAAGCGCGGTCGAGCATCGTATCTAGTTTTCCGGTTGATTCGCCGCTGGCGATCAGGTGGATCACGACGGGCGGGAATAGTCCAGACCGTTTGAGGGATTGCGAAAGACTGCCGCCTTCACGCACCGCCTTGTAGGCAGACTCCATCGCCGAGCGCATCGGCAGATTTCCCGGAATATCGCGTGCGGATTGCAGCGCGTTTAGCAGCGGGATGCCGCTGCTGGTGAGAATACCCAGTGTGCTGGTTATTCGTGCGCTGTTGACACCGCGTATCAATCGGCCAACCACCGGCAATTCCAGCAACAGTTGGTGCCATCGATAACGAATTTCCTGCTGTCGTAACATCAGTCGAAAAGCCACGAAAGCAAGCAACAGGGCGACCAACGCATAGATGCCACCCACCCTGACCAGGTCGCTTAGGCCAATTAGCGCCGACGTCAACCAGGGGAGTTCCTGACCAGTATTGAGGAATACCCGTGCTACCTGTGGTACCACATAGATCATCAGCCCGGTAACGGCCAGAAACGCGACCAGCACAACGAGCGCCGGATAGATAAACGCCAGCAATACTTCCTGTTGAAGGTTCTGGCGGTTTTCGGTGAAATCGGCAAGCCGATCCAGAACACCATCCAGTTGCCCACTTTGTTCTCCTGCATCCACCATGCTTCGGTAGATCGACGGAAAGGCAGAAGGGAAGGATCCCATTGCTGTTGCCAATGACTGACCTTCAAGCACCTTCGCACGCACACCAGCAATCATTGAACGCGATCGCGCCGATTCTGATTGCTCAATCAACGCGTTGAGGCATTCCTCGATTGTCAGACCGGCGCTGATAAGGGTGGCGAACTGGCGAGTAAGAATAGCCAGCTCGCTTTTCGACATACCGCGTTGCCAGGAGAAATGCTGGCTTTGTTTCGAACCGCGATCAACAATGGCATCGACATGGAGCGGAGTAAGACCTTTTTCGCGCAATGTCGAACGCACCTGGCGCTCGGCGTCGCCCTCGAGGATGCCCTTGACTGTTCGTCCGTTACTATCAAGCGCTTGGTATTCAAATGCACCCATGGTTATTCACGTGTTACGCGCACCAGCTCTTCAAGACTGGTGTCGCCCTGCCGGACCCAGCGCAGACCATCCTGACGCAGATTGCGCATGCCAAGCTTGCTCGCGTACTTTCGTATCTCGCCTTCGGCAGCGCAGTCATGGATCATGCCGCGCAAATGGTCATCAATTGTCAGTAGCTCGTAAATACCTGTGCGATGCAGGTAACCGCTGTTGGCGCACTGTTCACAACCGTCAGCGGTATAAATCGACATTTCTTCGGCACTGGCTTTGGGTATTTCCAGTAAAGGTATTTCCGATTCAGTCGGGTGATGAGGTTTGCGACATGCCGGGCAAATTTTACGTACCAGTCTCTGTGCCAGCACCCCACCCAGGCTGGAAGCGACAAGAAACGGCTCGACGCCCATATCAATCAGCCGTGTTACCGCGCCGATGGAATCATTGGTGTGTAGCGTGGCCAGCACCAGGTGTCCGGTTAGGCTAGCCTGCACTGCAATTTGTGCCGTTTCCAGGTCGCGAATTTCACCGATCATGATGATGTCGGGGTCCTGACGCAACAACGCACGCAGGGCGCTGGCAAAACTGAGGTTGATCTTGCTGTTGACCTGGGTTTGGCCAACACCGTCCAGGTTGTATTCTATAGGATCTTCCACGGTCATGATGTTGTGTTGCTGGGTATCGAGCTGTGACAACATCGCGTAAAGCGTCGTGGTTTTACCGGAACCGGTCGGGCCAGTAACCAGAATAATGCCATGAGGCAGGTGGATCAGCTCCCTGAGATCGGCCAGTGTCGAGTCTGCCATGCCCAGGTTACTCAATTGCAGTCGGCCCGCTTGCTTGTCCAGCAGACGCATTACAACGCGTTCGCCATGTGCCGTCGGCAAGGTAGAGACGCGAATATCTACCGGTCGACCGGCAAGGCGTAGGGAGATCCGACCGTCTTGTGGTAAACGCTTTTCGGCGATGTCCAATCGCGCCATTACCTTGATGCGTGAAACCAGCAAGCCATGCAGTTTTTGCTGAGGTTCCATTATGTCCCGCAGGACGCCATCTAGGCGAAAGCGCACCACCGAGCGAGACTCGAACGGCTCAAGGTGAATATCAGAGGCGTTGTCGCGCACGGCCTGACTCAGCAGGGCATTGATCAGGCGAATAATTGGCGCGTCGTCTTCGCTCTCCAGCAGGTCTTCCACCTTCGGCAGAGAGTTGGTAAGGCTGGAGAGATCGATGTCGTCACCAAAATCACCCACCATGTCAGCGGCCTGATTGACCCCTCGTTCATAGGCCTTGTTGAGTGCCTGACTGAATGCCTCATCGTCGAGTTCCGTGGGCCTGACCGGAAGTCCCAGGCTGCGATCTATCTCGGCCAGAATCTCACTGGTCACAGTTCTGCGCACCCAGGCGTTGAAATGGTCGCTCTCCCGCGAAGAGAGAATCACACCGTGGCGCTTGGCAAAATGATAGGGCAGCTGTTTTACAACATCCGTATCAAGTATTAGTGCTTCAGCGACTGACATGTCTGGACGTTCCTGTTTGATCAGGGCTCGGTGGACGTCGTGTCCGGCGCCTGCTCCGACTGCGGGGATTCCGACTGCGGGGATTCCGACTGCGGGGATTCCGACTGCGGGGATTCCGACTGCGGGGATTCCGACTGCGGGGATTCCGACTGCGGCACATCCAGTGGCTGTAAGTGGTCGACAATCTTTCGTTGCGCTTCGGTAAAGTTTTTGCTGCGGTCAATCAAGGTCCGATAGCGATCAACGGTAAACGAAAGCGAGTCAGCCTGAGACCTGACGATGGTGGGTCGCAGGAATACCATCAGGTTGGTTTTTACTTTGGTATCCGATTTGTATCGGAACAGCGCACCCAGGATGGGGATGCTGCCCAGGCCAGGGACTTTCTGTTTGTTGGTTTGTACCGTGTCTTCAATTAGCCCGCCAAGTACGACCGTGTGCCCGTCATCGACTACCACCGTCGTCTCCAGTGATCTCTTTTTCGTTACCAGATCCGATGCGCCGGTAGTCAATGCCGCCGGGATGACACTGGATACTTCCTGAAAAATCTCCAGTTTAATTGAACCGCCTTCTGATATTTGGGGTTTGATTTTCAACGTCAGGCCGATGTCTTGACGCTCAATTGTCTGAAAAGGATTTACCGTGCTGCCTGTACCAGCAGCCTGCGCATAACTGCCCGTCAGGAATGGTACATTCTGCCCGACGATAATCTTTGCCTCGGCGTTATCCAGGGTCAGCAGGTTGGGAGTGGAAAGAATATTCGCATCAGACTGGGTTTGCAGTGCATTTGCCAGGCCGGCGAGGCTGTTTACGGTGGAGCCGTCTGGCAGGATAACTTCCGGACCGCCGAGAAATGCAAGAGAGAAACCACTTAGCGCCGCAAGCCCTTCCGGATTTCCCGCAATCTGTCCGATGCCACCACCATCCACCGTTGGAAAATTGACGATTCCTGCTGCGTTGCCGCTTGGTCCGATGGCCGCCCACTGGAATCCCAGTTTCTGTGCCTTGTCGCTGGTAATTTCCGTTATGAGTGCCTCGACAAAGACCTGGGCCCGGCGTATGTCGAGTTTCTCGATGACAGACCGTAAATTGTTGTAGACAGCATCCGGTGCATTGATGATCAATGCGTTGGTGGCCTCGTCTGCCTGAATCAGGGAGTCGGGCGCGCCGGTTTTCTTGCCGCCAGCTGGTTTGGCGTCGAGCAGGCCACGCAATACCTCGGCCAGTGACTTGGCCTCGGCATTTCGCAGATAAACTACCCGAGTGGTGCCACCACCGCGTGCGGCAACATCAAGCTTGGCAATAAGCGACTTCAGCTGCGCCAATTCGCCCGGGTTGGTGGTGCGCAATAAAAGACTGTTGGTGCGCAAATCCGGAATGATGGCGCCCCCGGTAGTGCCCGGGCTTTTTGCCTGCCCGGGAGTCCGGTCGGTGCTCAATCGAGTGATCAGTTCGGCCAGATCCAGTGCCGAGGCGTGTTCAAGCGGGATCACCGTAACCTCAGTACTGGTCGGCTGGTCGATCTCGGTAATTACCCGCGCCAGCCGTCTGACATTTTGCGCATAGTCTGTGATCACCAGTGCATTGGCGGGGGCATAGGCAGAGAGTTGACTGGTCGGTGCCATCAACGGGCGTAACAACGGTATCAGTTGGGTTGCGCTGCCGTTCTGAATCACGATCACCTGGGTCACCATCTGATCACCACCGGATCGACTAATACCAGCACTGGTACTGGCGCTCTGTTTGCCTTCGCCGACTGGAACAATCTTGATAATGCCGCCAGGTCCGCTGACGGCAGTGAATCCCTGGGCCTTCAAGGCCGATAAAAATATCTGGTACGCCGCCGCGCGTGAAACCGGGCGGGCCGAGATGATAGTGATTTTGCCTTTGACTCTTGGGTCGAGGATGAAGTTTCTGCCGGTAAGTCGGGAGACAGTCTTGACCACCGCCTCGATATCGACCGCCTGGAAATTCAGCAGTACCTCGCCATTAGTGGATACCGGCTTGGCAGCCTTTGGTTTCTGGGTGGGGAGTAGTGTCGCCGGTGCGGGATCCGCGGCCCAGGCCTGCGCCGTCAGGGCGGACAGCAATATGATTATTGATACAGATCGCATAATTATTATTCTGGCCTGGGTGATTAACGCAATTGGTAATGAAGTCGTTGCGACTGACCGCCGCGATCAATGTCGATGTTAACTGCAACAAGTCGATCAAGACCCCCCATTTCGCGATAGACACGCATAGCATCGTCGAGAGTATTGATTGGCTGACCGTTAACTTTCTTGATAACGTCTCCAGACTGCAGGCCCGCCTGTTCGTAGAGGCTACCCGGGGTAACGTTGCGCATTTCAAATCCACCTTTGTTGTGTGGCACCACCAGTGCCTGGGATAACAGGTCGGGTGAGCCAATTTGCGATTTCAGCATGCCTCGATCTATGCGATACAGGTTGTCGTTAATTTTTTTAATTTCGCCTGCCGGCGTCGCAGTGGTTGGCGACATTACCGATGAGAGGGGCAGCGATGGCATATTTTCCTGAAGCACCAGGCTCTCCCGCACGCCGCGTCGAAGAATAATGGCGCGATCCGGATAGACCGCATCCAGTACCGCACCGTGGGCAATTTCCTCGCCGATGGCGAACGGCTGCTGATCTCGGCCGTCAACACTGATCAATGCGAGGCTTTCACCGCCAGCCGCCACGACACCCAGTAGAACAAGGTTGAGACTGGTAACCGGGGCCGCTCTGGATTTCTCGTCGGTGGTGGGATTATGGCCAAAGAGCTCGATCGCCAGCAGGTTATCAACGCGATTTTTGGTCGTTTTTGTCGTCGCGGGTCCTGTGCCGGAAATAACAGGGGTCGCCGGCTGGCTGTCAGGCTGAATCAGTGCCCAGGTCCACTGCGCCAGGCTGGCCGTTAACAGCAGTAACGCGGCGCCGTTAACTAGCCATACGAAGGCTCGCGCATTGGTAATGCGATTGGTCCAGTGGCCAACTTGTGTCGCCAATTCTTCCATTTCCCCCCAGTTCCTCCCGGTAAGCGACCGATATTTTTATTCTATATATAACTGCATCATCGCAGACGCGAATGAACTTATTTATTATGTCAATTTTAAACCAAAACTTACATCACTTACCCAACTATATACGCTAATTTGCTGAATTCAAACGAGAAAGATTCCCAATTACCAAGAACGTATCGCTATCTGACGGTTTTTGCAGGCGGCTTTCCCGCGATCGGGATTTAGGTTCAAATACGCCGGTGAGCAGTCCATTCGTCCATTTGCACGTCCACTCCGAATATTCTCTCTACGACAGCATCGTACGAGTGAAACCGTTGGTGGGATCGGCGCGCGCCAATGCCATGCCGGCCGTCGCCCTGACCGATGTGGCGAACCTGTTCGCGGTGGTCAAATTCTACCGTGCTGCGGAATCGGCTGGCGTAAAGCCTATCGTTGGTTCCGATGTCTGGATCGAGAATCCGGAAGATCACAACAAGCCGTTTCGCTTGGTGATGCTCTGTCAAGATATCGACGGCTACCGCAATCTGAGTCGCTTGCTGACGCTCGCCTATCGCGAGGGCCAGCACTCGGGTCGCCCCTGCGTTGCCCGTGAGTGGCTGGCTGAGCACAGTCATGGGCTTATTGTCCTCTCCGGTGCGCTGGATGGGGATATCGGGCAGGCGCTTACCTCCGCGAATATCGAAGTCGCTACCAGTCTGCTTGGCGAGTATCGTGAGCTTTTCCCCGATCGCTTTTACATAGAGTTGCAACGAACCGGGCAGCCCTACCAGGAGGACTATGTCCATGCTGCGGTGGATCTCGCTACAAAAACGGGCACCCCGGTTGTGGCTACCAACCATGTGCAGTTCCTCGAGGCCAGGGAGTTCGATGCACACGAAGTGAGGGTCTGTATTCAGGACGGGCGCGTACTCACTGATACCCGTCGGCCCCGGCGCTTTACGCGCCAGCAGTATTTTCGTTCTTCCGAAGAGATGGCGGAGCTATTCAGCGATATTCCGGAGGCCATACAGAACACAGTCGAGATCGCACGTCGATGCAACCTGCGGCTAAATTTCGGCGAATATTTCTTACCGCATTTCCCGGTTCCCGAGGGCATGACCGTCGATGACCATTTGCGACAAGAGTCCGCTCGCGGCCTGGATAAACGATTTAAAATTATAAAGCGAGCCGACGACAACGCTGACCGGCAGGAATACGAAGCGCGACTGGCACTCGAACTCGACGTCATCATCAAGATGGGGTTCCCTGGCTATTTTCTTATCGTCGCGGACTTTATCCAGTGGGCGAAACAGAATGATGTCCCGGTGGGCCCGGGAAGAGGTTCCGGTGCCGGTTCGCTGGTTGCCTATTCGCTGGGTATCACTGATCTCGATCCGATCAAGTATGAACTGCTTTTCGAGCGCTTTCTGAATCCGGAACGTGTGTCCATGCCTGACTTCGATGTCGACTTCTGCATGGAGAAACGCGATCGTGTCATCGAATATGTGGCCGAGCGCTATGGCAAGGACAAGGTCTCGCAAATCATCACTTACGGCACGATGGCGGCGCGCGCGGTGGTGCGCGATGTCGGGCGGGTACTCGATCACCCCTATGGCTTCGTCGACAAGCTGGCAAAACTGATCCCGTTTGAAATCGGCATGACCCTGGACAAGGCGCTGGAAGTAGAGCCCGATTTGAAAACACGGTATGACCAGGAAGAAGACGTTCGTGAACTGATTGATATGGCGCGAACACTGGAAGGGCTGGCGCGCAATGCCGGCAAGCATGCGGGCGGCGTGGTGATCGCGCCGTCACCATTGAGTGACTTCATGCCGCTGTATCTGGAGCAGGGTGGCAAGCAGCCAGTCTCGCAACTGGATAAGGACGATCTCGAGTCCATTGGTCTGGTCAAGTTCGACTTCCTCGGCCTGCGTAACCTGACGATTATCGATAAGGCGGTAAAGGCAATTAATGCCGAACGCAATACTGGCGGCGAGGAACCGCTGGTGATCGATCTGTTGCCGATCGATGATGCGGCCACCTATGACTTGCTGAAAGCATGCAAGACCACCGCGCTGTTCCAGCTGGAATCGCGCGGTATGAAAGACCTGATACTGCGCCTGAAGCCGGACAACTTTGAAGAGATCGTGGCGCTGGTGGCGTTGTTCCGGCCGGGCCCGCTGCAATCCGGCATGGTCGACGACTTTATCGATCGAAAACACGGCCGGGCCCGTGTCGAGTACCCGCATCCCAGTCTTGAACCAATACTGAAGCCGACCTATGGCGTGATCCTCTACCAGGAACAGGTCATGCAGATCGCACAGGTGCTGTCGGGGTATACCCTGGGGGGCGCTGATCTGTTGCGTCGTGCCATGGGCAAGAAGAAGCCCGAGGAAATGGCGCGCCAGCGCGACGGTTTCGTAAAAGGCGCCGTTGAACGCTGGGATGATATGAGCGAGAAGAAGGCGGAATACATTTTCGACTTGATCGAAAAATTCGCTGGCTACGGTTTCAACCGATCGCATTCGGCGGCCTATGCATTGATTGCCTACCAGACGGCCTGGCTAAAGACGCACTATCCGGCAGCGTTCATGGCGGCAGTGTTGTCATCAGATATGGACAACACCGACAAGGTGGTCACCATGCTGGCCGAGTGTCGGGAAATGGAACTGGAGGTATCGTCACCGCAAGTGAATCGTTGCCACTACGAGTTCCGCGCGATGGATGACAACACCATCCTTTATGGAATCGGTGCTATCAAGGGTATCGGCGAGTCAGCGATCGAATCGATTCGGGAAGCGCGCGAGCAGGGCGGGCCGTTCACCGACCTGTTCGATCTGTGTCGTCGGATTGATCTGCGCAAGGTGAACAAACGCGTGCTTGAGTCACTGATTCGCTCGGGCGCGCTGGATGAGCTGGGTGCCCATCGGGCCAGCCTGATGGCGACGCTCAATACCGCGCTGCAGGCGGCGGGCCAGCATTCGAAAGACCTGGAGGCCGGGCAGAGCGATCTGTTTGGCGGTGGCGAAGTGAAGACGCCAGTACATGAATATATCGATGTGCCGGAGTGGAGCGAGGAACAACGACTGGATGGCGAGAAGGAGACCCTTGGTCTCTACCTGAGTGGCCATCCAATCGCTCGCTATGAGCAGGAGTTGGCGCATATAACCGGCAGCAGCATCGCAGATTTGAACAGCACCAAGGAGCATGCGGTGGTAGCCGGGTTGATCGTCGCGATCCGCACCATGCAGACCCGGCGCGGCGACCGGATGGCATTTGTGACGCTGGATGATCGTACCGGTCGCCTGGAGCTTGCCGTGTTTGCCGATTTGTTCGGTGCTTCACGCGATCTGCTGGTGAAGGACACGTTGCTGGTGGTCGACGGCCAGCTCAGTATTGATGAATATACCGGCGGATTTAAAATGCGCGCCGACAAACTATATAATATGGATCAGGCGCGATCGGCGTTCGCGTCACGGGTGGTCATCGATGTCGATGCGGATCTCGCCAAAAACGGATTTGTCGGTGAGTTGAAACAAATACTGGGTCCGGCAACGGAAGGCAGTTGCCCGGTCTATCTTTATTATCGCAATCGGAATGCCGCCGCAGAGATATTGCTAGGTGAGGAGTGGGCAGTCAATCCGACCGGGACCGTCATTGAGCGACTCGAAGACCTCGCCGGCGCACAGCACGTACACATTGTATACTCTTAGATATCAGGGAAATTTTCCGGGTCTGTGATAATCTTCGGACCCGCCCAGTGGCAGTAAACCAGAACCGGGACAGCATGAATAATCATTATCTGGATTTTGAAAAACCCATTGCCGACCTCGACGCCAAGATCGAGGCTCTGCGCTATGCGGGCGACAGTAGCGATGCCAATATCGGGGATGAGATCGGGCGTCTCGAGACCAAGAGCAGGAAACTGACCGAAAGTATTTTTTCGTCGCTGAATTCCTGGCAGGTATCGCAGGTGGCGCGTCACCCCCAGCGCCCCTATACGCAGGACTATATTTCACGCATTTTTACCGATTTCCAGGAACTCCACGGAGATCGCCTGTATGCCGATGATCCCGCGATCATGGCAGGTATTGCGCGCCTCGACGGCCGCCCGGTAATGCTGATCGGCCATCAGAAGGGCCGCGACACCAAAGAAAAATTGACCCGTAACTGGGGCATGCCCCGACCCGAAGGTTACCGCAAGGCCATGCGCCTGATGAACATGGCGGAGCGCTTCGGCATGCCGGTAATTACCTTTATCGATACGCCCGGCGCCTATCCCGGGGTCGGCGCCGAGGAGCGCGGTCAGAGTGAAGCCATCGCCCGCAATCTCTACGTCATGGCCGGTCTCAACGTGCCCATTGTCAGCGTTGTGATTGGCGAGGGCGGTTCTGGCGGTGCGCTGGCGATTGGTGTCTGCGATCGCCTGATGATGTTGCAGTTCTCGACCTACTCCGTAATCTCTCCCGAAGGTTGCGCCTCGATTCTCTGGAAGAGTGCCGACAAGGCATCTCAGGCCGCCGAGGCCATGGGTATCACCGCGGAGCGCCTGAAGGGACTGGGACTGGTCGACGAGATTCTACCCGAGCCACTGGGGGGTGCACAGCGCGATACCGACGCCATGGCAGCGACGCTCAAGTCCGCCCTGATCTCTGCTATCAAGGAGTTGGCCAAGATCGATCCGGATCGCCTCAGCGATCTGCGCTACGATCGCCTGATGAAATTCGGTGTCTTCGAAGAGAAAAGCTAGCGCCTTCTCCGCGGCGTCGCTGGCGGAGCAAATTTCCCACCTGCTGCCGAGACCACAGGCGCAGCATCTGAAGCTCGCCTTGAGTGGCGGTATCGATTCATTGGCGCTGTTGCAGGCGCTGGTCGAGTTGTGGCCGCAGTCTGACTGGCAATTGAGCGCCATCCATATCAATCACGGTCTCAGTGCCAATGCCGACCACTGGGCGGAGCACTGTCAGCTGGTCTGTGACCGTCTTGCTGTGCCCCTAGTTGTCGAGACTGTCGCGGTTGAGCCGCGCGGGCAGGGCCTCGAGGCGGCTGCACGCGACGCCCGTTATGCCGCGTTGGCCCGGCATGTCGGGCCAGGTGATGTGCTGCTGACCGCGCATCAGCGCGACGACCAGTTGGAAACGGTGTTTCTGCACTTGCTACGCGGGACCGGGGCCCATGGCCTGGCGGGCATGAGCCCGTCGCGGGATTTCGCCGGTGGACTGCACGTGCGACCGATGCTGGAATTCAGTCGCGAGGCGATAGAGTGCTATGCCCGGGCCACCGGGCTGGACTGGATCCATGATGAATCTAACGACAATGCCAGATTCAGCCGAAATTTCCTGCGGCACGAAATCCTGCCGCGTCTCAAGTCGCATTGGCCTGCCGCCGAGGTGGTCATCTCACGGTCTGCCGGGCATGCCGCGGCCGCGAGCGAACTGCTGGACGAGATCGCGACCGAGGATAGGCGGCGCTGTATCGGCATGACAGCGAACAGCCTGAGCCTGGTTCGATGCCGGGACCTGTCGCGTAGCCGCTTGCAGAATCTATTGCGCCACTGGATTGCGCACTCGTCGTTAGCGCAGGCATCGGCCCGGCATATTGACGAAATTGTGCGGCAAATCAGCCAGCCGTCACGAAGTGGCCAGGCACTGGTTTCCTGGCCCGGTGGCGGCTGTTACCGCTACCGGGACGAGTTAATCCTGACGAGCCGGACTCGTCATCCGGAGGGCGATTTTGAGATCGCCTGGAATCCGCCAGATATTGTCACCATCGAGCAGCTCGGCATTGCCCTGCGCATGACGCCGACAACCGGTGCGGGGCTGGCGGCGGCTCGGATTCAAGGCGCTGCAATCGTTTTGCGCAATCGGCGCGGTGGTGAAACATTGCGACTGCCCGGCCGTGGTCAGCGCCACCGGTTGAAAAAACTGTTCCAGGAGGCAGGCGTATCGCCACTGGAGCGTGACCGGATGCCATTGCTATATGTCGACGGCGAATTGGCGGCGGTGGGGAACCGCTGGATCGCCGAATCGTTCGCTGCCCGCCTGCAGGAACCGGGTTTTGCGTTGGAAATTCACGATTTCTGAAACAAATGCCGGGTTCGAGTTGTGGAACCGGCCCGCATTTGGTAGCTTCTACTTCCGTTTGGGGCACACCTTCCCTCATTCCTGAACGGGCTCATGACCAAAT
>Ga0111141_136_pt1 | contig 24187 bp, 20 predicted proteins | sample DeeMarSeWOR28_12_FD_80396 | JGI IMG/M metagenome (GOLD analysis project Ga0111141, IMG submission 80396) | Acidithiobacillales bacterium SG8_45 | reverse complement strand
CCCTGCCTCTCCGCCATTATTAAAAAAGCCCCGAAAGGGGCTTTTTTATTTATCTGAAGAAAATGGATTCGAACGAGAGAATCCCATTGCGCATGGTTGCGCAGGTGCCGCGAGCACATGGATGCAAATGGATGTGTGAGAGTAGCCTTCCTCTCCGCCAAACAAAGAAAAGGTCCCAACGTGGCTCCTTTCTTTTTTCAATTAGTTAGTAGTCAGATCCCAAATAGAGCTTGAATTAATGTATTTAGCACCAATATAAGTGATATATATGGTGTTTCTAATCAAATACTGCGTATACTGTATATAACTACATTCCATACTGGTTCTTGTCAGAAGTTCTTTTGAAGCTTTCTCCTGTTGATTACCACGTAAGATTTGTAACACATTCTACTAATATTCTATGAGGTAATTAAAATGGCAACAGGAACCGTAAAATGGTTTAACGACTCTAAAGGCTTTGGCTTTATTACACCTGACGATGGCAGCACAGACGTATTTGCACATTTTTCTGCAATTGCCAGCGAGGGATTTCGATCTCTGGCCGAAGGTCAACAGGTAACATACGATGTCGAGAGTGGACCGAAAGGCCCTCAGGCAGCAAACATCAGAACCTAATCGCTCTCAAGTTTTAGTTCGAAGTTTTTCCTTAAACCCTGCGATCTGTCGTGGGGTTTAAGCCTTTCCCGAGATCAACAGATCTTCTCAGAAACGCTGTATAGCTGTATATATATTTGCCGTTAACAGGTAGCAGGTTCACTGCCGAATAAGCGATTTTCTTTAAGGTAACCTGAGCGATATTGATTTATCTGTGATGCTTAGGTTTAGCAAATTCAAGGATCCGCAGCTTGCCTTAATAATAAAGATCCTGTCTGACTGGGGTGCTAATCAAAAGACAATAAAAAGCATAACGGCGCCATACCGGGAAAAAACTAATTATCAATTCATCTTGAAATACGCAGGTTAGGCCATGATCGTAAATCATAGCGGAATCTTAGGTATTCAATCGCAAGTACGCCACTCAAGGAGAATACATTAATGCCAACCCACAAAGGTAATGGTGGTCCATGGAATGCCGGAACGAATACAGGTCCTCCAAATCTTGAAGATCTGATTTTGCAGGCGCGAAATCGTTTCAAAAATATTATGCCCACGGGTGGCCTGTCTGGAATTATCGTTCTGGTTCTGTTTCTACTTGGTGGTTTAGGATTATGGACAGCTTATTACACGGTACCAAGTGACTCAGTTGCAGTCGTACAGCGGTTTGGTCAATACCTTAAGAATGTGCCGCCGGGATTGCATTTCAAGCTGCCATTGGGCATTGATTCGGCCACAATTGTTCCTGTTAAACGTCAGTTAAAGCAGGAGTTCGGTTTCACGACGCCGGGTGCCACCGACGCGTTCCAGAGTCCTCGTCCTAGCGAGGGAAAACGGGAAACACAAATGGTAACCGGTGACTTGAACGCTGCACTCGTGGAGTGGGTAGTTCAATACCGCATCTCTGATCCGGCTAAATACCTTTTCGAAGTTCGGGAACCCAGGGAGACGCTGCGTTATGTTTCCGAATCGGTTATGCGGGAAGTCGTTGGCGATCGCACTGTGGATGAAGTCATTACCATTGGCCGACAGGAAATCGAATCCGAAGCGCTAACCAAGATGCAAACACTTTCAACGAAATATACGATGGGTATTAGTATCGACCAGGTGCAATTAAAAAATATCAACCCACCCAAGCCGGTGCAGGAATCATTCAATGAGGTCAACCAGGCCCAGCAGGAGAAAGAGAAGCTGATCAACGAGGCGCGGCGTGATTACAACAAAGTTATCCCGCTAGCTGAAGGTGAAAAGGATCAGCGCATCCGCGAAGCAGATGGTTACCGCCTCAAACGCATCAATGAAGCCGAAGGCGATATCGCCCGGTTCAACGCTTTATTGGCAGAATACACCAAGGCGCCTGAAGTTACTCGCAGACGCATCTATATCGAAACCATGCAAGCTATTCTGCCGGGTATACAATCTAAAATTATTGTGGATGAGCAGACGCGCGGCATTTTGCCTTTGCTGAATCTCGACGCGCAGAAGGTAACTAAGCCATGAATAAATTTACACAAATTGCAATCTTTGTAGTTTTGATCATTGGTGTTTATGTCACGATGAGTTCGATTTACACGGTGAGCGAAGTCGAGCAAGTCATAATCACTCAATTCGGTAAGCCTGTCGGCGAACCAGTGACAGAAGCCGGCTTGAAAGTAAAGGTGCCCTTTATCCAGGAGGTCAATCCTATCGACAAACGTGTGCTTGAGTGGGATGGACCTCCATCGGATATGCCGACCAAAGACAAGCTCTACATCTCTGTTGATCTGTACGCCCGTTGGCGCATTATTGATCCACTTACGTGATGAGCGCAGTGCACAATCACGGCTGGATGATATTCTCGGCAGTGAAACGCGTAACGCAGTTGCCAAGCATGAGTTGATTGAGATTATCCGTACCACCAAGGATCGCGAACCGTTGCGTGATGAATTGTTAACGGAGGCAGAACGGGAACTGAAGATGGGAAACTTGGTGCCCATCCAGAAAGGTCGCAAACAGGTCGAGCTGGAGATCTTCACAGCGGCCGCGGAAAAAGTGCGTGTATTCGGTATCGAGTTACTCGACATTCGGTTTAAGCGCATCAACTACAATGAAAGTGTACGGCCGAAAATCTACGATCGAATGATCAGTGAGCGGCGTCAAATTGCCGAACGCTTTTTGTCGGAAGGCAACGGCGAGGCGGCCAGAATACGCGGCAACCGGGTACGTGACCTGAATAAGATCCAGTCGGAAGCCTATCGGAAGGTCGAGGAGATTCGTGGCGCGGCAGATGCAAAGGCCACGGAAATCTACGCGAGTGCTTATAATAAGAGTCCTGAAGCAGTAACGTTCTATGAGTTTACCCGCACCATGCAATCTTATAAGTCTATCATCGCCGATAACACCACGCTGGTTTTGTCGACTGATAGCGACCTGTTTAAATTTCTAAAGGGTATGAGTCCAGGGGTCAATCCGGCAAAAGCGTCTGGTGGTGCGCGGCGATGAAGCTTAGCTTTCCCAATCCAAGCCGCAGTTTTGATGCGAGTAAAAACCAGGTCCTCTTCTGGGGGTATGACCGCACTATCGAAATATCATTCTTTGTAGAACAGGATGCGCTCAAGCGACTTTGTCCAGAGATGAGCAGTGTCGAAGCGGGATTTCTGCAGGCATTTGATAGCACAGGTACCCGGATCTATGAGGTCGCGGAAAAAATCTATGGGAGCGGCACCAAACGGTCCGTTGCTTACGTACTGGCAGAAAAAGATTTCTAAAGAATATTTCGCATGTTGGTAGTTGAGTGGGCTGGATTACAAGCACATTACATACGTGATAACTGATAGTTAATAATTGAGGAGATTTAAAATGAGCGAAGAAACCAAAACGTTAATGGCGCAATACGGCATTACCTGCGAGCCGAAACTGATCTACAGCTACAAGCAACACCGATACGAAAATGTAGAGCAGGCAATTAACTTTGCCAGGATAGATGCAACGCGTGACCAAGATAACAGCCTTCGCACTACAACAGCAAAGTAGTTCTATATTGAATAAGCTGAGCAAATACCTCCATGACTGTTTAACGCTATCGGACTCGTTTATTCTCCAGAGGCGACGGGTGGCCAGGCCGTCGCTGAGGTATTCTTCCAGGACGTTGCTATGAAACGTGGAAATTTGACCATTCTTGTTGCCGATGATTCATATGAGGATCGCCTGTTGCTACGTAGAGCATTTTCAAAGTGTGCAAAACCAGGTATTACCCTGCAAATGACCAGCAGTGGTAATGAGGCTGTCGCGTACCTGCGTGGTATCGAGCCATTTGAAGACCGTAACCAGTATCCTTATCCAACATTTTTATTGACTGATTTGAAGATGTCCGACGGAGATGGTTTCACAATTCTTGAACACCTAAGGAGCACGCCGCAGTCTACAGTTATCCCGACCGTCGTGCTTTCGGCTTCTTCAGATTCTGATGACATTAAAAGAGCATACACACTTGGAGCGAGTGCTTACCTTATCAAACCGACAGACACTATGTCCCTGGCTAACATGATTCAAACCCTTGTAGCGTTTTGGCTATATTGCGAGGTGCCCGAGGTAAATCAAGCAGGAGTCCAGTTGCAAACCAAAAACAATGGAAAGTTGGGAGAGCGATTCGAAGTTTAGGTAGTGCTGACCTGCAGCGCTCATTCGCGCATGGTTGATACGACGTTGCAGGGCAGGGGCGTTGCGGTGGTGCTATCCAGTTCGTGCTAGCACATATTGGTGGCGACAGGACTGTGACTTTATAGCCTGCCTGCTAGATGAAACAGATTTGAATCCGGCGCATTATTTCAGACCTTATTTATTTCATTTCCACCTTTGTTTGCGACTTCCTGGAAAAACCTATTATATTGGCTTGCATAAATCGCCAGTTTTACGAAAACCTCGGTCACATGTCCAGTCATTGCCAGAATAATTTAAGCGTGCATTAACCGGTATTTCAAACGTAATACAGGAAGATCCAGATATTTTTGATCCGCGCCCACATTGCCATCCGTGACCCGATGAATCCAGATAGGCGTTTTTCGGAATTATAACAGGTGTACAGGTCTCTGCATTTTTTTGAAATCCCCGCTCGCAATTCCAGTCATCGCCATAGGTTTCGAGATAAGCATTCTTCGGAATGGGAATAGCAACACATGCTTGATCGACCTTTTTGAACCCTCTATTACATTTCCATCCATTGCCATAAGAATCACCTGTTGAATAGGCGTTCGTGGGCACGACAATGGCAATACATTTGTTATCGTTCTCTCGATAACCCGTATAGCATTTCCAGCCACGACCATAATTGGAGTCGACATAATAGGCGTGTTTTGGCAGTTCAATTTTAGTACAGGTGTTTTTATCTTGACGATAACCCTGTTCGCATGTCCATCCTTGTCCGTATGACGCGTTTGTCAGGTAGGCATTTTTAGGTACCTTGATGAGCCTGCAATTTTTATTTTCTTTTATGTAACTTCGATTGCATTCCCATCCGTTGCCAGCGGAATTCAGATAGGCGTTTGACGGGAGCACGATCTCTGCGCAATTATTGTTGTTCTCATAATAACCCCGATCGCAGGTCCAACGTTGTCCGTAGGACATTGAGTAAGAGTTCGCGGGTATATTCGTGGGTTTATTAATTGCCGCCGGTTTATCAACCACCAGTTCATTGATGTCCTGTTGCGAAAACGCAGTACCGGACGTTGATGTCATGACTATCGAAATTGCGAAGGTAAGAAAACTGGTATAGATGGATTGTTTTGACTTCATGAGTTGATCATTTCACTTGTGTTTAACTTCTTTATAGTACTGACTTTCTTTATAGTACTGACGATACAACGGTTACCCTGGGATAGATTGTAACATAATTGTTGAATATAACGTTCAATGCCGCATCAAAGGGGCTGTATGCACCTTTTGTTATTGTTGAAGAATGCAACTCGCCTCTTTCCATGGCTACATCAACGAGTTACATTCGTCCATTTTAATCCTATGCATTTGGCGTTTGTTTAGCGCGAGAATTTGCCTGCCATCCAACCTGTCGGGTTTTCGTATGTTAATTGACTATTTGAACAACTAAAAGCTCCATTTGTTGTCTACTGATATGATTGTTTCACGCAGCAGGTTTTTTGGTAAAAAACGTAAACTTAGGAGTTCGTTGTTTTTGCATCAAGGCGTAGACAGGATCCCAGCCGGCATATGCGCTAATAAAAATTGGGATTGCGATCAGAGGTAATAATACCAACCAGCCGACAGGGGTCGGCGAAACGAGCAGCATCGAACCAATCAACGCTATACTTAATGTATATCGGGCATATCTGTCTATTCGTCCCATATTGGGTTCAAGGTCAAAATGCCACATTTTCTTAATCACAATTAATTCTCCAATTCTGCTTTAGTAAGGTGTTTTCCCTTAACCTGTTCAAGTGAGCAGGCATGGTTACTATGCGCGATACGACACTCAACATCCAATGACAATTACATATCGGAGTTATCACCATTAATCTATGAATGAATCGAGTCCCACAAGCCAAATGAATCGCGCACTTCGTTGTTTACGCAACGTTTCTTTTAGACAGCTTCAGGTGTTTGAAAGTGTGGCGAGACTGGGCAACTTTACGACTGCATCGCGCGAGCTGTATATCACGCAACCGACGGTATCCATGCAAATGAAAAAGCTGGAAGAGTCGTTAAATACACGACTGTTTGAGCAGGTTGGACGGCGGATTCATCTCACTTTCGAAGGCCGAGCATTTCTTAAAACCTGTCATGAGATATTTGCGTGCGTGACGGAATTCGATGAACAAGTCATGAATCGGATAGAGTCGGTTGGTGGAGCACTGACTTTTGCCGGCGTTACCACGACGGAATACTTTGTGCCGGTGTTGTTGGGTGTTTTCAAGAAACTATATCCCGAGGTTAATTTTTCCTTAAGTATCCTGGAACGAGAGAATTTGTTCCGCCGGTTGCAGGACAATCTTGATGACTTGTACTTGATCGATCAGGTGCCCACCACTATCGAAGTTGAGTCCATTCCGTTTATAAAAAATCCCCTGGTAATAGTTGCATCATCAGATCATCCGCTTGCGCAAAGAAAAAGTATTCCGATGGAGGAATTAGAAAAAGAGACGTTCCTGTTGCGAGAACCGACATCGGGTACGCGCATCGCGCTAAAACGTTTTCTGGAAAGTCAGGATATAACATTGAATGTCAGCATGGAATTAAGTAGCAACGAAGCGTTAAAACAGGCAGTCGCTAATAATATGGGGTTGTCCGTACTCTCCAAGTATTGCGTTGTGCGCGAATGCGAGCGGGGTGAATTGGTTGAACTCAATGTGAAAGGATTCCCGCTAATGGAGCGCTGGTATCTAGTTTACCCAAAGGGTAGACATATGCCGCCAGCGGCCAGCGCGTTTTTACGTTTTCTCCTGGAGGAGGGCGTAGATGTAATTGAGAAAATTCTGCGGGTGTAATATGCCGGTCAATGCAATTTCAGCTATTCTTTCATAAGATTATTTCAATCCTTACGGTAATGTACTGGAGGGTGGGAATTAACGTATGAAAACCATATTCAGTGCACTTGATAAACGCTCAGCTCGGCTGATCTTGTGGTTATCGTTGTTGTTCTCATTAGGGATTGTCACCGTAGCGTTTATTACCGCCGGGTTTGTTTATTTAGAGCCCTTTCTGGTTTTACCCATCGTGTTAGCCAGTTGGTATGGCTCAAATAGAGCGGGAATGTTTTTGGCGCTGATATCTTCAGTGGGTTTGGCCGTATCCAGAGAATGGCTTAGTGTATCTAGCTTTAGTCTGCAATCTATTATTTATGATGGGGTGTCTCACTTGATAGCCTATTCAATCCTGGCAATACTCATAACCAATTTTCGAAGTGTGCATCGTGCCGAAGTGCTAGCTGCAGACACAGATAATCTGACCGGCCTACACAATCCAAGAAGCTTTTATGTGGAGTTGACAAATGAACTGCTCCGGTCGAGGAGATTTAAGCGCATATTTTCACTGGCGTACATTGATATCGATAACTTCAAGAATATAAATGATTCTCTCGGCCATTCAATTGGAGATGAATTATTAGTGGAAGTTGCACAATGCTTAAAATTATCGTTGCGTGCTACTGATACGGTTTCAAGGTTGGGGGGAGATGAGTTTGTTTGCCTTTTGCCGGAAACCGGAGACAAAAACGTAAAAAATTTATTTTCAAAGGTTAAAAAACTTTTATCTGAACGTATGCTATCCCATAATTGGCCTGTAAGTTTCAGTGTGGGCGTGGTCACTTTTGAAACCCTTCCAGCGGACGCTAAACAAGCGATCTCTATCGCAGATGATCTAATGTACTCAGTAAAAAGTATTGATAAAAATAATACCGTTTACAAAGTCTTGAATAGCTGTAGTTAACATACATCAGGTTAGCCCCAAGACTATATTGGTTCGGTCATTGCTCAACGGTATTGATCATTTAGTCATAATTGGTTGTACGAAAAGGAAGACATTATGCCTGACATTAGCTCAAATTTGACAATCCAGGGGATACCAATATCCCCCGGTCTCGCTCAGGGTTTTGTCTTTGTACACCGTGGTTTGCTGGGCCCTATAGACGCTCCAGTGGATATAGAAAAGAACAACGTTAGTGAAGAGTTTTCGCGCCTTGATGATGCCACTGCTAGAATCTCAGATGATCTTTTTACCCTGGCAACGAGGGTAGAAAAGGAAATCGATTCCAGATTGGCTGAAGTCTTCGGGACTCATCAACTTATGTTAAATGATTCCTCCCTGAGGGAGGAGTTGAGAAAAGAAATCGTGGACAACCTGGTCAACGCAAACACTGCTGTCAAGACGGTATTTCTGCGTTGGGAAAAACGCTTCCTGCTTATGGAATCGCAGATAGCAAGGGATAAAGGGGACGACATGCGGGATATCTCGATACGCCTGCGTAATGCTCTTGCGGGGATCACAGTACACCCATTGGACGAGATTCCAGATGGCTGTGTACTCGCGACCTTGCGTTTACTACCATCTGATACCGTTTTTCTCGCTGATCGACACGTTTCAGCTGTGCTTCTGGAGTTCGGGAGTACAGGTTCTCATGCGGCATTGTTTACCCGAGAGATGGGGCTGCCATGCATTTCAGGGTTCCCCGATATCCTGACGACAATACCCCATGGTGCATTGGCTCTTGTAGATGCTGATGCGGGTAATGTCACGATCGATCCTCAGGAGAAACAAAAAGTCATCTTTCGCAAAAAGCTTGATGACAAAAACCAGGAGTATAAGTTGGCACAGTCGCGCGCGCAGAGCCCTGCAGTCACAAAAGATGGTGTTACGATCTCGGTGCTTGCAAATGTGGGTTTTAGTGTCGATACAGAAAAGGCGATGTTGAATGGCGCAGAGGGTGTGGGTTTGTATCGATTGGAACAGGCATATATGGGGCGCGTTGTGCCGCCTAATACCGTTGAGCTTGTTAGTGAGATGCGGCAGACACTTGCAGCAGCACAGGGAAGTCCTGTTTACGTGCGACTTCTGGATATAGGTTCCGACAAACCCTTACCCTTCATAGGATTCATGGCAGAAACAAATCCTTCCTTAGGTCGTCGAGGTATTCGTTTTCTGCGCGAATACCCCGAACTTTTAAAAACGCAGCTGCGGGCCTTACTGGACCTCGCCAAAGAACATGACGTGCACGTGCTGGTGCCTATGGTGGCATTGCCGGATGATGTGTTGCTGGTGAAAGAGCATCTCACGAAAATCTGTTTAGAACTGCGGGTATCACCAATCCGTTTGGGGGCAATGATTGAAACACCAGCCGCCGCATTGATGGCGCAAGAAATAATTAAGCACGTCGACTTTCTGAGTTTCGGCACAAACGACCTGACGCAATATGCGTTTGCGGCTGATCGTGAGAATGCGGCGGTGGAACACTATTACAACGATGCTTCGGATATCATATTCAGATTGTTACGAATTACTCATGATGATGTACCTGATGTACCGCTTTCCATCTGTGGCGAACTCGCAGGTCGGCCCGAGCACATCCAAAGGCTCCTCCAGTGTGGGATAAGAACGTTCAGTGTTGTTGCGCCATTGATTCCATTAATCAAAGAGACTATTCGCAAGTCATGGTGCTCAGCGCCATTGTCTGGTGACCAGTGAGTTTTGTTGCAGAAATAGACGTTCTGTCAAACGCTTTGTAACATGATATGCAGTGTTTCCAATTTAGCTTCGCAATAGTTAACTTCCAGCCAATACTATGGATGCAATGGGTAAAACGACTATTAGTGCAAGCGATGGATTAACTTTCTTCATGAGATCCGCCAGTTGTTGAGTTGATTGCTGTGTATATGCTTGTATCGCTTTGTTTATTCAATACCCAGGGTGATTTGGTGTTTGAAACTATTTTGGTTGTATTATGTACAGCTATAACAGCGAAGCTTAATTTGTATTGTTAGCTAAATTGGTTCAGGTATTTGATATATCTCAACGTATTAAGTGGGCATTATTCGCAAAATATTCTGTGAAAACTGACCGGCAGGAGGCTTTGCTGAAGTTATTTGCCCTTGACGCCCTGGTAATGATTGCTGCTTCAGGCAAAACCATATTGGTTTGCTATATTACCTAACTTATTTGCTAGCAATCGGTTTTGATATTATGGTTTTTGGAGATATCGTATGGGGACACTTACCGCAGAAAAAAAAGTAGAAAAAAACTGGTTGGCGCAACGAATCCAAAATCACTTGACCGATAAGGTAATTGAACCTTTCGAAATCCGGTTGCCGAAGGAGGGAAATTACCGGTTCGGAGATAGAGATCCGATGTTTACTATTACTGTTAATGATCATTATGGACTACAGGCACTTACGCGATTTGATCAGCTGCGTTTTTCTGAAGCCTACATCAATGGCAGTATAGACATTGAGGGGGATATGTGGGGGGTTGTTAGCAACCGTGAGAGTTTGCACGATCGGCATCCATTTCACACCCTTTGGCGACGAATCGCTCCCTTATTTAGTGGTAAGTTACGGACCAATATACGTGCCATTGCTGACCATTACGAATATGAAAATGGATTTTTCCTCAGGTTTCTAGGTCCGACCCGGTGTTATTCCCAAGCCATATTTGAACGTGATGATGAGCCGCTTGAAACGGCACAGCGTCGCAAACTGGAATATGTCGTGAAAGCTTGTAACCTCAAACCGGGCGATCGTGTACTGGACGTCGGCGGAGGCTGGGGGGCGTTTGTAGAGCACGCAGGAAAACAAGGAATTCGTGTGACAGCACTTACGCTTGCGCATCATTCGGAGCAGTATTTGAAAGCGTTGGTTCAACGTCTGCAACTTCCGTGCGAGGTAAAATACGGCGATTTTTATCAGTACGAATCGCGGCAACCCTATGATGCGATTGTTATCCTTGGTGTAATGGAGCATCTACCTGATTATGGCGCTGTCGTGAGGCAGTTCCAGCGCTTGTTGAAACCCGGCGGCAAAATCTATCTGGATGCCAGTTCGTTCCGTAAAAGATATTCAAAACCTGCGTTTATATCGCGTTACGTGTTTCCTGGAAATCACCGCTATTTTTGCTTACACGAGTTCCTGGCTCAAATCGCCAAAACGAACCTGGAGATACAACGTGTCTACAACGATCGTCACAGTTATTACCTGACTTGCCGGGAGTGGGCAAAAAACCTGGAATTAGCACGCGAGGAAACCTGCAAACGTTGGGGTGAAAAGCTTTACCGTATTTTCCGGCTCTATCTGTGGGGTTCATCCTATGCCTTTTACAGTCGAAGCATGGATGCGTACCGGGTAGTTATGGAACGCCCTGAAAGCGAAGGCTAGTAATGCGTCGTTACACGGGGGTAACGCGTATAAAAAATACTGTAGGGCATGTGCTGTTTAATTCACATCCCGATTGAAACACAGGAACTTCAGCTTACCCCTTCCTTTTTCATAACAATCCATAATCATGGAGTAAATTGTGGTAGAATAGGCAACATCTACTATCTCCACCAGCATTGGTATTTCTCTTGCCGAATAGCAGGGTTTCTCTTGGTCCCGCAAGGACGGACCATTTCCCCTTAATACCTTTCAGTACCGTACCTTGTCGGTATTCTAGTTAAGCAGTATCAGACCATCATTGGGCATGCATAGCAAAAAGCAGGTGCTATGGTTAACCCGAAAATTTCCCCTCAATTATTAGGAGCAAACACCATGAGTAAAGAGCAAAAAAGCACAAAAGAGAATAAGAAGCAACCGGCGATGACCCCAAAAGAAAAGAAGGCGGCGAAGAGAGCCAAGAAGGAGGAAATGAACGGGTCTAAGGGACTTCTGGGCTAAATTCGTTAAATAAATGTGACCAGTGTTTTATTAAAATCGTAATTAAGCGGTTTGAAGTTTGTGCGGCGCCGTGTTTACACCGAGTATGCGCTAAAACAGGCCTGCAGATTGAGAGGTGAACGCTATCTATATTATGTACGACAAGGTCCATTTTTTATCTTAATTTGATCAACACCTGCCAAAACAGTTTAAGCAAATTGCGACCGCCAGGTTACTTGTTGATAGTGCCTAATGAGCGTGGTGTGCTTTCTACAAATATAGCTTTTAATGTCAGTGCTGGATTGGCTACCACCGTGCTCGATTGAGGATAATGTCATAACGATTAAGAAACTTAGATTTTCGCCGCATACGCGAAATTCGTTGCGTAACGACAGCGATACTGAGTTACTGCGTTCGGAACTTTTCAGCATCGAGCAATTAAAGCGTCACGCGGTAACGCTGGCTGGGCAGCATAAAATCGACCCACGTCCAGGGCCGGATAAGTTGTTGCCACGTTTGGCGGACAACGCGCGCGTTTTGCAGGCGGCGTATGATGTTGTGACAGTCGCCGCGATGCCGGGACAACGTATTGTACCGGCAGAGACCTGGCTGCTTGACAACTTTTATCTCATCGAGCAGCAGATCGGTTTGGCGCGTCGGCATCTGCCGCGAGGCTACAGTCGGCAGTTGCCAAGACTGATTGATGGCCCGTCAACTGGTTTCCCCCGTATTTATGATCTGGCGTTGGAGTTGATATCTCACATGGATGGTCGTGTGGATAGCGATAACGCCACCCATTTCGTCGCAGCCTACCAGACCATTGAACCGTTAAAGCTGGGTGAGCTATGGGCGTTCCCGATTATGTTGCAGTTGGCGTTGTTGGAAAATCTGCGCCGTGTTGCAATGCGTATTGCCCGTCGGCGTGAGGAACTCGACACAGCTATCACATGGGCGGACCGCATGCTGGCTACCGCCGAAAAAGAACCAAAACAACTTATTCAATTACTGGCCGAGTTTGCCAATGCCGATGTGCCGCTGACTGCATCGTTTGTGGAAGAGTTTTACGCAAGGCTTCAGGCGCAAGGGCCCGCAATGGCGTTCGTTCAAGCCTGGGTTGAACACAAACTACTTGACCAGGGTGTGACCGCAACGCAGTTGTCGGCGGCGGCAGGCCGAACGGCTGCGGCTAACCAGATTTCCATCGCAAACAGTATTGGTAGCCTGCGATTTATTGGCGCAACGGATTGGCGTCATTTCGTCGAGTCGCTCAGTGTTGTAGAACAGACACTGCATGAAGATCCGTCGGGCATGTATGCCAGCCAGGATTTTGCCACTCGCGACCGCTACCGGCATGTCATTGAAGACGTGGCAAGAGCTGGCTCGTGTAGCGAGCATTCGGTAGCGCGCAAAGCCATTGCGCTAGCGCAAGCAGAGGCCAAAGTGCTTGAGCAAACTGCTGCGCAGCAATTGGGCGGCAACGATCGTCGCGCGCATGTAGGATACTACCTGGTTGACAACGGGCGGCAAGGCCTGGAGCAGTCGGTGGGTTGCCGTTTGCCGTGGAAGCTGCGGTTTACCCGAGCGAGCCGGCGTGTTCGTCTGTTGCTTTACCTCGGCCCCATCATGTTGCTCACTGCGCTGGCAACATCGGTTGTGCTTGTTTCTTTTGGGGGATTCGAGCCGGCTAACTGGCGCTACTGGTTTTTTGCATTCACCAGCATCATTGGAGCATCGGCGCTAGCTGTACCGTTGGTGAATCTGGTGGTCACACTTGTTTTGCCGCCTCGTGCGTTACCGCGTTTGGATTTTTCGCAAGGTATCCCGGATATTCACCGCACTATGGTGGTAGTGCCCACTTTGTTGAGTAAGCCGCAAGAGATTGACGACCTGCTCGAAGCGCTGGAGATCCGCTATCTCGGTAACCGCGACGCGAATCTGTTTTTCGCATTGCTCACGGATTTTCGTGATGCACCCGAAGAAACGCTGCCTGGCGATGCCGCGCTGATTGCATATGCGCGCTCAGCTGTTCACGCGCTCAACGAAACCTACCGCGAAGATCGTCCATGCATCTTTTACCTGTTGCACCGATCCCGGGTGTGGAATCCATACGAAGGGGTATGGATGGGCTATGAACGCAAGCGCGGTAAACTGGAGCAATTCAATGCCCTCCTGCGTGGAGGAGAGCAAGCGGCCTTCTCGGATATCGTCGGTGATGCTTCTATATTCGAAACGATCAAGTATGTCATTACCCTGGATACCGATACGCAACTGCCCCGTGATACGGCACGCACATTGATAGGCAACATGGCGCATCCTCTGAATCGGCCAGTGTACGATACCAGTAAGGGACGCATTGTCGAAGGTTACGCGATCCTGCAACCACGCGCGTCGATCAGTATGACCAGTGCGGGTCAGTCACGCTTTACCAAATTATTCGCGGGTGAGTCAGGCATTGATCCCTACACGCGGGAAGTATCGGATGTTTACCAGGATATTTTCGGCGAGGGATCTTTCATCGGTAAGGGTATCTACGATGTGGATGCGTTTCGTCAGTCTGTCGATGGACGCTTTCCGGAAAACCTTATTCTTAGTCACGACTTGCTCGAAAGCGGTTATGCACGTTCGGCACTGGTGACTGATGTCGACTTTATTGAAGAATATCCATCCAGTTATGCCATGGAAGCCAGCCGGCGACACCGCTGGATACGCGGTGACTGGCAACTTGCCAGCTGGTTGCTTTCGCGCGTGCCAGGACCGACTATATATAAGTCGATAGAAAATAGGTCGATCAAGTCGAATGGAGGGACTGCTTCAGATAAATCAAAAGCAAAAAGTCTACCAAACCCACTCAGCGCCTTGTCAGTGTGGAAAATTTTTGACAATCTGCGACGCAGCCTGGTGTCGCCGGCATTGTTTGCCTTGTTGGCGGGGGGCTGGTTGTTTGGTCCGGGACCAGCGTGGTTGTGGACTCTTGTAGTAGCTAGTGTGATATTCGTGCCTACCTTGCTTGGGGCCACGATTGAGCTTATTCGTAAACCGGGCGAACGCGATTGGTTGGTACATTTGATCCTGACCAGTAAATCCGTAGGTCATTCGCTAGTACTCATGTTGCTTACCCTGGTTTTTTTGCCCTACGACACGCTGATTTGTCTGGATGCGATTCTGCGTTCGGGTGTTCGCATGTTGTTTACGCGACGCGGCTTGTTGCTCTGGCAACTTCGATCCTATGCAAGTCGTAACGCATGTCGTTCGCTGGCCGATTTTTTTAAGGAAATGTGGATAGCGCCTGTTGTGTCGCTTTTACTCGCTCTGATTCTTATTCAGACTTTTGTCCAGAATATGGCTGGTGCACAGTGGCAAATGATGTCAACCCAGTCTTACAACTTATATATGTATGTGCCGGTTTTGTTGCTCTGGCTGGCGTCACCGGTCGTTGGCTGGTGGATCAGTAAGCCACTAGAATCGCCGGCACCGGACTTGACGATTGATCAACAGAAATTCCTGCGAGCACTGGCGCGACGAACATGGCGTTTCTTTGCTGAGTTTGTCGGTCCACAGGACAACTGGTTACCTCCCGATAATTTCCAGGAACATCCGGTCCCTACCATCGCCTCGCGGACATCGCCCACCAACATAGGTATGGCGTTGTTGGCGAACCAGGCGGCCTACGATTTCGGTTACATTTGCGCTGCAGAATTTCTGCAGCGTACCGAGAAGACGTTAGCCGCGATGGAAAAGCTGGAACGCTATCGCGGCCATTTTTACAACTGGTATGACACTCGCTCGTTGCAACCGCTTCGTCCGCAATACGTTTCTTCGGTGGATAGCGGCAACCTGGCCGGGTGTTTGCTCACCTTGCAAGCGGGGCTGGAAGAGTTGAAATATCAACCGGTACTAGCGTCGCGCGCGTTTCAGGGTCTGGGCGATACTTTACAAGAACTTTGCGAACACCTGCCTTCGCCACCCGCCCCGGATATAGCGAAGCAAGTAAAGTTACTACAAAAGACATTGAGCTCAATGACGTTACCTGAACAGGCAACAGAAAAGCAGACTCAGCCTGACTCTCACCTTCAACAGCAAAAACAAACACTGGCTGTTGCTAATAGTGTGCTGGATGAAATTCAGCAAACGAGTGGGGCGCTGCTTGCCTGTTTGACTGCAGAAGTTGATATTGATATCAATGGCGAACTCTATTGCTGGGCGCAGGACTTCGACCAGCAAGTGCGGGCAGTTCGGGATGACCTGAGATCTTTGGTGCCGGAACCGCAGCATACCCATATAATTCCGACTCTGGCGCAACTGGCCAAAGAAGGATTTACCGCGAATGGTGTTGATCCTGTATTGTTAGTCACCAGTCAAAAACAGGCCGCGGAACGTCTGCGAATGATCGATGATTTGATCGATCGTTGTCATGAAGCAGCCACGATGGATTTTGAATTTCTCTACGATACCGAACAAGGTTTACTGAGCATCGGTTACGATGTTGGCGAACGGCGACGTGATCCATCCTGTTATGATTTACTTGCATCGGAAGCGCGGCTGGCCAGTTTTCTGCTTATTGCGCAGGAACAAGTGCCGCAGAAGCACTGGTTCTTGCTCGGTCGTTTACTGACAAGTCATGGCGGCGATGTGAGTTTGATATCCTGGAGCGGCTCGATGTTCGAGTACCTCATGCCACAGTTGATCATGCCCAGTTATGCCAACACCTTATTGGAGCAAACCTGTAAAGCTGCCGTATCCCGGCAGATTGAATACGGCCGACAACGCGGTGTACCCTGGGGTATTTCCGAATCCTGCTATAACGCCACTGATATGCATCAGGTCTATCAATACCGTGCGTTCGGTGTACCCGGCCTGGGTTTTAAACGTGGACTGAGCGATGACCTGGTCATTGCGCCCTATGCCAGCGCGCTGGCGCTAACGGTGATGCCACGCGAAGCGTGTCGCAATTTGCAAGTATTGACCGCCGATGGTTTTCTGGGTGACTACGGCCTCTATGAGGCGATCGATTACACGCCGTCCCGTGTGCTGCCAGGCGTGAACCACGCGATCGTGCGAACTTTCATGGCGCATCACCAGGGTATGAGTTTGTTGTCACTGGCGCACGTGCTACTAGACCGGCCGATGCAGCGTCGATTCATGTCCGATCCATTGGTTCGTGCGACGGAATTGTTGCTGCAGGAACGCGTACCCAAAAAGGGAGCAACACTGCATCCACACGCGGCCGAAGTGAGTGCCTCCGCGCGGCCTGCTGTGACGGAAGGGCGCGAAACGATGCGCGTGTTTACCGACCCGAATACTCCGCTACCTGAAGTTCACCTGTTGTCCAATGGTCGTTACCACGTGATGGCCACGCATGCCGGAGGTGGTTACAGCCGATGGCGAGATTTGGCGGTGACTCGCTGGCGCGAGGACGTGACGTCCGATAACTGGGGTACTTTTATATATTTGCGTGACATTGATACGGGGCGTTATTGGTCAACGGCGTATCAACCGACGCTTTGCAAGGCCGATCACTATGAGGCGATCTTTGTACAGGCGCGCGCTGAGTATCGACGCCGTGATCAGTCAATCGAAACCCATACCGAGATTAGTGTCTCGGCAGAAGACGATGTGGAGATACGCCGCGTTACCCTGGCCAACCTGTCGTCCCGTACTCGTCATATCGAAGTGACCAGTTACGCAGAAGTTGTGTTGGCACCGCTAAATGCTGACCTGGCCCATCGCGCATTCAGTAATCTGTTCGTGCAGACCGAAATTCTTCCCGAACGGCAAGCCATCTTGTGCACGCGGCGGCCGCGCACACCGGGAGAGCAGGTGCCGTGGATGTTTCATTTATTAGTAGCGCCCGGCGCCGTGAGCGGCGAGCCATCGTTTGAGACTGATCGTGCGCAATTCATCGGCCGGGGTCGAACTGCGGCTAATCCGGTGGTCCTGGGGAATAGTAATAACGCTTCCGGCTTATCCAAAGAATTAGTTAAACCATTGTCGCAACTTAAGTCGCAACCAAAGTCGCAACCTCTATCAAATACGGATGGCCCGGTACTCGATCCCATCGTAGCGATTCGTCGCACGATTACCTTGTCAGCTGACGAGTCGGCAGTCGTGCAGATCATCTCCGGTGTTGCAGATACACGCGAGGAAGCGTTGGCCTTGCTTGACAAATATTGTGACCGTCACTTTGTCGAACGTGCTTTTGAAATGGCATGGTTCCAAAGCCAGGAGGTATTGCGCAATATCAATGCTACCGAAACCGATGCGCAGGTCTATGGTCGCCTGGCGACTTCTGTCATTCATAGTAATGTCATGCGCCGCGCTGCGCCCAGCGTCATTGCACGCAACCAGCTTGGTCAGCCCGGTCTATGGCGCTTTGCCGTCTCGGGCGATCTGCCTATTGTCCTGGTGCGCATCGGCGATCTGAACCGCATCGAATTGGTGAAGCAAGTGCTGCAAGCACATGCCTACTGGCGCATGAAAGGATTAATAGTTGATCTGGTGATTCTGAACGAGGATTTCTCAGGATACCGGGCGGTTCTACAAGACAGAATCATGGGGATGATCAACTCGGGCCCCGAAGCACATGTTATCGACAGGCCGGGCGGTATATTTGTGCGGCGTGCCGATGAACTTTCCGAAGAAGATCGGGTATTGTTCCAGACTGTAGCCCGCGTCGTGTTGACCGATACTGCCGAGACATTGGCCGAGCAGGTACAGCGTCGCGTACCAGCAGAGCGCTTGCCGAGTCGTCTTTCACTGGCGCAGCAAGCTGTGGCAGAGCAGGCTCGACCATTGCCAGATCACGAACGCATTTTCTGCAACGGGCTGGGAGGATTCACGCCGGACGGGCGCGAATACGTCATCACTCTCGAGCCAGGTCAGAGTACGCCAGCGCCGTGGGTGAATGTTATTGCCAGTCCGCACATTGGTACGGTCGTTAGCGAAAGCGGAGGTGCATACACCTGGGTAGACAATGCCCACGAGTATCGCTTAACACCTTTTCATAATGATTCGTTGAGTGATAGCAGTGGTGAGGCATTGTATGTACGGGACGAAGACACGGGCGCATTCTGGTCACCGACACCATTACCCGCGTGCGGCGAGTCGGGGTACGTGTGCCGACATGGATTTGGTTACAGTGCCTTCGAGCATGATGAATCTGGTATTGCCTCGGAGTTATATACCTACGTCGCGATGGATGCGCCGGTGAAATTTGTTGTGGTTAAGCTGCACAATCATTCGGGACGCCCGCGTCGATTATCACTGACAGGGTATTGGGAATTGGTGCTCGGTGAATGGCGGCATGCCAATATGATGCACGTTGTTACCGAAACCGATCCGCACAGCGGGGCGTTGTTTGCCCGTAATGCCTATGGTCGCGAGTGGGCTGATCGCATTGTGTTTGTGCAGGTCAGCGAGTCAGCGCGTACGGTAACTGGCAACCGTACTGAGTTCATTGGCCGTAATGGATCGCTGGCTAAGCCGGAAGCCTTACAGCGCACGCACTTGTCGGGTAAGACAGGTGCGGGCCTTGATCCTTGTGCCGCGCTACAGACCCAGATCGAATTGGCAGATGGGCAAGAGCGCGAGATCGTGTTTATATTCGGCGCGGCAAGTAACACCGACCAGGCGCAGCATTTTATCCAGCAGTATGGTGGAACCGCGGGTGCGCGGCAGGCATTGGAATCGGTGTGGGAATACTGGAACCATACTTTGGGTGCGGTGTATGTGGAAACACCTGACCAGGCGTTGAATGTACTCGCCAACGGTTGGTTACTTTACCAGACTCTGTCGTGCCGCCTTTGGGGACGCAGCGGTTTTTATCAGTCCGGTGGTGCCTATGGTTTTCGTGACCAGCTACAGGACACCATGGCGTTGATCCATGCGACACCATGGCTCGCTCGCGAGCAGCAGTTTCTTCAGGGTGACGTGCAACACTGGTGGCATCCACCTAACGGACAGGGCGTACGGACCCATTTCTCTGATGACTATTTATGGTTACCGTATGCAACCTGTCGTTATGTGCAGGCAACCGGCGATACGGGAGTGCTCGACGAGCAAGTGCATTTCCTGGAAGGCCGCGAGTTGAATGTGGAAGAGGAGGCTTACTACGACCATCCGCAACGCTCAACGGAAGTAGCCAGCTTGTATGAACATTGCGTGCGTGCCATCAAACATGGTCTGCGCTTTGGCGAACATCAATTGCCCCTGATAGGCTGTGGCGACTGGAATGATGGCATGAATCTCATCGGTCGAGATGGCAAAGGCGAAAGCGTTTGGCTGGCGTGGTTCCTGTACCAGAATCTGCAGCAGTTTGCAGATCTGGCGCGTAATCGAAACAACGACGATTTTGCTGACGAATGCATAAAGCAGGCAGATCAGTTGCTCGACAACATTGAAGCCAATGCCTGGGACGGCGCCTGGTATCGGCGTGCTTACTTCGATGATGGTACACCCCTGGGTTCGTCCGACAATGACGAATGCCAAATTGATTCCATCAGCCAGAGCTGGGCAGTCATATCAGGAGGCGGTGATGCCATGCGCGCGCGCCAGGCAATGATGGCAGTGGATAAACGACTGGTGCGACGTGATGCGCAATTAATCCAACTGCTCGATCCACCCTTTGACAAATCAAGCCTTGAGCCCGGATACATAAAAGGTTATGTACCCGGCGTGCGCGAGAACGGTGGTCAATATACACATGCTGCCATTTGGACCACGACAGCATTTGCTATGTTAGGTGATAAGGAGCGCGCGTGGGCCATGCTCAATCCCATTAATCACGGAAGTGAGCCAGAAGAAATTGAACGCTACAAGGTTGAGCCTTATGTGATGTGCGCGGATATATACGGCGCGTCGCCACACACAGGCCGCGGTGGCTGGACCTGGTACACCGGGGCGGCCGGATGGATGTACCGGCTGACCGTGGAGACATTGCTTGGTCTGCAACTGGAAGTTGATCATCTGCGCATTGCACCGTGCATCCCGGACCATTGGCAGTCGTTCATCATTCACTATCGCTATCGTGAGACGGTCTACCACATCACCATCAAGCGCGTCGGCGAAAAGTCAACTCTTGTTAGCCGCATAGTGCTGGACGGTAGCGCGGTGGAAGACGTGATCCCCCTGGTTAACGATCGCCTGGAACATTATGTCGAGGTGGAATTGAGCTAAAAGTATTGTGAGTGCCGATCATACATCGCTTATTTTTTAGCTCTTTCGGTTTGACTGACACTATTTCTGGCTATATTAATTCCTTCTCGAGTTATTGTTAAACTAGGGGGAGTTATTTAATTTGTCGATCTGATATGACTAACTTGGGACAATTTAGGGACACTTGGCATCGTACAAGGTGTGATTGGGTGTGATCCCCAGTTTTATTAAGGTGATGAAATAATTAGGAATTTTGGAAAAAGTGTTTATAAATTAAGGAGGTTAAAGCGGCTTGAAATTTATTGAAATGCGTTGAATCCATTCGCGAGCGGAGTGTCCCAAATTTGTCCCTGGGTAATTTTAGAAAGAATAATAGAAGGTAAGATAAGTTAGATAAGCTGTTGAAACAATAGAAAAATATGGCGGAGAGGCAGGGATTCGAACCCTGGGAAGGTTGCCCTTCAACGGTTTTCAAACCGTTGAAGGCTCATCTTTCCAGCCCTATTTGACTCGCACAGTCATCAGCCAATAAAAATAATTACATTACTCAATGGTCTTGCTAAGTGATTTTAGATTGCAAAACAATCTGCGCTGGGTTTATGTGATCAACGTTGCACATGATAAAGGATAGCGTTTGCGTGAAAATATTATGCTCTACACTCCAGTCTCACTCATAAATCGGTGGGTGGTAGTTAGGCTACGAGACTCACGTGAGCATCGATGACATCCCAGGGAGCAACAATTAATCCCTCCGCATTACGCGCAATTAATCCGGCTTCTTCCAGGGCCGCCGTATCGGAGTGTACATTTTTGTAGTCTCGGTTTAGTGTTTTAGCCAAAGCGCGTACGCTGATTGGGCCTGCCTGGCGTACTTGTTTTAGCAATTCCAACCGGCGTGGGGTGAGCAAGGCAACCAACATGGAAAAGTCTTCAAAATTTAAATGCACCTCCGGTGCATTTACGTCGTGTTTCTCAGCACGGTGCCAGGCATCGATAAACCGGTCAAATCCGCGATCTGCCTCTTCAACACCGATGTGAATGTGCTGTTTTTTCATGATGTACCTCTGAGCTTGGCAATGTCATTTTTAAAATCGTCAACGAGTTTCTCGACCGACTCAAATAGGATGTTTCTTTTTCATTCCAATGGCGATGATCACCTTTACCCTTTTCATTGTCATAACGGACCAGACAACGATCGGGATAGCCGTAATACAATCGGTATTTAAGACCGTGAGGTCGGTCAGGATCCGCTACGGGTAATTTCCAAATCACCATCTCTCGTATTGCGCCATCAGCGTAGATGAATTTGTCTTTGAAAATAAGTGTAGCAGCCATATATGGCATTTTATACCATATGGTGTTCAATGATGCATAAATGTTTAAGGAGGTATAGAGACCGGTGTACTAAGGGTAGTTAACAAAATAATTAACTTGTTGAATTAAATAGTAGTATGGAAGATTGTGCAAGGTTGACAATATGTCAACGTGAGTCTATAGTTGACAAATAGTCAACCGAATGGAATCGTCGCATGCACGTTATTTCAAAACGCCCCTTTAGCGAGGCCGCCGAGCGTTATCCCAACCAGCGGCAAGCGATACTGGATGTCTACAGCGTTTTGAAACGGGCCATGTTTGATTCACCCGCGCAAATGCGTCAGGTTTTTCCCAGTTTGGATAATTTTAAATACCGGGAAAAATGGTGGGTGGTCAATATAGGAGGCAATCATTTGCGCATGATGGCCTTTATTCAATTTAACCAGAACAGAATTTATGTCAAACACATCGTCACCCATGCGGAATATGACAAATTGTGTGAACACTACCGTAAAGGAGGCTCGTGATGTCAACAGCGCTTAATATTATCCAGGATAAATATGAGGAGTTTGCGCAAGTGGCAGCGCCCTTGTTACACATCACCAATGAAACCGAGTATGAACAGGCACTGCAAGTGGTTGAAGAGTTATTAGAACAAGCCAGTGATGATCCGCAAGATACACTTAATGGTCTGATCGAATTGATTAGCCGTGCAATTGCCGCTTATGAATCGAAGGATTCTGCAATGATGGCGTTTGATCAAGAGGCAGATAACATAGCGCCCGATGTGGCTGTCTTGCGACTGTTAATGTCACAGCATCAACTCACCGGTGCAGATCTGCCTGAAATTGGGGATAAAACGCTGGTCTCTAAAATACTTGCTGGCGAAAGAAATCTGACTAAGCAACACATTGAAAAATTGGCAAAGCGTTTTCAAATAGACCCGGGATTATTCTTTAAGAAGATTTAATATCTTACGTTGCACAAAGACGAGAAACGGTATGACTGATAAGCAACGATATCAAAGTGTATGGGATGCCCTGGAAGATGATCCGATTCGGCGGGAGAATCTCAAACTGCGTTCGGATATGCTTCGGGTGATTACTGAAACGTTGAAGGAGCGCGAATTGACTCAGCAACAGGCCGCTGAATTACTAGAGTGTACCCAACCGCGGGTCAATGCCTTGATGCAAGGGTTGCACATCGATTGGGTCTACATGTATCCATAGAGGTAGCGGCATAGCTTTATCATTCGTTATATTCTTAGCGCTTGGTTTAAAAGGGCAGTTCATATAAAGTGTATATCGATCGCTAGAGCAAACCGAGTTGTTTTGTAACTTGTTGGGACAATTCAGGGACACTTGGTGTCGTATAAGGTGTGGTTGAACGTAATCATCAGTGTTGTAAGATGATGATTAAATTAGGATTAGCGGAAAATGTGTTTATAAATCAAGAGGTTTGAAGCGGCTTGAAAACCGTTGAGCCTCGCGGTTCCCAGGGTTCGACAAATTTGCAGGATTGCAAATTTGGTCGCACGTAGTGTGCCCGAAGGGCGAGGGGCCAGGGAAGGCCCCGAGACAATCCCTGCCTCTCCGTCATAAATGAAAATGCCCCTGAAAGGGGCTTTATTATTTATTGGGCTACGAGCGATATTCGAACGTGAGAATCTCAATGAACATGGCAAGGATTGCTCCAGGCGATTCTTTTGCATTTCCTCCATCCCTGGAGGTCAGATGTGCAGGTGACTCGGAGCACAAGGACGATTTACAAGGATGTACGACTGTCGCGATAGGCCACGGATGGCC
>Ga0111141_132_pt1 | contig 27845 bp, 26 predicted proteins | sample DeeMarSeWOR28_12_FD_80396 | JGI IMG/M metagenome (GOLD analysis project Ga0111141, IMG submission 80396) | Acidithiobacillales bacterium SG8_45 | reverse complement strand
CATGGCATACAGCGACAAGGTTCTGGATCACTACGAGAATCCCCGTAACGTCGGCACCCTGGACAAGGCGGACAAGCACGTCGGCACCGGGATGGTCGGTGCCCCGGCCTGTGGTGATGTGATGAAACTGCAGATCAAGGTCGGCGACAACGGCATTATTGAAGATGCCAAGTTCAAGACCTATGGTTGTGGCTCGGCCATTGCCTCCAGTTCACTCGTGACCGAATGGGTCAAGGGCAAGACCCTGGACGAGGCGCTGAAGATCAAGAACAGTGCGATCGCCGAAGAACTGGCCCTGCCGCCGGTGAAGATTCACTGCTCGGTACTGGCCGAAGATGCGATCAAGGCAGCGATCGAGGATTTTCAGGGTAAGCAGGGCGACAAGTAATACAGGTTGAATCAGGTATGGCAATCACTCTGACAGAAAACGCGGCAAAGCACGTCCAGGGTTTCATGCAGAAACGTGGCAAGGGCGTGGGCCTGCGCCTGGGCGTAAAGACCACCGGCTGCTCCGGTCTGGCGTATGTGCTGGAATTCGCTGACGACGTTGACAGCGAAGACGTGGTTTTTGAAAGCCAGGGCGTCAAGATTCTGGTGGATCCAAAAAGCCTGGTTTATATCGACGGTACCGAGCTCGACTACTCCAAAGAGGGGCTGAACGAGGGCTTCAAGTTCGAGAATCCCAACGTCAAGGACGAGTGCGGTTGCGGCGAGAGCTTTACCGTATAAGCCACTTACATAGCCTTACGGCTTTCCACTATGCAGGCCGCACTCGACAAGAATTATTTCGAACTATTCGGCTTGCCTGAGTCATTCAGTCTCGATCTAACCGAGGTTACCCGACGCTATCGCGAACTGCAGCAGCAACTGCATCCGGACCGTTTTGCCTCGGCCCCGGATCAGCAGCGTCGTTTGTCGGTTCAGATGGCTGCGTTGGTCAACGAGGCCTTTCAGACGCTGAAAGATCCGGTGCGCCGTGGACGTTATTTACTGGGTCTCAAGGGCATAGATACCGGTGAAGAGTCCGACACCGCGATGAACCCCGCGTTCCTGATGGAACAAATGGAGTTACGCGAATCACTGGAGTCCGTGCGCGATAGTGATAACGCGCTGGCCGAACTTGGCGTGCTTGAAACTGGAGTTGCCGATGCGTTTGATGCGCGAATCAGCCGCTTGCAGGCCTGCTTGGACGAGAGTGGCAAGGAAGATCTAAAGATGGCTCGAGAGACGGTGCGCGAGCTGCAGTTTCTGCAGAAAATTCGGGCCGAAATCGAGCAAATCGAAGAAGAGCTGGTTTGATCGTCAATGCCTGCGGTCCCGATTAGATGGGGCTGGTCAGGCTGATGGTTGCCCGCCTGTTTAACTGGTTGGATTCAAATGGCACTGTTACAAATAAGCGAACCTGGTCAAAGTACATCGCCGCATGAGCATCGCCTGGCGGTGGGCATTGATCTGGGCACGACCAACTCGCTGGTAGCTACTGTCAGAAGTGGAACTGCGGACACGCTCGCCGATTCGAATGGCGAACATTTGTTACCGTCAGTCGTCCGTTACCGTGCCGATGCTGAGCCGGTCGTCGGCCGCGATGCGCTGGCCGCAGCTGCCTCTGATCCGCTTAATACCATCGCATCGGTGAAACGCCTGATGGGTCGCGGCGTCGCCGATATCCGTCACCTCGGCGAAACCTTGCCTTATGAGTTCGTCGCTGGCGAATCCCAGATGCCACGCATTCACACCGCAACTGGTGACCGCAGTCCAGTGGAAATCTCCGCCGAAATACTCAAGGTGCTGAAGCAGCGCGCCGAGTCGACGCTGGGCGGCGAGCTGACCGGTGCCGTGATTACCGTCCCGGCTTATTTTGACGATGCCCAGCGTCAGGCAACCAAAGACGCGGCGCGATTGGCCGGGCTGCATGTATTTCGACTGCTGAACGAACCGACTGCCGCGGCAGTAGCCTACGGCCTCGACCAGAAGCCGGAAGGCGTCTATGCGATCTACGATCTTGGCGGCGGCACCTTCGACATTTCCATCTTGCGTCTCAATCGAGGTGTCTTCGAGGTCATGTCGACTGCCGGCGACTCGGCGCTGGGTGGCGACGATATGGATCACGTCGTCGCCAGCTGGATGATGCAGCAGGCGGGCATTGGCGGTGATGCTAGCCGCGGCGAACTGCGCGCACTGGCCCGTGAGGGTCGCAGGGTAAAAGAGGCATTAACTGAATCCGACGTCGTCAGCATCGAGCTGGATCAGGGAACACCGCCATGGCGCGGCGAACTGACACGTGATGAATTCAACAAACTGATCGACCCGTTAATCGATCGCACCCTGGTACCATGCAAGCGGGCCTTGCGCGATGCCGGCATCAAGGCAAACGAAATCGATGGCATCGTGCTGGTGGGTGGGTCAACCCGGGTGCGTCGTGTAAGACAGCGGGTTGAGTCATTTTTTGGCAAGCCGCCGCTGGCCAATATTGATCCGGATCGCGTTGTCGCCATCGGTGCAGCGCTCCAGGCCGACGTGCTGGCCGGCAACAAGTCCCAGGAAGAAATGTTGCTGCTCGATATCACGCCGCTGTCACTGGGTATCGAGATCATGGGCGGCATGACCGAAAAGATTATACCGAGAAATTCGACCATACCGATCGCCAAGGCACAGGACTTTACGACCTTCAAAGACGGTCAAACGGCGATGTCGATTCATGTTGTTCAGGGCGAGCGTGAAATGGTCGACGACTGCCGTTCATTGGCGCGCTTTGAGTTGCGTGGTATCCCGCCGATGGCCGCTGGTGCGGCCCGTATTCGTGTGACTTACCAGGTTGATGCGGACGGTCTGTTGAGTGTCATCGCCAGGGAACAAGCCAGTGGTGTTGAGGCTCACGTCGAAGTGAAGCCGTCGTATGGCCTGACCGACAATGAAATCGAAACCATGCTGAAAGACTCCTTTGCACATGCGCGCGAGGACATGGATGCGCGCAACTTGCGTGAGCAACAGGTAGACGCCGATCGCCTGATTGAAAGTGTCACCGCGGCGCTGGCAGCCGACGGCGAAGAACTGCTGGATGACGCTGAACGAAAAACCATCCTGACGGCGCTGACGAATCTTGAGGCGGCTCGACAGGGCAGTGACCTGCAGGCGATCAAACAGGCGATTAGTGCCACGGACGCCGCGACGCAGGAGTTCGCCGCGCGCCGAATGGATGCCGGCATGCGCAAGGCGCTGACCGGACACACGCTGGATGAATTTACCTCCGGCAAATAGATTTCTGTATTGCGAATATTCAAAGACAAGACTATGACCAAGGTAACTTTCTTACCGCATGAGGAGATTTGTCCCGAGGGCAAAACTATCGACGCGGAACCGGGGATCACGATCTGTGACCTGGCACTGGCGAACGGTATCGAGCTGGAACACGCCTGCGAAAAATCCTGTGCCTGCACCACCTGCCATGTGATTGTTCGCGAGGGATTTAACAGTCTCGACGACGCCGAGGACAACGAGGAGGATATGCTGGACAAGGCCTGGGGACTGGAGCCGGAATCGCGCCTGGCGTGCCAGGCAAAGGTTGCCGATGCCGACCTGGTCGTGGAGATACCCAAATACACTATTAATATGGTGTCCGAAAACCATTAATGTCGACATCGACGTGCTGACAACGAGGTGAACCATGGGGTTGAAGTGGACGGATTCTAGAGATATCGCGATTGAGCTGGTGGAGACGCACCCGGATGTGGATCCACTCTCGGTACGATTTACCGATTTGCGTGACTGGGTCATGCAGCTGGCGGAGTTCGACGACGATCCGGAACATTCCAGCGAGAAGATACTTGAGGCGATCCAGATGGCCTGGCTGGATGAAGCCGACTAACCGGCTTCGACCCTCTCACGGCAGCAAGTGCCACTGAGCGCGTTGAAATAGCCGATCTGCCGCGCTGTCGCTGATTGTCTCGGGTCTGCGCAAACGCTACACTTAGCCGCCAAAATCGGCGGGAAAATCCATTATTTTTCGCCACTTAAGTCTGATTCTTGCCGAAATGGCCGAAATTCAGGCATCAACCCGAAACGCAGATAATCGAGAGAACGTTGAGCGAAACATCCAGAATCAATCTACTCGGCATGGACCGGTCTGCGTTGCGCGATTTTTTCGTCGAAATTGGTGAAAAACCGTTTCGAGCACAGCAGGTTCTGCAGTGGATTCATCAGCGTGGGGTCAGCCAGTTTGAGCAAATGACCGACCTCAGCAAGTCACTGCGTACCCGGCTCGAAGAGGTTGCCGTGATTCAGCCGCCGCAAGTGGCCGAAGAGCAGCTTGCCGCCGACGGCACGCGCAAGTGGCTGCTGCGCCTGGGTGATGGCAATGCCATTGAGACCGTATTTATCCCGGAAGAAGACCGCGGCACCCTGTGTGTTTCATCGCAGGCAGGCTGCGTGCTGAATTGCAGTTTCTGTTCGACCGCGCGCCAGGGTTTCAATCGCAACCTGGAGCCGGATGAAATTATCGGCCAGCTCTGGGTGGCTGCTCGGGCGCTGGGGCAGAACACCGGCGCCACCGATGAGCGCGTGATTACCAATATCGTCATGATGGGTATGGGTGAACCGCTGTTGAACTTCGATAATGTAGTGCAGGCCATGGGTGTCATGCTTGATGACTGGGCCTATGGATTGTCGAAACGCCGGATCACCCTGAGCACTGCAGGCGTGGTCCCGGCGATTGACCGTCTGCGCGAGACCTTGCCGGTCAGCCTGGCTGTTTCGTTGCACGCGCCCAATGACGAGCTGCGCAATGAGCTGGTTCCGATCAATAAAAAGTATCCGATCGACGAACTCCTGGCTGCCTGCAAGCGTTATGTCGAAGGCGATGCACGTCGTCGAATTACCTTTGAATATGTGATGATTGATGGGGTGAATGACACCATGGAGCATGCGCGTCAGCTGGCACGCCGTCTTGAAGGCGTTCCATCGAAGGTGAACCTGATCCCGTTTAATCCGTTTCCCGGTACTGAATACCGTCGCTCGTCGAAGGCTCAGATCGACAGCTTCCGGGACATACTGATCAAGGCCGGTGTGGTAACGGTGACTCGAAAGACCCGTGGCGATGATATTGATGCCGCCTGTGGACAGCTGGCGGGCCAGGTGCATGATCGTACCCGGCGATCCGGGCGTATTATGAGTCAGCCGCAGACAGGAGTTCTATGATGCACTCAACCGTTTCCGGCAAGCCTCGAAGTGCACTGATAGTGCTGCTGGTGTCCGCCTTGCTGCTCGGTGCCTGCGGTAGCAAGCCGAGTGAACAGAAGAAGCGCGATCAGGCTGCAAAGGACAAACTCGTTATCACCAATGTTCGACTCGCCGGTATCTATCTGCAGCGAGGACAACTGAACTTTGCCAAGGAAAAGGCAGACAAGGCGATCGAGGCTGATCCCAGCAGCTCAATGGCAAATAATATGATGGGCATCCTGAGCTGGCGCCTCAAGGAATATGACAATGCGGACAGGTATTTTCGCCGGGCAGTCAGGTATGGGCCGGATAATGCCCTGGCAGCGAACAACTACGGCGCTTTCCTGTGCGACATGGGCAAGATTGACGATTCGCTGGAATATTTCGATCGGGCGGCAGAAAACCCGTACTACGAGAAGCGCTCCGGTGCGATGACCAATGCCGGACGCTGCCTGATGAAAAAACCAGATCGCCAGAAGGCCGAAACCTATTTCCGGCGGGCGTTGAAATACAATGCCAACGAAGCGGAAGCATTGTATTACCTGGCGCAGATCAGCTACGACACCAATCGAACACTCACCGCTCGCGGCTTCCTGGAACGTTACTTTGCAACCGGTAGCCAGTCTGCCGAGAGCCTCTATCTTGCAGTCAGAGTGGAAAACGCCATGGGCAACAAGCGCCTCGCGATTCGTTACGCCCGTCGCCTTAAAGATCAATATCCGACGTCACCCGAAGCGTCGCGCGTCAAGATTCGGTAGGAGTCAAAATGCAGGAAATGTCTAATCCGGGCCCACGTCCGAGCCAGAAAGGTCCAGGTCAATTTCTCGCTGATGCCCGTCGCAAGCTTGGCATGGAGCCCGAGAACGTCGCGCAGATGCTGCGTATGTCCACCCAGCAAATCATTGCGATCGAGGCCGACGATTTTGATTCGCTCCCCGAACCCACCTACGTGCGTGGCTACCTGCGCAGTTACAGCCAGATGTTGAACGTGGATCCGGAAGAGGTGATCAGGACCTACAACCAGGCGATTGGTGGCTGGAAGACCGCGACCTATAGCGGTCTTGCGACTGAAAAGCAGGCGACTAGCAATGACAAGATTGTGCGCTTCGCTACCATGGGTGTGATTGGGCTGGTAATCGGCCTGGCGATGGTCTGGTGGTTGGGCCAGGAGGACAGCGCTGACCTGGTGCCGGCGCCCACCGAGGTTGCCGTTGCACCGACGGAAGTTACTGAACCGGAGATCACCCTCGACATACCGACACCGGAGCCTGCGCCCGTAGAGACCGCTGCGGTACCAGTTGCGCCGGTCGCAAAGGAGGAGGTGGTGGCAAAGCCAGCCCCGCCGGTCGTCAAGGAAAAACCGGCTGCGCCGACAGCAATCGAAGAAATCCCGGCTGCAGTCGTTGCACCGAAGCCGGAAGCCGTTGCATCACCAAAACCGGTAGCAACTCCTCCGCCTGAAATTAATATCCCCGACGGAACGCGTTCGCGCCTGGTATTGCGTACAGAGGGTGTTTCTTGGGTCGATATTCGCGACGCCAATGACAACCGGTTGCTTTACGAGTCCGTTGCGGCGGGTCGGGAGATCGCCATCGAAGGCGAGTCGCCGATCCAGGTGTTCCTTGGCAATGCCGATGCGGTGTCACTTGAATTCAACGGTGCAGATTACAATTTCAGCGCTTACAAGCAGGGCAAGTGGGCGCGCTTTACACTTGGGCAGGGCAAGAAGACCCGACCGGTTGAGAGCGAAGAGCAATGAGTTTTCGCCCGGATATCAAGCGTCGCAAGACGCGCCAGATAATGGTGGGCAATGTCCCGGTTGGTGGCGATGCGCCGATTGCCGTGCAGAGTATGACCAACACGGAGACCTGTGACGTTGACGCCACCGTTCGGCAGATAGAGGCCTTGCAGAATGCTGGCGCAGATATTGTCCGCGTGTCGGTGCCAACCATGGAGGCAGCAGAGGCATTCGGGCAGATTCGTAAGCGTGTATCGGTACCATTGGTTAGCGACATTCACTTCGATTACAAGATCGCGCTGCGAGTGGCCGAACTCGGTGTTGATTGCCTGCGGATCAACCCGGGGAACATTGGCCGCGAGGATCGTGTGCGCATGGTGGTTGAAGCCGCGCGCGATAAAAATATTCCTATTCGAATTGGTGTCAACGCCGGATCTCTGGAAAAGGATCTGCAGAAAAAATACGGCGAGCCGACACCGGACGCGCTAGTTGAATCCGCGCTGCGGCATATCGATATTCTCGATCGGCTCGACTTCCAGAATTTCAAGATCAGTCTCAAGGCATCGGAAATTTTCATGACCGTGGCGGCGTACCGCAAACTCGCTACCCAGATTGATAATCCGTTTCATCTGGGAATCACTGAAGCCGGTGGGTTGCGTTCCGGTACGGTTAAGTCCGCAATTGGCCTGGGCATGCTTCTGGCAGACGGCATTGGCGACACCCTGCGTGTCTCCCTCGCGGCCGATCCGGTGGAAGAAGTAAAAGTCGGGTTCGATATTCTGAAAAGCCTGGGTATTCGCAGCAAAGGCATCAATATCATTGCCTGCCCATCATGTTCGCGCCAGCGCTTCAACGTGATTGCTACCGTGAACGCGCTGGAGTCACGCCTGGAAGATATCCAGGAGACACTGGACGTTGCCGTCATCGGCTGTGTCGTCAACGGGCCGGGCGAGGCAAAGCAGGCCGACATCGGCCTGACCGGTGGAGAACCCAACTTGCTTTATGTTAATGGTGTACCCGATCACAAAGTCAGCGATAAGGAGCTGGTGGACGAACTCGAGCGCACCATCCGCCAGTACATTGCTGATAGACAGGAAGCCGCTGACAAGGATGCTTCCGCCAAGATTCAAACCGGTTGAGGGTGCGACGTTGAGCAATTCTGTTCAGGCCATTCGCGGCATGAATGACCTGCTGCCGGATACGGTTGCGTATTGGCAGTGGGTGGAAGATGTAGCCCGAGACGTCATGGATGCCTACGGCTATCGCGAGATGCGTTTGCCGTTGCTGGAAAAGACAGAGCTATTCAAGCGTTCTATCGGCGAAGTAACCGATATCGTCGAGAAGGAAATGTATACCTTCGATGATCGCAATGGCGATAGTCTGACGCTTCGACCTGAAGGCACGGCAAGTTGTGTCCGTGCGGCCATTGAAAGCGGCATGCTGCACAACCAGGTGCACCGCCTGTGGTATGCGGGCCCCATGTTTCGTCACGAGCGACCGCAGAAGGGCCGCTATCGCCAGTTCCATCAGATCGGTGCCGAAACCTTCGGCATGGAAGGCCCGGATATCGATGCCGAGATCATTCTGCTGACAGCTCGACTGTGGCAGGCGCTGGGTATAGATGGCCTGCGGCTGGAGATCAATTCGCTGGGTACTGTCGAGACCCGCAACGCCCATCGCAAGGAGCTGGTGGCGTACCTGCATGACCACTATGATGCGCTCGACGAAGACAGCAAGCGTCGACTGGAACAGAACCCATTGCGCATCCTGGACAGCAAGAATCCCGAGGTGCAGAAGATTGTCGCCTCGGCGCCGAGCCTGCTGGATCACCTGAGCGACGAATCGCGTGATCACTTCGAGCGTCTTCAGTCATATCTGGATGATGCCGGTGTCGAGTACGTGGTCAACCCGTGCCTGGTCCGCGGTCTGGATTATTACAGCCGTACCGTATTCGAGTGGATTACCACCGAACTCGGTGCCCAGGGTACTGTCTGTGCCGGTGGACGTTATGACGGTCTGGTAGAACAACTCGGCGGCAAACCAACGCCGGCGGCCGGGTTCGCCCTCGGGATGGAGCGACTGGTTGAGCTGGTGCAGGCGCAGAACCCCGATGCAGTGGAGTCGACGATTGACGCCTACCTGGTCTGTCTTGGTGATGCCGCGCAGGCACGTGGTATTCAACTGGCAGAGCAATTGCGAAGCCAGGGGGTGAACATTATCTGCCACTGTGGCGGCGGCAGTATGAAGAGTCAGATCAAGAAGGCTGACAAGAGCGGTGCCCGTTATGCCGTGATTCTCGGTGATGACGAAATTCAGGCCGGTGAAGCCGGAGTGAAATTCCTGCGCGAGACCGGTGAGCAACAACAGGTAATGTTCGATGCGCTGGCCGATGTCCTGACCAGCGATTGATCACATATTAACCAAGTACAGGTGTAAGCAAGTTGGCAAACGAATTTCAGGAAGATGATGATCTCGAACGGCTCAAGTCGTGGTGGAAGAATTACGGCAGTGCCCTGTTGATTGGCGTAGTGCTCGGAACCACGGCGTTGTACGGCTACCGCTACTGGAACCAGTATCAGTTCGACCAGGCAGCCAAAGCCTCTGCGCTCTACGACCAGGTTGTGTACCAGATGAAGCAGAAAAATGCTGATCAGGCGGTTACCATCGGCGGCCAGATTATGGACGGCTATGCGTCCACGCCGTACGCTGGAATGACGGCCCTGCTGCTGGCGAAAATCAGTTATGACAGCGGCGACATGGCCAATGCGCGTCGTCAGTTAACCTGGGCCATGGATAACGCCGAGGTCGATGCAACCCGGCATGCAGCCAGGATTCGTCTGGCCCGCCTGATGGGTGAGGCTGGTGAAACCGACGCGGCGCTGACCCTGATCGCGATAGACGATCGCGGAGGTTTCGAGAGTGAGTATAACGAGCTTCAGGGCGACCTGTTGGCCAGTCAGGGCAAGCTGGAAGAGGCGCGTAGCGCCTATACCGCGGCATTGACCGCCAACAATACGCAGGAGTACGCCGCGATACTTCAGATGAAGATCGCAGATCTGGGTGAAAAGGAATCCGTGCAATGAATTCCTGCCGCCTGATTCTGCCGCTGTTGCTGATGCTGGGGTTGACCGGTTGCGGTGGGCTGGGCAAAAGCAATCTTGAGCCGCCGACACCGCTGAAGGATTTCAAAGCCAGTGCAAAAATCCAGCGCCTGTGGTCGGCTGACGTCGGTGATGCCGGTGACCAGTACAACCGCCTGGCGCCGCGGCTCGCAGGCGATACGGTTTACGCTGCCAGCGGAAAGGGTGAAGTCACTGCCCTCAACGCAGATACCGGCAAAACCCTGTGGCGCCAGGAACTCGCCGTTCCCGTGAGCGGCGCCATGGGTTATGGCAACAACCTGGCCCTCCTGGGTACGCGCGAAGGTGAAGTGCTGGCGCTGCAATCCGATAATGGCAAGCTGGTCTGGCGCACGCGGGTCAGTAGCGAGGTGCTGGCTCCGCCTGTCGCCACCTCCGGTGTCGTGGTCGTGCAGACGATTGATGGTTTTGTTTATGGCCTGTCGGCCCAGGACGGAAACCGAATCTGGCAGTTCCAGCGTACCGTACCGGCGTTGTCGTTGCGCGGCACCAGCGGTCCCAGTATACAGAGTGGCATGGTGGTAACCGGTTTTGCAGACGGCACGATTGTGGGCCTCGATCTCAACTCGGGCAAAGTACGCTGGGACGCCGCGGTAGCGCGCCCATCCGGTCGTACCGAGCTGGAACGACTGGTGGATGTCGACGGCACGCCAGTAATTGCCGGCTTTCGCATGTTTGCTGCGAGTTACCAGGGCAGATTGATCGCACTGGATTTGCGCAACGGCCGCCTGCTTTGGGGAAGAAAGGCCTCAGCTTATGTCCCGGTGGCGGTCGATCGGCGAAATGTCTATCTGGTTGATGCCGACGGAATCGTCGTTGCCCTGGATCAGGCTACCGGTGCCGAACGTTGGCGCCAGAATGGTCTGCGAGCACGCTTCGTCACGGCACCGGCAATCGTCAACGGCTATCTGGCCGCTGGTGACTACAATGGCGTGTTACACATCCTGTCGAGCGACAGCGGCGAGTTCGTGGCGCGAACCAGTATCGATAGCAGCGCTATTATCAGTCGGCCAGTGAGCCGCGGTAACCGCCTTTACGTCAGCAATCAGTCGGGTCAGCTGGTGGCCATGCAAGTGCAGCCAAACTAGATCCGAAGACCGTTTCACCAGGGCGATTGTCGCCAGCGATATTCCTGATATCAGATAAATGAAACCCGTCCTTGTACTCGTTGGTCGTCCCAACGTTGGAAAATCTACTTTATTTAATCGCCTTACCCGGGGGCGAGATGCGCTGGTGGCTGACGTACCGGGACTGACGCGTGACCGGCAATACGGTGAAGGCAAGCGCGGCAGTCGACCATTCCTTGTCGTGGATACCGGGGGTGTTACCGAAGACCTTGATCGGGGCTCCCAGGAAAAACGCATGTCGATGAATGCCATGATGAAGGAGCAGACTCGTCAGGCGGTAGAGGAGGGTGACGCCATTATCTTTCTGGTGGACGGCCGCGAGGGCGTGACACCGGCAGACCAGGAATTGGCCAACTATCTTCGTCGCACCAATAAACCGGTCATCGTCGCGGTGAACAAAACCGAAGGCCTGGAGCCGGATGTGGTGACTGCCGAGTTTCATCGCATGGGATTACCCCAGATCGTTTCGATTTCGGCCAAGCGTGGTGACGGCATCAGCGAGCTCGTCAATAGTGCGCTTGAAGGACTTCCAGAGGCGGAAGAAACGGAAATTGATATCGATGTGCCGCGCGTGGCGGTAGCCGGCAGGCCGAACGTTGGCAAATCGACACTGATCAATTCGCTATTAGGCGAAGAGCGGGTGGTGGTATTCGACGAGCCCGGCACCACGCGAGACAGTATTCGTATTCCGCTGGAGCGCAACAAGAAGTCCTATATTTTCATCGATACCGCCGGTGTGCGTCGCAAGGGTCGCGTGCACGAGACCATCGAAAAATTTTCCATTATCAAAACCTTGCAGGCCATCGAAGAAGCCAACGTCGTCATTCTGGTGCTTGATGCCGACCAGGGACTGGGTGAGCAGGATGCCAGCCTCGCGGGCTACATTCTTGAGAAGGGGCGGGCGCTGGTGGTAGCGGTAAACAAGTGCGACAAGGTCGATCTGGAGCGACGGCAGTGGATTGAGCGTGAGCTCGCGCGCCGCTTTGCGTTTATCACCTTCGTACGTCCGCATTATATTTCCGCACTGCATGGCACCGGCATTGCCGGCCTGTTTAAGTCGATCGACCGCGCCTTCGCGTCTGCCTGCAAGACGCTGGGGACATCCCTGCTGAACCGGGTTTTGCAGCAGGCAGTACAGGCGACCCAGCCGCCGATGTTTCATGGACGCCGGATCAAGCCCAAATTTGCGCACCAGGGAGGCAAGAATCCACCGCTGGTAGTGATCCATGGCAACCAGGTAAACCAGATGCCCGAGAGCTATCGTCGTTATCTGGCGAACGCATTTCGCAAGGCGTTCAAGCTTGAAGGCACGCCGGTGCGGATAGAGTGTCGCGAGGGCGCCAATCCGTACCAGGGGAAAACACCAAGCAAAACAGGACGTTATCAAAAAGGAAAAAAGACGCGAGAGCATCGCCGTCATCGTTAACTTGCGCCTGAATGTTGCGCGATATGCGCTAGAATTAGAAATACAACGAAGTACTTATCAGTAGAACAATAATTATGATTTTTGGGCATTTCTGCTAGAGGCGATTGAATGGGGGGCTACCACAAAGATGCACTGCCGCGCGGACACCATCTAGCAGAATACGTTTTAGATTCGGTTCTCGGGGTTGGAGGTTTCGGCATCACCTACCTGGCTCACGACGAACAACTGGGTTCCAAGGTGGCAATCAAGGAATATCTGCCGCAATCCATCTCTAGTCGTATTGAGGCGACACGCGTGCTGCCGAATCCGGACGCACCAAACGCGATCCAGGATTACCACTGGGGCCTCAAAGAATTTCTGAAAGAGGCCCGACATCTGGTGCAGTTCAAGCACCCGAATATCGTACGGGTGCTCCGGTTCATGGAAGCGAATGGCACGGCTTACATGGTCATGGAGTACGAAAAGGGGCAAAGCCTCAGTCACTACCTGAAGAACCTGCCAGGACGTCGGCTTGAAGAACAGGAGTTGTTACGCATCTTCCTGCCGGTTCTGAACGGCCTGGCCGCTGTGCACGACGCAAAAATACTCCATCTGGACATTAAGCCGGACAATATCTATTTGCGCGAGGATCGCACACCGATGTTGATCGATTTCGGATCAGCGCGACAGGCGATTAGCGGTGTGGACGGCTCACAGCGCGTAACCCTGACCCACGGCTTTGCGCCAATTGAGCAGTACCCGGACAAAGGTCAACCCGGACCCTGGACCGATATCTACGCGATTGGTGCGAGTATGTATTACGCAATCTGCGCCCGGCGGCCCGAAATATCCATCAACCGGTACCAGACTTTTCTCAAACACCATGCGGACCCGCTAGTACCGGCGGTCAAGGCAGGCGAGGGACGATACTCGAAATACGTTCTGGAGTGTATCGACTGGGCATTGCAGATCTACGCCAAGGACCGCCCACAATCCGCGCGCCAGTTACAGGATGGCTTGATGGGCCGGGGGCTCCCCAGGGCGACCGAGCCCAAACCGTACATTGATCTTTCGAAGGCGAAGTCCCGTGCCACGCAACACCGGGAAAGCCGAATGGGTCGGTGGGTGATAGTGCTGTTAATTGCTGCGGGGATAGGGGGTGGTTACTACTTTAAACCGGATTTGGTGACGCAGACGCTGGATAAGACCAACGAGTTGATCAAACCCTATACCGCCAAGCTCGAAAAAATCCTCAAGCGATAACGACAGCGGGTTGCGTATTACGATCCGCCAACCTTGCGGCCACCATTCCTGGACACCTGCTCCAGGTAAGCCTGGTTGCGTTCCAGTGAGTCTGCACGAACGAACGGCATGGGGTCGATCATGGTCTGGTTCAATATAACGCCCCAGTGCAGGTGCGGCCCGGTGACCCGACCGGTGGCACCCACTTCACCAATCTTCTGCCCACGCTCTACACGCATTCCTACGGGAACATCCACCTTGCTCAGATGAATGTATTGCGTAATCAGTCCCTGGCCATGATCGAGAAAAATCGAATTACCGGTAAAGTAGTAATCTCCGACATTGATGACAGTTCCCGCTGCCGGGGCATGGACCGGTGTCCCGGTGGGTGCGGCAATATCGAGGGCGCTATGACGTCGCGGTCGCGGGCTGTCGTTGTAGAAACGTTGCAGACCGAACTGGCTGCTGAATCTGCCCTGCGTCGGCAGATCGAATTTAAGCGGCGGCTCGGGATTGTGTGACCACACCACGAACGCCTTACCGATCTCTTCGCGCTCAGCGTTAATGCGCTTCAGGTCACTCTTGTTCGGGTAGACTTTGCGCTTGTTCTTGATAGTCAGTCGTTGTACCGGATATTTTTTATTGACGACGTTGATCGGGTAGTGGTTGGTCTTGCCGTCGGCAACGGTGGTCAATCGGTATTCGCCGGGTTTCAGTTTCAACGGAATGCCAGTGATCGCCAGCCAGCGATTATTGTCACGAATGACCATCACCTTGCGGTCCTGGAACGTTGCGCTAGGCATGGCCTGGCCGTCCAGGTAAAGCGGCACGACGACGACACCGCCGGGCACATTCCTGGATTCGGGCAACTCAATCGCGTGAGCGTTGCCAACAAGGAACAGGAGTACAAGTAGCGTGCTAATCTTTTTCATGAACTTCCTCTACGACACATTCTAGCCCACCCTGTGAAAGTTTTGCATACAGCCGGTCGCCGGTTTTCACCTTTCCGGCATTGCGCACGATCGAACCGGACCTGTCAGTAATAATGGCGTAGCCACGGTCCAGCGTTGCCAGTGGGCTGAGTGTGTGCAGTTGGCTCGCGATCGCCGCGAGCGTTTGTTGCTGGTGCTGAAGGCGATGCTGCATGGCGCCTTTCAGTCGTTGATCCAGGTGTCGCGCATTCAGCAACAGCGACTGCACACGCGCAGGAGGTGCTGATCGCCGCAGTCGGCTGTTAAGTGAAACCAGCCTGGATTGCCTGGCTTGAAGGTTGTGCCGCTGGGTATACAGCATCTTTTGTGACAGGTGAGTGAGTCGATCCCGGAGGTGCCGGATTCGGTCTCGCGGATGGACCAGGCGTGAACTGGTCCAGTCCAGGCCCTGGCGCGCATCGTTAAGGCGATCCTGCATCAACCGGATCAGGCGTTGTGCGCGTAACGTCAGCTGGGTCATCCATTGTCGTTGATCCGGGCTCAGCATTTCGGCCGCTGCCGTCGGCGTCGGCGCGCGGGCGTCAGCGACCATGTCAGCGATGGTGATGTCGGTTTCATGCCCGACACCCGACACTAACGGGATCGAACACTGATATATGGCGCGAGCCACCACCTCTTCGTTGAATGACCACAGGTCCTCGAGCGAGCCACCACCGCGCGCGAGTATCAGTACGTCGCATTCGGCTCGCTGATCTGCGCGAGCAATCATCGCCGCGATCTCGGCGGCAGCGCCCGCGCCCTGCACCGGTACCGGGTAGACCAGCACCGGAATTGACGGGAAGCGCCGCGCCAGGGTTGTCAGGATATCGTGCAGCACCGCACCGGAAGGGGAGGTGATGACACCGATGCGCCGGGGCAGGGTCGGCAGCGGCATTTTGTGGCTGGCGTCGAAAAGGCCTTCCTGCAGCAACTGGACTTTCAGTAATTCGAACTTTCGGCGCAATGCGCCTTCGCCGGCTGCCTCCATGGAATCCACGATGAGCTGGAATTCCCCGCGGGCCTCGTACAGGCTCACGCGGGCCCGCAGCAGCACCTGCATGCCGTCCTCGGGCTGGAAACCGAGACCACGCTGGGCGCCACGGAAAAAGGCGCAGCGGACCTGGGACTGGGCGTCTTTCAGTGAAAAATACATGTGGCCGGATGCCGGTCGCGCCAGGTTGGAGATTTCGCCTTCCAGCCAGAGCAGGCCGAGCCCACCCTCGAGCAAGGCCTTGGCCTCCCGATTGAGTCGGGAAACCGTGTAAACATCGCGGGTACTGTCCGGCAAGGGGGAAAGCAGGTCTGTCATTAACCTATTTTACCTGTGAATTGCCTGTTTTTGGTGCGTAAAAAAGCCGGGCAATGCCCGGCTTTTTTATACCGTTAAACCGTTCAGTCTACAGGTAAGTCGGCTTCGGATTAGCTTCAACCTTGGCCTGCTCTTGGGCAATCTTGGCCTGGTCGATGGCCTTCTGGACCAGCTTCTTGGCCTTGGCCGAGTCGCCCGAATCCTTGGCCTTCTGGGCCTGCTTCATGATCTTGCCGGTGTCGCGCCATTCGTACTTCATCTTCTTGGCAACGGCGATTTCTTTGTTGGCTTCGGCGACCAGATCGTCATAGGACGGGCCACTTTCACAGCCAATCAGGCTGCTGGCGAACAGAGCGATAGCGCCGGAAATAATAATTTTTTTCATTTGGATCTTCTCCTCCAGGGGCTTTTGTCTTTTCTAACTAGTCGCGAAACCCTAAAGCACCGGGCCGATCAGGTCAAGCCAACGAAAAAAATCACTGCCGGTGGCAACCGGGATGCGCAAAATGGCAAAAATCGTGCCGACGGCATTTACCGGCCCCGACACTCTCCGTATAATGCGGCATGCGAATCATCCAAGAAGCCCTTACTTTTGACGACGTCCTGCTCGTCCCCGCCCATTCCACTGTTTTGCCCCGTGACGTCGACCTGACCACTCCGTTGACCCGGTCGATAGAACTGAAAATACCGCTCATTTCAGCTGCGATGGACACGGTCACCGAGTCCCGGGCAGCCATATGCATGGCCCAGGAAGGCGGTTTGGGGATAATCCACAAGAACATGAGCCCAGCTGACCAGGCCAAGGAAGTGCGACGGGTCAAGAAATTCGAGAGTGGCGTCATCACCAACCCGATTACCGTCGCGCCGGACGCCACCATTGGCGACGTGCTGGCACTGACGCGCAAACACAATATCTCCGGTGTGCCGGTGGTCGACGGCGACAATCTGGTCGGAATCGTCACCCATCGCGATTTACGCTTCGAAACCCGCTTTAGCGAACCGGTTTCGAAGATCATGACACCGCAGGACAAGCTGGTGACCGTCAAGCCAGGCACGCCCAACGATGAAGTCCTCAGGGTCCTGCATCAGTACCGCATTGAGAAAGTTCTGGTGGTCGATGACAACTTCAAACTCCAGGGGTTGATCACGGTTAAGGACATCCAGAAGTCGACAGAACACCCCAATGCCGCCAAGGACAGCGACGGTCGCCTGCGCGCAGGCGCCGCCGTTGGAGTCGGCGAGGGCACCGACGAGCGCGTCGAACAACTGGTACATGCCGGTGTTGACGTGATCGTTGTCGATACCGCGCACGGACATTCCCAGGGCGTCATTGATCGGGTCGCCTGGATCAAGAGCCACTTCCCCGATGTCTCGGTAATCGGCGGCAATATTGCCACCGCCGAGGCGGCGAAGGCGCTGGCGAAGGCCGGTGCAGATGCGGTCAAGGTGGGCATCGGCCCGGGATCTATCTGCACCACTCGAATGGTGGCAGGTGTCGGGGTACCGCAAATCAGCGCCGTCGCCAATGTGGCGGAAGCGCTAGCCAAGACCGGTGTGCCACTGATTGCCGATGGTGGTATTCGGTATTCCGGTGATATCGCCAAGGCCATCGCCGCCGGCGCGCACAGCATCATGGTAGGCAGCCTGTTGGCCGGCACCGACGAGTCGCCCGGTGAGGTCGAGTTGTACCAGGGCCGTTCCTACAAGACCTATCGCGGTATGGGCTCGCTCGGTGCCATGGCGCAGGGTTCCAGCGATCGCTACTTCCAGGAAGATACCAAGAAAGTCGAGAAGCTGGTGCCGGAAGGTGTGGAAGGGCGCGTCCCGTACAAGGGCACAATGGTCAACATAATTCATCAGCTAATGGGCGGTGTGCGGTCCAGCATGGGTTATACCGGCTGCGCCACACTGGCGGAGATGCGTACCAAGACCGAGTTCGTCCGCATTACCAATTCGGGTATCACCGAGAGCCATGTGCACGACGTGAGCATTACCAAAGAAGCGCCCAACTATCAGCGCTAACCGTCCATTAAGGTCATGGACCCTCACTCACAACGAATCCTGATCCTCGACTTCGGGTCGCAGTACACGCAGTTGATTGCGCGGCGTGTACGCGAGGCCGGCGTCTACAGCGAACTGCACTCCTACGATATGGATGCCGAGGCTATTCGCGAGTTCGCTCCGCGCGGGATCATCCTCTCCGGTGGCCCGGAATCAGTAACCGAACACGAAACCCCGCGTGCGCCCGATGTTGTCTTCGAGCTCGGTGTACCGGTGCTTGGTATCTGTTACGGCATGCAGACCATGGCGCAACAGCTCGGCGGCAAGGTGGACATGTCGGCCGCCAAGGAATACGGCTACGCGGAAGTGCAAACACATGAATCCGTTCTGCTGAATGACATTCACGATCGACTCGATGACAGCGGCAAGTCCTTTCTCGATGTCTGGATGAGTCATGGCGACAAGGTCACAGAATTGCCCGAGGGTTTCTCCGTGATTGCCCATACCGCAAGCGCGCCGTTGGCCGGTATTGCCGATGAGTCGCGTAGCTTCTTCGGTCTTCAGTTCCATCCTGAAGTCACCCATACAAGATTGGGGCAGGACATTTACCGCCGATTCGTGCACGAGATTTGCGGCTGCGAGAGCCTGTGGACCTCAGGCAATATTATCGATGACCTGATCAACAACGTGCGCGAGCAGGTGGGTGATGATGAGGTAATACTGGGTCTTTCCGGTGGCGTTGACTCCTCGGTCGTGGCAGCACTGCTTCACCGCGCAATCGGCAAACAGCTTATCTGTATCTTTGTCGACAACGGCTTGCTGCGATTGCATGAAGGCGATGAAGTCATGGCTACATTCGCTGAACACATGGGTGTGCGTGTCGACCGGGTAGATGCCGAGGATCGTTTTCTCGACAAGTTGAAAGGGGTGAACGATCCCGAACAGAAGCGCAAGATCATCGGCAACATGTTCATCGAAATATTCGAGGAAGAAGCGGCGAAGTTCAAGAACGCGCGGTGGCTGGCCCAGGGTACGATCTATCCGGATGTTATCGAGTCCGCCGGAACCAAGAGTGGCAAGGCGAAGGTCATAAAATCGCATCACAACGTCGGTGGATTGCCCGAGGACATGAAGCTGGGTCTCGTCGAACCGTTGCGTGAACTGTTCAAGGACGAAGTGCGCAAGATCGGCGAAGAACTCGGGCTGCCGCATCGCATGGTCTATCGTCACCCGTTCCCGGGCCCCGGTCTCGGTGTGCGTATCCTCGGCGAGGTCAAAAAGGAGTACGCGGATATCCTGCGTCAGGCCGATGCGATCTACCTGGAGGAGCTCTATCGCCATGATCTCTACGACAAGGTCAGTCAGGCCTTTACCGTATTCCTGCCGGTCAAGTTGGAGACGATCGATTTTATGACTGCGACCTGGGCGCGCCTGCCCTATGATGTTCTCGATATCATATCGCGACGCATTATCAACGAGGTACGCGGTATCAGTCGTGTCGCCTATGATATCTCGGGTAAACCGCCAGCCACTATTGAGTGGGAGTAGCCAACCTACTTTCGGGTCGACTGCCCCTATCCCGACGTAATATGAGCAATAAAAGAGACGTTTCGCGCGACGAAGGCTGGATGCAGCACGCATTGTCGCTGGCAGAACGCGCGAAGCAGGCTGGTGAAGTACCGGTTGGCGCGATACTGGTGCACGATGAAAGCCTGTTGGCCGAAGGCTGGAACCAGCCGATCTCACTTAGCGACCCCACCGCGCATGCCGAGATTGTTGCACTACGAGCTGCAACGCAACGTCTGGGTAACTATCGCCTGCCACCCGGAACCAGCCTGTATGTAACCCTAGAGCCCTGCCCAATGTGTGCCGGTGCGCTGGTGCACGCGCGTGTCGCGCGGGTGGTTTTCGGTGCGCCTGATCCCCGCACCGGCGCCGGCGGGTCCGTTTTTAATCTGCTCGATAGTGACAAGCTCAACCACAGGGCAGAAATTGTTGGTGGTGTTTGCGAAGCAGAGTGTAGCGAAAAACTTAAGGGCTTCTTTAAAGCCAAACGCTAATCTAGATCGCGGGTGCTGTCAGGCCAATCGCTTCATTTCTTATTTTTTCCTGCACCTTCTGGTCCAGTTTCACCAGAACATCATAGTAGCGGCGTATACGACTCACATAGTGAACCGGCTCATTGCCGCGTGCATAGCCATATTTCAGATTCTTGTATACGGCCGGACTGGCCAGCAACGGCAGGCTTGTTTTTACATCATTCCATTTGTCCGGATCGCCCTTTCGGCGGCGCGTGATTTCGAGCGCGTCCATCAGATGGAAGTAGCCGACATTGTAGGCGGCAAGCGCCATCCAGGTTCGATCCGGTTCGGTGGTTGATACGGGAATGCGATCAATCATCTGTCGTATATAAAGCGCGCCACCATCGACACTTTGTTTCGGGTCGAGCCGGTCGGTGACGCCCAGATGACTCGCAGTCGCCTCGGTCAGCATCATCAGGCCGCGTACCCCGGTGGGGGAGGTGGCGCGAGGGTTCCAGTAGGATTCCTGGTAGGCGACAGCGGCAAGCAGGCGCCAGTCAATACCGTGCTTCTGCCCGGCCTCTTCGAACAGGCTGCGATAGCTGGGCAATACATTCTGGATACGCAACTGGTACAGCGTCATATTGAAGTAGTCACTGTCAGTGGCGCCGTAGTAGCGCTCCAGTAGCACCTTGATCTCGCCAGTGTGTTTCAGATGCTTCTGGAAGTTGACCGCCTCGTTATACAGGCTGTCATCCTGATCCTTGCGGAAGGCCCAGGCCAGTGGTTCCTTGCGTTGTATATCAAAGGCAACGCGGAGGTCCGGAAACAGCGGGCGATTGATCGCGACGATATTGGAATCGGCAATCGTGAATGTCAGGGTGCCTTCAGCAACACGCTGAATCAGTTCTTCAGTATCGAGCTCCCGGCTTTCCTTCCATTCAAGGTTTTTGTGCCGCTTCTTGAGCTCTGCCAGTCGCGTCGCGTAGGTAGTGCCGGCCGTGACCATAATATCCTCGCCAACAATATCGGCGACGGATTTAGGTTTCACCGTGCCCTGTCGGAAGACCAGTTGCTGGTTGATGCGTTGGTAGGGTGGGGCAAACTGAATGACTTCGCTGCGGTCGCGGGTGACGGTTAGCCCGGCTGCGGCCATATCGGCCTCACCGTTTTGCAGCTTCTCCAGGATATCCTCGAAATGCTCCGGCACCACCATTTTCAGTTTGACGCCGAGATGCTCGGCGAAGGCGCGCGCCATGTCGTATTCAATGCCGGCGTAACCATCGGCGCCTTGGTAATACGTCGTCGGACTTTTCCGGGTCAGCACCACCAGTTCGCCAGAGCGCTTGACCGCCTCAAGTTTGGTCAGCCCGGTTTCGCCACAGGAAGAAGTGCCGAGTGTGATGACGAGGATCAGGGCCAGCAGGATAAACTGATCGCGCCAGTTTGACTTGTCGCCACAACTTGCAGCACGTAAGCTATGCGCCCCTTGGAGAGGTGCCGGAGCGGTTGAACGGGACGGATTCGAAATCCGTTGACCCTTTCGGGGGTCCCAGGGTTCGAATCCCTGCCTCTCCGCCAGTTTCATTTTACGTGCACGCCGATCGGCTACCTCCATTGCGCGAAAGCCCACCTGCCGGATCATTCTTCTGGCTGCCAATTTCATTAACTTGAATTTCCTGGGTTCCCATACCCTACCTCATATAGAATAGGAAAAAACCGGCTGTCCGGCCATGGCTAACCTGGATATATAGATAACAATGAGTCACGTTGACCAATTACGCAATCTGATACCGGTAAACTCGCTGACCGACGACAATTTTAACGAACTCGCGGCATCCACCTCGGTGCAAACCATCCCCGCCGACACCGTTTTGTTCAGGGAGGGGGACACTGACCGTCAATCCGTGTATCTGCTCGAAGGGGAGGTTCGCCTGACATCGGCGCGGACCGAGTTGGCGCGGACACTACAGGGCGGTAGCGACGATGCACGCTATGCGCTGGCCCAGCTCAAACCGCGACAGGATACCGGCACGACGACCAAAGAGAGCGTGATCGCGCGTTTAGACAGTGATTTGCTGGATCGTTTGCTGACCTGGGACCAGGTCAGCGGCATTGAAGTAGTGGAGATGGACGGGGATGAGGATACCGACTGGATGCTGACAGTGTTGCGTAGTCCCACCTTCGAGAAACTGCCGGCAATGAATGCCAACGAGATGTTTGCACGCATGGAATTGGTTCCGGTGAAGGCGCAGCAGGTCATCATTCGTCAGGGTGACCCGGGCGATTACTATTACCTGATTCGGGACGGGAAGTGTGCCGTTTCCCAGAAAGATGCTGCCGGCAAGGTCGGTATTGTGAACCAGCTGGGTGCGGGTGATCAGTTTGGGGAAGAGGCGCTGTTGTCAGATGCGCCGCGCAACGCAACCATTATGATGACTACCGACGGCGTGTTGATGCGCCTGGCCAAGCAGGATTTTCTTCAGCTATTGAAGGCGCCATTGATCGACTGGGTCGAACAGAAAGAGGCAGAGGCCCTGCTGGCGCAGGGCGCGGGGTTGCTGGATGTGCGAACTAACGAGGAATTCGGCCGCGGGGCAATTCGCAGCGCGCAGAACGTACCGCTCTACATGATTCGCAAGGTGGTCTCGACGCTGCAGCCAGACAGAAAATATGTTGTCTACTGCCAGACCGGCAGCCGCAGCGCGATCGCCGCGTTCATGCTGAACCAGCGAGGATTCGACACCTATGCGCTGAAAGGCGGGCTGTCGGCCCTGAATAAGGCGCCGGAAGCAGGCAGCTAACCGGGCCTGCCATTGCCAGCGGCGGGGTAGTGGTTTACCCTTCGCGCCCTCCAAAACCGGTCAATTCCCGGTGTTGGAGACATTCAAACAGGAGAGGTGGCCGAGCGGTTGAAGGCGCACGCCTGGAAAGTGTGTATACGGCAACGTATCGAGGGTTCGAATCCCTCCCTCTCCGCCAGGTAAAATCAAAAACGGGCCCGTAACGGGTCCGTTTTGTATTTTGGGAACATATCGGGAGGGGTTCGAACCCGAGGCATTCATATGGTGGGTTCGACGAGTGGTGGAGCCGCGAAGAACGCCGGAGCATGGCGACGGCGGCCCGAAGGGCAAGGCCGCAGGCCGAGTAATCCCTCCCTCGGTAACTGGTCCTGCGTTGCGCTACCTCCTGCATCCCTGCAGTCGTCTCCGCCAGGTAACTAACAAAACGGGGCCGGCAGGCCCCGTTTTTTATTGCCTGTTCCCGGTCCGGGGCGGGATTATTCCCGGCACAGGCGGCCATGCTAGACTCTCGCTTTCGATTTATGGCGGTGAAGGCCGGTCCCCTAGGTGACGACAGGTTGTGAACCCGGTCAGGTCCGGAAGGAAGCAGCCGCAGCAACCAGTTCGGGTGCTTAGGTCAGGCTGACTGGATCCGCCACCCTTATTACGATAGTGATGCAGTGCCACCCGCGCCGACAAATCCATCGATGAGCAGGCAACAATGAGTTATCAGGTTCTGGCCCGTAAATGGCGTCCGCACTCCTTCGAGGAGCTGGTGGGCCAGCAGCATGTGGTGAAGGCGCTGGTCAACGCGCTCGATAACGATCGCCTGCATCATGCGTTTCTGTTTACCGGCACCCGTGGTGTCGGCAAGACCACCATTGCCCGTATCCTGGCCAAGTCGCTGAACTGCGAAGAGGGCGTCAGCTCCAAACCTTGCGGCAAATGTCGCTCCTGTGTTGAAGTGGACGAGGGACGTTTTGTTGATCTGATCGAGGTCGACGCCGCGTCTCGCACCAAGGTCGATGAAACCCGAGAGCTTCTCGACAACGTGCAATACGCGCCAACCCGCGGCCGGTACAAGGTTTACCTGATCGATGAGGTGCACATGTTGTCGGCGCACAGTTTCAATGCGTTACTGAAGACACTGGAAGAGCCGCCGCCCCATGTGAAGTTCCTGCTGGCGACCACGGACCCGCAGAAGTTGCCGGTGACCGTGTTGTCCCGATGCCTTCAATTCAACCTCATGCACTTGCAGCCTGAACTGATTGAAGCACAGCTGAAGAAGATCCTTGATGCAGAAAAAATTGCGTACGATGAATCAGCGTTAGCGCTACTTGCCAGGTCAGCAGAAGGCAGCATGCGCGATGGCCTGAGCCTGATGGACCAGGCCATTGCCTACGGCGGTGGCGAAGTGCGGGAAGAAGCCATCCGGGAAATGCTGGGCACCATCGATCGCGATACGGTCTGGCGTATGCTCGCGGCCCTGGCAGCAAGTGATGCCCGGGCGCTGATGAAGGTGGTGAGTGATATTGCCGAGCGTGGTATGGACTACCGTTCCGTGCTGGAGGAACTGCTGATCGCATTGCATCGGGTTGCCATGGCCCAAGTGGATGCCGCGCTGGTGGCTTCACTCGCTGCCGATGAGAAATCACATATAGAATCAGCCGCATCAGGTATCTCGCCAGAAGACGCGCAACTCTTCTATCAAATTGGAATCACTGGACGTCGAGACCTGCCGTTGGCACCCAATCCGCGTAGTGGTCTGGAGATGGTGCTGTTACGTATGCTGGCGTTCCGTCCGGTGTCGCCCGAAGCGATTGGCACTGCACCGGTTTCACCACCCGTCGTTGCGAAAGCGGATTCAGCGCCGCCGGTAGACAAGAAATCAGCTGCACCGAAGGGCGCGTCGCCGCTACCGGCCGCAAAGCCGGTATCGCCTGCCAGTACCTGGTCTGGGGTGGTCAGCGAGTTACCGCTTTCGGGCATCAACCAGCAATTGGCGAACAATACCCTGCAAGATTCCTTTGACGGCGCTCATATGGTACTGACCCTGGATGAAACTTTCGCCAATTTACATAATCGTGAACGTGAAACCGCGCTGAAGTCAGCGCTCGACCAGTACTATGGAAAACCCATCAGGCTGGAGTTGCGCGTTGGCAAGCCGGCTGCGGAAACACCGGCAGCGGAACGTCAACGCCAGGTAGACGAGAAGCAGCAGGCGGCGGTAGCGGCGATTGAAAACGATCCCAATATCGCCACGATTCAGGAACAGTTTAATGCCCGGGTAAAACCGGATTCGATTCGACCCAATATCGAGACGGGGGAGTGACCAAATGAAGGGTGGATTAGGCAACCTCATGAAGCAGGCGCAAGCCATGCAGGAGAACATGAAAAAGGCTCAGGAAGAGCTGGCCAGTATCGAGGTGACCGGCAATGCCGGTGGCGGCATGGTGACAGTGCAAATGACCTGTCGTCATGACGTGCGCAAAGTCACCATTGATCCGGAGCTGATGAGTGATGACAAGGAGGTGCTGGAAGATCTGCTGGCCGCTGCGGTTAATGATGCCGTGCGCAAGGTGGAGGAAGAAACCAAGAACAAGATGGCGGGCCTCACCGGTGGCCTGAATATTCCCGGTCTGAACCTGCCGTTCTGACCGGTAGAGTGATGTCAGATAGCCCGGCGATTGAAGAGCTCAAGCAGGCCCTGCAACGGCTGCCCGGCGTCGGCCCCAAGAGTGCCCAGCGCATGGCATTGCACTTGCTTGAGCGCGACCGCAAGGGCGCCGAACGCATAGCCAGCGCCCTTACCACAGCGCTGGAGCGCGTTATCCATTGCCAGCGTTGCAATAACCTGACGGAAGAGCCGCTTTGTCATATCTGCCAGTCACCCCGGCGAGATCGGGCAATGTTATGCGTGGTCGAGTCTCCCGCAGACCTGATATCGCTGGAGCAATCCGGGGCCTACAACGGCACTTATTTTGTCTTGATGGGCCACCTGTCACCGCTGGACGGGATCGGTCCGGAGGAGCTCGGCATTTCCCGGCTTGAGGCATTGCTCGATGAGGGTGAGGTCAAGGAAGTGGTGCTGGCAACCAACCTTACGGTCGAGGGCGAAGCTACCGCCCATTTTGTCGGAGAACTGGCCCGGCAGCGTGGTATACGCTCCACCCGCATCGCTTATGGTGTACCCGTGGGCGGAGAGCTTGAATATGTCGATGGTGGAACACTGGCACGCGCTTTTGCCGGCCGGCAGGATGTATAAAACGGCGGCAGTTCACCTGTAGCACACTATCCGCTAACATTCGGCCAAGCAGTCGTGCGCAGCCCGTTGTGCGAGAACAATAAATAGCAGCAGTTAAGGAGGAGTCCCCGGTGGAATCTAGCTCAGGCGCAGACGTTTTATTCATATTAATTGGCGCCGTCATGGTGCTTGCCATGCATGCCGGATTTGCCTTTCTTGAAGTCGGAACGGTGCGAAAAAAGAATCAGGTCAACGCCCTGATGAAAATCCTTGCGGACTTTTCTATTTCCACTGTTTCCTATTTCTTTATCGGCTACATCGTCGCCTACGGCACCAGTCTTGCCACTGACCACGAACTGCTGACCAAGGCCAACGGCTACGAGTTGGTAAAATTCTTCTTTTTGATGACCTTTGCAGCAGCCGTGCCTGCGATCATTTCCGGCGGTATTGCGGAACGCGCGCGTTTCTTTCCGCAGCTGATCGCAACCGCTGTGTTGGTCGGCCTGGTGTATCCGTTCTTCGAAGGAATCGTCTGGAACGGCAACTTCGGAATTCAGCAGCTGCTTAGTTCGAGTTTTGGCGCACAGTTTCACGATTTTGCCGGCTCCATTGTTGTCCATTCTGTAGGTGGCTGGATCGCGTTGGCAGCGGTTATGCAGTTGGGTCCACGCCTGGGTCGTTACGGCCGCGACGGAAGGGTTCATGCCATTCCGCCTTCGAGTATTCCGTTTCTGGCGCTGGGTTCCTGGACGCTGGCGGTCGGTTGGTTCGGGTTCAATGTTATGAGTGCGCAGAAGCTGGAGGATGTCAGTGGCCTGGTCGCAGTGAACTCGCTGATGGCGATGGTGGGTGGTGTGATTAGCGCATTGTTTGTTGGTCGCAATGATCCGGGATTCATGCACAACGGTGCCCTCGCCGGACTGGTGGCGGTATGCGCCGGTTCCGATGTCATGCATCCGGGTGGCAGCCTGGTTGTCGGTGCAGTGGCAGGTGGTTTGTTTGTCTTTACGTTCAACCTTTGCCAGCATCGCTGGAAGATTGACGATGTCCTTGGCGTCTGGCCGTTGCACGGTCTTTGCGGTGCCTGGGGCGGTATAGCGGCCGGAATCTTCGGGGCGACTGCACTCGGCGGTCAGGGTGGTGTCTCGTTCTGGTCGCAGATGGTGGGTACGGTTGGCGGTATCGCCGTGGCGCTGATCAGCGGTTATATCGTTTACGGAACCATCAAAAAGGTGGTCACCGAGGAAGAAGAGTTTATGGGTGCGGACCTTGCGATACATAAAATCGGTGCCAATCCTGAAGACGATACACACTAGCGAATAGATTCTCCGGTCAGATAAAAAAAGGGTGCGTCAGCACCCTTTTTTTGCTCATCACCCGGAGTAAGGCTGCGACTGGATCAGCCGTGTCGAGGCTGCATCGGCGCAATGGTTAACCCAGGTCAAAGAACTGGTAAAACATGACAGGCAGGATTGAAAATATAAAATTGAAGCTCAATACCGGGTGTCATATCCGGAACAAGTGACAGGTAATAGTATCAAGACTAACTGACAAGTGAGGAAGACCAGATGGCAGACGGGTATCATGAAGATCTGAAAGTGTTGAGCAAGGAAACACAGGACATGCATCGTGCAATCCGCTCGTTGATGG
>Ga0111141_142_pt1 | contig 28142 bp, 24 predicted proteins | sample DeeMarSeWOR28_12_FD_80396 | JGI IMG/M metagenome (GOLD analysis project Ga0111141, IMG submission 80396) | Acidithiobacillales bacterium SG8_45 | reverse complement strand
GCCCCGCGGGGAGTTTGCGGGCGATGGAACAAACCAATTCTGAGATACCTGGCAAGAACGGCTTTTTGCCCTGGCCCACTTTCCTCGAATTTCGCCTAGGCGTTACTTCGTTCCGCCTCGACGCGATTCCGTCCGTTATTTTTCGCGCGGTACAGCGCCCGATCAGCGGATGCCACCAGTTCGTCGAACGATTGATCGGGCTGCATTTGTGCGACGCCGATCGAAACCGTGGTCCGTGGCAGTGCTTCGCCTTCGCCGGCCACGTCGATTGCCTGGCAAACCGCGGCGCACAGGCTTTCCGCGGCGGTGCACGCACCGGCCAGTTCGGTGCCGGGCAGAACGGCCATGAACTCCTCGCCACCATAGCGAGCCAGCAGGTCCGTGGGACGAACGTTGTTCATCAGTGTCCATGCGACACTTCTCAATACCTGGTCACCGACGAGATGACCAAAGTTGTCGTTCACCGACTTGAAATGATCGATATCGATCATCATCAGGGACAGTGGTTCACCATTCCGCTGGCAGCGTTTGATCTGCCGCTCGACGATATCGTGCATCCAGCGCCGATTATGCAAACCGGTCAATTCGTCAATGGTGGCATTCCGTTTATATTCCTGCTGTCGACGGATACTGTCGGACAGTACGACATTGCTGTCCCGCATCCGGGTGGCCAGGAGATACAGCAGTCTTTGCGCGAAGTCGTGCGAAATATTGACCAGCGACCAGAAAATGTCTTCGGGCAGCACCAGCAGCCGGCTGTCCTGGTCGGCAACAACGAAGGCCGAGGCCGGTTTGCCATCCAGCAACGAGAGTTCGCCGACACTCTCGCCGGCACGAAGCAGGGTAATTTCTCCGGAATCCGGGCTGCCCAGGTGAACCCGGAGCGCGCCGGACAGAATCAGGTAACACTCTTTGCGGGTGTCGCCCTCGGCGATAACGATCTCGTCTGACACCACGTGGCGAATTGGACAGTATTCCAGGAGCCCGATCAGCTTGTCGAAGGCAACACCCTCGAATAGCGACTGACCCTCAAGGTCCCGTGGATCCAGTTTGTCAGCAGGCGTGCTCACCTGCAGCGGGTCTCGCTCCATGTGTTTCTCAACCAAAGGACTGCCTCCCGGGAACGGTTCTGAAGATCCCATTTGATTTATTCATTATTTTTGTCAGCCTAACCCCCGATCTCCTGCAAGGCAATATCGTAATGGATGGGCCGGCGTGCAGTTTTTTCTTATATTCGGGATCGCTTATAAGAGCAAGGCGGTATAAATCGTCGCGTTATAGCCGTGATTGAAATAAACGGGACTCGCCCAGCTTTGCGGAGGGCCCATTTTCGTCAGGTAATTCGCACCCTTATTTGCAGTCGCCGATGCGGCGCGAGGTAAAGCTGTGTTTCATTTCCATTGGCCCCATGGGCCCACCGGTCATGGTCATGGTGAAATGGCCAGCACCCTTGTCGCCGTGGTATTCCATTTCGCCCTCGCCTTTTGAAATCATGCCCTGGTTGTTGCAGTTTACGGTCCAGCGCATCTTGCTGGCGCTTATTCGCTGGTGCTTTACCTTGCACTGGTTTTGCGGTTGGCCGGAGTCGGGTTTGAAGGGCTTGTCGGACTTGCGTACACAGTGGCGCTCGGTGTGGGGCGCGTTGCCGGGCATCCCCGGCATCCCCTCGGGCATGCCTTTCATCTCGACGGTGGTCGGTCCGGGGCGAAAATTGTAGTCTTCAGCCTGGGCAGGGCCTGCACTGGCCAGTAACAGGCTAGCGATGACAGTGATCCAGTGGATGCGGCGCACAATCGGTCTCCCTTTTTTTGAGATCACCTATTGTCCCGCGTTCAAGTGCAATTGTCGCGCACAAATCACAGGTCTGAAAAAAATCCACGATGGCGCTTTGCGAAAACAACCGGATCAGAGAAGAAATTCTATGTTAGTGGAAACGGTTGCTTGCCGGCACGGGTTTCAGCCGAGCCCAGAGGGTCTGACGCCTGGCGGGCCGTTCTATGGCTTCAGGGGTTTGATGGTGCCGACGACTTGCACCCTGACTGGTGTGTCGCCCAGGATTTTGTGAATTGCCGCCTCGGTATTCGATCGTGCCTCGTCTAACCCGACAACAATGCAGGACTCCCCCTGGTCGTCCTGGCCAATACCCACCGACACGACACCTGGCAACGCCAGCAGCCTGGTCTCCTGTGCACGTTTCACCTCCGACAACAATACCATGGCGACTAACCAATGGATTCGTTTCACAGCGTCAGGTCGAGCGCGGAGAATACGTTTTCGATACGGTTGATGATGGTGGTGGTATCGCTGCCGGCGAACAGCAACCCGACAATATTGTTGTCGTTGTCGAGTACCGCGGAGCCGCTGTCTCCCCCCTGGCTCATGGCCCCGGCCAGTAACTGATCGGTAAAGGTGGCAACCTGGCCAGGGCCGTACTGGACATTCGCGGTAACGTCCACTTGCTGGATGACACCGCTAGTCAGACCGGTGGTTCGGCCACTCTTCTTGATCGCCATTCCCAGTTCACCGGATGCCGATCCCTGAAGGGTCCCGATCTCGAGAATATCGTTGCTAACATCCTGCTCGCTGAGCGGCCGGGCGATGGCGCAGTCCACCAGGTTTTCCCCGGCCTGTTGGCGGATGGTTTGCAACCGGGTGGTGACACCGATTGCGCTCGCCACACCGTTGAACACGGCAGCGACGCCGTTGCCGATTGAGCATCCGCCAGGTTGGCCGGCAAAGACGATGGGGACAAACCCTGCCAGGTTGGCGATATGATCTGCCGGAAAGGCGCCATTGTCTGCGCGCCCGGGTTGCAGAATGGGATCACCAATCTCCGCATTGTTGGAGTTGGCCAGCACATGGTTGTTGGACAGGATATGGATGACGCCGTCTTTCTTTACGAGACAACCCAGGGTCCCGGCAGTGATATCACGGTGACCGATACTGACACCACCTGGCGCGGGTCGGTGACGCTCAGTGTGTGCAGACTGCGCCCGGAGGGGTCCCGTGAGCACGACGTCGGTGGGAATCCCATCCATCGTTTGGGGCACGATGTCCCGCTGCGACAACCTGGACACCGGCGGTTTCTCAACAACAGAACAAATAATACTTAGCGTGGGTGTTTGTTTTCCTGCAGTGACCTTGTAACCGATGCCGGTGGCCACAACATTGGCGCAGGAAAGAAGTCTTGGACAGGCTGTCTTGAGAATGGCCCGGGCGGAATCGAATTCAGTTGTCATGGTAGCCTCCCTGCTAGTAGTCAAATCTGATACTGAATACTAACGCCTGGCAGCCTGAATAACGAGCCTGCTCGTCGTATCAAACCGGTTATCTATCTGGTAACCAGTGCGAAGGCGTTGCCGTGTGTCGCCGTGCAGACACAGGCAGAACCGATGCTACTCTACTTTTTCAATGGTAATTGTCAGGTGTAGCGTTCCACACGACCACTGGCTACTGCGGCCAATCGGTGTTCCAGGATGAAATCCCCATGCTGGGCGCTCGACACTCCCGGCTATTAGGAATCCCGTGATCGATTTCGGAATTGAGCGAATTTTCGGCGATGCACCGGGTGCCTGCAATCGGTCGAATGCGGACATTTGCCCGATATTGCGACCCACGTAACGGGCCTTGAACCCTGGCAGAACGCGATTTCATAGACATGCTTTCTTCATAGAGCCAGCTTTTATTGCAGTTCCTGAATGGCCTTGTTTGCAGCAAGACTAAACAAGGCTTGCGGATTATTTTGGCAATACGTTTCTATCTTCAGCATCAAATAGTAGACGTTCAGATCTTCCGGATACCCTTTTTGAATTCCCGCACTGTAACCACTTAAAAAACCGGCCACCCATTGAGTGTACATATTGCGGTCAGAATGATAATCCTTACCACTCAATGTAATCACGTCTTTCCTGTCATCCCTGACGACCTGCTTTACATACGTGGAACAAGTTTTCCCTGCAGCAAAACCAAAGGCGACAAGCTTGTTTTCTGCACTATTCGCAGCAAAGGCAGGATGAACAACAAACATTAAAACAATAAGCGCTGGTAGTGTTCTCATATACGCACCCCGTATTTTTATTTATAGATGACCTAATCCGAACCAGAAACGAAAACCGGTCAATTCTTTGCCAATAGAGCTCCAGTGACCGCCGCGATCAACCCGGGCATTGCGATCCGCATTCGCTTCGAGCAACTGCCGCCCTGCGATTTGGCTGGAAACCCAAACTGTCCGCCAGGGGGAAAGGGCTAGGTCTGCTGGCTGCTGGCCTTGGGCAGTTCCATCTCGGTGCGACCCCGTCCGGCGCTCTTGGCCTGATACAGGGCGGTGTCGGCGCGCTTGATCAGGTCTGACTGGTCGTCCCCCTCGTGATACGTGGTGAGGCCTGCGGAAAACGACGGCACCTCGATTTCCATATTTTCGTACTCCACCTTGGCGCCGGTAATACGGTCGCGCATTTTCTCCAGCGCCCGATGTGCACCTTCGACGGTAGTACTGGGGAACAGTACCGCGAACTCCTCACCGCCATAGCGCGCAACCATGTCGTAGTGGCGGAAGGTCGGTAACGCGTACTGGGCATACCACGCGAGCACGGCGTCGCCCGCCGGGTGGCCGTACTGGTCGTTGATGTCCTTGAAGTTGTCGAGATCGATCAGTGCCAGGGTGAGCGGCGTGTCGTAACGCTGCACCCGCGCGATCTCGTCCTCGAGCCGGCGCATGAAGGCGCGACGGTTGGGCAGGCCGGTGTATTCGTCGGTGAGACTCAACAGGCGGACCTTGTTCAGCTCCTCGTGCAGGCGTTCGCTGTCTGACTTGATGATCTGCAGGTATTCAAACGAGCTTTTGAGTTTATCCGACAGGTTGCGCTGGCCCGCGATCAGTTCGTCGGTACCGCCGATGAGGATGTCTTTCAGGTCCTGGATTTCATCGATACTGCTCGCCTGCTGCAGCGCCGAGCGTTCGATTTGCAGCAGTGCGCCGAACTCCTTGTTCTGGGCCATGGCCTCGGTCGCCTTTTGCGCGAGCAGTTCCTGCAGTTTCTCGATCTCGCCATGCTTGCGATCGAGGTGCAGGCGATAGGCGGAATTCACACGTCGCTCTACTTCCGGGTAGGTGGGCTCGCCTGCGGCATCGTTGCTATCGGGATTCGCCGGTCCCGCCCGGACCGCGGCTTCGCCGGCTTCGGTTTGTGCCGTGGATGGTGCAGAAGCGGGTGCTTCCGCGGGCGTTTCAGTAGGGATTGCGCCGGGTGATTCAGGAGCGATGCCAGGCGCATCAGGCAGCGGCGCATTTCGCAGGGAATCGACCATGGCCGACAGCCAGCCGGCGCCGGCAATGCCAGGTCGCGAGGTATCCCGGGCATGGGCCTGGATGAGTTGGCGGGTGACTTTGGCAACGTCGACGTCGACGTCGACACCTTTCTCGGTGAGTGTCCCCAGGAAAAACGACATCAGAATGGCATAGCGGTTATCCACGTCTGACCGATTAGCCTGCCAGTCTTCGAGTAACTGCTCCAGCTGTTCGTAGAGGGAATACCCGGCCGGCGTCTTTTTGAGTTCCCTCGCCAAGGCCTGCAGACTTTCCAGCCAGTTCCCGTCGCTGGCAGACGTTTCCGTCACCTGCTCTCCTCCCGCTATTATTAATTCTTGGCACTGCGGTGTCCCGGATGTCGGAATCCCGCCCCCTGAATGTTCGGATCCTGCTACGGCCCCTTTTCTATCTTACCTATTACTTATTGATAAGGTAAGCGGGTTGCGAACCCGTCCGGGATGTGTCGCCCTCGGCGCGACACCAAGAATCAACGGCTTGCGGCCAGAACTTGTCAAATTTGGTGATGAAAGGCTCCGGGGGATTCGTCCATGGTGCCCGGATGGCGGTAGGTACCGAGAAGCATGCCGGTGCGGTTATCCGGATTCAGGCAGGCCGGGATTCATATGCGGGTGACAGTATGATTGAGATGGAATGTCTCTTGCGTGCCAACACCGCCGGACCGGCGCCCGTCCCGCAGTTTGGCCAGCCGACGCATCGTGCTAGGGAAATCTATTGATATAGGAACCTGATAACGAGTCCTTGAACAGCCACCACAATACTTTTGGATTGTTCCGCACATTGTTTAACGCGTACGGTATCCATGCGTAACCGTAAGGGATGTAGATTCTTGTTGGTACGTGCAGAGGTTTCACCGCTTTTAATACGTTACTGACCGGCAATCCGTACAACAACTCCAGCTCGGAATCTGTGCCTGCATTCCGGAGGATTTCAATCGACTTTTTTGCCAATTCGGGGTCATGCGTCGCTATTCTGACCGTTTTTGCCTTTCCTGCCAGTTGGTTGACGACGTTGAGAAAACCGGCTCGTGGATCAATCTCCGGATGCAGCGGGTCTTCCCACTGGCCCTTGACGACACGGCCGACCATTCCCAGGCTGGCTATCCTTTCCGCGTCATCAAGGCTTCGCTGCCATCGTCCGGGCAGCGAACATCCTATATCCGTATAGCGCCCCGATGAATTCTCCTGAATCAACGAGAACATTGCATCGGCAGCCTCATGGCCCAGCGAATCGAAATGCAATGAAATCCCCAGGTCTCTTGCGCGGGTCAGGAGAGCCCCGTACAAATCTCTGTCGAAATTAAAAGCTGGCGCTTTTATCGAGATATAATTCTTTTCTGGCAGTTTTGCCAGTTCATCGAGTGCGGCATGATATAGCGTCATCACATCACCCGGAATATCTTCGTCCCGGTTCCAGTACGCCAGCGTTATCTGATACCCCTTGCCAAGAAGCTGATTGCTGGTAAGAAGTGCGTCTTCCAGTTTCTCGCCACTAATGTAACTTTGACTCGCCTTTGCTATCACTTTATGAGCAATTGGCCTAAGTATCTTTTTCAGCTTTGCGATCATGCCACTTTCCTGAACTTGCCAACCATTCTTTTCCAGAAATAGGTACTTGTGTCGTGTATGAATATTGACAGTCCCTTGATGGTGTATGGATAAATCCTGATGGTCACGTTATTTCTTTCAGTCTTTGTCCAGCGTCGCGTCCAGTCCTTGGCGGCACCCAGAAATTCATAGGAAGCTAAACCTTTCCTGGCCGCATATTGTAGCGTTTCAAGCATTAGCAACATGCCAGGAGAACACTTTGCATAGTCTTCGTCATAACCGATCTTCAATAACCACAGTCGATCACTCGCTTCAATCGCGATCTGCATTGCAACCACCTGGCCGCCTATTCTCATGAAATAGATCCGCAATATTCCTTGCTGACATGCACGGTCTGCATAAGAAAGAAAAAAAGACGCCATGTTTTGATCTTCCGCCAACGCCGTGTGGCTTCTGCCTTTCCAGCCCGCCGCCTCGACTCTCAATGACTCATTCCAGACAGGTGTCAGTTCAGCGAGCGATGCCGGTGCATGCATTTCGAATGTAATCTCTCCGAGTGTTTCCGCCTTACGCTGTGCGCGCCTTAAGTCACTCCGCAATCTCGACGGCAAACTATTTAGCACCTGTTCTTCGTTCGCCTGCACCTCGATAAACGGACAGCCAACTTGCGGTCGAAGATTGATGAACGCCTTTCCCTTATACGCTTTTTCTAACGCCTGGATGACAGGCGATTCCTCAGGAATGCGCATCAACAGCAACGGGATCCTGCCGCTGGAAAGCACATGTGTAAGCAGATCCAGTGAGGCGGCGTCCTTGTAGAGAAAATCCGCAGGCTCTCCGTGCCGACTGACTCCAATTTGCTGTACTGCGCCGAAAAACCCATTCGGTTTTACCAGGGGCGCAATCGCAACCGGCTGCGTGCCGTCACTGGCGACTGGTATATACAGACTGGATTTTTCCAGGAGATTTTCTACGCACGAAAGGATCCAGTCGAATTTCGCGACCGGCGCATCCAAATAGGTCTGGAGTTTGTCCCAGTGCACGCCGAGCTCTTCGACTTGCTGCTTCGTCGAACACAGGTAATTACGCTGCATAGAACCCCAATACCCCGGCTAATCTAACTTGTTGTTTTTTTATGTTTATCTTCAGGGCTGTCTTATTCTCAAACACCAGCCTTTCATTCATTATATAATAGTTCGGACAGAGTTTGAGTCTAATTTTTTCAGATATTTTGACAAAAACCGGAGCTGGTAATAGAAACAGGTCTCACCTTCCACCGTTGGCCCGGCGTCCGTTTCGCTTTGGAACCAATGGGATTGCGTACCAATGACAGTTCGTCCGCGCAGTCCCGGAAAGTGAGAATCGTGGGGGCTGGATCACCCGAAAGGCCAGATTCACTATCGACAGCGGTTGGCACCCTGTGTCACCGTCGTATTCAATGTTCCTAGATTAAAAAAAGGATAGGGTATGCCAAAAAAAGGAATTCTTGTGACCGGGGGTGCCGGTTATATTGGGAGTCACGTAGTTCGTCAGCTTGGCGAAGCCGGTGAACATGTCGTGGTTCTTGACAACCTTTCGACGGGTTTTGCCAAATCGGTTTTGTACGGCGAACTTGTTGTCGGCGACACCGGCGACAAAGCCCTGGTAGAGCGCATCCTGGTCGACCACGATGTTGACACGGTAATGCACTTTGCCGCCCATACAGTAGTCCCGGAGTCCGTTGAAAATCCGCTAAAGTATTACGGCAACAATACCTGTAGTAGCCGCAGCCTTTTAGCATGCTGCGAGGCAGCCGGTGTCAAACATTTTATTTTCTCTTCCACTGCCGCCGTCTATGGAATTCCCGAAGACGGTGTCGCGACAGAAGAATCTCCCACTATCCCGATCAATCCTTATGGCACATCCAAGTTGATGACCGAGTGGATGCTACGCGACCTTTCGGCAGCTAGTGATTTACGGCATGTCGCGCTGCGGTATTTCAATGTCGCCGGTTCTGACCCCGAATGTCGAATTGGACAGTCCACGCCGAAAGCGACGCTGCTGGTTAAGGTTGCCTGCGAAACTTCTGTCGGCAAGCGGCCTCATGTGTCGATTTTTGGAACCGACTATCCGACCCCGGACGGAACCGGAGTGCGAGACTACATCCATGTCGAAGACCTTGCCGATGCACATCTGAAGGCATTGGATTATTTACGACAGGGTGGAAAATCGGTGACCTTGAACTGTGGCTATGGACACGGCTACAGCGTGCGCGAGGTACTGGACAGCGTAGTAAAAGTCAGTGGGGCGCCCCTGGATATTCGCGAAGAATCCCGGCGTGCTGGTGATCCGCCGATGTTGATAGCGAAGGCAGATCGTGCCCGAAGCCTGCTCAACTGGACGCCCCGCTACGATGATCTCGCCCTTATCGTCAAGACGTCGTTGGCGTGGGAACAAAAACTTAAAGCCTCGGACGAGTAGTTCGACTCATTGGCGCCCGGGCTGTCCCTGCAATCTTCACCATGGGGTGGATTGGTTGGCGACGCGGGTGATCGCGGGAACAGGGTATGCGACATGGGCATTCAAGATCAATTGCAGGCAGACTATCTGGCCTGGTATAGCATGATAATCATCGGTTTCCTGAAGCATGATCTTTTTCTCTGATGCCGCCCAGACACTGTTACCGTCCGTGGTTTATTTCACGGCAATTCTGCTGGTGCTTATTGTCGTTGCCCATCGAAGCAAAACCGACTCGCTCCTGTATCGTCTACGTTATGGCCTGGTCGCCCTGTTTTTGTGGTCCTACATAACCAGCACACCGCTCTTCTCCAATTTTCTCATACAAGTTCTTGAAGAGAGATACGAGCTCGTTCAGGCCAGCAAAAAGGATGTGGGTCCCGACAACCTCATTGTCGTCCTAACATCAGGCCGGGTGCGAACTACCCTGTCAGGTGATCGCGCTTATCCCGATGAAGCCGGGTGGAATCGCGCGCTGGCGGCAATCGCGCTCTGGCGACAAATTGGCGGAACGTTGTTGTTTAACGGCGGTCCGGGCACCCAAACCGGAGAATCGGTTGCAGGCCGAATGGCCGCCCTGGCGCGCGCCAGTGGCGTGCCGGACAAGGCCATCATCGTAGATGGCCGTGCCCGTGATACCTATGAAAACCTGATCAACACCGCGCCCTATCTGGCTCGCGCTGGAGGCCGACTCTGGCTGGTGACCAGCGCCATCCACATGCCCCGAGCGATGGCGGTGGCCGACCGACAAGGCATCCGCGCCATCGCTTATCCGTCCGACTTCCGCGGCAACAAGGCGCTTGGCTGGCGTGGCTGGGTCCCCAATCACAATGGCTCAAAGGACTTTGAGCGGGCCCTGCACGAGTTGCTAGGGGCGTTCTACTACCGTTTGCGCGGGTGGATCTGAACCCGCTACATAATTGCTGATCAAACTGCCTGGTAATACTTGTGTAATCTAGAATGGGTCTAGGAAAGGCCATTGATCTGAAATCCCCTTCCTTATGTCTTGAAAACAATTGCCTTGGAATAAGGGTGAGATTTAAACTTCCTGAAGGCTTTTTCGCGTAGTTCAACACATATTCAGGTGCAGCCTGCTTAGATCACCTCTAAACAGGCAAAGGGATTTGCACAAAAAAACAACAGAATGAGGAGGGATCCTGGTGCATACAGCGGGTTCATGGATACGCCGATTTATCGGCATTGGTCTCATTCTGGCGATGCTGGCGGCAGTCACCGCCTGCGAGGAAGAAACTGTCGCGCCAACGGTGCTGGAGGTCAGCGCCGCCTACCCGCAACCCGGTGCGACGGACGTCCCCTTGAACGTGGTGCTCCGGGTCGCCTTTAATCAATCCATACGGCAAAGCTCGCTGGACCCGACTACCTTCAGCATCGACGGTGTCATCGGGACAACCCGGGCGAACGCAAGCTCGGCAAGCCTGACCCCGACCAATCCAGGCCCGCTGCTGCCCAATACCCCCTACACCGTGACACTCAAGGGAGGCGAAAGCGGGGTCAAGGATGCCAACGGCAGGGCCTTGCCCGCCGATTACACCTGGAGCTTCACCACCGGCACGTCCGTTTCGAGTTATCCTTGTGACAATTTCTACACTGCCGGTTTCGCGCTTGTCAGTGGCATGGATGCCACGCCCAAACCGGTAGTTGCCCAGCCCGCCAAGGGCATACCATTCACCGATCCGACCTACAATACCTGCATCGTACGTGTGACAGACGCAGCGTCGGAAAGTCCGGACACCTTTGCCCGCAACGATTACTCGCGGCGCCAGGCCTTCAACGCCGACGACTCACTACTCCTGGTTTATGCCGTCAACGGCAGCTGGCATGTCTACGACGCCCAGACCATGGAACACGTTAAATCGCTCGTCGGTGTCGGTGGCGAACCCGAACCGCAGTGGCACCCGACCAATCCCGATCTGATCTACAGTCTGCCAAGCTTTGGCGGCATGGAAATCCGTGAAACCAACGTGATAACCGATGTCCAGCGTATTGTCGCGGATTTTACCGGGCGGTTGCCTTGGCCAACGGCAGCGCGCGTCTGGACCGCGTCGGAGGGCTCACCGTCCGCGGACGGGCGCTACTGGGGATTCCTGGTACAGGACGCCAGCTACAATTACCTCGGGCTCATGACCTACGATATGCAGAGCGACATCATCCTCGGCACCTTTACTAACGTGGGCGGGAATACCGACGATCCCAATAATGTCAGTATGAGCCCAAGTGGTGACTACATCGTCGCGCAGTTCGGTATTAACGACCGCCCGCTCGGACCCGGTCCCGACGGTGGACCGATCGCTTTTACGCGAGACTTCTCGTCGCACAGGTATCTCCGGCCAAACGGCCTGGTTGGTCATACGGATATCGCAATCGATGCCAACGGCGATGACGTCTTCGTCGGTGGCGACCACAACTCGGGGCACCTGTTCATGACCAATCTGAGGACCGGCGTCAGCACCAACTTGTACAACTTCTGGCAAGACTGCACCTATTATGCAAATCACGTCTCGGGAAAGGCATTCAACAAGCCGGGTTGGGTGGTGGTATCGTCGTTCGCCTCGCCCGGGTGCTGGGCAAACGACAAGGTCTTCGTGGTGGAACTCACGGCCAATCCAAGGATTCTGCATCTCGCGCATCACCACACCGTCTTTGGCCCATCAAGTTTCTCTTATTTCTCTCAACCGCATGCTTCGCCTAACCGCGACCTGACGCGGATCGTGTTCAACTCCAATTGGGATACTACCGATACGGTAAACGACTGGCAGCACGTCGATACTTACATGATCCAGATCCCGTTGGACACCATTCCCTAGGTCTAGAATCTGAACCCTGCAAAAATAGAGAACCACGGCGCAGATTTTGAAGTCAGGACAACTTTGGTATTTTCGTAAATAGCGCTGCCATGCGCGCAAATGCGCGAGCGGGGTCCGAAACGGCAATTTGTCGTCGATTGGAGGCAGGAAGCTTTCACCGCCCAGTGTCCACACAAGGCTGGACGGAATAAAGGAAGGGCAGTTTTAACCCCGAAGCTTGGCCGCAAGCGCGATAAAATTCCGCGGTCGCAGCTTTTTCAATATGTTAACGAGTCCGGCGTCAAAGTAAAACGACATCGGCACCAGGAACAAAAACCGGGGCGACTTCATTGTCAGTACGCGGTTAACGATATCGGAAAAATAGCGACTACTGATCTTGCGCCAGTAGCGTTTGTCTTCGTTAGCATACGCCGCGCTCAAGCCATCAATGAGACGTGCCAGTCGTTCGCGCTCTTTTCCTTCGGTAATCTGCGGCACGTGGTCTTTGATATGGAATGGCACTACCTGCTCTTCCGATAAACCGCCGTCAGCGGCTAGCCGGATGGAATGCAGAAAGCTTTGGTTGGAATACTCGTAGGGCTCATCAAAGATAAAGTTACCGAGGCTGTAAACGATCCGCCCGTCCCGATAGGACTCGATACCCTGTGGAAAGTGTGGACCGTGTCCAAGGATAAGCGAGGCGCCGGCATCTACCATCTGTCGCGCCTGTTTGCGCTGGTAGGGAACGGGATAAAAGGCATATTCCAGTCCCCAGTGTAATGACACCACCACCAGGTACCCGTTCGCACGCAGGGAGCGGATACGGCTCAGAATCGGTGTGATGCGATAGTCGGATACACCCGGGCTTCGACGTGTTGCCCGGCGTGTACTGGCCGAGAAGACGAATACATGAGACAGGATCGCGAGCTTGATCCCGTTGATCGTGAGGAGGAGTGGTTCATTCGCCTCCTCGTAGTTGCGCCCTGCCCCGGCATGCTGGATCCCGGTCTCGTCCAGGTGCCCCAGGGTGTCATGAAGTGCTTCCGGGCCGTAGTCCAACATGTGATTGTTACCGAGCGAGACAACATTGACACCGAGATTCTGTAAAACCTTCAAGGTCTCCGGATCCGCACAGAAGGTGACGTTGGGCTTCTGGATCGGATCCGGTCGCCCGTTCCGACTTACCGGACATTCAAGATTGAGAAAAACGATGTCGTGACCTTTGAGCAGGGTAGCAAACTCGCTCATCGCGAACCTGTCCGGATGGGCACGAAAAAGCTCGCCCACCTGTCGCCCCAACATTGCATCACCCATTGCCGCGATGCGCACACCTCGCCCTTCAGCACTTCCTCCTAGCACCTTGGAGCTCCTGCCTGACATACCCTAATTGTGAAGCGACGTTTCAGCTTTGCCCCCTGTCCAGCAGCAACGAGATAGCCTGTACCGCCACCTCGGGGTAAGTCTCCGTTGATGAGTCATAGTGGTGATGCAGCGCGGGCGTGGTATTGATTTCGTTTATCACGCCACCGCTTTCTTCCAGCGGCACGTCGATCCTGCGCGCAATAATGTCGACGCCGGCGAAATCGGAACCTACCTCCCGGGCCGCCATTTCCGCCTGCTGAACTATTTCATCGCAGACCTGGTCGGTGACGGTTTCTCCATACACCGTTCTTACCTCGACCTGCTTGCGAGCGGGGTCATTGATACTCTTGATCAAAATCGCTTCGTCACGCATTGGTATGCTTTCCAGATCCAGCTCCTGATAGTCCAGTGTAAAATCCAGATCACGGTCGAGGTCGATTATTGGCGCCCCCTCTCGTTTCAGTTGCGCATTCCGATCTGCAATCAGTTCAGCAATTGTAGAGCTGCCGTCAGCGATAAGCCGTAAACCGCGTCGACATACCGCGTGAACCATTTTTCCATTCAAGACCAGGAGGCGATAACTTTCGCCAGGAATCTGCTGCTCAATGAGCAGGTTAGGTGAGTACAATGACGCGAGTACCGCTGCGCGCTTTAATTCAGCGTAGTTCTGTACATGCGTTGTGACGCCTTTACCCCCAAATCCATCTGCAGGTTTTACGACACAACCCTGCTGATGTCCTTTCAAGAAAGAATTCGCGACGTCCAGGTCGCGGAGACGAAAAGTCTTGTGCATCGGTACCGGTAAATCCCGATTGACCAGTAGCTGATGTACCAGCGGTTTATTCCCGGCGATCCGCAGCACCACCGGGTTGTCATACTCCAACTGGTAGTTGTTGACACGCGTACGCTGCTTGCCACGTCGAAATTCCCAGACTTCATCTGCCAGCTTTAAAAGTTCGGCATCCAGGTCCTCGGCGACCTGCTCCCAAATCCGCTCGTACTCGCCTACCCGGTGCTCGAAATAGATCTGACCGGAAGTACCGCGCCAATCAACCCAGATTTTCTGTAATCGTCTGAACAGGCGGACCAGGCGCAGCCATCGATATTGATGTGAACTGAGTGACATCAGGCTTTGTTAACGCTACGCCGTAACGGCGCGGTGATTCCTTTCCCTGCCCAGCGGAAGAATTGTCCCAGTAAACCGCCCAGCATCTGCAGGAACGGTTTTGGATCCCGCCAGCTGAACCACATGGCTTCCTCGACTCCACGGAATGAACGGAGCCACTGCCCAAGACCGAGGGAGCCCTCCTTGTAGTAGTGATACGAAGAGATTATGTCCAGATCCTCTATCAACCATCGACGACCTTCCCGTGGACTCGATACCGGCACTTCCTGCCCGCTTAAATCCAGATACAGTGTGCGCACGACATCCAGATCATTCTCTGCCACGAACATGCGGAACGCTTGTCCAACGCGTGGATTTATATCGAGCACCTTGTAGAGCCCGTCTCGTTCATCAAACCGGTAACCGATGTCTAGTATTCCCTGGTATCCGATATCGCGCATAAACTTGATCGTCATATCCTCGACCTGCTGATTCCGTGTTTGTACACCTAATGATGCACAGCCAACATGGATAGGAAATTGACGAATCTTGTGGCCCGTAAAACCAGCCAGACACTCTGAATCCCGGTTGAAGTACCCGTTGAAAATGAATATCTGGTCATCGTCACCGGGTATGTACTCCTGCAACATCAAGTTTGGGAAACCCGGCTCGTCCAGTTCCCGAAATGACTGCACCAGGTTTTCGGCAGATGTCACGATAACCATTTTCTTCCCGGTTCGCTTGAACAACCGCGTCCCATCTATCGCCTTGAGCACGACGGGAAACTTGCCGCCGTTGTCAATATAGGCTTCGATATCCGTAAACGATTGAGGGAACGAGATATCCGGAACCGGTATCCCATTTGCCTTGGCCAGCCCGTGCATTCCCTCTTTACTGATCAATTGTTCGATCAACTCGCGGGAATTGTTCTGGAACATATACCGGTCTTGCAGTCGTTCCCGATACGTCGCCATAAATAATGAAGTATCGTCTGAAGTAGGAATGAGTATGGCCTTCCTGCCGAGCTGATCACTGATATTCAGCAACGTGTCGAACAGTTGCTCGGCATCCTGAAGTTCCAGCCGCTGGAAATGTTTCGCACGACAATACCGAGATGCGAACGCCGAGGCACCCGCATCTGAATCGACGCCGTGCAAGCTCACCCCCATAGGCCCGAGGCTGCGCATTACGGCCAGACCGCCCAGCTTGCAGTTGACGACGACTACCGGAATATCGTTACGCGACAAGATCATCTTTATTGGCCACTATGATTTCATCGTTGACCAGCCCAGGTACAATGGGAAGATCATCGATATGGTTAAGGGTAAAATCTATGTCTTTTGACTGCCCGGTCCGTTCAAGATAAGCGCCACTGCGGCCGTGCCGCAGCGTCTCCATATCTGCATCACGCCACTGCCCTAGAAGCTCCTTCGTCTCCTCGGTTTCCGGCGTGTAGCCCAAGGCGATGAGTTGCTCCGCGACGCGCACACACCCCAGCTGATCTTCACGCCGGAACTGGCCATGCGTCCCTGCACCCAGAACGGCAATCTTCGAATGACGTTCGGCAGCATACCGGGCGACCGCGGTGTAATTCCGGAGACAGGCAACCAATACTTCCTCGCTGCCGTGTGCATTCAGAAGTAATTGTGAACCCGAGGAGGAAACAATCACCATAGGCCGATGGGCCTGCTGGCTCATGCTGGTACGGGCCGCCATCTCTGCAGGACTGTTTGTCATGTCAAAGTCGTAGGGCATGTTTCCACCCATTTCGCCGACCAACATCGGATTGACCAGGGTTGATCCTTTGACGAAGGCCTGGTCCGTATTCTGGACAGGATAGACACGTCGCCCGAGATTCAGGGCAGTGGCAACGGTAGTCGAGAAACGAAACACATCGACAACAACAATGGCGTAATTGTCGCGGTAACGTAACGCGGACTCTGGAAAGGAATCTATAACGACGCTTTTCTGCATAATATTTTTTACCGTACCAGTACGATTTTGATTGGGTTGTTGTCGTGTGCCGAGTCGACTTCGATCTAGGCAGTCGGGCCTTTGGGCGTCAGATTCTTCACCTGGAACGCATCGGAATGCAGACCGCGGCGGTATATTTCCACGCGAAGCAACTCTTCCAGTCGAACGTTGGTCATGTTCACCTCCGCCCCAAAGTGGTTGAGAATCGCAAATTGGCTGGCCTTGTTAGGCGCCTCAAAGACGGTTTTATCGAGCCCATACGCGTTCGCGAAGCGTTCGGCGGACGAGGCATTGAATGCGCCACTGGCATCGAACAGGCCGACGTCATTGGCATTCTCGCGCGCCTCCACAATGATCTGCTTCGCGCCAGCGTCCAACCAGGCCTTCCCCTGATCAATCAGTTCATCGACCACGCTGTCATTGAAGCTGCCCATATGTTTTTTACCCACCTCGAATTGCACGTCCAGACCACGCTCGGCTGCCCAACGCATCACATCCGCCGGTTTGTATGCGAGGTCCGTGAACCCTTCCCCCGCCTCGATCCGGGTGAATCCAAGTGAGGCACACAGATCCAGGTACTCAGGCAGCTTTCCAAAAGTAGCCGCTACTTCGAATGGTCCGCCACCAGCCGTGGTGGGTACGCCATGCCTGCGTGCAGATTCCAGTTTCTGCCGTGTCGCCGCTTCGTCAGCAACTTGCCAGCAAGCCATCGATATCTTGATTACCGACATCAAGTGTCCGCTTTGCGCAAGATGGCTTTCCACGGTCGCCGGATCGTAGCCGGGATCAAACGGCGAGGTGCGGGGTCCAGGATCGGCGACCCCGATAGATTTCAGAAAATCCTTTGTGTTTGAAATACGTGACGTCAATATTTCATCCTTGTTGGTAGCCATTTGGTATCTCTCCCTTAAAAAAAGTTTCTGTTTTTTCTTAAACTACAGCTGAATGCAGCATTTACCCCGATAAAACCCTGTTGATACGTTTTTTAAACGAACCCTTTTGTAATCAAAACCAGTCAATACATCCCGCTCTTCACGTATTTACCAGGAGAATCGACTGACTGCCAGGATCAGCGGCCTGGTTTCCATTGTTAAAATAGTCATGTCACGGTTCGTCGAGGCATGCGGTTGCGAGAAATACGAAAAATCAGCTGTGCCGAATACTGTATGGTGATGCGCAAGGTTTACCACTCGGGGATTGGCTTTGAGTTCCAACGCAAATATTTTTTGATGCGGCCATTCTGTAGTCCCGGATCCGAACGTCGAAAGCAGCACCCACCCCGGCTTACGAAAAGCCTTGCCTGAGAAGTGCATCGCCATCGTGGTTTGTTTTGGCCAGATATAAAACAGTTCCGTTGTCTTGCCAGTATCCAACCGCGTCATATTGACATAACCGCCCGAGTGGTGAACACGACGGGTCCTCCTTCCGGGTCGCTCTTGCTCCATGGGACAACCATATATTTCCCGCTCAGGCTCATGCTCACGTGATCCGGGCGATCCTTGGTGGCGTACTTGCCAAGAATGGTATTGCTTTCCATGTCGTATGTAATCAGCCCCAGAATATTGAAATCGTTGTCTTCAACCTGAAATGCCCAGTAGCGGCCATCTGCTGACGGCGAACCCTCGGACCGGGTCCAGACACGTGCAGCGTCTGGCCACAGATCGCGCACACGGAAACCGAGAGCATCCTTTTTCGAAAAATCTACCGCAATGACACTTTGGTTCGTCTTCACGTCGAGCGCATAGATTTCCATTCCGCCATTATTCGCAAGGTAATACAGCGTGCGAGGGTCTCGTGAATGCCACCTCGTGAATGCCACTGTGGCTCGGCATCGCCACCCACGCCTTTCAGTTTTTTTACGTACTTGAGTGTCCTCGCATCATAGAGATGCCAGCTTCCGTCAATTGCATAAATGATGATCAGACTGTCATCGGCATTGAACGCCTGGCGCCGGGCATAGTCATTGCGGGCGAAGGTAGACGGTGGTTCTTTTGCAGCATCGGTTACTCGCACCACGCAAGTCTTGTAGACGGGATCAGAAAATCTCTTACCCTTTTCGGGCCGTGAACTCCTGGGAGCCGGTGTACGGTCTTGCTTGATCACTGGCCGGAAGGCTGCAGTATAGAATCCGGCACAAGGGCGACTTGATGCGTACTGATCCAATTCCGGGGTTGAAACCGGGTTTTTCGCCGACGCGGCGACCCCCGCAACGATTCCAGGCGTCGCGCTCCATCCAGTCGAGGCGATACTGGCGACCAGTACACCGATAACCTTGATAATCAATCTTGTCGTGTGAGGTGAACGCAATTACTGCCTCTCCAAAATAATTTCCTTGCCACCGCACGATGCCGTGCGGGATCCCTGCCGTTCAATAAGCTTTGGTCTATTCCATTCTGTCTGCCAGTGCCGGAGGACGTGACAGATAGTAAATAAACTCCTTCATGTCATTGCCGGCAATGATGCGCTTCAGTCGATGCAGCGCATCGCCACGTTTTATTGCCCCCTGCTCCACGGTTACCGCAGTGCTATAACAGCGCTCGACGATCTCGACAATCTGCCTGGAAAACTGGCCGTTGGGATAACAAAATGTCTTCACCGGCTTGCCTATGATCGACTCCAGGCGCTGGCGGCTACCGCTGATCTCGGTTTCGGCTGCTTCCTCGGACAATTGGTCCAGTAACGGATGTGTGCGGGTATGTGAACCGACCTCGACAAGCGCTGTCAGGCTGCGTGCCTCCGTTTCGCTCATTATTTCGAATTCTTCACGCATCCAATCCTCGTAGCGTGGATCCGGCAGGGTTTCTCGTAATGTCGACAGAAGTGCCAGGCGGTCCGCATAGTTCCAGCGCTTCATTGACTCCACAAAATCCCCGACTTCCTCCCATCGACGTTCCGCAGATTCGGCAAACGGTCCGACCGTGGGTGGCAACGCGTTGTTGCCTATCAATGCAAGACGACATTCCAGAGCATGCTGTGCCCATCGAGCAGGTCGCTAACCAGATAGAAGGTGGCTTTCACGCCATACTTCTCCAGAAGCGGTGCCGCATAGGTAACGTTGTTTCGCAACCCGTCGTCGAACGTGAGCACCACCGCGGGACGACTTAGTGAGCCAAGATTCTCCATTACTTCCGGGATCTCGCTTACCCAATACGTATCAAAATGTCTGGTGATGTAGGCCAGCTGTTCTTCGAACCTGTCTGGTGCCAGCGACCGTGGAGAAATCCCGTGGTACATCAAGATGCGCACCTTGCTGGTAGACCGTAAGCGCATACTGAGCAATCCGCTCCGAATAAGAAGGTCCTTGAGATATGCTTTTACGATCACAATGCTGCGCTCACGGTATTCGCCGAATGGAGACCCTGAAACTCGCCGACTAGGGGCGTGTGGATAGCAGTGTGCTGACACTGGCTATCCACACGAAACCTGCCTCGATCAATGGCATGCCAATCGTGTTCATTTGTAAGCGCGAATCCGGAAGCCGTCGCTATAGCGCAATAGCAAGCGGGCGGGAAACAGCAGATTCAACAACTTGTTTGCCAAGAACAACAGGCCGCCGCGGCTCGCGCCACCAAAATATGCCTCTAGCTTGACGCGAAAACCCGAGCGCTCCAGATCGCTCTTGAGGACCAGCGGATTTAGCAAATTCTCTATGTACTGACCCTGCTCAGGCTCGACCGGGCATCTACCTGGACCATACACACTATCGGGCAATGCGCCTTTATTCACGAAAGCGTCAGCGGCAGACACGATATCCGATTTGGTCATAAAAGCAGTCCGCCGCGCCAATTCGGATACGTCTTCCTGTTTAAGCGTCGGGAATGCCTCGTGGATAATGCGCTTGCGCTTGTCGATGTACGCTTCCAACACGCGATGGCCATGGATATCGCTAGTGGGCGGTCCGTTTTCAAACTGGTCCCACACTTCCTGGTTTTCCTGTACCACCGACGGGTTCGCGCCATTATTGTCGTCCGCGATAATATAGACGCCGCCACGCTTGAGTACGCGATAGGCCTCCGCAAGACATTCGGATGGTTTCAAGAAGTGGGAAAGCGCTTCAACCGTAAGCGCGACATCAAACTGGTTGTCGTCGTACGGCAATGCATACGCCTTGCCAACGCGAGGATGGACTCGCTCGTGGCGAGGTAGAGTCGGCAGGTACGCGTTTACGGTATCCACCATCTCCTGGAACATATCGATTCCGTGAACTTCCTCTGCTCCCAATAACGCAAGGGTGGTGCAGGTTAATCCAAATCCACAACCGATATCGAGCACCTTCTTGCCCTGTAGATCACGGTCGGGGATAAGGACTGTATTCCGAATCGCTCGCAGGTAACGCCGTCCCTGTTCCGGGTCAGCAAGTTTGCCGTTGTAGCGCTCGAACCAGCCGTTGGTTTTATCGAATCGTTTTGCCGCGTCCGGGCTAACAATGCGCTGATAAATATCGATAACCTCATCGTCGGTTATCTGATCATCACTCACACCCACACCCGCGACATTTGTCGCCTTGTTATTCATGTTATGACCTTCATCCTTGAATACGGAAGGATAGTTGTTATGTATTTGGCGAGTACTCGATCGCACCCAGATCGGGTCCCGCCCCGAAATAATTATTATTGATCCCTGGCAGCCTTACTGCATTATCTATTGCCGGACTGCCCGCCCGCGGCACATAGGCTGACGAGAGGTTGGGATCTGCAAACACGCCGTGCATTTCCCAAGGCAGTTGCGCCTTTTCAAACCTGCGCTTCGCCTTTTTGATGCCACGTGCGAGCCATAAATCGTAATCCATATCGGGCCGGTGCGCTACCCCCTGAAAGGAGAAGGCGCGCAGGCGCCCGGTAAAGATATTGTTGCGAAATACGATATTTTTGGACGGTGTACCCGCCCAGAGCGTTAAAATCCCTTCGAGATTATATTCCCACGGAACAAAAGTGTTGTGGTAATAATACACATTCCGGATTAGCCCGCGACCCGGGGCTGTATTGAATTTCACCCCACTTTCGTTGTACTCGGTCAGGAGGTTCCGGACGAAGAAAACCGGGCCGGGTCCTACCGGCGCGATAGTCGTTGCATTCTGCGCCCGCCGGACTCGATTGCGGAAAATCCGCATATTGACACAGACCCCATCAGCCTCGATACCGTCGTCACGCTGCTCGACGATAACGTTGTCGTAGATATCCACCTCCCGGTTAACCCATTTTGACAAGATGTCCGGATGGCTTTCACTGATATGTTTCAAATCATGTTCGTCACCTGAAGGACTGATTCCGTCGACGTGGCCCTCAACAAGATTCCCTCGAATCGTCGAACCCCATCCGCCCTGGTTATCCTGAATTATGCCGTAATAGGTAACGTCTTTTTGTTCACGGTAGTCAAACCGGAACCGCCCGTGTTTCAAGTCTGCAATATGGTTGTACTGAACCAGATGGCGGCCGGCCCTTTCACCCCCTTTCGAGATGATGAGATTCCAGCTCCCGTTGTCATAAATCTGCAAAAACTGCACAACACAGTGGCTCGCACGCAGAAGATAGACACCGTGCTTCTCTGCGTTTCTCACCTGCAGGCTATCCAGCACAATATGGTGTGCATTTTCGATCAAGATCCCGGTTTCGTGTCCGCGCGCATCGATCGCTGGCAGGTCCCCACGGATCACGATAGGATGACCGGGGGTGCCCGATCGGCGTATCGTCAACGTGCCTTGATAGGTGCCTGGCGCAACCAGGATCGTCGTTCCCGGCTCCGCAACATTAACGGCATCCTGCAAAGTGCGCAGGTCCGTGACGTTAACCACTCGGGTTGCTGGCGGTAAAACAAATTCGGGTTTTGTCCTGAACGTTCGCTCAACCGTCCCGCCCAGACGTATCTTGTACTCGGTATCCGGCACCAATCCAAACAGGCTGCTGGCAAGATGATTCTGGTCATAGCGCACAAACGGGTGGGCGGCCTGGAAGCGCCCGCCTTCCTTCAGCTCGAGTGATATTTTTTCAGCATTCGATTTAACGATAATCCCGGCGGTTTCGTACTTGGGTGTGATCACGATGTCTTGTACGGCGGGAGTGGCCGCGGCCGTCACTCTAACGCACCCGGTCGCGATCACGAGCAAGACCGCGAAACTGCCGAATCGTCTGCCGAGCAACACGGTACGCATAGCGGTTACCCAAGGACCCCGGTGACAAGTGGTCTGTACCGCCAATTTAAGCAGGCCACTGGCGAGCTTGAATCTATACCAAGTTCTCTATTGTTCATCAGGTAGCACCTGTTGCATCGAAACGGTGAATGAGCGACCAAACAGTCGCAACCAATCAATTGGATCGTAAATTAAATATAACATATTTAATGTAATGGTTATTAGCTATACTATAATATATATAACATTCCGCGAACCGATCTTGCCGCGTGGCAGATTGCCGACAATCGAGCCAATCGCCACCCACAGATTCCTGACCAAACATAAGCGAATACGACCTGGTGTATTGCTAGCCGGGATCCACTTCGTTCTGGTCCAGCCACAACGCAAACGCCAGGAGATACCACAGCTTGCCGCTATGGTCGTCTTTCTCCTGTTCATGCTCTCTCAGGTACCGATGAACCGTGTCGAGATTGAAATATCGCGCCATGGAAGTCGAAAATAGACGATCATAGAATTTCTCCAGGTAACCCTTGCGGAACCAGTAGCGGACAGGCACGGCAAATCCCATTTTATCCCGGTTCCGGGTTTGTTCCGGCAAAAAGCGAATTCAACCAACCGATGGTCAAGAAACGGTGCACGCGCCTCCAGTGAAACGAGCATTGATGTGCGGTCTACTTTTGCCAGAATGTCATCTGGTAAATATTGCATAAAGTCCAGATATTGAAGGCCTTTTACCGGATCTTCGTCGAACTTTCTGAACATTGCTTGGTCGCGGACAGAAACCTGTTGCTCATTCTGGATACTGGCATTGGCTTCGTCGGAAAACAGTTCCTGCCTGTTTGCCTTCGACTGCGGATTGAAGAGCGATACGCCGCGGAGATAACGGTCCTCTTCATTCATCGCCAGCACACGTAACCAACGGCCAATTTTACTGCGTGGGTTCGTTACCCCTGCACCCAGTCGAGCGAACGGTTGTGCGAGAGCCGGAAATCGCCGGAGCTTTTCGGCCATCTTCAGTGCGCTAGCGTAGTTCCAATAACCGCCAAAGATCTCGTCGGCGCCATCGCCGGAAAGGGCAACAGTAACGTGCTGACGGGTAATTTTTGATACCAGGTAGGTTGCTAACGCCGAACTGTCACCGAAAGGCTCGTCAAAGTTCTTGAGTACCGCCTCTACGTGCTCAAGGAAATGGTCGGGCGTGAGATTGACCTCGGTGTGCTCAGTCTGCCATCGCTCTGCCACCAGCCGCGCATAACTGCTTTCATTAAATTCCGATTCACCGAAGGTCACGGTAAAGGTTTTTACCGGGCGGTTTGCGCTACGCGCCATCAAGCTCACGACCGCGCTGGAGTCGACACCACCGCTCAGAAAACCGCCGAGCGGAACATCGCTACGCATCCGGATACGAACCGCGTCATCCAGAATCGAAAGGCACTCTTCCCTGGCTTCCTTGTAATCGCCTTTATACCGGTTTGAAGGATCCAGCATCCAGTAGGATTGCTCTGTCAGCGTGCCTCGCTCAAATACCAGGTAGTGACCCGGCATGAGTTTCCGGATGCTTCGGTAGATCGTTCGGGGCGCGGGGACGTAACCGAGTTTGAAGTACAGGTTAAATGCCTGCCAGTCGATTTCACGTGTCACCTCGGGGTGACACAAGAGTGCCTTGAGTTCGGAACCAAAAACCAGTGTGTCACCGTGCTGGCAGTAGTGCAGAGGCTTTTCCCCTGAGCGATCACGCGCCAGGATCATTCTGCCCTGGCGACGATCCCAGATGGCAATCGCAAACATTCCGTTAAGCTTCTGGAATATGTCGGTCCCGTAAACACGGTACCCCTGGACGATAGTTTCAGTATCGGACTGCGTCCGAAAGCTGCAACCCTGCGCTTCCAGTTCACGTCGCAGTTCCACGTAGTTGTAAATCTCGCCGTTGAACACCACCCAGACGGTCTCGGTTTCGTCAGACATCGGCTGAGCACCGTGTGCCAGATCGAGAATACTCAGGCGTCGAAAGCCGAGTCCAGCATGCTCACCAATATAGAGACCCGCATCGTCTGGCCCGCGATGGACCAGCGTATCTCGCATCGTCTTGATGAGTTCTGGATCGACCTCACGCCTGGATGAGGCGATACCAACAAAACCGCACATAATTCTCTCCACCTCGCCACACGTGCGGCGAGGCACTATTGTTAGGGTACAACCGGTCGTGACGACTGGTCGTCTCCATGCCCTGCGGACACGGTGTCCTGTTCCGGTTCGCCAGGAACGGTCGTTGCTTCTTTCTCCGCCTCCGCGTCCCGCTCGAGTAGATACGCGTAGCGTGTCATCAGCCCGGTCATAATCCAGAAATTGCCCATCACCTCTCCCGAGTAGAACAGGCTATTGTAGATATTGCCCAGGATCAGTCCCGTCACGCACATAACGTACCCGTAACCGAACGCGCGCGCTTCCGGATCATCACGAAATCGCAGCACGCGCAATCCAACCGAGTAAAAACCAAACATCAACAACAGGTACGCGAACCCCCCGAGAATGCCCGCCTCCGCCGTTATCAGTATGAGATGGTTATGGGCGTCACGCGCGATAATCCACGGCGGCAAATGGGGTCCGATTTCCCGGTGGAACTGGTTCAGACCGATACCGTATGGCGCGGCCTTGATGATCTCCCATCCACCATTCCACAAATAGAAGCGGCTTTCTGCGCTTTCTTCCAATTTCTCCTCTCCGTAGTCGGAGACTTGCGTCGTGCTTTCGATTCGCTGCTGGACTACCGCGGGCGCCCAAATCGCATAGTTGATAGCAAGAATAAGAACAAGAATTCCAAGAAACTTGTTTCGCACCAACCACAGAAGCACCGTAGTCGCCGCGACCGCCGCCAGTGCGGTACGCGAGAGCGTATAAAACACGGCGATAAGACCAAAACCCCAAACCGCCAGGCCTGCCATCTTTATACGAAACTGCCGGTTAAACAGCGCAAGCGACATCCCCATCGGCACAAAAATGGCAAAAAAGACACCTGCATAGTTTGCGGCAGCCTGGGTATCCCCGAAGGCTGCAGCCACTCGCTTGCCGGAATCCAGGCCATATGCCAGTGCTTCGCGCAGCGCCTCAATGGACATCAGGAATACAACGCCCATCATGACCACCATCAGTATTCGAATCGTCTGTTTGTCGTGCACCGTATGATAAGCGACGAAGTACAACAAACAGTAACTGATCGCGGTTTTGTACAGTGTTAAATCGTCACCCAGGTACGCGGAATTGCGTGCGAGCCCAATAACAAGCGCCAGCGTCAGGACAGCAAAATAAAACAGGATGCGCCCGCGAAGGGGTGCACGATCCCACCTGTCCTTGCGAGCCGACATCATGGTCCCTAACGAAACGAGCAGCAGGATATTGAAGACGTTCAGGCCCTTGATGCCCAGTTCAGCGGGAAAATGGAGCTGATTTGGAATATAGACAATCAGAGTGATCAACAGGACTCTTATGAACATTGCTCACTCCATTCACGCATCACGGTCGTAGTACGCTTCGCCATATGGTTACTCAAACTAGCCACCTTCATCCCCCGAACAGTCGGCCCAGTCGCAGATTCCACTTCTGCTCCACCAGGTCCAGGGCACTTCGGATTTCGCCAAGGCGCAACAGGAGCCCCATCACGAGGAAGGCTATTGCACCGGGCACGATTCCGGCCAGTAGGGCTGCGTTGGACCAGAAGACTCCCTCTGGTCTAAACGTCACAACAAGCAGGTTCCCGGTCGATGCTGCAAGAATTACCATTGCGGTCGTCATCAGGCTAATTTTGACGAAAGGTTCGATCAAGGCTGGCACGATCCGGAATTCCAGCTCCCGTGTAATCATTACCGTCGTAACGATCGCCGTTATGGTAAGCGAAATCGAGGTGGCCAGCGCGATTCCGAATATCCCGAGCGGGCCCACAAGGATCCAGGTCAAACAGATGTTGAACAGGACTTCGACGAGCCCCAGCGTCACCGGTATCCATGGTTTGACCAAGGCATGGAAGACCGAGAAGTTAAACCAGGCGACAGCACGGCTTAGCAGTCCGATGGCAAGCGCGATAACCACTGCGGCGGTCCGTTGCGTAGTATCAGCGGTGAAGCTGCCGCGCTCGAACAGTACCGCCACCGTCGGCTCTGCAAACCAGATTAAAATCGCCATACAGGGCAGCATAATGAGAATATATAAACGTAATCCATTGATGTGGGTACGTCGCAGCTCTCCCCGATTGCCGTCTGCATGGTTCTTGCTCAACGCAGGATAGAACGTCGTGCGGATTGCGTGCCCGAAAACTTCCATCGGTACCAGAGCCAGCGTGGTGGCGTAACCGAGTACCGCAATGGAACCGGCATCAAGATAAGACGCGAAAATCTGGTCGACGATTCCCAGTGCGAGAGCGCCAACTGATCCGACAACCAGGGGGAACATGTGTCGCAAGGGGCCACGAAAGTCCTCGTGCCTCCAATCAAACGCCGGGCGGACTGCGCGATAAAGGAGGCCCCAGTTGGACGCGATCAGTATCACCGTCTGGGCCGCAAATCCCGCCACCACACTCAGCGCGAGTGCCACGACACCATAAATCGGTACGAAGACAAGACAACCGGCAATTACGAAACTGTTGACGACAATACTTTCCAGAGACGCGAAGACAAAGCGTTGACGTGCGTACGCGATCGCAGTCAAGATGGCGTTCACACCTAGAATAACGGCGCCGGTTGCCATGATTCGCGTGAGCGACGTGGCCAGCTGAAAGGTCTTTTCCGGAAGTCCCGGTGCCACCACGGTCACGAGAGCACCGGGAAACAGGGCCAGCACGGCCGCGAAGCCAATTGCCAATAAACAGCTAAAGGTAAAAAGCGTGTTCGCGCCACGCCAGTGTACCCGGTGTTGATTCTGTGAGAGCGAACGCATGAATTGCGGTACGAAAGCGGTGGTGATCATGCTCTTGAATATGGTGGGCAACACTGTAGGTAACATATAAGCCACCATGAACGCGTCAACGACTCCCGACGCGCCGAAAACCCAGGCAATGACCAGGGTCTTGACCATACCTAGCACTTTTCCGAGGAGGTTAAGCGTCGAAACGACAACGGCAGAAACAGCGATGCTACGCTGCCCGATTTTCACCAGCGGCTGCGTCATGACGAAGGAACTTCCGTGGCCGAGCCAGGCTTGCCTGACCTGGCAATATCGGCAATACAGCGCTTTAAGTCAGCAACACCGGTGTCCGGTGCACCCATACGTTCGATCAGCAGGGGATTGCCCTTACCCTGGTTTAATCCGCGTTCCGTCCCCACCGCGTATCGATAGCCGGCATCACTGACCGCCGCGATAACGCGCTGGTCACATAGTCCACGGGGATAGGCGAACCCGTTCACCGCCT
>Ga0111141_139_pt1 | contig 29263 bp, 23 predicted proteins | sample DeeMarSeWOR28_12_FD_80396 | JGI IMG/M metagenome (GOLD analysis project Ga0111141, IMG submission 80396) | Acidithiobacillales bacterium SG8_45 | reverse complement strand
TGTCTGCTTCTGGCCGAAAGCGGACGATTACAACTAGTTTTTCTTCACCTTTAACCGCAGCGCTTTGATGCCCATCTTTGACAGCTTGCGGTTCGCATCTTCTGCATCGATAGCCCGATCATAGGGCCCCAACCGAACGCGGTAGTAGGTCTTGGTGCTACCGACCACCACTTTCTGAATCTCGGAGGTTAGCCCGTTTATTGCCAGCTGGGCCTTCAGTCGATCGGCATCATTATTCGCGTGTGCGGCCGATGCCTTCCCATTCCTGATCGGGGATAACCGTCTCATCACCGGGGAGCATGTTGTAGAAGTCGTAGGTAGTTTTGGGTTGCGGCCGGGCTGTCTGCGTGCGCGGTTGTTGGGCGGGTTTACCCGGTCGTGTAAGCAGATTGTGCAGCCCGGTGCCGGGCGTGCGTGCAGTACTGGTTAGCCACTGAATCAGTACTGCCACCACCACGCCGATCGCCAGCCCGAGAATCAGCAGTGACCAGTTAGGTAATTTGCGCGGACCGCTTCGGCTAACGCGTGTCGCGCTCTTTTTTCTTCGCGCGGCCGCCATGGTTACATGCTGTCCGGGGCCGAGACGCCCAGTAGTGCCAGGGCGTTACTAATCACCTGACGCGTTGATTCGATCAGATTCAGGCGGGCATTGCGCAGTGCCTCGTCACCGATCAGAAACGTGTGCGCGTTGTAGTAGGTATGGAAGTCGTTGGCGAGGTCTCGCAGGTAATGCACCAGCAGATGCGGCTCATGTTTCAGTGCAGCCTGCTCTACCAGCTCCGGGTACTGTTCCAGCGTTGCCATCAGGTTGCGCTCGTGCCTTTCCGCCAGCCGATCGAGATTGTTATTGCCGGCGGCAATGTCATGCACCAGCTTCTTGTCGCCGAGCTGACGGAAGACGCTGCGAACACGGGCATGGGCATACTGTATATAGTAGACAGGGTTGTCATTGGATTCTGACTTGGCCAGGTCCAGGTCGAAGTCCATGTGCTGTTCACATTTGCGCATGACATAGAAAAAACGCGCGGCGTCATTGCCGACCTCGTGCCGCAACTCACGCAGGGTGACAAACTCGCCGCTGCGAGTCGACATTTGTACCTTCTCGCCACCGCGGTAAAGCACGGCGAACTGAACGAGCAGGACATCCAGCTTCGTTGGGTCATCATCGATGGCGGCAAGCGCTGCTTTCACGCGCGGCACATAGCCGTGATGATCTGCGCCCCAGACATCGATCACCCGCTCAAACCCGCGCTCGAGCTTGTCCATGTGGTAGGCAATATCAGCCGCGAAGTAGGTATGCTGACCATTCTCGCGTACCACCACCCGGTCCTTTTCATCGCCAAAGTCGGTGGAGCGAAACCACATCGCACCTTCTTTTTCGTAGACGTGGCCCGAGTGCTCCAGGCGTTCGATGGCGGTGGCCACGGCACCGGATTCCACCAGCTTGTGTTCGGAGAACCAGTCGTCATAGGTAACGCCAAATTCCTCCAGGTCGCGCCGAATGTTCTCAAGAATCTCGTTTAGCCCCTGACGATGTACCAGGCGATAGCCGTCGTCACCCAGCATGGTCTTGGCACGATCAATCAGGCTGTCTATGTATTTTTCCTTGTCACCATTGGGCTGGCCTTCGTCCGGCGGCAGGTCGGCAAAGATGACATCCGCTGGGTGGCGGAAGCGATCACCGTGCTCACGATGCAGGGTGGCGCCAATGTCCCAGATGTAATCGCCCTTGTAGCCGTTGACCGGAAAGGTGATGGTTTCGCCACACAGGTCGAGATAACGCAGCCAGACACTGGCAGCGAGGATATCCATCTGCCGGCCGGCATCGTTAACGTAGTATTCGCGATGGACATCAAAGCCGACGGCTTCGAGCAGGTTGGCAACCGTGGCACCGTAGGCGGCACCGCGGCCGTGGCCAACATGCAACGGGCCGGTCGGATTCGCGGAAACAAATTCCACCTGTATCCGTTTGCCCTCGCCGATCTGGCTGGTGCCATATTTTTCTTTCGCCGTGAGGATCTTGGGTAACACTCGTTGAGTCGCTATTGGCGTCAGGTAAAAATTGATAAAACCGGGCCCGGCAATTTCGACCCGGTCGATGAATTCGGAAGCAGGGAGCGCCTGGATAATCTTCTCGGCCAGGGTGCGGGGCGCCTTGCCGTGGCCTTTCTGGCGTGCACGCTCGACTTCAATGCTGACTTCAAGGTCCTCGCGCAGACTGCCGCCGCCCTGCAGGCCAGCGATGGCCTGAGTCAATAGATGGTGTATGTGGTTTTTCAAAGTGTCGTCTACCGCAAGTCAATACGCAGGAAACCTGCCAATCGGCTGCGGATTCTACAGGACTGCGCCCATAGCGCGAAATAGCCTAGCGCTCGGGAGAGCTGACCAACGTCTGTAACTCTTTGAAACTGGCGCGCTTCATTGGCTTGCCGTTGATTGGACTCAATGGCGGCTCGCGAAATTCGGCTGGCGCGAAGACTGCCAGTTCTATGTTGATATCGCTGGCCGTAAATCGAAAAACCGGTTTCTCGACATAGCGATCCTTGCCATACCGAAAGCGCCGTTGGGACTGGTCATGAGGGATCGAGTGATCCATCAGGGTCATCGCGATTTGCTCGGGACTGTCGGCGCAGACATGAAGCTGAATGTCGTCATAGCGGGTAATGATACCGGTCAACACCGTCCCCACCGCCCGTGGCTGATACGCCTCCAGGAATTTCATTGCTTCGCAGGCGACGCGCCGGTGTTCGGCAATACGTTGCGCAAGTTGTTTCGCCTGGAACAACTGCAGGTGCTCGACCAGGGCGTGCTCGACTTCTTCGTTGGTCGGCAGGTTCGACTGCCCGGGCAGCGCCAGCCGCTCGGCTGCCTTGCGTTTTGCCAGCTGGTAATCGACTACGCCTTCCTCCGCGAGGATACGCGCGGCCTCGGTGGCGGTGTGCAGTCTTGAGTGTTGACCGACGCGCCGAGGGGGGTGGGACGGTGAATGGCGGCGCGAGGATTTCATCCTAGAACAGTCCTTCCAGCCCGCCGTCACCCGCAGGTGGTTTTGGCGCCACCGTGGTCGTCGCCGCGTCGGTGCTACCCGGGTCCGGGGTGGCAACGGTTTGCGCCTCAGACGGTTCGGTGCCAACGATAAAATATTCCTTTATCGGCTCCGGTTTCTCCGTAGTGATATCGGTCGGCGTCGGGTTCTCGTCTTCCAGCGCGGTGTCGATGACAATCGGTTTCTCTTCGGTACCAGCGGCATCATCGGCCAGCTCGGGCTCGGGCCCGGTTTCGTCTGGGACCGGACCAACGTAATTGCCGGTCTCCGGATCAACCATCAGGGCAATGACTTTTTCCGGCTGTTGTAGTTCGGTCTCTTCCATGTCTTTCAAGGCGACGCGCATGTAGTCAATCCAGATTGGTAGCGCGGCCTTGGCGCCGGATTCATGCCGTCCCAGTGAACTCGGTTGATCGAAACCGACCCACGCGGTGGTGACAACATTGCTGTTGAAGCCGGAGAACCACATCGCGTTTCAACGCCAGCGCCCGACGTGCAGTACCCTGTTTGACCACGTCGCGCATGATAGTGGTCATGATGAAGGCGTTCTCGGCAGAAATAACGCGAGGTGCAAACCGCGGATCGATCTGTGGCGGTAGCGCCGGGCCAGTCGCAACCGATGATTCACCTTCGGCACCGGCTACCGGTTCGGTAACGGAGGCAACCAACGGTTCTTCGCCGCTGACCGGAGCGGCCGCCGGTTCCGGTTTGGCCTTTTCGTCGGCTTCCTTGTCATCGATCGGATCCTTGTATAACACTGCGCTTTCGGGGCACTCGCCACAGACCAGTGTCGGATTCGCCTGCTCGAGGACATTGCCCTCGGCGTCTTCCACGCGCGGGCAGTTTCTCCCGGCTGAAACCGAATCGCTCGAGATAGGAGACGGCATATTGTGGGCCGAGTCCACGCAACAGGCGAACCGATACCAGGTTCATCGATTTGGTAAGCGCCAGTCGAAGTCGCGTCGGTCCGAAAAACTTGCCGCTATAGTTTTCCGGTTTCCACTCACCCTCGAGGTTTTTATCCTCGATCACGATGGGTGCCCCGCTAACCGTACTGGCGGCAGTGTAGCCCTTGGCCAACGCTGCCGAGTAGAGGAAAGGCTTGATATTGGAGCCGGGCTGACGCTCGGCCTGGGTGATGCGATTGAATTTGCTTTGCTGAAAGTCGAAGCCACCGGTCAGCGCAAGGATGGCTCCGTTTTTCGGATCAATTGATACCAGTGCGCCGGCGACTTCGGGGACCTGGACCAGTCTCCAGCCAGCCTTTCCGGCTTCTTCCAGGTAGACGACATCGCCCGCGCGCAATACCTCGCTCGCCTTTTTCGGTGATCGGCCTTGGGAATTCAGGTCGCGGTAGCGCTTGGCCCATTCCATACCCTTCCAGCCGATCTCAACCACGTAACCGTCCTGGGTGTAGGCAGCAGCCTTTTGTTCACCGGTGAGCAGGATGATGCTTGGTATCAGGCCGCCAACCTGGCGGTAACCCTCGATCGACTCGTCGAGAAAATCCTTGTCCAGTTGTTTTGGCAATTTGATGCGCGCCACCGGCCCGCGATAACCGTGGCGTTCGTCATAGGCCAGCAGGCCGTTGTGCACGGCACGATTGGCGGCGTGCTGGTGTTCGGCTCGAATCGTTGTATGAACATGAAATCCACCGGCGTAGGTTTTTTCGGCGTAGGTGTCGTACATGTACTGGCGCACCATTTCCGCGACGTACGGCGCCTGAACGTCGTATTCAAAACGGTGTTTGCTGGCGCTGATTGGTGCTGCCTGTGCCTCCTTTAGGTTTTCGGGGCTGATGTACTCGAGCTTGGCCATGCGCGCGAGAATATAGTTTCGGCGCTCGATTGCACGATCCGGATTTCGTAGCGGGTTATTGCCAGATGGCGCCTTCGGCAGGCCGGCGAGCATTGCCATTTCCGGCAGCGACAATTCCGCCAGGGGCTTGCCGTAATAAATCTGGCTGGCGGCAGCGAAGCCGTAGGCCCGGTGACCGAGAAATATTTTATTAAAGTACAGCTCGAGGATTTCGTCCTTGGTTAGTGCGTACTCGATCTTGAAGGCGAGCAGGGCCTCCTTGATTTTGCGGGTCCACTTCTTCTCCGGGCTCAAAAAGAAGTTGCGTGCCACCTGCATGGTGATGGTGCTCGCCCCCTGCATGCGGCCACCGGACTGGAGGTTAGCCACTGCTGCGCGCAGGACGCCACGGAAATCCACGCCCCAGTGATCATAGAATTCGGAGTCCTCGGCAGCGAGGACCGCGTTGATCAGGTCCTTCGGGACGTCGGCGATGGCCACCGGGATACGGCGTTCCTCGCCGAATTCACCAATAAGCCTGCCTTCTGCGGAGTAGACCCGCATCGGCACCTTCAGCTTTCCTTCTGCTATGTTCTCTACAGACGGAAGCGTAGGCAGCAAAACCAGAATGGTGGTCAGCCCGGCAATACCGACCAGCACTGCGCCGCCCAAGAAAATGTAAAGCAGCCACTGGCGAAGCGAGAGTCTCGGTGCGTTGCTTGATGGATATAGCGGGTCTCCAGCGGGGCGCTGGAGCCAGGAGCGAATAAGCCTTTTCATTCGTGGTTTAGGTCTATTATTTAGTAAGTCGGCCAGTAAGCGGCTGGGAGAGCTAAATCAGGCGATTAAGTATAAATCCAAAGACACTGATACTAAAAGCTTATTTGGTTTTTTGGTTTGTCATGGACTATATTTGGGGGTAGTATTTCATGCATAGGTGCATGTATCTCATATAACTAATTGATAAATAAGGCAGAACGAGTGCCAAAAATCACAGATTTATTCAAGAAAAAGCGGCCGCCGCTGATCGGGATCGATATTAGCGCCTCGTCCGTGAAAATTCTTGAGCTCAGCAAGAACGGCGAAACCTACCGGGTCGAGCGTTATGCTGTGGAGCCACTACCGCAGAACGCGGTGGTGGAGCATGCCATTACCGAGATCGACCAGGTGGCCGAGGCAATCCAGCGCGCGGTCAAGCGGTCCGGCACTAAGTCCAAACACGCAGCAATTGCGGTGGCCGGTGCGCATGTTATTACCAAGACAGTCAAGGTTCCGGCCGGTATGGCTGAAGCGGAGTTGAGTGCACAGGTGGAAATGGAGGCCGATCACTACATTCCCTACCCACTTGATGAGGTTAATCTCGACTGGCAGCATGGCGGCTTGCCGGAAAGAAATTGTCGATGACTATGTGGCCGTGGTTGAGACTGCGGGTCTCAAGGCCTCCGTGGTAGATATTGAAACCTATGCCATGGAAAATGCCTATGCGCTGATTTCACATCACATGCCCGGAGCGGGCATGGAGAAGACGGTCGCGGTAATGGACATTGGCTCGACTGCTACCAATATTAATGTCATGCACAGCAATCAGTCTGTCTATACGCGTGATCATACCTTTGGCGGTCGCCAGTTGACGGAAGAAATTCAACGACGCTATGGCTTGTCTTATGAAGAGGCCGGTCTCGCCAAGAAACAAGGTGGTCTACCAGACAATTACCAGACCGACGTTCTGCGACCATTTATGGAGGCGCTATGTCAGGAAGTGATGCGCGCACTCCAGTTCTTCTACTCGTCCAGTACCTTTAATAGTGTCGACCAGGTTTTGCTCGCCGGCGGGTGCTCACAGATTCCTGGCATTGACGAGCTGGTTGCGGCCCGGGTCGGCGTGCCCGCGATGGTTGCTAACCCGTTCACCAGTATGTCGCTGGCTTCGAGAATCAAGCCACAGATACTGAGCAATGATGCGCCTTCACTAATGATTACCTGTGGACTGGCGATGCGGAGTTTTGACGAATGACAACTCGCGTAAATCTATTGCCATGGCGCGAGATGCGCCGAAAGGAGCAGGATCGCCAGCTGCTCAGCATCGGCGTATTCGCGTGGATGTTAATGGGCTTGGTAATTTTTTATGCCCACCTTCATGTCAGCGGCATGATTGAGGGTCAGAACAACAGGAACGCTTATCTTCAGCTTGAGATTAAGAAGTTAGACAAGGTTATTAAGGAAATAGCTGACATCAAGAAACAGCGTACAGCGCTTATTGAGCGTATGAACGTTATCTATAAGTTGCAGGGCGATCGAACCAGAATCGTCCACTTGATGGATGAGATTGTTCAAACCCTGCCCGAGGGGGTTTATTACTCCAGCATGGTGCAGAAGGGCAACAGCCTGGTGTTGAAGGGTGCAGCTCAATCGAATGCTCGTGTATCTGCCCTGATGCGCAATTTTGATTCTTCACCATGGTTCTCTGAGCCAAGCCTTAAAGTGGTACAGGCCGCAGGAAAAGGTGGTGGTCGTACGAGCAACTTTGATATGACTGTTACCCAGCGTTCTACGCCAAAGAAGGATGCTGAGCCAACCGTACCGGCTGGAGCCAAGAAATGAAGCTGGAAGATTTTCAATCCATAGACTGGAATGACTTTTCGGCATGGCCGTTCTTTATCAAGGCGATCGGCGTCGGGGTTATCGCGGTACTGATTCTGGTGGCCGGTTTCTGGTTCATTATTCAGGATCAACTCGAGCAATATAAAATCTCACAACAAAAAGAAGAGCAGCTGAGAAGCCAGTTTTCAACAAAAAAGGCGCTAGCAGTTAATCTGCCTGCATATCAGCAGCAAATGGCCGACATGAATCAGACGTTTGGCAGTCTTTTGCGCCAGTTACCCAATTCGACAGAAGTACCGGATCTGCTCGTGGATATTACCCAGGCGGGTCTGGGCAGGGGCCTGAATTTCGAACTGTTTAGGCCTGGCAAGGAGGGAAAGAAAGGTTTCTACGCTGAGTTACCGATTAGCATCAAGGTAACTGGCTCTTACCATCAGCTGGCCGGATTTGTCAGTGATGTTGCCGCTCTTTCACGAATCGTAACAATCGGCAACATTTCGATCAGGGCGTTGTCGGGCAAGAAGAGTACAGGGCAACTGCAAATGACCGCGACTGCCAGAACCTATCGATACTTGAGTCAGAAGGAAATCAAACCGAAAGCGGCATCAAAAGCACGTAAGCGTAGGCGTTAAGGCAGCAATATGGGCAGAAGAGTAGTACCAGTTTTTATTTTGTCGTTGGGACTCGCAGCGTGTGGCAGCGACGGCCTCGATGATCTGCGCCAGTTTACCGAGAACACTCATAAAAATACTAAACCACGGGTAGATCCTATCCCGGAAGTGAAGGTCTACGAGAAATATGCGTATGCCTCATACAAGCTCCCGGATCCGTTTTCTAATGATAATTTAAGCCGGTCTTCTGTTTCGGCGCAGCAGGACGATTCAGACGGGCGAGGCCCTGATTTGACCCGACCTAAAGAGGCGCTGGAGGAATACCCGCTCGACGCACTAACGATGGTTGGAACGCTGGAGAAAGATAAAACGCGTTGGGCGATTATCAGTGTGGCGACTGCGGGCGGGGAAGTGCATCGCGTGAAAATAGGAAATCATTTAGGGCGCAACTACGGCATGATCACCGATATCAGGGAAGATGAAATCGCATTGGTGGAACTGGTGCGTAGTTCGCTAGGGGACTGGGTCGAGCGTGAAGCGACTATCAAATTGAAGGAATGATTCATCAAGAGGCAACGCCAATGATGGAAAAAAATCGTATGAATAATATCAAGAATCGTGTGGGTGGGATGGCAGCATTATTAATGCTGGCACTAGTTTCAACGAGCGCTCTTGCCGGGCAGATAAAGACTGTCGAGTGGAGAGATAAAGGTGACGAACCGGTGCTATCGGTGAAAACCTCATCGGCTATTGCTTCCGTGGAGACACGTAGCTTTGAAGGCGGCAAGCGATTGCGTGTGATCGTAAACGACACGACCCTGGGCACCTCGATCTTGGACCTGGAAGGAAGCGGCATTGTCAAAGGTGTTTTTCCCTACCTTGCCGGTAACGGGACATCGACCAACATAGATTTCCTGATGAACCAGCCAGGGCAGCTCAAGGTCGACCAGAAAAGCCGCGAATTGAGAATTTATGTGTCCAAATTATCAGCTGGCGAAGCCGCGAAAGAAATGACCGTGAGCAAGGGCGGCAACGCGATTACCGACGTGCTGTTCACCAAACTTCCTGGAAGCCGGGTACAGATTACCCTGAAAATGGCGCAAACGCCGCAGAAACCCAGCACTTTCCAGATTACCAATCCACCTCGCCTGTCGATGGATTTTCCTGGCACGGGTATTCACCTGACGAAGAAATCCATACCTGTCAAAACGGGAGCGGTGGATACGGTTAACGTCGTCGAGTCGACTGATCGCGCGCGCGTAGTATTAAGTATGTACCAGGCAGTGGCATACACCACCAGCATTCAGGAAAATGCCTACGTCATTACTGTCGCCAGCCCAACTGTCGCTGGCGCACCGAAATCGGAGGCACGGGCGACCCATTTTGCCGGTACTGGTGGTACGGGCAAGCACAGCGTGACCGATATTGATTTTCGTCGCGAGACTGACGGTGGCGCCAAGATACTTGTCACGTTGTCCGACCCGGAGGTGGGAGTCGATATCCGAGAGCAGGCCGGACAGATTCTGGTTGATTTCCTCGACGCCAGTGCTGCTGTTGAACTGCAAAAACGTCTAGACGTCGTTGACTTCGCAACACCGGTAAAAACAATTGATACGTTCTCGCGTGGCCGCAATACACGCGTGGTGATTTCGCCAACTGGTCGGTATGAGCACCTCGCCTACCAGGCCGGCAATGTATTCACCATTAACGTCAAGCCGATTCCGGAGAGCGAAGAAGAAAAGAAAAAGGCCGATGAATTTGGTTATACCGGCGAGAAGCTGTCGCTCAATTTCCAGCGAATTGCCGTACGTGACGCTCTACAGGTGTTGGCCGATTTTACCGGTCTCAATTTTGTCATCGGTGACAGCGTTTCCGGTAGTCTGACCCTGCGTCTGAAAGACGTGCCTTGGGATCAGGCGATGGACCTGATTCTAGAAAGCAAGAATCTGGGTATGCGTCAGAAAGGCAACGTAAAAAGGTGGTGCGTGAACTGGCGCCGCTGGTTTCCGAGTTAATTCATATTAACTATGCGAAGGCATCCGATATCGCCAAGCTGCTGAAGTCAGTCAAGGCGATCGAATCAGGCGTGACGACGACCAACCCGTTCCAGACGGTTTCCTACGCCGGTGAGCAGAAGATCGAATCCAACTCGCTCCTATCCGAGCGAGGCCAGGTAACTGTTGACGAGCGAACCAACTCTATCCTGCTCCAGGATACGCCGACCAAGATTACCGAAATCCGCAAGCTGATCGCATTGCTGGATCAACCGGTGGAACAGGTGATGATCGAGTCCCGCCTCGTTGAGGCAACCTCTACGTTTGCCAAATCTCTTGGTGCGCGCTTTGGCGCGACCAAGGCCGGTAATCCGCCGAACAACGGTTTGAATATCACCGGTAATCTTGAAGGCAACGTCGATATTATTAACTCTGGCACCCTGTCTGCCAATACCGATGGACTCAACGTTGATCTACCATCTACCGGTATCGGTACCGCGAACCCCGGTCAAATCGCGCTGACCCTTGCTCGTCTGGGCACCGGCGAATTGTTGCAGCTTGAACTCACCGCCCTGGAGCAGGAGAACGAAGGTAAGATCATTTCCAGCCCGCGGATCATCACCGCTAACCAGCAGAAGGCAACGATTGAGCAGGGCCAGGAACGTGAATTCTCGGTGGGCTCCGGTGTTTCAAAAATCCAGACAGCTGTGTTGAAGCTGGACGTGACACCACAAATTACTCCCGACCGCCGAGTCATTCTTGACGTCATTGTGACCAAAGATAACTTTGCTGATGTGGCCTCGGGTCTGGTCAACAAGAAAAAGATCGAAACTAATGTGTTGCTGGACAATGGTGAAACCATCGCTATCGGTGGTATTTACGAGCAGGATGGCGGTAGTACGGTAACCCAGGTGCCGCTGTTCGGGCGTTTGCCGCTGGTAGGTTGGGCGTTCAAGAATAAAGAGGACAGGAAAGAAAAGACCGAGTTGCTAATTTTCCTGACACCGAGAATCCTGTCTGACAAAGTCGGGCTGAAATAGGTCCGCGCTGGTCCGGGCGCCATCCAGGCGCCCGGACTTGCTTTCTCTTACGGTAGCTGGCATATCTTGCCGGCCATGGATATCCCGCAAAATATTTTTCTGGTCGGTCCTATGGGTGCCGGCAAGTCCACCATCGGCCGGTACCTGGCCGAGCTGCTGGACAGGCAGTTCAAGGACTCGGATCACGAGATCGAAAAACGCACCGGTGCATCAATACCCCTGATTTTCGAGATCGAAGGCGAGAGCGGTTTCCGCACAAGAGAGGCCGCCATGTTGCTGGAGCTGGCTGACGAGGAGGGGGCGGTCATAGCGACTGGCGGCGGAATCGTCCTGTCAGAGGAAAATCGCGAGATTCTGAAAGAAAAAGGCCTGGTTGTGTATCTGCATGCCAGCATCGATATTCTGTATCAAAGGACCCGCCGCGATCGGAACCGGCCGCTATTGAATGATGGCGATCGCCGTACGAAGCTCGAAGATATCATGCGGACGCGCGACCCACTCTACCGGGAAGTGGCGACGTTGATCATTGAAACTGACAAACGCCCTGCGCGGTCTGTGGCAAAAGAAATTGTAGACAAGATAGAGTCGCTAAATCATGAAAACGCTTGAACTTGATCTCGGCGAACGCAGCTATCCAATCTATATTGGCAGTGGCCTGCTGGCGTTGCCAGAGCTGCTGACGAGGTATATCGAGGGCACGCGTGTGGCCATCGTTAGCAATGAAACCGTCGCGCCACTCTATCTTGAACAGGTCGCAAAGAGTCTAGCCGCCTGTGATCCGATCAGCATCATTCTGCCAGACGGCGAACAATATAAATCCTGGGAGTGGCTCAGCCGCATTTTCGATCGCTTGCTGGAGGAGCGCTGTGACCGCCAGGTAACCCTGATTGCTCTCGGCGGAGGCGTCATTGGCGATATGACCGGCTTCGCTGTGCTGGCCCAGGTCGATTCCTCCGTCGGCGGTAAAACCGGCATCAATCATCCTCTCGGCAAAAACATGATCGGTGCTTTTTACCAGCCCAAATGCGTGCTGATCGATACCGATACATTGAAAACGTTGCCCGATGAAGAATTGTCGGCCGGACTAGCGGAAGTCATCAAATATGGCCTGATTCGTGATGTCGATTTTCTGGACTGGCTCGAAAACAATATGGCGAAGCTGCTCGCCCGCGACCCCGAGGCGCTCACCACGGCAATTTATCGCAGTTGCCAACACAAGGCCGAAGTGGTCGCGGCCGACGAACGTGAAGCGAGCCAACGGGCGTTACTTAACCTGGGCCATACCTTCGGTCATGCGATAGAAACCGGAATGGGGTATGGCAACTGGCTGCATGGCGAAGGCGTAGCCGCAGGCATGGCAATGGCGGCCGACCTCTCTTACCGCATGGGCTGGATCGACCGGGACGCAGTGGATCGGGTGCAACAAGTGCTGTCGGCGGCCAGGTTGCCGGTCCGTGGACCGGAAGAGATTACGGTCGAACGCTACATCGAGCTGATGGCAGTAGACAAAAAAGTAAAAGCGGGCAAATTGCGGCTGGTACTGCTACGTGCGCTCGGCGATGCCTTCGTCAGCGACAATTTTGACGAGAAGAAGTTACGCGAAACGCTCGCTGCCTGTCGTGGTGCGGACGTGAAAACTCCCGATCGGAGTCTTGCGTGAGCCTGGCCCCGTACGCCGCCAACGATGATCAAAGCCGCGGGCGACGCTATCAGGAGCCTTCGCCAAGTTACCGTAGTGAGTATCAACGCGACCGCGATCGTATTGTCCACAGCGCCGCATTCCGCCGGCTGGAATACAAAACCCAGGTATTTGTGAACCATGAAGGCGATCTGTTTCGTACCCGTCTTACGCATTCGATCGAAGTAGCACAAATCGCCCGCTCGATCGCACGATCGCTCAGACTAAATGAAGACCTGACCGAGGCGATCGCATTAGCCCACGACCTTGGCCATACCCCGTTTGGCCATACCGGCCAGGACGCACTCAATGCCTGCATGAAGGACTACGGTGGTTTTGAACATAATCTGCAGTCGCTACGAGTCGTCGATGAACTGGAGGAGCGCTACGCCGAATTTCCCGGGCTCAATCTGACGTTTGAAGCACGGGAGGGCATCCTGAAACATTGCTCGACCAAAATGGCGCGCGAACTCGGCGACGTGGCGGCAAGGTTTATCAACAAGACACAGCCCGGGGCCGAGGCGCAGCTGGTGAATCTCGCTGACGAGATCGCTTACAACAATCACGATGTCGATGATGGCCTGCGCTACGGACTGATAGAGCTGGATCAGTTGCGCGAAATTCAGTTGTTCGCAGAACAGTATGACGAAGTACAGAAACTCTATCCGGACCTGGTGCCGCGGCGACGGATTCACGAGATTATCCGGCGCATGATCAATCGGATGGTGGTGGACCTGGTGGAAAACAGCCAGCACCTGCTCGCCGAGTCGGGCGTGGCTACCGCTGACGAGGTTCGAGCCGCAGCACAACCGGTCATTGGTTATAGCGATGAAGTTCGATCACAGGCGTTGGAGCTGAAAAGGTTTCTCCGAAACAGCCTGTACAATCACTATCGCGTCCGGCGCATGAGTCGAAAGTCAGCACTCATCATTCAGCAATTGTTCGAGACCTTTATCGGGGATGTCAGGTTATTACCGCCTCAGTACCAGGAGAAGATCGAGGTCTGCCAGATTGACTCTTCCGAGCCGGAAATATGCCGGGCCCGAATCATCGCCGACTATATCGCCGGTATGACCGACCGCTACGCCATCGCCGAGCATCGCAGACTGTTTACTCCCGAAACCCCGGTTTAACGCACCATTGTGGCCAGGGAACGGGGCAAAATGGCCCAATTGCCGGCCTATTCCCTTAGAAATGCCCAATTGAACCCCCATAGCCGCGCCGGTATACTTTTCCGCCCTTTGCGCCGGGGAGAAAAGGGATTTCCTTTCCTCCCCGATTTTTTAGGTGATTTGCACGGCGCCGATGGCGCCAACAGTAGTGAGCGTAAGTAAAGCGTGATTAACAAGAAGCAGAAATTGGGTGGTCTCTATCAGCCGTCTTTCGAGAAAGACAGTTGCGGCTTCGGTTTGATTGCCCAGATGGACGGCAAGCCGAGCCACTGGTTGATCCAGACAGCGATTAATTCCCTGGCATGCCTGACCCACCGCGGAGCGATTGCCGCCGACGGCAAGACCGGCGACGGCTGCGGCCTGTTGCTCAGAAAGCCCGACGCATTCCTCAGAAAAGTCGCGCAAACGGAAAATATTGAACTGGCTGATTCCTATGCCGTGGGCATGGTGTTCCTGAGCCAGGATGCGGGCGCGCGCGACAAAGCGCGCGCGACGCTGGGCGAAGAGCTGCTACGCCAGGGGTTGACGGTAGCTGGCTGGCGCAAGGTACCCGTGGATCCGTCCGCCTGTGGTGAAGAGGCACTCAAGACGTTGCCGGTTATCGAGCAAGTGTTCGTCAATCCGGCCGACGGTATGGATGACGCTGGCTTCGAACGCAACCTGTACATCGCCCGGCGCCGCACCGAAAAGACAATCGAGCCCGACGACGATACCTTTTATATAGCCAGCCTGTCGTCGCGCGTCATCTCCTACAAGGGACTGGTGATGCCGGCCAATTTGCCGGTGTTCTATCAGGACCTGAACCACGACGGTATCGAATCGTCGCTGGCAGTTTTTCATCAGCGTTTCTCCACCAACACCTGGCCACAGTGGCGCCTGGCGCAGCCGTTCCGTTTCCTCGCACACAACGGCGAAATCAATACTGTGCAGGGTAATCGCAACTGGTCAGTTGCACGTGGCCACAAGTTTGAGACACCGCTGATTCCGGAAATGGAAGATATCCGGCCGCTGGTTAACATGGAGGGTTCGGACTCATCCAGTCTGGACAACATGCTTGAGGCCCTGATTGCCGGTGGCATGGATATGTTCCGCGCCATGCGACTGTTGATCCCGCCGGCATGGCAGAACGTCGAGACCATGGACGCTGACCTGCGTGCCTTCTACGAATACAACTCCATGCACATGGAGCCCTGGGATGGCCCCGCCGGTATCGTCCTGACCGATGGCCGTTACGCCGCCTGCAGCATGGATCGCAACGGTCTACGCCCGGCGCGCTGGGTTGTTACCAAAGACCGTCACATTACGCTCGCATCCGAAATCGGTGTTTACGGTTATGCCGCCGAAGACGTAGTTATGAAGGGCCGGCTCAAGCCGGGGCAGATGATTGCCGCGGACACCGAGACCGGTAAGCTGCTGTTGCCGAACGATATCGACAACAGGCTGAAGAGCACCCATCCCTACAAGCAGTGGATGAAAGAGCGCTCCCGTCGCCTGAAGTCGGAACTGGAAGAAACCAGTGTGTCAGAACGCATGGGTGGCGATGAGCTGGACGTGTACCAGAAGATGTTCCAGGTGACCTTCGAGGAGCGCGACCAGATTCTGCGCGTGCTGGGTGAGGATGGCCAGGAAGCCGTCGGCTCCATGGGCGACGATACCCCGTTCCCGGTGTTGTCATCACGGGTCCGGTCCCCGTTCGATAATTTCCGTCAGCAGTTTGCCCAGGTGACCAATCCGCCCATTGATCCCATGCGCGAACAGATCGTGATGTCACTCGAGACCTGTCTCGGTCGTGAACGCAATATGTTTGAAGAGACCCCGGCCCATGCCGACCGGTTGCTGGTGGATTCACCGGTATTGTCCTTCAGCAAGTTCAACCAACTGCTGGATCTGGGCAAATCCGGGCCGGATTACGCCACCGAGGTTATCTCGTTGAACTATCCTGTCGATGTTGCGCTGGACAAGGCCGTTGCCGATGTCGCCGATAAGGCAGAAAGTGCGGTTAGAAATGGCAAGGTTGTACTGGTACTGAGTGACCGCGACATTGACCGTGAGCGGCAGCCGGTACACGCGCTGTTTGCCACTGGCGCCGTGCATCATCGGCTGGTGCATGCGGGCTTGCGCTGTGATGCCAATATCGTCGTCGAGACCGCGACCGCTCGCGACCCGCATCATTTCGCGGTACTCATCGGTTATGGCGCTACCTGTGTCTACCCCTATCTCGCCTACGAATGTCTCAATGACCTGCTTCGCACCGGCGAGATCAAGGATATGTCGCCAGTAATGCTGGAACAGAATTTCCGCAAGGGCATTAACAAGGGCCTTTACAAGATCACTTCCAAGATGGGCATTTCCACCATCGCCAGTTATCGTGGCGCCCAGTTGTTTGAATCCGTCGGCCTCGATCAGGGGGTGGTGGATCTGTGCTTTGTCGGCACGACCAATCGCGTTGGCGGAATCCGCTTCGAACATTTTGACCAGGATCAGAAGCAGCTATGCAAGCTTGCCTGGAATCGACGCCGCGGTATTGATCAGGGCGGCCTGCTCAAGTTTGTCCACGGGGGCGAAGAACATGCCTATAACCCGGATGTAGTCGGCACCATTCAGGAGGCAGTGAAGACCGGCGACTTCAGCAAGTGGAAGGAATATTCGGCACTGGTAAACCGGCGCAAGCCCATCGCCCTGCGCGACCTCTTGAAGCTTCGCGATGATGTTAGCCCTATTGGTATCGTTGAAGTCGAGCCGATGGAAGAAATTGTTCGACGGTTTGATTCCGCCGCGATGAGCCTGGGTGCACTCTCGCCAGAGGCGCATCAGACCCTGGCAGCGGCGATGAATCGCCTTGGCGCACGATCCAACTCGGGCGAGGGCGGCGAAGATCCTGAACGCTACGGTACCGAGCGGCGCTCCAAGATCAAGCAGGTTGCATCGGGGCGCTTTGGCGTCACACCTGCCTACCTGCGTTCGGCCGAGGTCATGCAAATCAAGATTGCCCAGGGTGCCAAGCCCGGTGAGGGTGGTCAGTTACCCGGCCACAAGGTCAATGACCTCATCGCCGAGCTGCGATACTGCAAGCCCGGCGTATCACTGATTTCGCCTCCACCGCATCACGATATTTATTCGATCGAGGATCTGGCGCAGCTGATATATGATCTGAAGCAGGTCAATCCGGACGGGCTGGTATCGGTCAAGCTGGTGGCAGAAGCCGGTGTCGGTACCATCGCTGCCGGTGTCGCCAAGGCCTATGCCGATCTGATAACCATCTCCGGTTATGACGGTGGTACTGGCGCCTCGCCGCTGACATCAGTCAAGTATGCCGGCAGCCCGTGGGAGCTGGGCCTGACCGAGACGCACCAGATACTGCGAGCCAACAATTTGCGTGACAAGGTCCGGCTGCAAACCGACGGAGGTCTGAAAACCGGTCTGGACGTAATTAAGGCGGCGATCCTCGGTGCTGAGAGTTTTGGCTTCGGAACCGGACCGATGATTGCCATGGGTTGCAAGTACCTGCGCATCTGTCACCTGAACAACTGCGCGACCGGCGTTGCCACCCAGGACAAGGTGCTGCGCATGGATCACTATCGCGGCGAAGTCGAGTGGGTAATGAATTATTTCCGCTTCATCGCGGAAGAGGTTCGCGAGTTGCTGGCCCAGCTGGGCCTGAAGAGCCTGCGCGATGCCATCGGTCGTACCGATCTTCTGGAAGCTATCAAAGGCGATACGGTAAAACAGCAGTCACTCGACTTGTCGGCCATTGTCAGCGATGGCGGTGTTGCCGCGGACAAGCCGCGCTATTGCACCGCATCATCCAATGTGCCGTTCGACAAGGGCGAGCTGGCTGAGCAGATGGTGAAAGACATGCTCGCTGCGATTGACGCCAGGAGCGGTGGCGAGTTCTCCTACAATGTACGCAACATCAATCGATCGATCGGTGCGCGCCTGTCGGGCGAGATCGCGGTGCGCCATGGCAACCTCGGCATGGAAACGGCTCCTATTACCTTGCGCCTGACCGGTACCGCGGGCCAGAGTTTTGGTGTCTGGAATGCCGGTGGCCTGAACATGTACCTGGAAGGGGATGCCAACGACTACGTCGGCAAGGGCATGGCCGGCGGCAAGCTGGTGATATATCCGCCCAGAGCCAGTCAGTTCAAAAGCCATGAAACCACGATCATCGGCAATACCTGTCTCTACGGTGCCACCGGTGGCAAATTGTTTGCGGCTGGTCTGGCGGGTGAACGTTTCGGGGTACGCAACTCCGGCTGCCAGGCAGTGGTCGAGGGCGTTGGTGACCACGGTTGCGAGTACATGACCGGCGGACATATTACCGTGCTGGGCAAGACCGGGATTAACTTTGGCGCTGCCATGACCGGCGGATTCGCCTATATCTTTGATGAAGACAACAGTTTCGTGGATTGCATCAATCAGGACGTTGATATCGAGCGTATCGGGCCTGAGCATATGGAAGCGCACCGGAATCATCTGCGCGACACCATAGAAGAGTTTGTCTCCGAGACCGGCAGTGAGCGCGGCAAGTATATTCTGGATAACTACGCGGATTGCATTGGCAAATTCTGGTTGGTGAAACCAAAGGCTGCCGAACTCGAATCTTTGCTAGAGGACCTTCGCCGCCGCGCTGCCTAGCAGCCTGCGCGTCGTCATTGCGGTATTACAGGCAGAATTATGGGAAACAACTTTCAGTTCATACAGATCGAGCGACACGATCCGGAAAAGAAACCCGCGGAAGTCCGGGTCAAGGAATATCGCGAGATCTATGGTGCATTCAATTCGGCACGCGCCGCCGAGCAGGCCGACCGTTGCCTGCACTGTGGCAACCCGTACTGTGAATGGAAGTGCCCGGTTCACAACTACATCCCCAACTGGCTGAAGCTGGTGACCGAGGGCAATCTTGGTGAGGCAGCCGAGCTGTCGCACCGCACCAACAGCCTGCCGGAAATCACCGGGCGCGTCTGTCCGCAGGACCGGTTGTGCGAAGGTGCCTGTACCCTGAATGACGGTTTCGGCGCGGTGACCATCGGCTCGATCGAAAAGTATATTTCCGACAGCGCCTTCGACCAGGGCTGGCGGCCGGACCTGTCACAGGTTCACGATACCGGTAAAAAGGTTGCGGTGATTGGCGCCGGTCCGGCCGGCCTGAGTTGCGCTGATGTTCTTGCGCGCAATGGCGTCAAGGCCGTGGTGTTTGATCGTTATCCCGAGATCGGCGGTCTGCTGACCTTTGGTATCCCCGAGTTCAAGCTGGAAAAAGAAGTGGTTAAGCGCCGGCGCGATATCTTCGAGGAGATGGGCATCGAGTTTCGTCTCAATACCGAAGTCGGAAAAGATATCTCGTTTGATGAACTGCTGGGCGAGTACGATGCCGTATTTCTCGGTATGGGTACCTATACCTATATGAAGGCAGGTATCCCGGGTGAAGACCTGGCGGGCGTATATCCTGCGCTCGACTACCTGATTTCCAACGTCAACCATTGCCATGGTTATGAAAAGGACCCGGCTGACTATTTAAGCATGCAGGGCAAGCGCGTCGTGGTACTGGGTGGCGGCGATACTGCCATGGACTGCAATCGCACCTCGATTCGCCAGGGTGCGGAGAGCGTGGTCTGCGCCTATCGTCGCGACGAGGCCAACATGCCCGGTTCGAAACGCGAAGTTGCCAACGCCAAGGAAGAGGGCGTGCAGTTCAAGTTCAATCGTCAGCCGATCGAGATCGTCGGCAACGGCAAGGTTGAAGGTATCAAGGTTGTCACCACCGAGCTGGGCGAGCCGGACGAACGTGGACGTCGTCGGCCGGAGCCAGTTCCCGGTAGTGAGGAGATTATCCCTGCCGACAGCGTGATTGTGGCGTTCGGTTTTCAACCGAGCCCGGCTGACTGGTTTGCCGGCGCGAAGATCGAGATTGATGAGCGTGGCCGGGTGAAGGCGCCCGCCGGGCAGGAACACAAGCATCAGACCACCAACCCGAAGATTTTTGCCGGCGGGGACATGGTGCGCGGTTCGGATCTGGTGGTAACCGCCATCTGGGAAGGACGCGAGGCCGCTGAAGGCATGCTCGACTATCTGGAAGTATGAGCGCTGTGCTTAATCCCCGCTCGTACTGCCCATCAAATAAAATAGACACACAATGACTGAATTGAAAAACGATCGGTTTCTGCGCGCACTGCTGCGAGAGCCGGTAGATGTTACGCCGGTATGGATGATGCGCCAGGCGGGACGCTATCTTCCGGAATATCGGGCGACGCGTGCCAAAGCCGGCGACTTCATGTCCCTGTGTGGAAATCCCGAGCTTGCCTGTGAAGTCACGTTGCAGCCCCTCGACCGTTTTCCGCTCGACGCCGCCATTCTTTTTTCAGACATCCTGACTGTACCCGATGCCATGGGGCTGGGCCTGTATTTCGAAACCGGAGAGGGGCCCCGGTTCGAGCGACCGGTCCGCTCGTCGAGCGATATCGAAAACCTCAAGTCGCCGGATCCAGAGCAGGAACTCGGTTACGTCATGGATGCTGTGCGCCTGATCCGGCGTGAGCTCAATGGTCGCGTCCCCCTGATCGGGTTTGCCGGCAGCCCCTGGACCGTGGCGACCTATATGGTTGAAGGCGGTAGCAGTAAAGGCTTCGCGACTATCAAGCGCATGATGTTTGACCAGCCAGCGCTATTGCACCAGTTGCTGGGCAAGGTGACCGAAACCACCACAGCCTACCTCAACGCGCAGATCGCGGCAGGCGCCCAGGCCATTATGGTATTCGATACCTGGGGCGGTGCACTGACGCCACGTGATTACCGCGAGTTTTCGTTACGGTATATGCAGCAGATTGTTGATGGCCTGACGCGCGAAGCAGACGATAGAAAAGTGCCAGTCATACTGTTTACCAAGAATGGTGGTCAGTGGCTGGAGACCATGGCCGATACCGGTTGCGATGCCCTGGGTATCGACTGGACAACCGACATGGGCGATGCCCGTGCCCGCGTTGGGAATCGTGTCGCCCTGCAAGGCAACATGGACCCCTGTACCCTGTATGCATCGCCCGAGCGCATTCGCCAGGAGGTGGCGACAGTTCTCGAGAGCTTTGGCGTAGGCGAGGGTATGGTGTTCAATCTCGGCCATGGCATTCATCCCGATGTGGACCCGGAACATGCCGCGGCACTGGTCAACGCCGTGCACGAACTCAGTGCGCCGTATCATAAAAATTAGATCGAAAATCAGCAGATTGACGGCCGCACGCAAGGGCAGCTCCGCGGAATAAAAAGAAACAGGGATCGTCTACAACAATATAATCGGGATCATTGCTGTCAGGGAGGCGCAATGCGAAAACTAATTTTATTAATTGTCGCGATGGCCGCCTTGCTGGCGCCGTCAGTTGCACCTGCCGCAGAAATCAATCGCGACTACTGCGTTGCGTTGCGCAAGCTGTCGATGTCGATCGCAACCGAGATGCGCCGGGGCGCCCCGCTCGCCAGCGCAATCAGCTGGGCCAAGGCCCAGGAGTACCAGATTGAAAAATATCTGGTCGATCCTCAAACCGTACTGCAGCCCCTTGTTTACTATATTTATGGTTATCAGTACGACCGGGGTACCGCCGTTGGCGAGATAGGTAACCTGGTGCTCGGGCAATGTCGCAATGGCGTCTACGGTAATGTTGTCGCCAGGGAGAAGAGTGCGCCCGAGCAATACGCGCGACCGGGTCAGGGCGCGGCACAACCCGAAGAGCGAGTAGAAGGCGGTCATAGTATGGGTACCGGTTGGCCCATTGCCGAAGGCCTGGTCGTAACCAACTACCATGTCATCGCCGGTTATCAGGACATCTCCCTGATTCGCACCGACAAGCAAAATGTGCCCGCAACAATACTCGAGGTCGATAAGGAGAATGATATTGCCCTGCTTCGTGTAGGCGACATCAGCGCCCTGCCACCCGCTCTTGCTATCGCCAAAACGGACGCGACCCTCGGCAGCCAGGTATTTACCATTGGTTATCCCCATCCCGACATCATGGGCAGTCAGCCCAAGCTCACCAGCGGTATCGTCAACGCGCTCTCCGGATTTCAGGATGACAAGCGGACTTACCAGGTATCGGTAGCATTGCAGAGCGGTAACAGTGGCGGACCGCTAATCAATATGAACGGCGAGGTCGTTGGCATCGTGACTTCCAAGCTGAGCGCGATCAAGGTGTTTCGTTGGACCGGGGACCTGCCGCAAAACGTGAATTACGCGATGAAGAGCCAGTATTTGCTGAATCTGCTGGAGCAGTCCGGTGATATGGACCTGGTGCTGGAGGAGCTGCCCCATGGCAGCGGGACGCTCCAGAGCCATGCCGAAAAGATCAAAGATTCCGTTTTGATCGTCGTCGCCCGCTAGTTTTGCCTGAAAATCGGCAATTTCATGAAAAATCGCATGAAATATCGCTCATAACTTATTATTTTATATTGATTTAAGCTGAAAACCGGCCTTAAATTATAACAATAACCTAATAATTCTCCGTACAAAGGGGTGCTTCTTGCCGGCAACGCCAGCAGACGACGATCTGATTCGATCGATTCAGAACCAGCTTGAGGGCCTGAAAAAGACCCCCGATGGTCTGTTTCTGCACAGGTTAATTGACCGCGGACTACAAAAACGGGGCGGGAATTATACTGGCGATACCGGTCGCGATTTTGTCAATTTTCTTCATGGCCTGCTTCAACGCTATGCCAGCAATTCAGACGGCGATACCGTCACTCGTGTAAAGGTCCGCCTGTTACAGCAACGGCTTGCGCCCCATATCATGGGCGATGCGCCCGCCAGCGAAATCGACGCTCGCCCACCGGTCGCGATCGAGCCTGAGCCGGCCGCCAGCAAACCTGATAATTCCGATTACACCATCGATTTCCATGCTGACAACACTCCCGGTCAGGCAGCCGAGGAAATGCGCGACGATGCCTCGAAACGGGAATCTGCATCGAACGCGAATGATGGGCCAACTGAAGATAAACCGGCGATCGCGTTCGACGCGGATGGCCATGACATCTACGATCTGGACCTGTCCGAAGAAATCGAATCGTCGGAAGACGAAATCGATTTCGGTTTTGTCGAGGATCGCAAACACATCGATGACGTTCCGGCAGCCGAGCAGATAAAAGACACTGCTGCTGAAAAAGACAGTACCGATGCCGAGTCATCGGCACGGCCATCCGGGCCCAAAACCGGGTCTTTACCGTCCCGCCATGAATTTGTCGTCGACGTAAACGACAGTCTGGACATTTCGTCTCTGGAAACACTGGATGGCGAGCCCGACGAGCCACCGGTTACCCGCGACATCTTCGAAAAGGTCGAAGCGGTGGATGATGCAGAACCGGTCGATTTTGGTAACGAATTTGATCTGGAGTTGCCATCAGACGAGCCAGATCCGGATATCATTGTTGGCGAGACCACTGAACCGGAACCGAATGCGCCGACACAGAAACCAGGGAAAATCCCTCCGAAGGTCATCGCCGCGTCATCCGACATCAAGGACAGTAGTCGTGAGCGGGTTGACCGCTTGCACGAAACCTTTGCCAGCAAGCTGGCCGACAGTGTCGCGCGCAACAAGGACTACACCAGCCTGCTTCGTTCCAACCTGAAAGCACTGAAGCTGGCCGACCGACCCAACGATGTGCTGGATATCAAGGACCTGCTGGTTCGCGGGCTTGAGGACCTGTTGCAGGGTAATGAAACTCTGAACAAGGACCTTGGCGCCACCAACCACTATCTGAAAATCAGCCAGCTGGATCGGAATCTGTTGAAAGATGAGCTCGGCCGCGTCCGCGACCAGAGCCTGGTGGACGAGCTGACTGGACTGCAGAACAACAAGGCATTCAACAAGCAACTGGCGGCGGAAATCGGTCGCAGTAAACGCTACGGTTTTTCACTGGCGCTGGCACTAGTCATACTGGACGATTTTGAAGATTTCCAGCAAGTCCGCGGTAAAGACGCTGCCAATGAGGTGTTGCGAACCTTTGCGCAACAAATTCTCACCGGCTTCCGTGGCTATGATGCCGTCGCCAGGCTGCACGACAACCAGTTCGGCATACTGTTCCCCAATACCCAGAAAGAAGGTGCGCTGAGCGCACTGGAGAAGGCGCAGAAGAGGGCTGCCGATACCGTAATCCAGGTTGGCGGCAAGAGCCTGCGGATGCCCGGTTTCACCAGTTCGCTGACACTCTATTCTCCGGGTGATCAACCGGAGGCCATCATGAAACGCATCTACGATGCCCTGGCCCTTGCCAGTCAAAACACACGTGACAAGATAATCGTTGCGCTTGCCCAGACCTGATGCCTTGAATTCACCGTCGGTGAATGTGATCATTGCCGCCCAACAAGCCGATTAACAAACCGCGGGAGTCTCGCATGCGACGCACTATTATTTCCTTCTTCTTGTTGGGACTGGTTGCCACCAGTAGCGCCAGGGCAGACGGCCTCGATATTTTTCTGAATAACGATACTGTAAGCGTCGATTACCTGACTACCTACCGTGGTTCGGACATCAACTTCGGTTACCTCTATAGCACCAGTGGCGACTGGGCTGCCAATGTCGGCTTGCTCGTGCTGGGCCGGGAATACGGAGCCAACTCCAAGATGGAAGGCGGTCTCGGTGCCAAGATGTTTGTTACGTCAGTTGGTGGCGACTCCATTGTCGCGGCCAGTATCGGCGGCCAGATGACCTTTTTCCCGCGCTCGTCCCGGTTTGGCCTGGGCGGCTATGCGTACTACGCACCCGACATCATCACCTTTGGTGGTAAAAGCCTGTTGCAATACGGCGTGCGCGCCGAATTCCAGCTGGTTGAGACCGCCAGTGCCTTTATCGGTCTGCACAGACTGGACGTGGAAAACGATGCGGCTGTCTCGACCAGTATTGATGACGGACTGCACTTTGGTATCAACCTGCGGTTCTAGACGCGATTCCAGTCCCGATTTTATAAAACAGGCCCGCCGTCAGCGCGGGCCTTTTTATTATGCAGTTTGAGCAGACCCTAATCGAAGGTGTTTTAATCAGGCGTTACAAGCGCTTTCTGGCCGATGTCGAGTTGCCGGGCCGACAGGTTATTACAGCCCATACCGCCAATACCGGCGCCATGATCGGTTGTGCGGAGGCCGGCAGCCGGGTCTGGTTAAGTCGTTCAGCCAACCCGAAGCGAAAGTATGCCCATACCTGGGAGCTGGTTGAGACACGCGCTGGTACGCTGGTTGGCATCAACACAGCGCTGCCGCCACGACTGGTGCAGGAGGGTATCGAATCAGGGAGTGTAGTGGAGTTGCAGGGCTACCGGGACATTCGGCGCGAAGTGCCTTATGGCAATGAAAACAGCCGCATCGATTTATTGCTCACCCATCCTGATAGTCGCGATTGTTTCGTCGAAGTAAAAAACGTTACCGCACTGCAAAGCACTTCGACAAACGCAACGATCGCAATATTTCCTGATGCACCGAGTGTTCGAGCACAAAAACATTTGCGCGAGTTGATCACCGTTGCTGCCGGAGGTGCGCGGGCTGTGATTTTCTTCGTCGTTCAGCGTGCAGATGCCGTGGCGGTGAGTCCTGCTGACGACATTGATCCGACTTATGGAGCGTTGCTTCGCCAGGCGGTTGCAACCGGGGTCGAGGCGATCGCCTACCAGGCCAGGGTATCGCCTGCAGGGATCGTCTTGCAGCGTAGACTGCCAGTCAGGCTCGACGCAGGGTATACAGCGGCGGGTGCGTAATCACTGAACGCGCGCCAAGGGTGCCAGTGATGCCAACGCCCAAAGCACCTCCAACAAGGCCGGCCAACCAGATAGCCAGGTTCGGTTTGTACGGCAGATGGAAAATCTGTTCCGCCAGTACATAGCCAATCAGGCTGGACGAGAATGCCGCCAATAACCCGGCGAGCACACCAAGGGTAATGAACTCCGCGGCGACACCCAGCAACAACTGTCGTCGACTGGCGCCCAGTGTGCGCAGAATCGCGCCTTCATAGAGCCGCTCATCCTGCGTCGACTGGATCGCTGCCCACAACACCAGCAGGCCGGCGATCAGGGTAAACAGGAAAACAAATTCTACCGCCAGGGTAACGCGATCCATGATATTGCGGACCTTGCCCATCAAGGCGGTAATATCCAGTACCGTCAGATTCGGAAAGCGCTGAATCATGTTACCGAGCAGTTCGGGCCTGCTCGGTGGCAAATGAAAACTGGTGATGTAGTTCGCAGGAAAGTCATCGAGTACGCCCGGGGGTACCACCATAAAGAAATTGACCTGGAACGAATCCCAGTCAACGCTGCGTAAACTACTCACGGTAAACGATATCGGTTCACCGACAATGTTGAACTGCAGCGTATCCCCCAGTTTGATGCCGAGGCGCGTGGCGATACCTTCTTCCAGTGACATCAGCGGCTGTCCATGTTCAGCGCTGCTCCACCAGCGACCGGCGAGCAGACGGTTATCGGCCTGGGGTGTTGCCGCTGCTGACAGGTTTTGCTCGCGGGTGGCCAGTCGACGGGCGCGCTCGTCTTCAAAGGAATCCGGATCAAGCGGTTTATTGTTGATGCCGGTCAGTCTCGCGCGTGTCATTGGATATAGCGCCGGTGCGCGTACGCCATTAGCTTGAAAAAACTGGTTCAGCTCGTCTACCTGCTGCGACTGGACGTTAATCAGAAAATAGTTCGGCGCGTCGGGCGGCAGGCTGTCCTGCCACTGGTTGATCAGGTCATTGCGTACGATCGCCAGTAGTAGCATCACCATGATGCCGAGGCCGAAGGCGACCAGTTGAACAATACTGCTGCGGGCGCGACGGGAGATATTGGCAATGCCGAAACGCCAGGCAACGCCAACGCGGGTGCGCAGGCGACCGACAGCGAGGGTCAGCAGCCAGGCAACCAGTCCGAGCGCGATCAGTGTCGCCAGACTTCCGCCAGATACATAAAGGGTTAACGCCGGATCTTTTGTCTGCCAGAACATGAGCCCAAACATGGCAACTACTGCGGTTACGTAAATCGACGTTGAGCTTGCCGGCAGGTTGCCGACATCCCGCCGCAAGACTCGTGCGGGCGGAACATTTTTTAAATGCAGGATCGGGGGCAACGCGAACCCCAGCAAGACAATCAGCCCGGTAGCGAGACCGGTAAGCACGGGCGTGGCCGAAGGCGGCGGCAGTTGGTCCGCAAATAGCCCGACCAGTATTGACGCCAGTCCCCACTGCGCCAGAAATCCAACAAGCACGCCGATCAGACTGCCCACCACCGCTAGCAGCACAAGCTGTGCGGTGTACAGGCCAACGATGGTTCGCTGACTCGCGCCGAAGCAGCGCAGAATGGCGCTGGTATCAAGATGTCGCATGGCATAGCGACGACCGGAGATGGCGATGGCAACACCGGCCAGCACCACGCTCACCAGCGCCGCCAGGCTCAGGAACTGTTCGGCCCGGTCCAGCGCTACCCGCATTTCTGGCCGCGAGTCGCGCACACCCTGAATTTGCGCGCTCGCTGGCAATTCCGGTTTGAGCCATGCCCGGTATGCGCTGATGCTGTCTGCTGCGCCGGCGACCAGCAACCGGTAACTGATGCGGCTGCCAATCTGTATCAGCCGGGTCGCTGGTATATCCTGCGCGTTCATCATCAGGCGCGGTGCAATGCTGAACATGTCGCCGCCGCGGTCTGGTTCGTAGGCGATGACTTGTGTTGCCCGCAATTTGCTGGCGCCAACGCTGACAGTGGTGCCCGGCTCGATACCCAACTGTGCCATGAGTCGCGCATCCAGCCATGCCTCGCCACTGGCGGGAATGGCATCGGTGGGTGCATCCGGTGCATACGGTCTTGGTGCGACCCGGACCTCTCCGCGTAGCGGATAGGTTGAAGTAACAGCTTTAACCTCGGCCAACAGCGTCTTGTTACCGACAAGCACCACGCTGGGGAATTGTGTTGCCAGCGCGGTATCGAGACCACTTTTGCTGGCGCGGTTGATCCAGGCGGCCGGGATCGGGCTGGACGACACCACCAACATATCTGCCGCCAGCAACTCGCTCGCCTGTTGGCTCATGGCGCCGCGTACCCGGTCAGTAAAAAAGCCGACGGCGCTGACGCTGGCGACGGCGACAACCAGGGCCAGGCCAGCCGTTGTCAGTTCACCGGAGCGCCATTCGCGTCGAACAAAACGCAATGACAAACGCAGAATACGCATCATGACTTCGTCAGCCTACCGGCTTCAAGCTCGAGTATTTTGTCGCAGTGTTTCGCTAACGCAAGGTCATGGGTAACGAGGATAAGCGTGGTGCCTCGCTCGCGATTCATGGAAAACAGTAGCTCAATGATGCGATCACCGGTTTTCTGGTCCAGGTTGCCGGTCGGCTCGTCGGCGAACAGTATCTTCGGATTGGCGGCAAACGCGCGAGCGATAGCAACACGTTGTTGTTCGCCACCGGAGAGCTGGTTTGGGTAGTGGTGTACACGATCCTTCAATCCAACACGCTCAAGTACTTCGGTCGCCATGACACGAGCATCGCCGCCTTCCGCAAGCTCCAGGGGCAACATGGTGTTTTCCAGCGCCGTCAAGCTGGGCAACAACTGGAAAGACTGGAATACAAAACCGACTCGTTGTGACCGCAGCGCAGCGCGACCGTCTTCGTTCAGTTCGCCCAGTACCTGGCCATCGAGCGTGACCGAGCCATGTGTCGGCGTATCGAGTCCGGCCAGCAGGCCAAGCAGGGTCGATTTGCCGGAACCGGAAGCGCCAACAACAGCCACGGCTTCGCCCTGGTTTACGTCGAAACTGACATTATCAAGGATGACCAGCTCACCTTCGGGGCTGGCAACTTGCTTGCCAAGCGTGTGTGCCTGCACAATGGGGGTGGACGAACGAGAAACCATGATCAAAAAACTCCTGATATTCGTGGTGCTTCTGCTGGCGATGCCGGTGAATGCGGCCGCACCAAAAATTCTCATTGTCGGCGACAGCCTCAGCGCCGGTTACGGTATTGATCTTCGCATGGGCTGGGTGGCATTGCTGCAAAAACGACTCAAAGAAAAAGGTTATCCTCATCAGTTGGTAAACGCCAGCATCAGCGGGGATACAAGTGCCAGCGCTTTGGCGCGCCTGTCGGGATCGTTAAAACGCCATCGGCCCGAAATTGTCATTATCGAAATCGGCGGCAACGATGGATTGCAGGGCCTGTCTGCCGAGGCGATGGAAACCAATCTCAAGACCATGGCAATTGAGTCGGGCAAGCTGGGCGCGAAGGTCGTAATACTTGGTATGCGCTTGCCGCCCAACTACGGCCCTGCTTATACCGAAAAATTTTTCAGCGTGTACCAGCGCGTGGCGACCGGGCA
>Ga0111141_128_pt1 | contig 33732 bp, 43 predicted proteins | sample DeeMarSeWOR28_12_FD_80396 | JGI IMG/M metagenome (GOLD analysis project Ga0111141, IMG submission 80396) | Acidithiobacillales bacterium SG8_45 | reverse complement strand
AGACGCATGACGATTGATGTGATTCAACTTCGGAAAAAATACATGGCCGATGGCCTGTCCCGTGATGCCCTGAACCCGGACCCGATCGCCCAGTTTGAATTGTGGTACGAGCAACTACACCAGGCTGACATCTTTGAGCCCTCGGCCATGACCGTCGCGACGGTCTCTCCGGATGGGCAGCCCTACCTGCGCACGGTGTTGCTGAAGCTTTTTGATCAGAACGGTTTCGTTTTCTATACCAACTACGGCAGCCGAAAGGCGAAACACATTGACGCCAATCCCCGGGTTGGCTTGCTATTCGCCTGGGTACCCCTGGCACGCCAGGTGAAAATCACCGGACTCGCGGAAAAAGTTACGACCGCCGAGTCGTTGAAGTATTTCGCCACCCGACCACGCGGCAGCCAGATTGGTGCCTGGGCGTCGGCACAGAGCGAGATCGTCAGCTCCCGCTCGATGCTTGAGGCGAAGTTTGAGGAACTGAAGCAGAAATTCTCTCAGGGCGAAGTGCCGCTGCCGGAATTCTGGGGTGGCTACCGGGTAGTGCCACAGAGCATCGAATTCTGGCAGGGTCGCGACAATCGTCTGCACGACCGGTTTATCTACACACGAAGAGAGTCAGGAGACTGGCAGATTGCCCGCCTTGCTCCGTAAACCATCAGCCTGCTACTTGTTGTCCAGGTAGCGGCGATCATCAAAGCTGCTTACCCACTCGGGCCGATAGGCAATAAATACACTCATTAGCATACCGGTGATAAACGCCTCCGGAAGCATCGCCAGTGGCACGTAGCGAGTGTAGTTCTGCCATACATAATCCCACTCATAGGTACCGCCAACCCAGTGAATTCCGCTAGTGGTGAACACCACAATCGCTACGGCAATCGCTGCACCGAAAAACGCACAAACAAAGATATAGATAAAGAAATTGTTTGGCAGACGCGTATCCGAGACACGAAAAATCCCCTGAGACACCAGGGCTGGCAGCGCGCCTACGAGTAACATATTAACCGGCAGCGCGAACCAGGAGGTGCCGGCATATATTGTGTGGGCGGTCAGGACGAGGGCAATGGCCAGGGTGGCGAATTCCCAGCCGAACATCAGCGTCAGCAGGGTAGCACCCACGAGATGAATATCGAGACCGGGGGCAAAACCGGCGCGCAGGGTCCATACCACCATGATGCCAACCGTCACCGCGAGTAAAATATTCAGTGACTCGGTCTCCTTTAGATGAAACCAGGGCGCGCGATAGGCGGCGACACCGACAGCAACTGCAGAAAGCAGGTAAAACAGGATCAACAAAGGGAGAGGATAGTGGGCGACAAGCAGGTTCATTCGGCTATTTAATCGGCCCGCTCATGCAGACGTCAACCGCTGATCTCGTACAAGAAAGTTTTGCGGATAGCACAGCACAAAAAAGCCCCGCCGAAGCGGGGCCAGATTCGAGTCATACCCTGGGAGGTAGTTTTATTCGAGAAAATTTGCGGTGGCGTTGGCTTCGGCCATTGCCTGCTGCTGGGCAATTTCACTATGAGCCTTGGCTTTGTTGGCCAGCTTCATAGCCTTTTCCCAGTCACCTGCTTCCGCGGCTTTCTTGGCATCGTCCAGTGCATCTTCGGCGGTTAACCAGGCGGCCTTCATCATGTTGCTCTTGTCGAATGCGGCCTGGGCCTCGCCGAGAACGCGCTCGTAGTTGGCCTTGTTGGGTGTATCGGTAGTCGCACAGCCAGCGGACAGCAGTGCTATTGCGATTACAGGTAATAAGGTGGTTTTCAGATTCTTCACGACGATTCTCCTCTAGTGTCTTGCCGTCAAAGCAGCGAAAGTATTGCGGCCAAACAATTGGAGGAAAATAGAAATTTTTCGATCTAAACGATTCAAAACGCTGATCGAGCCGGACCAGCGTCGGTGACAGGGGTCAGATGTTAATTCCGTTGAAACTCTCGACTTGCGTGTGGGTTGCCTCCGTATTCGGCGCCTGATCGCGCACCACCCAGCAGGTCTGCATGCCGGCCGCCGCGGCAGCATCCAGCTCCTGCCTGATGTCGGAGAGAAACAGGATCTCATCCGGGGCAAGGGCCAGATCAAGCGCTATTTGCCGATAGCTTCCAGCTTCCTGCTTGTGGCCGATATGTGTGTCGAAGTATCCGCTGAACAGGGGTGTCAGATCGCCGTAGTCCGTGTGGGCGAAAAGCAGCTTCTGGGCATAGACGGACCCTGAGGAATAGACGTAAAGGCGAATACCGTGGTCGTGCCACTGGCGAAGATTTTCCGCTGCATCCGCGTAGACGTGGCCGGTGAAGTCGCCGTTGCGGTAGCCGTGCTCCCAGATCAGACCTTGCAGGGACTTGAGCGGCGTCGCCTTGCGGTCCTCATCGATCCATCGAATTAGCTGGTCCACCACCTGATCATCGTCGAGTTCGCCACCGGCCTCGGCGTTAGCCTGATCCAGCAAGACGCGTACTGGCGGTTCGTTCAGGTGTTGCCGTACGAAATCAGCAAGATGTTTCCTTGCGTAGGGAAACAGCACATCTTTGACAAAGGAAAGCGAAGAGGTTGTGCCCTCAATGTCGGTAACGATTGCCTTGATCATGCATGACCTGTCAGTTGATCAAATGTCGGGAACTGACTGGCGATCGTGCTACCCGTGAAGTTTCCGACCCAGCCTTCAGGCGCGGTGAAAAAGCGAATGCACCTGAAATTGGGATGTTCGCCCATGTCGAACCAGTGCGTAGTATCGGCCGGCACCGAAATCAGATCGCCCTTTTCACACAGTACAGCATAGACGTGATCGTTTTTGTGAATGTAGAAAATACCGCTGCCATCGACGAAGAAACGAATCTCGAAGTCATCATGAGTGTGCTCGTTCAGGAACTTGGCGCGCATCTCCTGCCGTTGCGGATGATCCGGGCCGAGCGCAACCACGTCGACCGTCGTGAATCCATGTGCGCTATTCAGGCGCTCGATATCCTCATGATAGGCAGCGAGCACGGCTTGCTGATCAGCATCGTCAGGCAGCGGTTGATCGGCCTGCCACTGCTCGAACTGCACACCGATCGCGGCAAGGCGATCCGTAATTTCCTGGTACTCGGTAAAGTCCTCATGGGTATTCGGATTACTATCCTGAAAAATCGTCAAGCGGCTCATGGTTTTTCTACCTCGCGTAGTTTCAGTTCACAGGCAAACAGGAATTCAAATGCTTCCAGGTGACGCATGGTCTGTTTGAGATCACGGCCCCACGTATAGAGCCCATGACCGGCGATGAGATAGCCATGAACGGGAGGATGGCTATCCATGTATTCATCGACGTGCCGGGCCAGACGAGGAATGTCCTGATCGTTGGCGAGCACCGGAACGGTCATGGTCGACTCATGGGTGGTAACCCCTGGAAACGCCTTGAGCAGTTCATAATCTTCCAGTTTTACCTCGTTGTGGTACAAGCGCGAAATCAGGGTCGCATTCATCGAATGCGTATGCAGGATTGCGCCGATGTCCGGGAATCTGCGGTATAGCTGGCAATGGAGGACGGTCTCGGCAGAAGGCTTCTTGCTTTCCTCAAGTGAGTTGCCGCTCAAATCGGCGCGCATAATACCTTCGCGGGTCAGCTCCCCCTTGTGCCACCCCGAGACAGTAATCGCCATCTCCTCGCCGTCCAGGCGCATGGAGAAATTGCCGCTGGTTGCGGGTACCCAGCCCTTGTCGTGGAGAATGCGGCCGGCCTCGATCAGGGCGTCGGCGCTGTCAGCAAAGCTCATGGCGTAACCGTATGTGCTATAGATAGCGAATGCTAGCACACACCAGATCGACCGACAGTCCCCGTAATGTCCGTAGTGAATCCGTTTGGCGCTCAGGAAGAAACTTGTCCACGCCCAAAGTACTATCAAGACCAGGTAAATGCTGAACGGTCCAGTGCCATGGAAAATGTAGCAATATTGCGAACGATCAAGCCCATTCTCGTATCTGTGGTAATTGTGGCTGTGCTGTTTAGCGCATCGCTGGCCGTAGCCGCTAATTACAATATCCGGTCCGGAAGCTCTATTGTTGTTATCCATGTCTCGCGCGCCGGGATTGCCCGGGTGCTGGGGCATGACCATTTGATCAGTACGCGGCAGGTAACTGGTACAGCGAGGTACGTAGCCTCCGATCCGGCTCGTTCACAACTGGAATTGCGGTTGCCAGTAAATGCATTGGTCGTTGATGATCCGGAATTGAGGCGCGAGGCCGGGGGGAGATACGCAAAACCGGTCAGCGAATCGGCGCGCAACGGGACGCGCAAGAACATGTTGAGCGAGAGAGTGCTGGATATCACCAGTTTCCATTCAATCGAAGTGCAGGGTAGTTGGTATTCAGGCACGGCCAAAAACGGTTTACTCCTGGCGACCATCAGCTTGCGCGGCGTTCGACGAGAGATGAAGGTACCGGTGCGGATTGAGGACAAGGCAGGGAAGCTGACCGCCAGTGGAAAATTCCTGCTTCGTCAGAGCGACTTTGCCATTACACCGTTTACCACACTGGGTGGAACGCTGGCTGTGGCGGATACGATTGAAATCGAATATGAGTTCGTGCTCATCCCTGTTTGAGAATCGACCGTTAGTAACAGAATGTCAGAACAACAGGCCGACCAGATAGAGACTAAACCACGGCACGTAGGTGATGATGATCAGGGCGAATATCAAAACGAACATCCACGGTAATGCCGCCTTTGTGACCTGACCCAGGCTCATCCCCGTAAGCCCTGCCGCGACGTAAAGGTTCAGGCCCACTGGTGGCGTTATCATCCCCACTTCCATATTGGTCGTCATGATGATGCCGAGATGAATCGGATCGATACCGAGGTCCAGCGCGATGGGATGGAATAGCGGGGCCAGGATGAGAAGAATTGATGATGGTTCCATGAAGTCGCCGGCAAACCACAGAATTACATTTACTAGCAGCAGGAAGCTCCAGGGACTCAGGTTGTGCTCGATCACCTTGCGCGACAGGTCTTGCGGCACCTGCTGCTCGGTCAGCACGTGAGCGAAGATCATGGCGCAGGCAATGATAAACATGATTACCGCGGTCATTTTTGCCGAATCCAGCATGACTTTCGGGATATCAGCAAAGCTCATGTCTTTGTGCACAAACAGCGCGACAAAGGCGGAATAGACTGCGGCAACTGCTGCCGCCTCGGTGGGCGTAAACACGCCACCATAGATCCCGCCCACCACGATCACGATTAGCATTAGCCCGGAGAAAGCACGACCGAATGACCTGCCGAGATGGGCAAAGCCTTGCCATTCCTCGCGCGGCATCTTCATTCGTTTGGCAGTAATCCAGGTCGCGGTGAGTAACAGAAAAGCCATCAACAACCCGGGAAGAATGCCGGCGATAAACATCTTGCCGACGGATTCTTCTACGGCGTCCGCATAGACAATCATCGGAATCGAGGGTGGGATCAGTATCCCCATGCTGCCAGCGGTTGCGATGACACCCACGGCATAGCGTGGGTCATAGCCTGCCTTGATCATGCCAGGGATCATGATCGATCCGATAGCAACCACGGTCGCAGGTGAAGAACCGGAAATGGCGGCGAACAGCATACACGCTACGACGCCGGCCATAGCAAGACCACCATGCATCCAGCCCACGGTAGCCTTGGCCAGGTCGATCAGACGCAGTGATACACCACCGGTAGTCAGAAAATGTGAGGACAGGATAAAAAACGGAATTGCCAGGAGCGTGGTGTGCTCCATGGTATCAAACAGTTTCTGGGCAATGATTACCGGGGAGTCTTCGGTCGCCAGCATGACATAGGCGAGACTGCTCGATCCCAGGCTGATAGCAATCGGCACTCCAATCAGTAGCAGTACCAGCAGGCCGACAAAGAGCAGCGCTACGCTCATTTCTCCAGCTCCTCGAGTACCTGGTGTTGTTCCCTGACGTGAATACTGTCGCGTTTGTTTGACACTATCTCCCATCCCACTACCAGGAAGTGATACAGCATCAGGCTCATGCCAACCGGGATCGCGAGATAGGGTATCCACTGCGGTATCCGCAAGTCTTCAGTGAGGTCGCCCCACTGATAGATACGAATGATGTACCAGAAGGATTCATAGTCGACGATGGCGACAAAGATAATACAGCAGCTGATCGCCGCAATCAGGGCGCTGCGCTGCAATCGCGGCGGCAGTTTTTCGAGCAGGATATCGATGCCCAGGTGAATGCCGACTTTTACTCCGTGAGCGGCTCCGATAAGCACCACCCAGGCGAAGAGGTACTGCACAAACTCGAGCGCCCAGATCAGACCGGTATCGAACACATACCGAAGCACCACGTTGGTAAACAACACCAACGTGGCGACGGCAAAGCCAACAGTAATTATGTATTTTTCGAAAAGATCGATGTAGCGGTTAAAACGCATCGCACCTTTCTGGAGTTATTGAACGGCAGCTGTGTCTAGCGCCCCAACAGCTTGCTGATATCATCGATCAGGTCGCCACCGATCTTGCCGCGGAATTCCTTCCACACCGGTGCCGTTGCCTTGCGCCATGCGCCGCGTTCAGCGGCAGACATTTCCACTACCTTGGCATAACCGGCCTTCTCGATCTTCTGGCGGTCGGCGGTATCGGCCTCGGCAGCGAAACGCCGGTTGGCCGCAGTAGCTTCCTTCAGGGCCTCACTTACCTGTGAGCGAATGTCATTGGGCAATCCGCTCCAGAAATCGCGGCTGACGACAACCAGGTAGCCGAGATAGGAATGGTTGGATACCGAGATGTAATCCTGCACCTCGAAAAACTTCTTCGAGTATATGTTGGACCAGGCATTTTCCTGTCCATCAACCACGCCCTGTGCCAGCGCGGTGTACACTTCCTTGAAAGGCAGCTTTTGTGGGGTGCCGCCAAGATTGGAAATCATCGAGCTAGCGACGTCCGACGACTGGATGCGGAATTTCTTGCCCGTGAAGTCGTCCGGTGACTCTTTCAACGGCTTGTCACCCTTGATGGAGAATACCTTCATGCCGTTATCCCACACCGTCAGTGCGCGCAAGCCCTTGCTGCCAAGGCCATCAGTCATGCGATCCATGATTGGCGAGTCCACCAGTTTATGGACATCATTGACGTCATCAAACAGGTAGGGCAGGTCGAACGCCTGCAGCGTGTCGGAGAACTTTACGAATTTTGACAGGCTTGGTGCTGCAATGATGCCGGTAGTCTTGCTGGTGCTGAGCCGCATGGCTTCCAGTACCTTATTGTCATTGTAAAGCTGGGAATTGGGAAACACCTCGACCTTTACCCGGCCGTTGGTTTTTTTATGAACCAGCTCGGCGAAAAGATCGGCTGCCCGGCCCTTCGGTGTGTTCTGTGCTACGACATGAGAAAACTTGATGACGTACTCTTCAGCGAATGCCTGAATACTAGCTGCTGCCAGGATTGCTGCGACCAACACTTTTAAAAGCATTTTCATAATGCCGCCTCCTTCACTACAGTGGTTGTTTTTATTGACCAGCTTACAGCCGTTTTTCTACGAGCCATTATTAACCCAATATGGCAGGGTGGCTACTGGTAAATGGCCTATTGTCGATACGAAAAAATCCAAAAGACGCCGAGGTGAGCGGTAAAATGTTGAAAAACGAAGGCTTACTACGCTTTGATGACGCTTCTTCTAGGTCCATGGCGTCGAGAACAGTGTGCACCGCCTGGAGGCGTGATGTCTGATCTGGGGTTTTTGCCGATATTGCTAGTTGGTGCGTTTATCCACGGCGTGCTGGGATTCGGATTTCCGATGTTGTCGACGCCGGCGCTGATCCTGTTTATGGAGTTACCCAGGGTAGTTCTGTTAACACTGGTGCCGACGGTCAGTATCAATATCATCAGCATCGCCGGCGAGCAGCACTGGCGCGAGGCGCTCAGGCGCTACTGGCCGATTCCTGCCGCTGCCATTGTCGGCAGCATGCTTGGTACCGAGGTAATGCTCAATGTTGACCCGGAACCATTGCGTTTGCTGCTGGCACTTGTGCTGGTTGTGTATTTGATCGCAGACCGGCTACCGGGAGCGGAAGTCGAGCGCCATGTTCCGCGTTGGCAGATGGCGTTGCTCGGATTGGGCCTGGGGCTGATGGGCGGCATGATCAATATCATCGCGCCGGCCATCGTCGTCTACGCGCTGTTTACCCGGATGAATCCACTGCTGATGGTGTCGGTTTTCAATATCAGTTTTCTCGTCAGTAAAAGCGGCCAGATTCTGGGGTTTATCGCCAACAATGCGCTTGACTGGAACACCGTAAAAATCACATTCTGGGTACTGCCGCTGATACTGCTGACACTGTGGCTCGGTATGCGTCTGCGCCGCCGCATGAACCTTAAGACCTATCAGCGATTGCTGCGTGCAAGCCTTTGGTTGATCGCCATTGTGCTGCTGGTTGACGGCGGAATCGGTCTGTTGGATGGCGCTATGTTCTCCGGCAGCAACCGGACAACATAGATTCGAATCAGCTCAGGTTTAGACAGGAGTTTTTAGGTGATCAAAAGACTGATACCGCTCGATTTTCAATGGCCGACCCTGGACCCATTTCTGTTCTGTGTGCATCACGACGATGCCTATCCCGCCGGTAACGATGAAATGGGCCCGGATGCCTCACTGCAGGGCCGAGTGATCGGGCAGGATTTCGAGCCGCGTGATGGCTGGCGCATGTATCACGGCGACAAGGTGCCAGGGTTTCCCGTACACCCGCATCGGGGGTTCGAGACGGTAACCATCGTGCAGACAGGAATCGTCGATCATGCCGACTCCATGGGCGCAGCCGGGCGCTATGGCGGCGGCGACACCCAGTGGATGACCGCCGGGGCAGGCGTACAACATTCGGAAATGTTCCCGTTGCTGCACCAGGAAAAGGGAAATCCACTGGAGCTGTTCCAGATTTGGCTGAATTTGCCGGCGGCCAACAAGATGGTGCCGCCGCATTTTGCCATGCTTTGGGGTGACGAGATTCCTCACCATAAACATCAGGACGAAGCCGGACGGGTTACCGACATCGAGGTGGTTGCCGGCAGTATTGCGGCAGTGTCGTCGCTCGCGCCACCACCCGATTCCTGGGCAGCAAACCCCGACAATGAAGTCGCGATCTGGATCGTCAGCATGGATCCCGGCGCCGTGTGGTCGCTGCCGGAAGCATCGTCGGGCGTAAATCGGGTGGTCTATTTTTTTGAGGGGGCATCACTCGCGGTCGATGGCGAGACAATTGACGTCAGGAACGGTATTGAGCTGGATGCTGCATCTTCGGCAAACATTGAAAATGGCGACGCACCGGCAAGACTACTAGTGCTCCAGGGTCGGCCGATTGCAGAGCCAGTGGCGCAGTACGGGCCATTCGTGATGAACACCCGTGATGAGATACAGCAAGCCTTTGACGATTACCGGCGAACTGCGTTTGGTGGCTGGCCCTGGCCTCGGAACGATCAGGTTCATTCTCGTGACCGGGGTCGTTTTGCCAGACATGCCGACGGAGAGGAAGAAGAACGCGGCGACTGGTAGGCATAAAGACCGACACTGCATTGGCCACGTGAGACCGGGCCAGGGCGGACTAACCCTCAAAGACCAGAAGCACTTGCTGCAGGCCGATTTCCAGAATGGCCTCAGGCGGCACATTCAGGGCAAATATCATCACCGCGGTGAAGGCAGTATGTGCCAGCACGCCGTTTATTAAGAGCAGAAACAAGTCGTTCTCAAGCAGAGATTTCAGTCGTTTTTTCATCGCCGTAGCCCCCGAGCATACGTTTTCGCAGTATTAGCAGTCCCTAATGCATTGCAAAAACCGTACCTGCGCGGAATACACGATCGGTGGTGATTTCGCGTTGGTGTTGGCGCGACGCTGGTGCAGCGAAAGTTCTCGCTGCACCAGAAAACGGCCAAACAGGAAAATCGAGAGGGTGGGTTAGCGGTACTCGACGTACCAGATGGCGGCGCCGAGGGCGATAAGTGCCACTTCGACCACACTGATCCACAGCAGGATGTAGGTAATACGGCGGGCCATGGGCTTCATTGGCTGCCATACCCGGCGCATATACCAGCGCCAGGGACCAAACCGGTGCCAACGCTGCCAGCTGACCAGGTAACGCTGGAGATACTCGGCCCAGCGTACCAGGCTGCGGTCCACCTCTTTCAGGTGTTGCTCGCGGTCTTCGGCCGGCAGGCGCTCGTAGGCATCGGTAATGGTCAGTTTCGAGCCCTGCAAGGCGTCCTCGATGGTCAGTCGCGTGCTTGACTTGACGCCGGAGTCATAATCGATCTGTATGCCGTCGGGCAGCTCTTTTACCGCAAAGGAGAGGTCGAACTCGAACGGTATTTCCTGGCTGATGTTGCGCCCCGCCATGGAGTAGCGATTGTCGCCCAGCGATTTAAAGGCACTGAACTCCAGCATCGGGTTGATGCGAAGCAGCCGCTCGACGTCGAGACAGAACTCTCGCAACTGCTCTGCTGATAGTGGCGTGTTGATCGCGGCCCAGGCGGCATCTTCTGCCGCGGTCGGATTTACCATCTCATTCATCTTTACCATCTCATTCATCGGGGTAAGGCACGATGACGGTCGGGACACCGAGCGACCGGGTGGAATCGGTCAGCATGCGTGATTTCAGGCCAGCGACACCCTTGGGGCGGGGTGATCCCATCACCAGCAGGTCGAAGGCCTCTTTCTTGCTGGTGTCGATCAGGCATTCTTCCGGTTCACCAACGATAACCTCGGTGGTGTAGTTCAAATTCTTGGCCTTGGCGGCCTCGCTTACGCGGGCCTGGTGTTCCTGGACCTCCTGCGAGAGCTGGTCTTCGAGGTAACGACGAAAGGTGTCGCGCGTCGAACCATTATTTAGCCAGTCATCACCGGTCATACCTTCCCAGAGACGCTTGGGAACAACGATCAGGTGATGTACGTGACCACCGGTATTACACAATTCAATTGCCATTTGTTCGGCAGCCTGGGCACCCTCGGTACCATGACTTGCCAACAGTATATTATTTGCTGATTCCATAATTTCACCACAGAAAGAAAAGCGGCGCCCGTTTTACACGGGCGCCGCCAGTTTACTACTTATTTACCAAGATCAGTAAGAGACATAAACAGCAAAGGCAATTATCAGAGCAAAAACCAGAGCCATGAAGTCTTCTTTTCGGTCACTGCCGAAGATCGACAGTGCTGATCCACGATCATATTTATTCTCAGACATTGTGATCTCCTTTTTTAGACCTTGTCACCAATCAGCATCAGTACCACGACCAGTGACAGAATTGCCTTGGTCGCGCCTACGATACCACCGATTACTGCCGGCTGACCGCCTGCCTGCTTCATGGATGCAACGGTAATTTGCATACCCAGTCCGGTAAGACCGAAGGCAAATAACCAGACAATCCAGTTACGGAAGGCTTTCACCTTCTTGGCAGTGTGACGAACAGCTTTATGTGCCCCTTTCAGGATCTTGTTAGCATCCTTGGACATCACTTTGGCGTTCACCAGACCGCGCAGGACGTCATCGTCGTCGATTGACATGACCTTGCCATTTTCAATCAGGCGACCCAGAGCGGCCTTGCGATCTTCACGCTGTACCTTGCCGGCTTCCGCCTGCAACGTGGCCTTGTCTTCAGCCTTCAGCAGCTTGCTTTCCTTGAAGTCAGTCGTGTTGTTGAAGTACTTGCCCTTGTAGTGATTGGCCGGAGCAAAAATACCGGTGGTCGAATAACTTCACCAACATTCACCTTCTGTGCACCTTCTTCACGACGCACGTACCACACGGCCAGCCACAGAACGATAATCGGCAGAACCAGTACGCGGGTGATGTTGAAGATTTCTGCAACTTTCAGGGTTTCGATGCCGTCCGGCTGGAAGGCCAGGGCTGCACCTGCTACCTGAGCAGAGTTAAGGATACCGGTACCGGCCCAGGCACCAAACTGGATGTAGCTCATGCCAAACAGGTGACCGACGATCGGGAAGATGAACATACAGCCGACACCCCAGAGCAGGATGGTACCGATGGTGTATGCAATCTCAACCGACTTGGCTTGTACGACCGGGGCCGCGGCAACCGTTGCCGATACACCGCAGACACCCATACCGGCAGACAGTACGCCGCCCATGGAGTTCGGGATGTTACGACGGGCGCCAATCCACAGGGTCATACCAACAGAACCCAGAACGAAGAAACCGATCATGACGATGGACAGTCCACCCAGGTTCTTCAGCTCTGCCGCACTGTAAAGCGTGCCCAGCAGGATAACACCGGTTTTCAGGCCCAGACGTGACAGGCGCACACCGTTTTGTGCCCACTCCGGAACCTTGAATACGTTGACAATAACGATACCGGCCAGAATGCCCAGAACGACGTAGTTCAGGCCAAGCAGCTTGTGTATGTATTTGCCTGTTTCACCGACCTTGCCCATGGAAGTACTGACGACGGCTACTTCCGGTGCAATGAACCAACGCACCAGCATGGCAATCAGCAGAATAAACATGCCACCTGCGATCGTGGATGAATAGTAGTCAAAATGACCCTCTTTATGGCTACCAAACAGTTGCCATGCGCCGAGAACGGCTGCGATTGCGCCAAAGTACAGCGGCAGCGTGGTCAGCTCTCCCAGCATTTTGTATTTCTTACCCATTGCGAGATGCTCAAGGTAGCCATTCATCATGCCGCTCTGTGCGAGATACCAGATCGCGAGCATGACGATGCCTATTACGAGCAACGCGGGTGACTTCTTGGTATACACCATCGTTGTTTTCTCCTATGTGATGATCATCATTATCGTGTTTATAAATTTCATAGGCGGCTATTGGATAGTCCGTTCTTATTATTGTGCTAACTATTTTTATCGCCGCACACTTAATATCTGTTCTAACTTACAAATACAATAACGCTATGACAATATAATTACCTACTAATTAACTAATATGTAATTAAATTACGGGGTTATGGGCAAAGCCGCGAAATTTATATTTAAATATCGCGACAGACGGTAGATTGGCGCAGGTCACGACTTAAATCGAAATTGCTGTTGACATCCGACGCGGGAGGCGAATCGAGGCCTCGATTATAAGCAGCCCGCGTGGACTTTGCCGATCTCCTTGCGAATCTACCCGGCGCTGGCCTGGTCTTTGTCGCAATCTTTACAGTTCAGTTCGGTTCCCAGGTGCCGGTCGCGACCTTCTTTGGTGGTTACCCATGGTCGACTGGTCCACGGCGGGTTATGACGCAAATGCTGTGTGTGACCACAGGCGAGATCCGCTACCCAGTGACCTTCCTCGTCCTGATGGTAATCAATGATTCTCTGTTTCACTAGCACGATCGTAGTAGAAAAGCGGCTACCGGGGAACGACGCTATTTCGAGTGCCACGGCCCGGCGCTGCAACACGGTGTCATGGGGCTTGCCTAAAGTTTGTGCAGCCGGGGTATAATCGCTGACGTTCATCTACCGCAAGGGAGGTTGAGAATTGGCCATGAATCGCATCAAGTCCTGGCTTGGGCTGATGGGCCAGTTTTTTACCCGAACCCTGATCGGGCGTGCGCTGGTGTTTCTGAGTCTCCCCGTCGCGCTGGTTCTGTTTCTTTTCTATGAGCCGCGATACTCGCCACCGATTTTTGATGCGCAGGTTCACTACAACGAAAATTCCTGGCGCCGTGTTTCAGTGGATGCGGTGCTGAATACCGCCGAAGAACTCAATGTCCCGTGGTTACTGGTCGCCAGCACACCAAACGAAGGCACCTGGAAATTGCAACGGCGTGATCCCGAGCGTGTGATTCCGATGCTGGTGCCGGGTTTCACGCGCGAGGATCGTGATACCTGGTTCAACAATCCGAAGATCCAGGCCTACATCGAGCAGGAAATCCGGAACCGACCGTATCGGGGAATTGGGGAATTCTTCCTTTACGATGGTCAGGTCAATACGCCCGTTGTCAGGCGCATGGTGTCGCTGGCTGTGGAGCGCAACCTCGTGCTTCATGCTCGCTCGGATCCGATTGCGCTGGGCCAGCTATTCAAGCTCGGTCCACAGGTGCGCATCCTCTGGGCCCATGCGGGAGTCTTTACCCAGCCGGAGACAATCAACAAGGTGCTGAACAAGCATCACAAGCTGTGGATTGAGATATCGCATCGCGGAGATATTGCGCCGCGGGGCAAACTGGATCCGCGCTGGCGTGAGTTGATACTGCGTCACCCGGATCGTTTTATCCTGGGAAGCGGTACCTATAATGTTGAATACTGGTACCAGTTCCGCACTTTTCTCAGCCGTTATCGCAGATGGTTAAAGGAGTTGCCGCCGGACGTGGCGGAGAAGATTGCGTTTCGTAATGGCCTGGCCTTGTTTGGTATTACCTACCTCTCTCCGGAGATCACGAAGATTCGTGATATTTGAGGTAGCGACCTTGATCAGCCGTTGTCGTTATTGCTGATGAGGTAAATGGCTGCGGCCATGCCCGCCGCGAGTAATCCGAGTATTACCATCGGGTAGGCCATCCATGTTTTCCATGCGACGCCAAAGCCGATGCCGGAGAGGGCCAGGGCTATACCGCCGAGCAGCAGTTTCACTCCGGTCTGTTTTCGATTTTCAGCGGGCGTACTCATCGTTGTTGTGGTCACCCATCGCTTGCAGGTAATACCGGCTGGAACCAGCTAACCGATCAGTGACTTGACCCGTTCCAGTAGTGCTGCTTCATCCGGCGGCTTGATGAAAAAATCGATCGCGCCCTGACGCTTGGCCCAGACCCGGTCGGTTTCCTGGTCCTTGGTGGTGAGAATGATAACCGGGATGTCCTTGGTATCTGCGCTGGTCGTAATTTTCCGGGTCGCTTCGAATCCGCTCATACCGGGCATCACCACATCCATGAAAATCAGCGCCGGTTTTTCGCTTGCGGCCTTTTCAATGCCTTCTTCGCCACTGCCGGCCGAGATCACCTGATGACCTGCGGACTCCAGAATTTTCTTTGTTGCAGTCAACATCGTCGCTGAGTCGTCAACAACCAGTATTTTTGCCATGCCAGGTCTCTTTAATATTGTTTTATTCGTTAACCTTGGTAATAAAGGTAGTTTACCCCTCGCGAACCGCAATAACTATTTTATATGCTCCCGTGAACGGGGCAGGATGCTCAACTAACTTTACTGGCGAACTCGTCAGAAAACTGTCTCACGGCATCCCAGTCGGTATACTCATGGTTGGCCGAGGTATCGGTATTCATGCCGGTCTTTTGCGAAATTTTCTTCATGATCATGCGCGTAATGAAATTGTATTTGCGGTAGTCGAGGGCCCCGGCAAAGCTCCTGAAGACGACAGGTCTCCAGCCGGAGTCGCTGCTGAATTTTTCAAGCCATTGCGATTGAAAATGGCCTCCCGCCTCGGCCATGGAAACCGAAACAAAGGCGGAAGGCAGTTTCTGCAGCAGCTGCAAGTGATTACGGACAAACGAAACAATATATTTCTGGTACTTCATCTTTCGTACCGACGCCGCGACAACAATGCCATCGTAGGACTCAGGCGAAAGGTTTCGCGGCAATTGGTTGCCCGACAGGGTATCTGTCTCTATACCCCGTTCACGTAGTCGCTCTGCAATAAACTCAGAGATTTTTTGTGTCTGGCCGTACCCACTGCCGTAAACGATCAGTACCTTCGCCATTGAGTAGAGTCCTCAGGTTTTCCGGATTTCTCCCGCGAATATTACCGTATTAATAGTCGATATCCTTTGATGCGCGTCAACCGGATAGCTGAATAGCGCTGGCGCCGCTGGCTGTTGTCTGCAACGATGTCGCCATGCAGGTTACCGGCATACATCCTTGATACCTAATATATGGGTGACGCAACAGATGACAGACCTGTCAGCGAAAAACATAACCTGGGGTGAAGATTGCCTGTTGGGTAAAGGCATAGAGAGCCGCCAGCGTGTTTAAAAAATATCTTGTCGCGATTTTTCTGCTCTTCTGGCTGGCACTGGCGTTCAACCCCGTCGATCGTGGTATCTGGATGCTGGAGAATGTGCTGGTGGTGACGGTTTTCCCGGTGGTGCTGTGGCTGGATAAACGCTACGTGTTCAATAACCTGACCTTCTTGAGTCTGACGCTATTCGTAACCCTGCATCTCTTTGGCGCCAACATGACCTATAACGCGATGACCTATTTCAGCTGGTTCTCGGATTGGCTCGGTCTCCAGCGAAATTACTACGATCAGGTCATTCACTTCCTGTTCGGGCTCATGGTGTTCGCCTCGTTTTTTGAAATCTTCTACCACCAGGGCTACTCACGTAAGCTGAGCTATTTGATCGCGCTGCTCTTCATCACCGCCATCGGTTCATGGTACGAGGTGCTGGAATGGCTGGCGATGGAACTTTTCTGTCCCGGTACCGAACTTGAGTGTGTCGAAGGTGTAACCCAGGGAGATCTGTGGGACACACAGAAAGACATGGCCTATGCAGTGATTGGTGCCGGCATCGCGATGCTGATCCACAGCTCGTGGGGCCAACGTCGCCAGGACGAGATGCAGTTCAGGTAATTATCCGGCGCCTAGGTTTGTTACCGAATTCCATTTAAAATGCTTTTTTTCGGCAGCCATCGGGACTACTCGCACGTGGTCTGCCATATCCAGTCAGGCAGGGATCAAGATGAAGAGAATCAGGCTATTTATTGTGCTGTTGCTTTGGTCGGCAGCATTACCCGCAGCGGAACCGAGTACCTTCGAGCTAGAAGCTGAAGGCGGATCATTCACGGTCACACAGGACATCCCGGCATATTTTTTCGGTCAGTACAGTCCTCTTGCAGTCTCGATGGAGAAAGGTGGTCTCGAGTTGGTAAAGAGCCGGAATCTGGCCAGCAACCATTGGCAGGTATCACCGGAAAGGGTAAAGAAGTTTACCTGGGGCGTCATCGTCAAGAATGGAGCCGTCGAAACAGAAAAGATCACACCCGCCAACGCCGCTTACAGACCGTATGAGAAGATGCGCCTGATTATACAATACGAGGACGGCGCGCTTGAGGCCATGCAAATGTATCGAGCAACCTCAGGGAAATTTGGCACCAGAATTGTGATCGGACGATATTTGAAGAATTCGAAACAATAGACCCTGACAATTAGGGAGAGTGTTTACGTGAAAAAATATATGACTGGCTTGTCAATGTTGATCAGCTTGTTGCTGACTGGCTTGCACGCGAATGCTAACGCAGGCGAAGAGACGGAGCAGCTCTCGCCACGCGCCGGTGTAACGCTGAATATCAGTTTGATTGTGCCCGCCAATCCTGTCGCCAGCGTCATTCTGTTTCCCGGAGGAGACGGGAAAATAGGTATCAGTAGTTACGGCATCGAGAAAGAAGGCAATTTTCTTGTACGCACCCGCGATATGTTTGCGGATCGCGATATGATAGTCGCTGTGGTCGACGCGCCGTCTGACAGGCAGGGACAGAAAGGCATGTTATCCGGCTTCCGCACAAGCCGTGAGCATGTAACCGATATCGATACTGTGATCGATTATTTACAGAAGAAAGCTACCGTTCCTGTGTGGCTGATTGGCACCAGTCGCGGCACTGAATCGGCAGCTCACGTAGCAATTCATACGAACAAGAAAATCGGCGGTGCAATTCTTACCGCCAGTGTGACCGAGTCAAACTCAAAAGGAACTGCAGTGACAAAAATGGATCTTGGCAATATCCAGGCGCCCGTTCTTATTGCCAGCCATAAAAAGGATGAATGTCGTGTAACGCCACCAAGTGGCGCAAAAAAGATCAAATCAAAACTGAAGAATGCACCAGTGGTCGAGATCAAATACTATACCGGTGGTAAGCCTCCCCTATCTAAACCCTGCGAGGCAAAATCCGAGCACGGTTTCTACGGGATCGAGGAAGCGGTGGTGGGTGATATCGTTCAGTTCATCAAGGGTCACTAGAATGTTTCGCCGTCGCTGCCTGGATAAATACGGGGAAGAAGAGTGAAACTCATTGAGGCCATACCGGACTTAACCAATTTCTTTATCTTGATGGATAACGGCCAGTTGGGTTCGTATACCCCGAAGGGTGAGTTCATTCTCCACAAGGAATCAACTGCTGCATTTGCAGAAGTTATCGAACAGCTGTTGACGCAATACAAAGCGGATCCTGAAAGTCCGGGTTATCGACTCGGTATTGTCTATCCGACGCACGAGGAACGACCCTGGAAGTCGGCGAGTTTTGCTGTCGAGCAGCACATGCTGAGAAAGTTATATCCTTCCGGCGGTACCCAGGGCGCCGAGCTCACATCGTTTCAGAAGCGCAATATCGAGAAAAGCATCTATCAGGGTGTCGAGTTGTTGATGGAACATCACGACGAGGCCCTGCCCGGCGTGCAAATCTATTGTCCGGTGTTGTATTTCCGCAAAAAGACGCTGGCGGATTATTTATCGACAGTGTCACGACCCGAACATCCCCAGGACAAGACAACACCGGTTATGGATGTGCTGAACCTGTTCGCACCATTGCCGGTCAGTCGTCGCAGCAACAAGGAAATAGTTGCCGTGACCCGCAAGATTTATGAAGGGGTTATTCATAAAGGCTCACGCAAGAATGCCTATGGTTTCCTGAGCCAGAAGGGCAAGTCCGGCGTTATCAGTCAGCCGGTCGCCGACGATATGTCAGCGCAGGTCGACCGCGCACTGGCGGATATTTTTGGAGATCGCTCCGGGCAGGAGTTCTCCAGCCTGATGCAGGCCTACTGCGAGCCCGAGACATACGAGCGTGTCGGCAAGTGGCTGGAAAACCCGTACCAGTACGTCAAGCCCGAGCAACTGAAATCGTACAGTCGTTTCCGGGGCCTGAGCATGGACGGCCTGGTTATCCTTGCTGATCAGCACCCGATATTCAGGGCACCGGTAACCACGCAGTTGCTTGCGCGCGGGACCAAAGACAACTGGAATATGTACTTGCTGGATGGGGCGCTGGAGCTCGAGGCGGACGACGGTGAAAAGTTAATTGTCGAAGCGCAGACACCGCGAGCCGCGGCACCAATCTCTTCGCTCAAGCCGCGCATTTTTACAGTGACCGCAGCAACACCGGTCAAGTTCCTGTGGATGTTTGATCCGTTTGTCGAAACCCTGATCAAGATCGACAAGGAAAACCGGGACGAAGATGAGTTAACGGTGCAGTCTCTGCGCGAGCCCTGATGCCGCGATTGGTGATACCGCAACTCAATGCCGCTATGGCGCGCGCTTTCTTCCGGTGACCATCGCTTTTACCAGGTTCTCTTTGTGCAATTTTCCTGAGAACAGCACACCGAGAATATGGAGGAACACCATCACCAGGGTGAAGTTTGATGCAACTTCATGCAGTTCCTCCCAGAATTCCTCGCCAGAGTTTTCCCGATGTTCGTCTCCAGTCGCGTGGGCAGTGTCAATCACTGTTATGACATTATTCGCCAGCGGTCCTTTGCCTTCGATTGCATAGAGCTCGAGACCGGTCCATGTCGTTATCGACAGACTGATGAGCAAAACAAATACCATCACGCTCCCGGCCGGATTGTGACCCAGGTATCGCTTTGCCGTTCCACCCATTACATTCTTGAGATAGTTGGCTATATCCGATGGGCTAAACAAAAAGCTTGAGAAGCGGGCATATCGACTGCCGACAAGTCCCCAGACAACGCGATAACAAAGCAGGGCAAGAACGACATAGCCGGCATATGCGTGAATCAGGTCGCTTTCCTCCCCGGTCAAGTACGCAATGGTAAACGCGATAACCAGGGACCAGTGGAAAATGCGGACGCTTATATCCCAAACGCGAATGGTATTTTCTGCACTCATAATTCGGTATCCTCTATCAACTTATGAAGCCAAGTAAGCGGGAAGTGCAGGCTGGCTTCCTTGATTCAGATCAAGACTGCAGGCGCGTACAGACAAATAACCAATAATATGTCTTTGCAGACTCTCCACATCGATGACCAGTTCAGGCAGGACCTGATTCGATACTTTGCGATCAGCTCGGTGTTCTATGTCCTCGCGGCCCTGGTTTCGGTTGGCTTCTTCCACCCGGACCAGCATTTCCAGACACTGGAGTTTGCCCACGTCAAACTTCATCCTGACAATGAAGATCGTATGGTCTGGGAATACCATTCACGCATTCGCCCGTGGACACAGCCCTATGCTTACATGGTGGTTGTTGGTGCGCTGGAAGCCGTCGGCGTTACCAATCCGTTCGTGCATGATGCGATCATTCGTCTTGGTACGGGCATCGTGGGTATGGTGGCACTGGTGCTGTTCTGCATCACTGTTGCGCACTGGTTACCCCTCGCCGCGCAAAAACGCTGGTTGGCAATAATGTTCGGCCTGTTCTGGCTGTTCCCGTTTCACAATACCCGAGCCTCATCTGAAACCGTTTCGTCCATCCTGTTGTTATTCGCGTTGTCGGCACTCGTCCTGTTAAGAAAGAATCCGGAGAACGATCCACCGCCTCAGCCGGAGCAGGGCCCGATTTCCGGACCGATTCAGTTTTCAGTGCCCGGTCTTGTCATGTCGGCGCTGTGCCTGGGGCTGATGTTCAATGTGCGCTATCAAATGGGGTTTGTGATCGTCGCCATCGCAGCCTGGATGCTGTTTATTCAAAAAACACCGATTCGCCAGCTGGCACTGTTCAGTATCGCGGTGCTGGCGACTGTCGCCTTTGGTGTTCTGCTGGATACGATCGGCTACGGTGAATTCGAGCTGGTGCCGTGGAATTACCTTCGGGTGAATCTGATTGAAGGCAAGGCCGCTTCGTTTGGTACCGATCCCTGGTACTTCTATATTTTTTCGATGCTGATCCAGCCGGTCGGACCGGTACTGCTGGCGGCTGCGTTTCTTTTCTGGCGCAAATATCCGAAAAATGTCATCACCTGGATCACGGTCCTGTTTGTCCTGGTGCACATGGCATTGAGCCACAAGGAAATCCGGTTCCTGATCCCGGTGTTCCCGCTGATCCTGGCGGGACTGATTTTCGTAATACCGGAGAAGTGGTTCGCCGAGGGAAAATCTGGCAATCCGTTTCTTGGCAACAAGCGTTGGGTGCGGTGGGCATTTTATATCTTCGTCACCATCAATTTTCTGGCGCTCGTGATAACCAGCATTCGACCACCGCGGCCGGAGGTGTCCGTGCACAAGTTCATCATTAGCGTCGTGCCGGATCATTTTGAATTCTATTCGTTGGGAGCAACACCTTATCAATATTACCTATCGAGTCCTCCGCGGCTCGAGTTCTATGCGCCGCGCAAGGTAACGCACCATACCCTGACCAGTTATTCCGAACTCGATGAAGTCCTGAGGACAAAATCTCCAATTTACTTTTATCACCCCGACAACACACTTCCTGATTCGCCGGAATCGGATGTGCTCCGACGTCACTGCCGACTGATCTATCAGTCTTACGGACCCGTTTGGGAAAAACTGACTTTCGGTAGATTGAATAAAATATTGAAGACGTCGCGCTTGAATACATCTTCAATTTACCGTTGCGAGCAAAAATAGTTCGCGAGGATCCGGGGTGCTGGCGGTGCCGCCAGGAAATCAATGCTCCGTACCAGCGTCGCCTCCCGGCGGATGAGCGGAGACCGTTTCTTCATGCCACTGGGGTAAATTGTAAACTTCGCGCGAGCGATAGTTCGCCAGCCGCGAAAAATCATAAACTGAAATCTACCGGGAGAAACGGGACCAATGCACATCACCGCCGCACTAATACAGAAGATCATTTATTCGATAGGCATGACCGTCGGGCCGATGCTGATCGCTCTTTTTGTGCTTGACTTCAAATATGCGACACGTGGCAAATTCTACTATTACACCGACAGTGCGGAATGGGGAATTGCGATAGGCATATTTATTCTGATGCTGGCGATCGTGAGTCGCAAGTGGCGGTAATTGGGTCCGCCTGCATGCGCATGAAAAACGGTTGAGTAACCGGGCCACTGCTCGCCGGCGAGTTCAGTCACCTAGTGTTTGATCGCCGTCCCCTGGCTGGATGCCAGTAGTTGTTCGAGGGATGACTCAATACTCTGAAACGTTAGGCGATCCGATTTTAACCGGTTCCCGGTGTTAACCATGGCCACGAGGCCGGCCTGATATTTGACGTCGGCCTCGACAAAACCCTGATCGATACGCGGTGTAAAAAAGGTGTTCAACCAGAATACTGCGTTTATCTTGCGCCAGTTAATCGCGTTCCAGAAACCTTCAGCACCATCGTCCTTGTCAGCGCTGCTTTTCTGAAAACAGCCGACAACGATATTGCTGTGCTCATCGGTATAGATGACGTGTGGTTCGATGGTTACCAGTCGATTTTTTCCATCACAACGGATTGCGACACAGCGCTTCTCCTGGATCGCCTGGGTAAGTATTCGCAATGTATTTGGGTTGCCTGCCATGTTTGCCTGCCAGTTAACGGGTAGATAAAACAAGTATAGAAAGCGGTTCACTTTCATCGACCTTTTCAAGACGGCAGCGACAAATTTCCTGACCGGAGGAAATGCTCAAAATAATAGATGGAATTTACCGCGGATGAGCGTTGCAAGTTGTCTAATGAGCGGCCGAATCATGTTCCCGCGCAGCCAGATTGTTCTTTGATTCCTGATCGCCTATATTTCGCAAATACAGCCGGCAACAATTTGGCTTGCCGTGCTTAGGCAAGTGAGTACAGACAATGAACTGGGATTTGCTGCTATTTTTGAAAGCGTGGGTTCGCTCACCAAGAAAGGTCGGCGCGGTGATACCGAGCAGCCCGGTTCTGGCAAAGGCGATGGCACAGCAAGTCGAGCTGGAGCCGGGGCGGATTGTTGTCGAGCTGGGTGCCGGTACCGGCTCAGTGACCCAGGCACTTGTTCAACGCGGCATTCGGCCAGAGGACCTGATCGTGATCGAAATGGACCCGGTGTTCTGTAGCCGGTTGCGCCAGCGTTTCCCCCAGCTCCGGATCCTGAATATCGATGCGACGCGGCTGGAGCCGGTACTCCGCCGCCACCAGATCGGGCACGTTGATACCATCGTCTCAAGCCTGCCCTTGCTTAGCCTAGATCGGAAAACGCAAAGCACCATCCTTCGGCAGAGTTTTCATCTGCTGGGCGCCGGCGGTACGTTTATTCAGTATACCTACGGGGTGGGGCCACCGATTCGCAGTCTCTTCTGCCGGGCCCTGGGCCTAAGTGGTCAGCGAATCAGCCAGATCTGGCGGAATATGCCTCCGGCGACGATTTGGCGCTTCCGGCACAAATAAATACCCAGGATATTGAAATCGGGTTTTTGACCCTTATATATAGGAATGTGTGGTGTTTGTGGCCTAAAACCGGTTACACTACTCGGCGCTACATTTTCTATCCTGGTTCTTGTCAGAAGTTCTCTCCAAGTTTTCTCCTGTTAATTACCTCGTAAGATTTGTAACACGTTCTATTTTTTTATTAATATTTTTTGAGGTAATTATCATGGCAACAGGAACCGTTAAATGGTTTAACGAATCCAAGGGCTTCGGCTTTATCGCTCCTTCCGATGGTAGCAAGGATGTCTTCGTACATTTTTCTGCAATCGCAAGCGAAGGTTTTCGCACTCTGGCTGAAGGCCAGGAAGTGTCCTTCGACGTAGAGAGCGGACCCAAAGGCCCCCAGGCAACCAACGTTAAGGCCTAATCGCCCGAACGTTGTTGTCTCGAGTAACCCCGCGAACTGTCGCGGGGTTTACTTTCTCAATTCAAGTAGGGGAGCTTCAACATGAAGAAACTATTTGTTGGCAGTTTACCGCCCAGCACCACAGAAGAATCCCTTCAGGCATTGTTTTCAGAGTTCGGCACAGTACGTTCCATCAAGCTCGTGAAAGACCTGTTTTCAGGCAACTGCAAAGGTTTCGGTTTTCTTGAAATGGAAGGGCACGAAGCCCGTGCCGCCATCGCCGGTCTGGATGGCAAGTCGTTTGAAGGCAATTTCCTGAAAGTGAAATTCGAAGAAGAGCGAGGCCGCGGCCAGAAAGGTCGGCGCCGCTAGATTCATAACCGGTATCCGTATTCATACGGGTACCGTTTTACCAAGGAAGATCCATGGCAGCCATTAAAGACGCAGTATCACCCGATAAAATGTATCACGTGGTCGCTGTCGAGAAGACCGAACCACCAGTCGGTATCGAGGGTGGCAACTGGTATCGCTATGTGATCGCGCTGGAAGAAGAGACCATCGTCGGCAATCGTCGTGGCACGCTCAAGCAGGTCACGGATTACGCCAATGAATGTGCACAGAATCTGAGTTCCCGCGTCGCCCGTGGCACTTCCTCCTGGTCTTCCCGCAACAAGAAATAAACCCTTCTGTACTACCCTACGTTTCCCAGCGCATGTTTCCAGGCGCGGGATTTCATTCCAAATTCAGTTAAACTATTGGCCTGAACAATATTCTGGTCGAGGCAATATATGAGCGAATCCACTTCTCATGAGGTTCTGATCAACCAGTCTGTTGCCATCCTGGTCGACGGCAACAACATCGAGCGCAGTATCCACGAAGAAAATAACGACCCCAACACCATGATCAACTTCGACACCCTGATACCGCGCTTGCTCGGCAACCGGGGGCTGAACCGACTGGTTTACTTCCGCGAAGGCAAACAAATTTCGGAAAAACTCAGCGAGCGATTGCATTCGTTGTATCACGGTTCCGTCAGGCCCTGTCACAAGAGCGCCGATATCCCGCTCACGATCAAGGCTACCCAGCTATCGAGCAAGGTCGACACCATTATTATAATGTCGGGTGACTCCGACTTTATTGAGCTGGTCAGCCATCTCAAAGGGGAGGGTGTGCGAGTCGAGATCGCCGCGGTCAAACGAACCACCCATCGCCTGCTGATCGAAGAGGCAGATCACTTTCACGAAATTGTTCCGGACGACTGGTTTACCCTCGGCCCCAAGAAGGGCGGGAAAAGAAAGTAGCGGCGGGGTAGCTGCCCCTGTTTGCGCGGGGTCTTACCGACCGGGGTTAGAAATTATTCGTGTCGCAACGCGTCAATCGGATTCAGGCGCGCGGCCTTTCGTGCCGGAAAGTATCCGAATATCACGCCTACTGCAGCAGAAAAGGCGAAGGCAATCAGCGTGATTGTCAGATCGAATACGAAGGGAATGTTGATCATCGGCGAAACCAGCGCACTGCCGGATAGCCCCAGGGCAATCCCGATTATTCCGCCGACACTGGCCAACACCACGGCCTCCACCAGAAATTGCCGCAGGACATCGCTCTCCAGTGCGCCGATAGCTAGGCGAATGCCGATTTCGCGAGTGCGCTCGGTAACCGAGACCAGCATGATATTCATAATACCGATTCCCCCCACCAGCAAGCTCACGGCCGCGACCGCTCCCAGTAGGGCAGTCAGGGTTTCCGTTGTGCTGGTCACGCGTTCTGTGATTTCGCGAATATCGCGAACATAAAAATTGTCTTCCTCGTTGGCTGAAATGTGCCGTCGCTGGCGCATCAGCGCTTCAACGTCCTGTTTGATCTTGTCGATGAGATCACTCGATTGTGCAGTTATATAAATGGTGTTCACGTCACGGTTGCCGGCGATACGGCGCTGGAAGCCCCGGATCGGGACTACCAGCATGTCGTCCTGATCCTGGCCAAAGGTGCTCTGGCCCTTTGCCGATAGTACACCGATAATCTCGCAAGAGAGCTTGCCAAGCCGGATCGAGGCGGAAAGTGGGTTCTGGGTACCAAACAGGTTGTCGCGTACGGTAACGCCGATAACACATACGAGTTTGCCAGAACGCACCTCGCTCTCGGTGAATTCGCGTCCGGTCTCAACCTCCCATTCCCGGGCAACGAAGAAATTATTGTCGCTGCCGATCACCGAGGTTCGCCAATTGGCATTGCCGTATACCGTTAGCAATGTCTTGGAAGCAATCGGGGCAACGGCGCGGATACCGCCAATCTCGCGCTCGATTGTTTCGGCATCTGCCAGTTCAAATTGCTCGGCGGCAGTGCGCACGCCACCAGGACGAAAATGCTCGCCGGGGCGTACCTGCAACTGGTTGCTGCCGAGGCTGGCGATTTCTTCCGTGACTTGCTTGGTGGTGCCACGTCCCAGCGTCACCATAATGATTACCGCGGCTACGCCAATGACAATGCCGAGGATGGTGAGTGCCGAGCGCAATACGTTGCGACGCAATTCCCGGAATGCCAGCTGTATGATATTGCCAAACACTAGACTATTACCTGATTCTGGTTGAGCGTGTCGGAATCGATGCCACCATCGTGAAAATGTACGGTGCGTTGGGCATACGCCGCGACATCCGGTTCGTGTGTCACCATGACGACGGTCAGCCCCTGATCCCGATTGAAGCCGGAAAGCAATTTCATGATTTCCTGGCTATTGGTCGAATCCAGGTTGCCCGTGGGTTCGTCTGCCAGCAACAACAATGGCTCGGTAACGATCGCCCGGGCGATAGCAACACGCTGTTGTTGACCACCAGAGAGTTCGCCCGGCGTATGCGTCGCCCATTGACTAAGACCTACCGATTCCAGTGCCCGCCGGGCGAGGCGATGACGTTCCTTCGGTGGTACGCCCCGATAGATAAGGGGCAGTTCAACATTTTCCAGAGCCGTTGTACGAGCAAGCAGGTTGTACGTCTGGAAAATGAAGCCGATGTAGTTTCGACGCAACAAGGCACGTTGATCACGGCTTAGTTCACCCACATCAACGTCGCGAAAACGATAGGTCCCGGCGCTTGGCACATCCAGGCAGCCGATGATGTTGATGCAAGTGGACTTGCCGGAACCACTGGATCCCATCACCGCCACAAATTCACCTTCCTGCACACGCAAGCCGATACCACGCAAGGCATGGACCGCTGCCTGCCCGCTACCGTAAACCTTGGTCACATTGCTTAGCTCGACTAGCGGCTCTTCACCCGACCTGATAATCATTTCTTTTTGGTCTTGATCACGTCTACCAGCACTACCATCCCGGACTCAATATTGCCGCTGGTGATCTCCGTCACACGCCCATCCGTCGCGCCGGTCGTAATGCTGACTGCTACGGGTTGCTCATCGCGCAGGGTCCAGATCGTCTGTTTCCGAACCGCCTTTTTGTCACCGTTGACGGGTTTCTGCTCCACGGTACGACGACGTGGACCAGGCAACAGGCTGCGCACGCCACTCGTTTTTTGCTTGGTCTCCGGTTTCGGTGGTGTAAATCGCAACGCTCCGTTGGGAACCAGTAAAGCATCTTTGATCACGCGGGTAACGATTTCTGCGGTGGCGGTCATGCCGGGGCGTAATACCAGGTCATCATTTTGCACTCCAAGGAGCGCTTCGTAGGTCACTACGTCCTCCTGAACTTTTGGCGCGTAATTCACCTTTATGATGCGTGCTTCAAAGTCACGGTCCGGATAAGCGTCCACGGTAAAGCGTGCCGGTTGCTCGGCTTTTACCTTGCCCACATCGGCCTCGTCAACATCAACATGCAATTCCATCTGTGTCAGGTCTTCAGCCAGGGTGAACAATACCGGGGTCTGGAACGATGCCGCCACGGTCTGACCCGGTTCCACGTTACGATTGAGAACGATGCCGTTGATAGGTGAAACAATCACGGCCTTGGACAGATCGGTCTGGTTTGCGGTGAGGGTTGCCCGTGCTGCCCTGACCTGTGCCTTGGCGCTGGAGACCGCGGCAATCGCCCGCTCGTAGGTTGCGCGCGCGGTGTCAAAATCCTGTTGTGAGTACAGCTGCTTTTCGGCGAGGCCCTTCAGCCGCTCGTATTTCTTCTCGTATTCAACGAGCGTGGTCTTTGCTTCTTCCAGTTTTGCCTTTGCCGCATCGTAAGCGGCACGCGTTTCGACGACGCGCGCCGTTAGCCGTTCGGTATCCAAGCGTGCGAGCACCTGTCCTTTTTTCACGATATCGTTGACGTCTACCTCAACTGTCCGGACCAGTCCGGACAATTCAACTCCAACATCGACCTGGTTAACCGGCTCCAATGTGCCGGTGGCTGTCACAACAATAGTGAGATCGCCCCGCGTGATTTCAGCCGTCTTGAAAAGTTCAGAGCCGCCGCTGCGCTTGATGTACCACACTGCACTGACAGTAATCACCAGGATCAGGAGCACGGCCGCAACAACCAGCTTGCGGTGATCGCGATTCAACAGCGAATGTGTTGAGGCACCCAGAACCTGGCGGATGTCGGGAATTTTGCGTGGAGTCTTTTCACTCATGTTGGCTATTTTATTCCGCTAAGCACGTTGACGATACAGTAGTTTTTTCAAATACTTTTTGTACCGACCTGTATATTTTACCGGTAGTCTGTTTTTACCCGGGTAGGTCCACCCTGTCTGAAGCGAAAGTCACACCGATCGAAGCCGTTAGCGATGGTGGTGGTGCGAGTCAGCCCCCATTGAAGTTCCTCGCTGTAGATAATATCCAGCCGGCAGATATATGGGGCCAGCTCCGGCGCGTTGTGCTTTTGTAAAAACTTCACCACCGCGCAACCATGGTAGTCAATCCCGTAGTCGAAGCTGGCTCCATCTCCCTCGACGAACTCGAATTCAAAACCCTCTGGCAGTCGTCCCGACGCTGGTGCGCGTCGGCGCGCGCGATTGAGGTAGATGCGGGAAAACATCAGGCGCGACAGCGCCAGTTTGATCATTCCGGGCAAGCCTCTGACATAGCGTTCCGTCAGCACATAAATCAGGTTGCCGACCTCGTCGGTTGAGTGCCCCTCCTTCTGCATTTCGCGGTACAGGGCCAGGAAAACAGCAGTGGAGTGGATAAATAGTGTAAACGGCGGTCTTCCACCAACATCGGGAATTGCCGGTATCAGTTCATTAAAACCCTGCCGCATTCGTGGCAGGAGTTTGTTCGATTGCACTTCGCCATATCGAACAACCATTTCACTGTGCAATATCGCCGCCAGGCGATCGAAGCGTTTTAGCAGTCGTCGGCGCTGACGTTCGGTCGGCATCTAGTCGCCACTTTCAAGCAGTTTTTTCAGGTTCCGTCCTTCTTCTTCCTGGTGAGTGATGAGTGCCTGTACCCTCCCTGGCATCAACAGTCGCAGCAAGCGTCCACAGCGCGGATAGAGCGTCGCGGTAAAGCGCGCACCGGTTTCGGTGGGTTCGACACGGAACTCGCCGCGGGGTACCAGCAACCCGATGGCGCCCAGAATGCGAAACCGGGCGTGTCGATTTGGTAACACTTCGGTCATCTGGTAGCGCAGCTTGTGCAATTTGCCATGCAGATATTCTTCGGCATATAGCACGGATCCCGGTGACAGCGAATCGCCCTTCAACCAGTAACTATCCCGGTGATCCGGGTGCCATTCGCGATAATTCCTGTCCAGATTGGTGAACCAGGAAAAAACGGTTTCCGGTCGTGCACTGATTTCAATTGAGTCGCTTAGTTTCATACCTTGAACCCGCCCGGGCCACAATTCAGCTTACGTTCATATACACAACTTTACACTTTCAGGCAGAGTCATAATTGACAGTAGTCAATATAATGCCTATCTAAGTTAGATGGATTTCGTAAATGAAGTCAGACCGGAAAATTGATGAACAGGGGGAGCGCTCGTGATGAAAGGATTATTCAGGTTGGTGGTAATGGGTTTAGCGATGTCGTCAGTCTCGCTAACGGCCTGTACCTATTACGGTGAGCCGTACTACGGCCATTCCGAGCCGGTGCACTACTACGAGTATTACTACTATCCCAGCGCCGGTGTCTATTTTCACGTCTACTCCGGTTACTACTATTATCGGCGCGGCAGTGCCTGGGTTCGGGTAAAGGTATTACCGAGCCATATTCATCTGTACCACCGGGACCGCAGGATTGTCCGCAGCAAGGACTATCGGCCGTACCTGAAGTACGACCAGCACCGCAAGCAGTACCCGCCCAAGCGCTACAAGGAAGACGGGCGCTACGATCGACAGGAACGGGATCGCAACGTGAAGCGCTACCAGGACTACCAGAAGAAATACAGCACGCGCGAGGAATACCAGCGCCAGCGCCGCATGGACGATCAGCGCCAGCAGGAATACCGCCGCCAGTACGAGCAACATGAGCGTAGCCAGAAACAACTGGAATACCGCAAGCAGGCTGAACCGGGGCAAAACCAGCGTGAGCGCAACGAGCAATATGACAATCGCCAACGCAATGAAAAGCAGCAGAGCCAGGACAAGCGCCAGAAGTCGGACAAACAGGACAAGCGCCAGAAGTCGGACAAGCGCGAGCAGTCGGACAAGCAGGATAAAAAGAAAGGCAAGTACCTCGAAGAAGAAAACGGGCGCGAGCAGCGCTATCGCTAGCTGACAGGCCGTTAGTCTTCCGAGTCCGGGCGGACCAGGCCACAATCGCCGCCCGGGGTTCGGTACACCTCGTCCAGCGCCTGCCTTTTACGGCGCCAATAGATCCAGAACACGATCAGGGCAATCACGCTGATTGCGGACATGCTTCCGGCGAAGTAGACCTCTCCCCATGTCCAGCTGTCGGCGTGCTGTGCACGGGCCTCTGGCTTAACATCAAAATCAACCCAGGGCCCGGTGCGCCCGAGCACAAATATCAGTACACGCACGGCGTGAATAATTACAACGGCTGTCGTCGCACGAATCACCGCGCGCACCTGCTCCGGCCTGCCACTGATTGCCCACGCCGCGCACACCACCATGGCAATGCCATCGGCAATGAGTTCCAGCATCAACAGGAAATTGACCCAGGGCACGAGCGTCTGCAACGCGCCGGCCGAGATCATCGCGAGTGTGCGATACGCGAGAAAAGCCGCTCCGATGAACAGCAGTACCGCGTAAGTTCTTTGGCGTGGCCAGCGCATCGGCATAGCATACGCCGAGTCGCCTGCAGTCAAAACCGTCGCAGCAGATTCTGGACTACAGAAATTGAAATGCGTTATCTGGTCTAGTGGAGTTCGCGCGTTTTTCGCTATCCGGTCCCGGCCAATATGGCTTACTATTCCGGGACGCTGCGGCCAGGAGAGGTAACCATTTTGAGTATGATTAATATGTCCGGCGCATCAGTCTCGACGCGACGGACAGTGATCTGGTACAGCTTCACCATTTTTCTGAGTTCGGCGATTTTACTGGTGCTGGAAATTGTCGCTGGCCGCCTGATTGCTCCTTATGTCGGGGTCTCGCTATATAGCTGGACGTCGATCATCGGTGTCATCCTGGCAGGCCTGTCGCTGGGCAACTGGCTTGGTGGGCGCTGGGCAGATCGAGGCGGCAGTGAACTCGGTGTCGGCATCGTCCTGCTGCTGGCCGCAGTCTTCAGCATCGCCAGCTTGCTGTTCCTCAGCCTGATCGCGCCGCTCCTTCAGCAAAGCCAGCTCGACTTGATCAGCGCAAGTTTTATCTATGTGTTGTGCATGTTTTTCGTTCCCGCCGTATTGCTGGGTATCCCGACACCGTTATTGACCACGCTGGCATTGCACCTGGATAGCCGCACCGGCCATATCGTCGGGCGGATGCATGCGCTGGCCGCGCTCGGCAGTATCCTTGGCACCTTTGTAACCGGTTACTGGCTGATCCAGTATTTCGGTACGCGCGTGGTCATCATTGGCTGTGCGGTAGTGCTGGTATTGCTGGCGGCGCCGTTCTTGCGGAGGGTGCGCACCCGGCACGCGGCGGTGCTGGTGGTACTGGCGGTCGGCACGTTGTCGGCGACCCATGTGCGCAACGGTTTCGCCAATCCCTGTGAGCGGGAGAGCAACTATTTCTGTATGCGCGTGGTCGATGCGTCGCAACCGAATTACGGCTCGGCAAGGGCGCTGGTCCTGGATCACCTGCTACACGGCATCAATCATGAAAAAGAGCCTGCGCTGCTTATTTCCCCCTACGTTCATGCGATGGAAGAGATCGCCCGGGTGCATTTCCAGGAGCGTAGCGACACCAGTCTGCGATATTTCTTTGCCGGGGGCGGTTCCTACACGCAGCCACGGGCAGTAAGGGCGATGTATCCAGCTGCCGAGGTGACAGTGGCCGAAATCGATCCGCAAGTGACAGACACTGCGCGTGAATCACTTTTTGTCGATACCGCCAACATGAATATTATTCATCTTGATGCGCGGTCGGTTTTGCAGGCGAGCGAAAAGCAGTATGACGTAGTGGTTACCGATGTGTTTCATGATATCTCGGTGCCCTACCACCTGGTGACCCGTGAGTTTGCGCAGAGTGTTAAGCAAAAACTCGACTCAAAGGGAATCTACCTGATCAACATCGTCGATATCTATCCCGATCCCAGGCTGGTAAAGAGCCTGGTAAAAACCCTGCAGACCGAGTTTCAGCATGTCGAAGTCTGGCTGGAGAAGGTGCCCTTCGGCCTGCAGCGCATTACCTATGTTATCTCGGCGCAAAATGCCCGCGCGCTTCCAGGCGAAATCTCCTCGCAGACGGGTTTTCCCCGGCGCTGGTTGCAAGTGAAGCAACGTCTCGTTTCCCGTGGCACGCCGATGGCAGAGTTGCCGCTACTCACCGATGACTTCGTGCCGGTAGAGCGACTGCTGGCAGGCATGCTGTTTGCCCCAGGCTCATATTGAGCGCCACTATTGGAATTGTGATGGAGTTCACTGCAAAATAGAAAGATACAGTCGCCGGACATTTATCTCTAACCAGCACCGGTCGTCAAAAAAGGAACAGTTATGAAAAAAGCCCTCGTTATCATTGTGATTCTGTTGCTCATCGTCGCCGGTGGCGTGTATTACTTCCTGACCAATCTCGACGTGCTGGTCAAGGCCGCCATTGAGAAATACGGGTCGGAAGTGACCCAAACCGCGGTGCGTGTCGACCGCGTCAAGATCGATCTTCGGCAGGGTGCCGGTGGCATCTATGGCCTCACCGTGGCCAACCCCAAAGGCTTTGATACGAAGCAGGCCTTCGCCCTCGGCGAGACCAGCATCAAGATCAATCTCAAGTCCCTTGGTGAAGACGTCATCGTCATCGATGCCATTACCGTGCGCGCACCCAAAGTCATGTATGAAATGAATGCCGAGCGCGAGGGCAGCCTGAACAATCTCTACGACAATATCAGCAAGAGCATTCCCGCCGGCGGCAAGGCCGGCAAGGAAGAGGCCGATGCCGGGCCGAAGTTGATTATCCGCAAGCTCGTGTTCGAGGACGGCGCTATCGATGCCCGCCTGGTCCCGCTGGATAACAAGACCTACTCGGTAAAACTGCCGAAGCTGAACATGGCCAACCTCGGTGCGCCCAATGGAGCCACCGGCAGTGCCCTGGCGAAAGAGATTCTCGGGCGCATCACCAAAGCCGCGCAGGAAGAGGTCAAGCGCCAGGTCGTCGACAAGCAGCTCAAGTCAGCGGTCGAGGCCGAGCGCAAGAAGCTCGAGGGCGAGGCCCAGAAGCGCATCGAGGAAGAAACGAAAAAGCTCGACCCGCGCCTGCAGGATCTGCTCAAGCGCTAGTCGAGCGCAGTTCGAGCATGAAGCTGATCCTCCTTGCCGCATCATTGTTGCTGGCGTGTTTCAGCACGTTGTTAATCGCAGGTGAAGATCAACGGCAACTGGTCCAGATGCCAGAGAAGATGCAGCAACACATGATGTCGAACATGCGGGATCATCTCGCGGCGCTGGATGAAATACTGGCGAGCATGGCAAGGGGAGAGCTGGAGCAGGCCGCGCAAATCGCCGAGTTTCGGTTAGGCACGAGTTCGCTGGAGTCACACGGCGCGAGCCACATGGCCGGGTTCATGCCGGAGGGGATGCAAAAGGCCGGCACCAGCATGCACAGCGCAGCCAGTCGCTTCGCGCTGAAGGCGCAGGAAGGCGAGGCATTGCCAGCCTACAAGGC
>Ga0111141_121_pt1 | contig 40316 bp, 45 predicted proteins | sample DeeMarSeWOR28_12_FD_80396 | JGI IMG/M metagenome (GOLD analysis project Ga0111141, IMG submission 80396) | Acidithiobacillales bacterium SG8_45 | reverse complement strand
AAAGCTAGTTTTACACCTCTACATACGGATGGATCGGAAAAAATGGTAAACAAACCCGTCAGTTTCCTGTTCGCAGCCTGGGCACCAATGATGCTATTGATCAGCTGTGCGAATGCAACCGGCGCAAAACACAATCCACTGGACGCGTTTCCTGAAGCCAAAGAGGGTATGCAGCGTTTCGTGATTTCCCTGCCTGGCAAGCAAGGGAGTGAGGAAGAGTCACTAAAAGTGGAGTTGATTGTCGGCAAGGAGATGCTGACCGACGGCGTCAACCGTGTACGCCTGGCCAACACCATTGAAGCCCGCACACTGAGAGGCTGGGGCTACAGCTATTACGAGGTCACCGGGTCGTCCCAGGTCATGTCCACGCTGATGGCGCCACCCGAAGGAGCACCCAAAGTGAAGCAATTTGTCACCGGCGCACCGGTCCTGATTCGCTACAACAGCCGCCTACCCATTGTCGCCTATGTACCCGCGGGACTCGAACTGCGCTACCGTGTCTGGCATGCAGCCGAGACATTTGGCAAAGCAACAGAGAAGTAGGGGGAGTCATTCAGGATGAAAGCGGCAATCATCGGTGCAACAGGGCTGGTCGGGCAGCGACTGCTACGGCTACTGTTGGACTCGGATCGATATTCTGAGATCCATGCGATCGGTCGACGAAAAATCGACCTGGACAATCCGAAACTGACGCAACACATCATCGGGCTCGACAATCTTGCCGGGCTCTCAATCAATGCTGATATTGATCACGCGTTCTGCACCCTCGGCACCACAATCAAGCAGGCCGGTTCGCCCGAGGAATTCCAGCGAGTAGACCGCGACTACGTCTGCGTCTTTGGTGAATTGATGAAACGTCTGGGTGCCTCTGGACTCGCGGTGAACAGCTCTATCGGCGCCGATTCCGGTTCAGCTAACCTGTATCTGAGGACCAAGGGCGAGATGGAGGATTGCCTGCGCCGCTGCCAGTTTGGCACCCTGGTCGTGGTTCGACCGTCGCTGCTGGTGCCAACAGGGCGGCAGGAGTTTCGCCTCGGCGAAGTGGTGGCGTTCGGTTTCTTCCGGGTGTTCGGCTGGTTGATGCAGGGACCACTGCGGCGCTACCGCCCGGTTGATCCACGCGCGGTCGCCCGGGCACTATTTGATGGCGTCCAGTCACCGAATGCCGGCATTGTCATTGTGCAAAGCGAAGCCGTTGCTCGCGGTTGACTGAGTCGGGATGAGCAGACAACTCTATATTCTTCGTCACGCCAAATCCGACTGGAGCACGGATGCCGCCAATGACTTTCAGCGCCCGCTGAATGATCGGGGCATACGCAATGCCAGGAAGATGGGAAGGTGGATGGCGGAGCAGGGCATCCGGCCGCAGACTATCATTAGTTCCCCGGCGCTGCGGGCATGGCAAACGGCAACCCTAGCGTGCAACGGGCTCGGGATCGATGAGACCCGGATACAGTTTGAGCCGGAGTTGTATCTCGCTGATCTGGCTACCTTGATGCAAACAGTTAACAGTCTGCCGGCCGAGTCAGGGAGCGCGATGCTGGTCGGACACAATCCCGGGCTGGATCAGCTGGTGACGTACCTCGCCGGCAATGAATTACCCGTAGCCCCGGACGGCAAGGTGATGGCGACAGCGACCCTGGCACAACTGCAACTGGACGGCGACTGGTCGGCCGCAACCGAGGCCGACGCGACGCTGGTGCAACTGCACCGCGCCCGCTGAGATTACGGCCGCGCCCACGATATCAGCATGAAGCGTTTCCTGTTAATAGTTGTCGTCGCAATGTCCCTGGCGGGGTGCAGTACCGTGCGCGTGGGGTATAACCAGCTCGACTGGTTGATCCCGACCTGGTTCGAGTCTTACGTTTCGCTTACCGAGAGTCAGAAGGTCCGTCTGCGTGAGCACACCGACGAGCTGATTGCCTGGCACTGTCGCACGCAGCTTCCTGGTTACGCGACCTGGTTGCGCAAGGTCAATACCGATTTTCAGACCGGCATCAATCATACCCAGTTACTTGGTCACTACCTGGCGCTGGACCGGGGGTGGATCGAATTGGCCGAAGCTGTTATTCCCCGTGTCGCTGACATTTTTGCCGGGCTGAGCGATGAGCAGGTGAGTGAGTTGCTGGAAAATATGGAACAGAGTAATGCCGAGTATCGCAAGGAATACATGGATCTACCGGATGACAAGATGCGACGTGAAAATATCAAGAGTGCCACCGACGCATTCAGCCGCTGGTTTGGCCGCCTGACGAAGGAACAAGAAGAAGTGATCGAGCAATGGAGCCAGAAAGTAAAATTCATGCGGGCGGAGAGATGGGAGAATCGGCTGCACTGGCAAAGCGAGCTCAGGGCGCTATTACAGGTTCGGCATGACCGTCAAAAGCTGACGACCGGCCTGCGCAAGCTGTCGATTGAATGGGACAAGAACTATTCCGATGCCTATCGCAGGCAGTATCAGGCAAACAGTATTCTGGTGATGGACCTTATCGTGGAAATGGGGCGAACGATGACCGAGGTGCAGAAGCAGTATATGGCAAGAAAGACCACGCGCTACGCCGCCGACTTCGATTACCTGACTTGCCGTGCGCCGGCTGAGCAAGTTGCGGATGTGGTCGTGCCCGGCATCAACATCGCCGGCAAGCTACCCGACTAGAACCAGCCTCAGGTTCGCAATCGCCAGTGATACCAGTACGGCGACGGTGGCAAACGTACCCCAGTATCGCCCGAACGAACCGCCGGTGAATCGCGATAGCCAGAAAGCGTGCAGCATTCGGGCGGCGACAATGGCGATACCATATATATGGAGCTCCCAGCCGGCGCCGCCATTTAACTCAAGCAATGCCATTAATATAAGAATAAACGGCAGGTACTCGGCGGCGTTGGCTTGCACACGTATTGCCCGGCGCAATGGCTTGCTGGCGCCGTGCCCAAGCGGTACCCGGTCACGTCGTCGCAACATGACGACCCGCAGGCTCAATACGACAAACAGCAGACCGAGTATTGACGCGTAGATTGCGGTAACGGGGGTGATCATAAACGCTCCTTGTTATTTTTTATTTGTTATTGATGAAATCCACGATTGCATTAATGGTGTTGCGGTCCCGCAGTACCCGGCGGTGACCCAGCCCGCTGGTTTTCATGAAAACCGCACCGGGCCAGTTGTCGGCAAGAATCTTTCCCTGCTGCCAGGTAACGTCGTAGTCCTGGTCGTCATGGACAATGAGTGCGGGAATGTCGAGGTGCCTCGCTGCCTTGTCGAGCGCCACCTTGTCCCAGATATTCTTACCGAAGTCAGCCTCGATGTGTTGCACCAGTGCGCGATGGGTGGGTGCGGGTATCTGCAGAATCCGCTCAAAGCGTTCGATCAGCCAATCCAGGGAAGTCGGCGGGCTGATCGCGGCGAAACGGTTTATCTCGATGCCCTCGCGAAGGGCGAGAGTGGTGACCATGACACCAAAGGAGTGGGCGATCACGCCATGTATCGGGCCATAGGTTTCGGCAATGGCTTCTAGCGTTTCAATCGCCTTAAAGATATTCGTATTGTTACCGGGTGAGCGACCGTGCGCCGGCAGATCGTAGGCGACCACGCGATACCCGCGATCGACCAGCGGCTGCGCAAACGAACCCATTTGTGAGCCGCGACCGTTCCAGCCGTGAACCAGCAGCACGGTCGGCCCTTCGCCCCAGATGTTGACCGCGAGTGGACCGTATTGATGGTCAACCAGATCCTGCCGTGAGTCTTTCAACCAGCGCAACTCGCGCGCCGGCTCGGCGAAACGACGTGTCTGGAACCAGAGCCGGTATGCCGTCTTGACCGCAACACCAGGCAAGACACGACCGACGGTCTGGAAGTAGAGGCGCAACATTTTGAGCGCCAGCGGCACGTTTCGCCGTGCCTGGCGTTTTGCCTGTGCCTTTTTGTATTGAGAATGCTCCGACATGACTGATCCCTATTTGATTCCCAGGTCGCGCTTGATCTGTTTGACGGTGCCAGTGAACAACTGTCGGGTACCGGTATTGGCCATTAGCATCGCGCCCTGCAGGGCGGCGGCAATGACCAGCGCCTTGTCCTTTGCCGGGCCTTCGAAGCTGAATTTTCCAGTCTGGTGACCACGCTCGAGAATTTCGGTCAGCCATTGGCGCAGTTCATCGGCGAGCAACAGGGTTTCCTGTTGCATGGCGTCGGGCAGATTGGGGTACTGCGCTTCGAGGATGCCCATGGGGCAGCCGAGATCGCCCTTGTCGAGAAAGCTCCTGGGAATGGCGATGTAGCCATCGAGCAGTCGAACCGGGTCATCGCCATGTTTCGCGTCCATGTGGCTGCTGTACGAGTGGAACCGCTGGCGATAGCGCTGGATCAGCGCGGCGCCGAGATCGGCCTTGGCCGGGTAGTGATAGTGGATGGCAGCGTTTTTCACCCCCAGCGGTGTGGAGATGTCGGCGTAGGAAAAACCGTTGAAGCCGCGCTCCTGAAACAGGGTTTCCGCGCGGTCCAGTATCTTTTCCCGGGTATCGGTTTTTGTCGCCAATGGCGTGCCCTCGCCAGCCAGGTGATTTCTACAATACTTACTAGTAAGTAAGTAAACAAGCCCTATTTGCCTTTTTAATATGTGCTGGCCGCTGGCGTTGGCAGGGCCGTCGACTATACTTTTTGGAGATTATCGACATTGGCAGCGTATTCCGCCGGGGTGGGGACAATATACAAAACACCGGCTGCCAGCCCCAATCGTCATGTCACCAACATGTGTTGCCGGAGGCCAGGTCCGCCGGTAGTGGATTGTATGTAAGGTCTTTGGAGGATCTGTTTCCGAATGAATCACGAACAAGCCGTTGCCTATCTCAATAATTTATTGAAAGCCATGATTAGCAAGGATGCATCGGATTTGTTTATTTCCGTTGATTTCCCGCCCTCCATGAAGATCCACGGCAAGATGACGCCGGTTACTCAGCAAAAACTGTCTGCTGCGCACAGCCGGGCGCTGGCCAATGCCGCGATGAACGAAAAGCAGCGTGCGGAATTTGAAGAAGAATTCGAGTGCAATTTCGCCATTAGCCCCGAGGGCATTGGCCGATTCCGCGTCAATGTCTTTCGCCAGCAAAATCACGTCGGTATGGTGCTGCGCACTATCACTACCGAGATTCCCAATTTTGACTCACTGAAATTGCCACCCGTTCTGAAAGATGTGTCGATGTCCAAACGCGGTCTCGTCATTCTGGTCGGCGGTACTGGCTCGGGTAAATCCACATCGCTGGCGGCGATGATCGATCATCGCAACACCAACAGTCATGGCCATATCATTACCATCGAAGACCCGGTGGAGTATGTCCACCCCAACAAGAATTGCCTGGTCACCCAGCGTGAAGTCGGCGTGGATACCAAGAACTGGTTCGCGGCCCTGAAGAACACGCTGCGCCAGGCGCCGGATGTAATTCTTATTGGCGAGATTCGTGACCAGGAGACCATGGAATATGCCATTGCCTTTGCCGAGACCGGTCACCTGTGTATGGCAACCCTGCATGCCAACAGCGCCAACCAGGCACTGGATCGCATTATCAACTTCTTTCCGGAAGAGCGTCGACCGCAGCTGTTGATGGATCTGTCGCTCAACCTGAAGTCCGTTGTATCGCAACGACTGGTGCCGACCGTCGATGGCAAGGGTCGCGCCGCCGCCATCGAGATCCTGATGAATACGCCAATGGTATCGAGCCTGATATTCAAGGGTGAAGTGCACGCCCTCAAGGAAATGATGGCGAAAGGCAAGGAGCAGGGAATGCGCACGTTTGACCAGGCGCTGTTCGATCTTTATGAAGGGGGTCGTATCAGCATGGAAGACGCCTTGCGTAACGCCGACTCTGTCAGCGAGTTGAAACTGGCAATCAAGCTGAACGGGACTCGCGGCGATGAAATTACCGGCGACGATGAAGCTATCAAGAAGCCGAAACTCTCCATTGACGGCGGCAAGGAAGAAAAGCCAATCGATGGCCCGGCGAGCTTTTCTACGTCCCCGGAACCATCGTCCGCCGCATCAGCGTAATTCTCGCAGCAACTTCCTGAGCCAGATTTACCCCGGCCTTTCGTTGCACGGCACCGGCGATGGCGGCGTATTGCCGCCGCCGTTCGGGTGACGCCGGCAACATTGACCCAGATCATACCCCCTCCCACTGCCACCTCGTTACACTGGTGAAAAACCGGCAGGACAGCAGCAAATGAAATTGACGAGTTACGGTGCAGCAGAGGAAGTGACCGGCTCCTGTCACCTGATCGAGGTGGCCGGCCAGCGCGTGTTGCTGGAGTGTGGGTTGGTACAAGGTCAGCGGGAAGAAGAGGCGCGCAACCAGGAGCCATTTCCATTCCCTCCGGAATCGATTGATGCGGTGGTGTTGAGTCATGCCCACATCGACCACAGTGGCCGCATACCGTTACTGATCAAGTCCGGATATGCGGGCCCGGTATATACCCAGAACGCGAGTGTTGACCTGTGTCGGATCATGCTCAAGGACGCGGGTTACATTAACGAAAAAGATGCCGAGTGGGAAAACCGCAAGCGCGAACGCAAGGGTCAGTCGCTGGTGGCGCCACTCTATACTGCCGCCGATGGCGAACAGGCGATAAGGCAGTTCGAAGGGATCGATTACGACCAGAAGCGTGCCATCCTGCCGGGGGTGAGCATTCGTTTCCGCGATGCCGGACACATTCTTGGCGCCGCGATCGTGGAGCTGTGGCTGACCGAGGGTGACGAGACGCGGAAGCTGGTGTTCAGTGGTGATCTTGGTCACAACGGCAGACCAATCCTGCGTGACCCGGTCAGGCTCAAGGAAGCGGATATCGTTCTGATGGAAAGCACCTATGGTGACCGGTTGCATCGTGACTGGCAGGCGACCTACGATGAGCTGGCGGAGGTTTTTGACAAGGCCCGTCGATCCAACGGTAACGTGCTGATTCCGGCCTTCGCCGTAGGTCGTGCCCAGGCCTTGCTCTACTTGTTCGCGCGCTTCCGTGAAGAATGGGGCCTGGATCGCTGGCAGATCTTTCTCGATAGCCCGATGGCCATCGAGGCCACCGAGGTGCATTTTCGCTATAGCGAGTTGTACCGGCCGGAGGCCACGCAATTCTGGCAGGTGGGCAGCCACGAGGATGTCAGTGACATGGTTTACTTCTCGCGCACCTCAAGCGAGTCCATGCGTATCAACAAAATCCGGTCCGGCGCGATCATTGTGGCCGGCAGCGGCATGTGTACCGGCGGCCGCATTCGTCATCACCTCAAGCACAACATATGGCGGGAAGATTGCCATGTCATTCTGGTTGGTTACCAGGATCACGGAACACTGGGTCGTGCGCTGGTGGATGGCGCAGAGGAGATAACCCTCTGGGGAGAAACGATCCGCGTCGCCGCCACCATTCACACGATCGGAGGACTTTCGGCACATGCAGACCAGGGGGAGCTGATCGACTGGTATCAGGCCTTCAGTGGATCACCGCCCCTGTACCTGGTTCATGGCGAGCCCGATGCCCAGCGTGTTTTGCAGGAGAAATTCAAAACGGACCATGGCGTCGAGGCCAGGATTGTCCGTCGGGCTGATCCAATTGATCTGTTAGCGATCACCTGATACTGGTCATTCCGCATCTTCCGCCACTATATAAGTATCAGGCTCCAGAATTAACGTCGGGCGCACCGAGAAAATATTTCGTACTTTCAATAGTACGCTTTGTAGCAAATACGATAGCGAAAATATGAATCCACATCGGTAAGAGTAATGTTTGAAGCCGTCGAATTGGGACAATCCCTTTCCCGAGAGGAATTTAAGAACCTCGAACCGGAAACCCGGGCAGCCCTGCTCGCCGCGCAGCATGAGCTGCGGGAAAAAAATATCGCAACGCTAATACTGGTTGCCGGTGTTGAAGGCGCCGGAAAAGGCGAGGTCATCAATCGCCTCAACAAGTGGTTTGATGCACGCGGTGTGTTCACTCATGCCTTCTGGGATGAAACCGATGAAGAGCTGACACGGCCACCGAACTGGCGTTTCTGGCGCAAGCTGCCAGCGCGCGGGTCGATGGCCTTTATGTTCGGCGGCTGGTACTGGGATCCACTCTACCAATACACACGCAAGGAAATCTCCGGCGCCGACGTCGATGAAGCATCACAGAAAATTACTGATCTTGAGCGCATGTTGCACCAGGACGGCATGCTGATTATCAAGCTCTGGTTCCATCTCTCCCGTAGGACGCATGCCACTCGATTGCAGCACCGACGCAAGCAGAGTAAGCACATCAGTGTGCTCGCTGACGAAACCCGGGAACACGAAAAATATGGCGCCTTTATAAAAAGTGCTGAACGCCTGATCCTGCACACCGACAACAGCGATTGCCCCTGGCGCCTGATCGAGGCGGATGACAAATGGCATCGCGACATGAGTGTGGCCAAGGTTATTCAGGCGGCGATGGAACAACGTTTGCACGAAGATCGCGTTAGCGATCGTCGCGCTGTCGTGCATCCCCTGGTAACACCCATTGAAGAGAAGCCGGTAACGATACTGGACCATGTCGATCTCGACGCTTCGCTGACGAAAGAGGATTACGGTGAACAGCGTAATAACTACCAGCGTCGGCTGAACGAGCTCGCCTGGCAGGCCTACGAAGCCAAACGGTCAGTCATTGCCGTGTTCGAAGGCTGGGACGCTGCTGGCAAGGGCGGTGCGATCCAGCGTGCTGCCAATGCCATTGATCCGAGGTTGTACGAGGTGATCTCGGTCGGTGCACCGACCGATGAGGAGAGGGCGCATCACTATCTCTGGCGATTCTGGCGTCACGTTCCACGTGCCGGTTACATGACCTTTTTTGACCGATCCTGGTATGGCCGGGTGCTGGTGGAACGGGTAGAGGGATTTGCCGAGCCTCACGAGTGGTTGCGCGCGTATCATGAGATCAACAGTTTCGAGGAACAGCTGGCCGAACAGGGTATCATCCTGGCCAAGTTCTGGTTGCATATCAGTCCCGAAGAGCAGCTTCGGCGCTTTCAGGAGCGAAAGGCCAAGCCCTGGAAACAGCACAAGATTACCGATGAGGATTGGCGCAACCGGGAGAAATGGGAACACTATCGCCAGGCGGTGAATACCATGGTTGAGCACACCAGCCTGAGCATCGCCCCGTGGACGCTGGTGCCGGCAAACGACAAGCGTTATGCGCGGGTAATGGTGTTGAAAACTCTTTGTACGGCGCTTGAACAGGCACTGACCAACCGTTGATCTGACCCTTGAATTTGGGCCGAAACGCCCAATAGATAAGTCTGCATCTGGCTCGCGACCTGAAATAAGCGCAAAATTCGTGGGGAGATGGATACACCGGACTGCGCCTGGTTTAAACTCGGGGCTGTGTAACGAGAATTGAGAGGAAGCAATGACTGAAACTGCAATCAAAACTGATGGTGACGGGTTTCTGCTGGATCGCGGAGACTGGTCTGAAGAAGTGATGTACGAGCTCGCCCAGAAAGACGGCTTTGAGCTTACCGATGAGCACGTGAAGTATATTTTATCTGCTCGCGAAATTTACGAGGAGGAGGGCACGGTGCCTCCGTTACGGAATTTTGCCAAGTTTCATGGCATGGATCGAAAAGCGGGCCCGCTGAATGAATTGTTCGGTGGCGGCCCGATGAAGAAGATCGCCAAGTATGGCGGGTTGCCGAAGCCGACAGGCTGCGTGTAATCCACAGTCGTTCTTCCTCGGAAGGTTAGAAGGGGCGGGTCTTTCCTGCCCCTTTTTTATGCCACCTCTCTCAGGACAATGCGGTTTTTACCGTCTTCTTCGATCTGATAGGGATGCGCGCTCGAGCGGAAACAGACCAGGATTCGTTGCGCCTCCGCGTGAATCGAGTCGGTTTCCCCGTATAGCTCTATCCGGTCCGGGAAATAATGAACCTCGATTTCCTGGCTACGCTGCAACGTCATTTGGCACCTCCGCTGACACTGAATGCCACTTGCTGTTATCACAGACCGGATTGGCGGCTGTTTTCCGGGTATAACCGGTCGGCCGAAAACCACAGGTCGTTTTGACAGGTTTTAATGCATCAGTCGTGCCAGTTTAGCCCGCGTAAAGCGGTAGTTCTGGCGTGTTCCGATTTTTCACGAGTATTAGATTTTCGCCACCAGTGGCAATTGGCTGATCAGCGGCGCCGCCAACGGGAATATTTAAGGGTAGAGTCACGTCTACAACACAACTCCTCAAAAAGGGATCTCGGGAAGCAAGTTAAATCGCAGTTAATAGCGATTGTTACAGGGAGGTAGTATGAAGATCCTCATTATTGGTGGCGGCGCAGGCGGCGCCAGTGTGGCGGCCCGCGCTCGTCGCACCAACGAACACGCAGAAATTATCCTGATCGACAAGCATGCCGAGATTTCGCAGGCCACCTGCGGGCTACCCTACTACATTGGCGGAACGATCCGTGATCGGGATCGCCTGGTTGTGGTGGATCCTGAAGATTTCTCGAAGATTCTCAATGTGGATGTGCGAGTGCGATCTGAAGTGATCGCCATCGATCGTGCTGCCAAGTCCGTGACCATTCGAGATTTGCAGAACAACAGGCAGTACCAGGAGGCCTACGACAAGCTCGTGCTGTCGCCCGGGGCAGCGCCGATCGTTCCAACACTTCCCGGAATGCAACATGCCAATTTGTTTACCCTGCAATCGACAGAGGACATGGACTGCATCAAGAACTACCTGGACACGCGTACCTGCAAGCGCGCTGTGATTATCGGTGCAGGTTTTATCGGGCTAGAAATGGCAGAGAACCTTGATACGCTCGGGCTCGAAGTGAGCGTGATTGAGCGCTCCGACCAGGTCATGGGTGCTGTCGACTATGAAATGGCGTCTCTGGTGCACCAGCACCTGCAACAGAAAAATATTCAACTTCACCTGAACCAGGAAGTTGTTTCTTTTTCCGCCGCTGGAGTAGTGTTGGCAAGTGGTCAGACCCTGCCAGCGGATATTGTCATTCTGGCGCTCGGGATGCGGCCCAGAACAATGCTGGCTCACCACTGCGGACTCAGGATCGGGGCGCACGGCGGAATTCTGGTTGATCAACACCTTGCTACCAGTGATGCTGATATCTATGCCCTGGGGGATTCGGTAGAACTGGAGCAGCGCATTCTCGGCGAGCAGGCGATTGTTCTGCTTGCCGGACCGGCGCACAAACAGGCTACCATTGTCGCAGAAAACCTGTTCGGCGGGTTGAGGGAATACCGACAGGGCCCTGGCACCTCTATCGTCAAGGTTTTCGATTTGACCATCGCCAGCACCGGGTTGAATGAAAAGCAACTTCGATCCGCTGGTATCGAGTATGAGAAGTCCTACGTCGATCTGCACTCACACGCAAATTACTATCCGAACGCGATGCCACTACATATCAAGCTGCTGTTCGAACGCAAGGGCGGTAAAGTATTTGGCGCACAGATCGTGGGCACAAAGGGAGTCGACAAGCGTATTGATGTGATCGCAGCAGCCATCCAGTTTGGCAAGTCGGTACATGATCTGGCTGATCTGGATCTTGCCTATGCACCACCCTATTCATCAGCCAAGGACCCGGTCAATGTTGCGGGTATGGTTGCCAGAAACATGCTGCTTGACGATTACCGGGTAGTTTATTGGGACGAAGTCTTGTCCGGTAACGATGACGTGCTCGTACTGGACGTTCGAACCGAAGAAGAACACGAAATCGATGCGATTACCGGTAGTGTAAACATCCCGCTGGAACAATTGCGCGCCCGTGCGAGAGAGCTACCCACGGACAAGCGCATCGTCTTGTATTGTCAGCAGGGTAAAAAAGGCTATTTCGCGTATCGCATTCTGAAACAGCGAGGATTCGAAAACGTAAGCAATTTGAGTGGCGGCTTCAAATTGCATCGCGCGGCAACCCGACCTGAGGACGCACCAGCGTCGGTACTCGAACACGAAGCCGAAGAGGTACCGACCGGCGGTGCTGCTGCAGACACCGTGCATTTTGACGAGCAGGCAGTGACCATGTCGATCGATGCCACCGGGCTCAGCTGTCCCGGGCCGATTATGCGCCTGTCGCATGGCATTAAACGGATCAACGATGGTGAGTATTTGCTGATTACCGCCACCGATCCCGCTTTTCATCGGGATGTCACTACCTGGTGCAAGAAGACGGGCAACAATATTCATTTCCATGACAACGATCGTTCGATCACCCGGCTGGTAATCCAGAAACGTAATTCCTGATACCGCGGCATTACCTGACCCCTCTGATCAGGTAATGTCGGCCATGCATCCATAGCAACTCGAATCTGCAGCCCGAAATTTGCACCATCTTGATGCAGATCAAGCTTTTCAAAGCCCTTGGGCTGTCGGCCCAGAAAAGTTCTATGAGCTTTGCTCCCGCTGCGGTGATTGCATCAGCGCTTGTCCGCAATCCATCCTGCAAGCAGATCGACAGCGATATCCTCAAGTCAACTTCAAGCACGGCGAATGCACGTTCTGCGGCGCCTGTACCGATCGCTGCACAACCGGTGCGTTAAATTCAAAAAATGCCACACCCTGGCACTACTACGCCAGTATCGAGGAAAACTGTCTCGCTCACAACGGCGTGATTTGTTCATGTTGTGCCGAGCAGTGCGAACGCCAGGCGGTGCAAATGCAACGGGTAGCAGGTGGTGCAGCCTATCCGGTTATTCAAACCACTCAGTGCAGCGGTTGCGGGGCCTGCGTTAGTGTCTGCCCCACGCAGGCCGTTGTGATGAAAAACATAAGTCAGTAGGGAGCATAAATGGATACAGCGCTGAATCCGGAATCAACTGAAGCAACCATCTGCGGGATCCTGGTGCATAGCCGGCCCGAGGGGATGGATCAGGTTTGCCAGCGACTGACAGCACTTCCGGGTGTCGAGATTCATGGTAATTCAGAAGACGGTCGACTGGTCGTTACGGTGGAGGATGAGCAGCGTCAAAGCGCCGGCGATACCGTCATGCAAATACAAAATATGGAGGGAGTGATTTCTGCATCTGTCATCTATCACTTCTCCGGAGACATAGAAGATACCAACCAGGAGGTTTCACCATGAAGCTGACAAGGCGCGCATTTATCAAGGCCAACGCGGTGGCGGCTACCGCGGCAGTAGCTGGAGTTACGATTCCGGGTGTGAAGGATGTGCTCGCGCAATCTCGCGATGTGATTCGCTGGGACAAGGCGCCTTGTCGATATTGTGGCACCGGGTGCAGCGTACTCGTGGGCACCCAGCAGGGGCGAGTCGTCGCTTCGCAGGGCGATCCCGATGCACCGGTAAACCGCGGGCTTAACTGCATCAAGGGCTATTTCCTGTCGAAGATACTTTACGGAAAAGATCGTTTGACCCAGCCCCTATTGCGGATGAAGAACGGTAAATACGACAAGAACGGTGAATTCACCGAAATCTCATGGGACCAGGCGTTTGACGTCATGGCCGACAAATGGAAAGAGGCGTTGCGCAAGAAGGGCCCGACGTCGGTGGGCATGTTCGGTTCCGGTCAGTGGACGGTCTGGGAAGGTTACGCGGCATCGAAGCTGTTCAAGGCGGGCTTCCGCAGCAATAACCTCGATCCAAATGCGCGCCATTGCATGGCGTCGGCGGTGGGCGCGTTCATGCGCGGCTTTGGCTCGGACGAACCGATGGGTTGTTACGATGATCTGGAGCATGCCGACGTATTTGTACTATGGGGCGCCAACATGGCGGAGATGCACCCGATCCTGTGGTCACGCCTGAGCGATACTCGCCTGACCAAGCCGGGCTGTGAAGTTCATGTGCTGTCTACTTTTACCAATCGCTGCTTCGACCTGGCCGACAACGATATGGTGTTTACGCCGCAAACCGACCTGGCCATTCTGAATTACATCGCCAACTACATTATCCAGACCAAGGCGTATGACAAGTCGTTTATCGGCAAGCACGTGAACTTTACCAAAACGGCGACCGACATCGGTTACGGGCTGCGCCCGGAACATCCGCTGGAACAAAAGGCGAAGAATGCAGGCAAGGGCGCGCTTACCAAGATCAGCTTCGAGGAGTATGCGAAGTCTGTTGAATCCTACACGCTGGAGTATGCCTCCAAATTGAGTGGCGTACCCGAGGCGAAGTTGCTGCGTTTGGCAAAAGTCTATGCCGACCCGAACAAGAAAGTGTCTTCGTACTGGACCATGGGGTTCAACCAGCACACACGCGGTGTCTGGGTAAACGGCCTGCTTTATAACGTGCACCTGTTGATGGGCAAGATCTCCGAGCCCGGCAACAGCCCGTTCTCGCTGACGGGGCAGCCGTCTGCATGCGGAACCGCGCGTGAGGTTGGTACCTTCGCTCACCGGTTGCCCGCGGATCTGGTGGTGAAAAACGAGAAACACCGGGCGTTTGCCGAGAAGATCTGGAAACTGCCAGCGGGCACCATCCCTGGCAAACCCGGGTATCACGCGGTACTGCAGAATCGCATGCTCAAGGACGGCAAGCTCAATGCCTACTGGGTAATGTGTAACAACAATATGCAAGCGGCGCCCAACATGAACGAGGAAGGGCTGCCCGGTTACCGCAATCCTGAAAACTTTATTGTCGTTTCCGATCCCTATCCAACGGTAACGGCGATGGCGGCGGACCTGATTCTGCCCACCGCAATGTGGGTCGAAAAGGAAGGGGCGTACGGCAATGCTGAACGTCGCACCCAGTTCTGGCGTCAGCAGACGCAGGCACCGGGTGAAGCGAAGTCTGACCTGTGGCAGCTGGTGGAGTTCTCCAAGCGTTTCAAGGTCGAAGAAGTCTGGTCACCAGAGCTGATCGCGAAGAAGCCACAATATCGCGGCAAGACGCTTTACGATGTGCTGTTCCGTAATGGCCAGGTAAACAAGTATGCGAAAAGCCAGGTCAAGGATAGTAAAGGCAACATCTACCAGAATGATGAAATGGATTACTTTGGTTTCTATATCCAGAAGGGACTGTTCGAGGAGTACCGCCGCTTTGGCCTGGAGGGGCCGAAGAAGGGCCACGAACTTGCCGAATTCGATGCCTATCACAAGGCCCGTGGCCTGCGTTGGCCGGTGCTGAACGGCAAAGAGACCTTGTGGCGTTACCGCGAGGGTTACGATCCGCTGGTGAAGAAAGGCTCGGGAGTGGAGTTTTACGGTAAGCCCGATGGCCGCGCCAATATCATTTTCGCGCCTTACGAGCCGCCGGCGGAGTCGCCTGACAAGGAGTATGACTTGTGGCTCTCTACCGGGCGAGTGCTGGAACACTGGCATTCAGGCTCAATGACCCGGCGCGTGCCTGAGCTGTACCGCGCCTTTCCCGATGCGGTAATCTTTATCCATCCCAATGATGCAGAAAAGCGCGGCTTGAAGCGGGGCATGGTGGCCAAGGTGCAGAGTCGTCGCGGTGAGATTACGCTTCGGGTTGAAACACGTGGCCGCAACCGGGTACCCGAAGGCCTCGTATTTATACCGTGGTTTGATGCGGGCCGCCTGGTCAACAAGCTGACACTCGACGCGACGGATCCGTTGTCCAAGGAAACGGATTACAAGAAATGCGCAGTGAAGGTCTTGCGTGCATAAGGCGGGCAGGGACAGGTCTTGGGCAGTGTAGGTGAAAAACTGAAGTCACCGGTGAGTCGTCGACAGTTTCTGATTGACACGACTCAGACAGTTGGCGGCGTGGCGTTGCTGGGTCTCGGCCTGTTTCATTACGCCGGTTCCCAGGCGTCGTTGCCGGCTGATGCGATTCGTCCACCCGGTGCGCTGGCGGAAAAGGAATTTCTGGGTGCCTGCGTGCGCTGCGGACTTTGCGTTCGTGATTGCCCTTACGACACCTTGTCGTTAGCGAAGCTGGGGAGAAACGTGGCAACCGGTTCGCCGTACTTTACTGCACGCAAGGTGCCCTGCGAAATGTGTGATGACATCCCCTGCGTCAAGGCTTGCCCCACCGGCGCTCTGGATCCCGGGCTTACCAAAATAGACGACGCGCGCATGGGGCTGGCGGTATTGATTGACCAGGAGACCTGCCTCAACTATCTCGGTCTTCGTTGTGACGTCTGCTACCGCGTTTGCCCGGTGATCGACAAGGCGATTTCGCTGGAGCCCCGGCACAATCCCAGGACCGGAAAACACACCATGTTTATACCGGTGGTGCACTCGGATCATTGTACCGGCTGTGGCAAGTGTGAGCGTTCATGCGTGCTGGAGCAGGCAGCCATCAAGGTGTTTCCCTACCACCTGGCGAAGGGGGAACTCGGGCATCACTATCGACTGGGCTGGGAAGAAAAGCAGAAGGCCGGCGACAGCCTGGTTAGCCCGGATACTGAGCACAAGTACAATTTGCCGGAAGGCTTCGAGTATGAACACGGCGGTCGCGGCCTGATTCGGGATGGTGCGATGCAACCGGAGAAACAAAAGTGAGCCAGCAACCTTATCCTGGCGCCCGTGCCCGTGAGGAGCGTGGCTGGTTGCTGGCCAACCGCTGGTTGCTGGCGCGGCGCTTTAGCCAGTTGGGTATATTGATATTGTTTCTGCTGGGACCGCTCGGCGGAATATGGTTGGTGACGGGGAATCTTAATTCGAGCCTGACCCTGGGCGTATTACCACTGTCTGATCCCTATGTACTGCTGCAATCGTTTTTTGCCGGGCACCAGCTGGTCAGCACCGCGCTAGTCGGGGCCGTCATCGTGGTTGGGTTCTATCTGCTGGTCGGTGGCCGAGCGTATTGTTCGTGGGTGTGCCCGGTAAACATGGTGACCGACGCCGCCGCCATGCTACGACAGCGATTGGGTATCAAGGGCGGTGGCACCCGATTGCGTCGGGTAACACGCTACTGGATCCTTGCCATGACGTTGCTGGTTTCACTGGCCAGCGGCACCATCGCCTGGGAATTCGTCAACCCGGTTTCCATGTTTCATCGTGGGCTGATCTTCGGTATCGGGCTTGCCTGGACCATCATTGCAGCCGTTTTCCTGCTGGACCTGTTTGTCAGTCGCTACGCCTGGTGTGGGCATCTCTGCCCGGTTGGGGCGTTTTACAGCCTGCTGGGAAAATACAGTCTCGTTCGCGTAAGCGCAGCGGCACGTGACCGCTGCGATGACTGCATGGATTGTTTCCAGATATGCCCGGAGCCCCAGGTTATTCCACCTGCGCTTCGTGGTGCAGAAAAGGGCGTCGGCCCGGTAATCCTGTCGCCGAATTGCACCAACTGCGGACGCTGCATCGATGTGTGCAGCAAGAATGTATTCGGCTTCAGTACACGTTTTAATAATTCCACCCCTGGTGGTGTCATGAGTAGGACGGAGGTTGCATCATGAACAAAAGGAAAATCGCAATGACCATACTGTTTCCAATTCTTGTTGGAATAACGGTAAACCCGGTGATGGCGGCGGAAATGGTTGACTCTCTGCGAGGTGGGGGATTGGCAGAATCTTCCGACGCGCCACCGGTGCAGAACTACCAACGGGATCGAGCACCGATACCCAGAGATTACGTACAGCAACCTCCGTTGGTTCCGCACAAGATCGACGGCTATCGGATTGATGCCAAGTCCAACAAGTGCCTGACCTGTCACAGCTGGGCCAATTACCGTGAGTCTGGCGCGACCAAGATCAGCCAAACCCATTTTTCCGATCGTGAGGGAAATGATCTTTCGAACATCTCGGCACGTCGATATTTCTGCACCCAGTGCCATGTACCACAGGTGGATTCCAAACCGCTGGTGGAGAACACGTTCGAGCCGGTGCGGGTTTTAAAGCAGGCTAAGTAGCGCTTAAGCCAGTAGTGGAAAACGTTATTGCCGTCCTGAAAATAGTGAGAGAGAAACAATATGTCGAGAAAACAGAATAATGATGCCGGACAGCGCGGGTTTGGTGCGCGTATCAAATCGACAATTGATCGTGTATGGCAAATGCTTAAAGCGCCCACGACAAAATACTCCCTTGGGGCGCTACTGGGAGCCGGCCTTGTTTCGGGCGTGATTCTCTGGGGCGGATTTAACTGGGCGCTGGAGATAACCAACACCGAGACATTCTGTATATCGTGCCATGAGATGCGTGAGAATGTTTACGCTGAATACAAGGACACGATTCACTATTCCAACCGGAGCGGTGTGCGAGCGACCTGTCCTGACTGCCACGTGCCCAAGGAATGGCACTGGAAGGTGTTGCGCAAGATCAAGGCCAGTAACGAGTTGGTTCACAAAGTGCTGGGCACTATTGATACGCGGGAAAAGTACGAGGCGAAGCGCCTGAAACTCGCACGCAATGTCTGGCATGCAATGAAGGACACCGATTCGCGAGAGTGTCGTAATTGCCATGACTTCAAGTCCATGGATTATTCCGCCCAGGGGCGTCGCGCGGTGCGGCGACACACAGTCGGGTTCGACGAAGGTGCGACCTGTATCGATTGTCACAAGGGTATCGCCCATCGGCTGCCTGCCATGTACGAAGAAGATCCCAGCGCCGCGTTCGAGCCTGCCAGCTAATCATCTGGATGTGCGCCCCGACAGGTCGCTGGTGCGGCACTGTCGGGGTGACTATTGCCCGCCGTTAAGTCGGGCCCGGGGCAATATTAGTATTCGCTGCTGTTCCCTTTCGTTTTCAAGCCACCTCTAGCACGAAACCTGACATATCTTGTGGCAATCCCGGGTTGATGTCCGGTCGCGTCGGGAAGATACTTGTATAAATCACCAACCAGAAATCCGTTGCTCAACCGAGTTAGTCACCTGCGGTGCAGGTAAAGCAGCTGCGGAATGTTTTTAAACCTGAAAGGAGGCTTGACATGAACGACGATTCAGCCCGCCCTCAATCGATGGAAGAAGTGCTTCACCCCGGAGCTGATGCGGCCCACGCCCAGCACGGTTTTCCCGATGCTCCCCGTGGATGGAGCCAGGATCAAGCGGCGCAAATTGCGAACGACGAATCGTTAAGCCTGGCAGAGGAACACTGGGAGACGATTCGGGTGCTGCAGCAATATTTTAATCGGCACGCAGACGATCGTATCAACCCTCGCGATTTGCATGATGCGCTGGACGAGAAATTCCATGCGCGTGGCGGCTTGCGCTACCTGTACGAAATATTTCCGCGAGGACCGGTTGCCCAGGGTTGCCGACTGGCAGGGCTGAAGCCGCCCGCCGGTGCGACGGATCCCGGGTTTGGCCACGCCGTCTGATTGTTACTGCCTAGCCAGTCGTGATCGGGTAACGGTATTGCCATGAGTTACCTGGTCACCTTCGCCCCCAGTGGTCAGTTTGTTGCGGTAGAAGCGGACGAAACCATCCTCGAGGCAGCACTTCGTGACGGCCATTCGGTAAGTTACCACTGTGCCAATGGCAGCTGTGGCGACTGTCGTGCCCGTATCATCGAGGGCAAGCTCGCCGATCACATGCATCACGATTTTATTTTCAAGGGTGCCGATCGGCTGCAGCCCATGCTGCTCATGTGCCGGGCCAAACCCGCGAGCGACATGACAATCGAGGTACAGGAGGCGCATTCCGCCGCGGATATCCCTCATCAGCAGATCACTGCGACGGTGATACGCCGCAATTTCCTGACCGACGACATCATCGAACTTCATCTGCGCACACCGCGCTCACAGACCCTGCGGTTTCTGGCGGGTCAGCACGTCGCGTTGACCATTGATGATCTACCACCACGTAACAAATCCGTCGCCAGTTGTCCCTGCAACGGGCGCGAGCTGCAGTTTCATTTCCGTCGCTCCGCCGGTGATCCCGTAACCCGGCACGTCTTCGAGGAACTCACGCTCAGGGACACGGTGGTTCTGTCAGGACCAAGTGGAAGTTTTATCATGGACGACTCGAGTGACCGCAATATCCTGATGATCGCCTTCGAAACCGGCTTTGCACCGGTCAAGAGCCTGATCGAGCATGCTATTTCTCTGGAATTGCCCGTTCCAATCCGGTTGTTATGGATGGCACGCGAGACCACTGGCCATTATCAGGAAAATTACTGCCGTGCATGGAAAGACGCTTGTGACAATTTTGATTATTCACTGCTTGGCATTGATGAGGAGGCGGTGTTTGCAGATCCTGGCGATACCTCGTTGACCCGCGTGGTCGACCTGCTTCTGCCCGATTTACAGGCGGCGGGCGAGGCCGATGTTTATCTCGCGGTACCGGAAAACCTGTTTCTGGCGATACAGGAGGTGCTCAAGGAGTACCCTGTCAACACCATGCACATGGTGTACGACAACATGAAGCGCAGCGCCGAATGACAATACGGTCCGGTGTGCGCGGACACACACGCCGAGGCCACGTTCCGGTAGCGGCGGTCTAGTTGAACGGCTTGATCAGTTTGCGCACGACATCATACTCGGCATCGCTGGTCTTGGCGAAGCCATCGTATTTCTTGTCGAGTGCCTTGATTACCGCGAGGTGCTCCGGGTTTTTCGAATTCAGTTTCAGGAACGCCTTCCGAAGCTGATCGAGTGTCGCATCGTCTACATTCTTGCTTGCCGCAATGTTGTACGGCGGTAAATCGGGGGTGCTGTACAGTATCCGGATACCTTTTCCCTGCCACTTGTAGGCCATGGTGTCTTTCAGGATACCGGCATCAAAGTCACCATTCATTACCGCGCGAACAATGTTGTCGTAGTGACCGATAAACTTGTGCTCGCCCAGCTTCTCCAGCGGCATGCCGGCGCCGACAACCGCAGCGCGCTGCAATAGCGCTTTCTGGTCGCCGAAGGCAAAACTCTTGCCGGCCAGTTGGTCTACCGTACGGATCTGACTACTTTCTTTAACCACGATCATCAGCTTGAACGATGCCTTACCGTTGGTCACTGTCTTTACGATCAGTCTGGCGTTACCACGGTCATGGGCGCGTAAATAGGCCACCGGCGTCAGGTACGCCAGGTCAACTTTTCCCTTGGCGGTGTTGTCGATCGCCGCGCTCATGTCGGGCGAAAGCTTTAGTGTCACCGGTCGTTTCAATTCCTGTGACAGGTAATTGGTAAGAGGCGTCAGGCGTTTATGCATGACCGCGGGGATATCCATCGCTACCGAGCCAAACTGGAGTTCTTCGCCGGTGTTCGCCGCGTAGCTGCCGTGCGACAAAAATCCAAAAAGCAGAAACGTTGAAGCCAGCAGTGTGCGATCCAGGAAATATTTCATAACAATAATCCTCTGTTCTATTGGTTCGGTAGTGTTGCAACTATACCGCCGGACTGACCCGACAGCTCATCAAAGTGGGCGACCTGATCCCGGCCATTTTGTTTGCAGTAGTACAGCGCGACATCAGCCTGTTTTACCAGGTCGCTAATCGAGCTGACTTCCTTGTGCGGAAAGGTCGAGATGCCGATGCTCACCGAAATGTGGAACTCTTGTCCGGCAAACTTGAACAGGCGTTTGCCGATGGCGTCACGAATTTTCTCCGCAATTAACAGAGAGTCCTCTTTGCTTGCGCGGCGACAAAATACTACAAACTCCTCGCCACCCATACGACATAGTATATCGGTCTCGCGGGAATGGGCTTTAAGTATTTCAGCAAACGATTCAAGCACCATATCGCCTTCGAGGTGCCCATAGGTATCGTTAATTTTCTTGAAGTGATCGATGTCCAGAAGCAGAAAGCTGTTAACATCACCATGGCGCCGGGAAAGCAAGATTTCACTTTCCATCAGGTCAGAGAAATGGCGCCTGTTGTACAGGCCCGTCAACGGATCAGTCATCGCCAACCGTTTGAATTCCTCGTTTACGATTTTCAGCGCGCGTGATTGGCTTTCCAGCTGCTGGTTGCTCTCGATCAACTTCATGTCGGCACTTTCGATCTTGGATTGTAGTGCGTCGTTAGCCAGGTTAAGCTGGTTGCGGAGGTTATTGAACTGTTCAGCCAGCAGGCCGAATTCGTCACGGGTCTTGATCGGGATCTCGCCGGTGATCTTGCCGCTGGCATCAACGCTGCCGCTCAGGGAATTGGTCATCACCTGTACAGGCCGAATGATAATCAGTGACAAAGCAACAAACTCGCCGATCGCTATTAGCAAAATAATAAGTGCTTCGCGTTTTACCAGGCTGTACTTCTGGGATTCCAGCCGTTTTAACGTGCTTTCGGTGCTCAATCCGAGCACCAGCTGACCCACCTTGTTGCCGTCGATCAATATCGGTTCGTCAAACATCACCAATCGCTGCTCGTTGTCACCCGGGTTGACCGGCTCTCCCGCCTCGGCCATGACGTTGCCTTTGGCGCTGAGCACTTTTGCGTATCCGACGTCTTTGGAGGCGACAATCTCGTTCAGCAGCAGCTGTACGGTATGGTAGTCGTAGCCGACCACACTGAATGACAGGGATGTCGAGGTGAAGCGGCTGATGTCAGCGCCGCGCCGGTTGATTTCAGAGAGCACATCTTTCTTCTCTTCCTGCAGGGCAAACCAGCTGCTGACGGTCAAAGCCGTCAGCAGTACGGTAATCAGTACCAGCACCACCTTCTGACGGATACCGAACCGGAATATAAGAGAGAGATTATTCAGCTTCATCTGGTAATTCGATGTTAAAGGGCTGTAAACGGGCACGCCGCTATCCCGGGTCGGGCAGAATGCTGCTGCGCCGGTTGACGGCATCGGCTCTGCATACCCGTACTCAAGATTCCGGGAAAAACCGTGGAATAGACAAACAAATGCGTGATTGTTATCAATTGTAGACGTGAATCGGCGTCCTGCCACACCCGGATTCAGACGACTTTAGGGTTAGCAACTATTGTGCCCGGTTTCAGGGAATAAGCAGCGAGTAGCGCTTTTTTTAGCAGTGAATTAGTGGTTGGCAGGCAGGGTGATTTCCATGCAGATGCCGCCACTGGATTGGTTCCGGGCGGTTATTGTCCCCTGGTGCATGCGTATTGCCCGATCCGCAATGGCCAAACCCAGACCATAGCCGCCGGACTCACGATCCCGGGCCTCTGCGACACGGACGAACGGCTCGAAAAGGCGCGGCAGCATTGCCTCGGGAACACCCGGTCCCTGGTCACAGATAGAAATCCGGTAGATAGCCGCCTCACTGTCCCGATCAAGTCGTATTGCTACCTCGGTATCGGGATTTGTGTAGCGAATGGCATTTCGTACGATGTTTTCGACAGCGCTGTGCAGCAGCACTTCGTCTCCGGTAATGACACCACCGGTGGCAATATCGAGTCTTACACTCTTGCTATTGGCCCGGGCCTCATAGGAAGCATCCTCGGCAATGTTCTTTAGTAAAACTTCCAGATCGATTTCATTTTTTGTGGGCACCATTCCGCCGGACTCCAGTCTTGCCAGCGAGAGCAACTGGCCGATGAGCTCGTTGAGTCGCTCGGTTTCCCTTTCGATTCTGTCCAGCTCAATATCCAGCGACGCATCTGCGCGCTGACGCGTCAGACCCAGTGCCACCTGCAACCGTGCCAGCGGTGAGCGCAGTTCGTGCGATGCATCACGCAGGAGCTGTTTGTGGGAGCCCACCAGCTGTTCCAGGCGCTCGGCCATGTCGTCAAAACCCTCGGCCAGATCAGCGATCTCGTCTTTCCTTCCACGCAGGCTAGGCGCCACTCGATGGTTTAATTCACCGGCCGCCATGCGCACGGTGGCCTGCTTCAACCGACCAAGCGGCGCGGTCAGGTAGCGGGCGAGGGCAAAACAGACGAGGCCACCGATAATGGTGGCAAGCAATACCGGTATGGCGATGACATGCGGTCGCTTGAGTACACGACCCAGCGTAATGCTCTGATAGTCGGGAACCAGCCAGTAGCGGTCTCCCTGGGGCGATACGACCAGCCGTCGAACTCGCGGCGAGTGACGATGTTCGCGTTCTTGATCGTTATTTTCAAGTTCGTGATTCCATCGCGCCATCCGGCGGACGACACGTGACGGTACCGGTCGATCAAGCAAATCATTTCCGTTGCGGTCGACCAGTAGAATCGGGATGGCCTCGCGATGATCCAGCCGGGTGAGCCATTTCCTGAGCATGGGTCCATCGCCAATGTCGATGATTTTTTGCGCTTCCTGGCTGTAGCTTGCCATCCGTGCGCGGAGCCCCGACGCATTTTGATCACTGCGCATATGGTCAATGTAATTCGACGCCAGCCATATAGTGCTGCCGGCAAACAAGACCAGTGTCAGCCAGAACGAAATGAAAATTTTAGAAAACAGGCTATTCATTTTCATCAATGGTGTAGAGGTAACCGACCCCGCGTACGGTCTTGATGCGTTCGTCACCATCTGCGCGAGAGCCAAGTTTTTTGCGCAAGTTGCTTACGTGCATGTCCAGACTGCGGTCATAGCGGGACAATTCCCTGCCGAGCACCTGGGATGACAATTCTGCCTTGGAGATGACGTGTCCCGCTCGCTTCATCAGCGCCTCCAGCACGCCAAACTCGGTACTGGTCATGGGTACCGGCTTGCCATCGCGCAATACCTTGCGCGACCCGCGAAAGAGTTCGACTTCCTCGACGACAAGCGGTGCACCGGTCGACGATGCATCATTCTGACCCGGGTGGTTTTCTGCCCTGCGCAAGATGGCCCGTATGCGCGCCACCAGCACCCTGGGATTGCAGGGTTTCGCCAGGTAATCATCGGCACCGAGTTCCAGGCCGACGACGCTGTCGACGTCGTCACCGCGGGCGGTCAGGATAAGCACCGGAATCAGGGATTCTTCCCGCAGCTCACGCAGTACATCCAGGCCAGTCATTCCGGGCATCATGATGTCCAGCACCACCAGGTCGTGAATGCCCGATTGCGCCTCTCTCAGCGCGCTTTCGCCGTCGTGGGCCAGCGACACGCGAAAGCCGTCGCGCTCGAGGTATTCCGCGAGCATTTCACACAGTTCGACATCGTCGTCGGCAAGCAGGATTCGATTGGCGGTCATATAGAAATCCGTAATACTTCCTGTCAGTTGTTTCAGCCTGGTCAGGTCACGGCTAAATAGTGCCACACTGAACCCGGGCGGCAGTAGCCTATATTGGCGGGCTTTACGAACCTTTACATAGATTTACCGTATTCTCACCCTATATGACCAGCGACAGGGGTAGTCTGCGAATACGCCGGTGACCAAGAGCCGGTTCCCCAACAGAGCAGATATCGTTAAGGAGAAAGACATGAATAAATTAGCAACAGCCGCGATCGCAACCGTGATGCTGGCCGGTAGTGCCCCGCTGGCAATGGCTGACAGTGATCGCTATGAAGGCCGTTACGAAAAGCATCATGGTGACGGCTACGGGCACCATGGCTATGGTCACCATGGTTACGGCAAAGGCTGCGGATCCATCGAGCGCATGACCGAAGAACTGAACCTGGACGAAAAACAGGTCGCCAAACTGCGCGCGATCAAGGACCAGTACCGTCCGCAGAAGCAGGCACTGCGCGACAAATATCGCGCAAACCGCAAGGCCCTGCGTGACCTGATGGACAAGGACTCGGTCAAGGAATCGGACATCCGCAAGCTGGCCGATGCCCAGGGCAAGATCAAGGCAGACATGATCGTGCTCAAGAAGAAAATGAAGCTGGAGATGCGTGACGTGCTGACCAAGGAGCAACGCGCAAAATGGAAAGAGATGCGTGAGTCTCGCCGCCGCGACAGTTAATACGTCGCACGTGGGACAGGAGAGGCAGTCCGGGGGAACCGGGCTGCCTTTTTTATTGGGGCCTACCGCCGACGCCGGTGTTATACGTTAGTATTAGAAAATGGAAATAGATTATTCAGTTGTTGTGCCGGCGTACAATGAGTCCGCCTGGATTGGTGCCACACTCGTTTCGATTCAATCCGCCATGGCAGCGTCACCCCTGAAGGGCGAGATTATTGTGACCGACAACAATTCCTCTGACGACACGGCCGAGATCGCACGGAGTCACGGCGCCCGGGTAGTATTTGAACCAGTCAACCAGATCTCGCGTTCCAGGAATACCGGCGCGCGAGAGGCGCAAGGCAAGTACCTCGTATTTGTTGACGCCGATACGATTGTCCTTCCGGCACTGCTTCGGCAAGCGTTGGCCAATCTCGAGAGTGGTCGCTGCATCGGCGGCGGTGCCGTGGTGCGGTTCGAGCGTGAGCTTGGGGTTTCCGTGCACTTCGTTGTTTCGCTGTGGAATTTACTGTCAAGATTGCTTCGGTTGGCGGCGGGTTGTTTCTTTTATACTACGCGCGATGCCTTCAATCAGGCCGGTGGTTTTAGCGAACAGGTATATGCCAGTGAGGAGATCTGGTTGTCGCGCAAATTGCGTAAGATTGGCCGGGCGCAACAAAAGAGGTTCTGCATCATTCGCGACCATGCCGCGCAATCCTCGGGGCGGAAGGTTGCCTGGTATAATACCTGGCGCCAGATTGGCCTGTTGCTGATGGTGGTGTTCACACCGTTTTTCGTGCGCTACAAGCGCTTCTGCGGCTACTGGTATGATCGTCCCGATCGGTAGGAGCTCGCGAGCGTGTGCCCAACAGGATGCCCCCGTTACGCCGCATGCGATATAATCGGGTGAAAACCAGATAAGACGGATTATATAAATGAGCCAATTGATGGGCGTATTGCTGAATGGTATTGCGCAGCTGGAATACGACCGAACCCGGCAGCTACCGGATCACCAAGCCGCGTACCTGGAAAAGATGGACCGGATGATGGATGAAGGAATCCTGATTGACGGCGAAACGGTCGCCAATCCCGACACCGGCCAGCGCGCACAGTTTGTTGCCGCTAACCTGGTGCACGCGATCAAGGCCAATGACGAGCAAAAGGCCGCGGCCATGTGTACGTATCTTGCCGATCGCCTGTCTGATCTGAAGCAGGTCAAGATCCAGGAAGGTGAGGAGGGTGTTTCGATTGATCTCGTATTTGACGAGGATTACGTTAAACAAACCGCGGTAGCGTTCCCTACCCTGAACTAGTCGTTCTGTTAGTTTCCCTCGGGACCTTTTTCCAGCGCTTCCATCAAGTGTGGAATCTGGGAAAGCGCAGGCGCTCCATCCATCAGCAGTGCCAGCGGCAGTACTTCAAAGACCTGGTTGTTGCTGGCACCGTGCCCCAGGGCTGCCTGCGTGTGCAGGAAGATATGTTCGCGATTCTGTCGAATCAGCGCGATACCCAGCGCAATCAGCTCGCGCGTAAAATGATCGATTGGGCCATGGATCATGACGAAATCGCGCCAGGAATCCTGCCAGGATTTCCACAACGGTGAATTGCCGGCAGGGCTGGCATTCAAAAACAGCGCGATCTTCTGAACCTGAGTAATTTCCTGTACCGACGCACCGAGATCGGCGGCTGATTTACTATGGATGCCAATGCAACGATTACAGTTCTTGGTAAGGGCCATGCCCAGGGTTACCAGTTCCTTTTCCTTACGCTCCAGTGCGCCCTTGCGGCTGCTCTGCTGGGAGATTTCGCCAATAATTTCCAGAAACTCATCCAGTCCGTAGCTGCGGGCCTTGGTGAGTGAGGCGACGAAGGTATCCTGATCAGTCATGGTAGTTGTATGTCCCGAATAAAGATTGATGGTCAAGCGTTGACGGAACTATAGCAAAACGGTTCCGGTAATCGAGTTGCGGGACTGGCTCAACCCGGGCGGTTCAGGTACGGGTTTCGTCGGTTCGCCGGAACCAGAGCCCGGTTTCTGTCGCCAGCAGCTCACCCTCGACCAGGTCACCGGCGATACGCGAAAGGCGGTCCAGGGTGTCGGCTTGCCATACCTGGTACTCCAGTTCCGCCAGGTCCTTCGTCGGATTTCTGGCGGCGACATGAACGATTTTTCCCTCGGCGATGATGGCCCAGACAGTGTGGTCGCGCCGGACAAGCCGCGCCATCGTATTGGAGGCAGCCGAGAGCTGGCCGCCGAATTCATCCGGATCGGTGTGCGCATCGTCCTCATCATTCTCCAGTGGCACCGGATACCAGCCCCGGGCAAGACAGGACTGATGCTGTTGCTCCAGCAGGGGTGCATTCAGTTGCCGGGCACGTTCGCGTGCATCGACGTAGGCAGAGTAGTTGGGGCTCCCGGGATATATAGGCGTACTGCTTTCAGTTTCGCAGATCACTTCAACCAGCTCGAAGCGCTCCTCGAGCATCTCGGTCAACCAGCCGACCCGGCAGAAGCCGGTCGCAGTATCCCGCCCGATGATTAACCGATTGGGATAGCTGCGAACAGACATGCGTACTCAGCCTTATCTACTGTCAGGTGTTGTCCTTGCGAAACTTCTTGAGTAACTGCGCCGCGCACTCGGGACCCGATTCGTTGGCCCAGTTGCTGAAGACGCTGTTGGTGTTGGATTTAAGTTCGTCCAGGGTAGGCGCAGTCTTCTTGTCTTTCTTCTTAACGACACAGTTGCCGCTCCAGATCTTCTCACCGTCACTGGTACGGATTAGCTGAGCCGATGCCATGTACTGGCTCCAGTACTTTTTCCAGTTGCCGAGAAAATAGATCATTTGCCACATTTCCGGATCGAACTGCAGTACGTATGCCTCTTTGAAGGTATTCTTCAGATTCTTGCGCTTGGCCTGTTTGCGATCGAGGTAGGTGGCGTGAACCTTGAAATTGCTGAGGCCCGGATCAGCTTTCAGGCCCTTCAGAAATTCGTCGCGAACGGTCAGTATCGGGTTTCTGACCTTGTATTTTTCCAGCATGCCGTAGGCACCTTCCGCGCCACCCGCCAGGCCAAAGGAAAATTCAAATGTAACCGCGCCGGTGGGCGTGGTGATGATCGGCCCGACTGGACCGCGTGTCGACACCGGAACGACTGGCTGGCTTTTGATCACGGTCATCGCGTTCTCTGCCAGGACAGAAGTACTGGTAAATAATGTAGCCAGTATAAACAGGCGAGAACTGAAGGTTAATAGTGTTTTATTACTTTCCCTGTGAGACATGCTCGATTTCCTCCTCAATTAATCGTGAACTGTACAAAATTGGTCGTTGTTAAGACTTGCTTGCTTTTCTGTATTGCAAATCTGGGCCGATCTTACACCAAAAAAAGACTGGCCAGCAGCAGGAAGACAAAGAATCCCAGCGCATCGATCATGCCGGTGAGAATCACACTGGAGCCCATCGCCGGATCGCGCCCGACACGCTCCAGCAATACTGGTGCGCTGACACCGAGGAGCGCGGCAAGTACGAAACTCAGCGCCATCGCCACCGTTACGACAATGGACAAACCGAGCTGCTGGTAAAACAGGAAGGCAAACAGGCCAACCAGCGCACCCCAGACAATTCCGTTCAGCAGCGAGATCGCCAGTTCCTTGCGCAACAAGTGCCAGAAGTTGCTGCCCTGCAACTGGTTCAGCGCCAGGCTACGAATAACCAGCGCCGTCGTCTGGTTACCAGTGTTGCCGGCGACACTGGCGATGATGGGCATCAGCGACGCCAGTGCCACCAGTTGCGCAATCGTAGTTTCAAATGCACCGATGACCCGGGATATACCAAACGCGGTCAGCAAGTTGATGCCGAGCCACAGCCAGCGGTTCCTGGCGCTGTCCCAGATCCTGGCGAACAGATCCTCGGTTTCGACCACGCCGACTACGTTTAGCGCATCTTTCTCTGATTCTTCGCGCACGTAGTCGAGAACCGCATCAATGGTCAGCCGGCCAATCAACTTGCCACGCTCGTTGATCACCGGCGCCGAGACCAGGTCATAGCGTTCGAATGCCAGCGCGACTTCATCCAGTTCGTCCCGGGGATGGAACGTGACAACCCGCTCACGCATGGCCTTTTCGACCCGCGTATCGGACTCATTCAGCAGAATATCCTGAAGGAACAGGGCGCCGATCAGGTGCCCGCGCGAGTCAATCACGAACAGCTTGTCGGTATGATCCGGCAGCTCCTTGCGCGTACGCAGCATAGCCTGGACATTCTCCATGGTCTGACCGGGTTTCAGGATCACCATGTCACTCGCCATCAGGTGGCCCGCTTCTTCCTCGCGGTAGGTGGCGGCGGTATGGACCCAGGTACGTTCCTCGCTGGTGAGCGTCTGTAAAGCCGCATGAAACGCCTCGTCCGGGATGGCGTCGCTGAGGAAGGTCAGGTCGTCCGGTTCGAGTTTACTCAATGCGGCAACGATATCTTCCCTGGACATGGTCTCAACCACGCTCTCCAGCACTGCGTCCGCCAGCTCCAGCATGACCTCGCCACGGCGCGACGTCGGGATGTGGTCCCAAACACGCTTGCGGTGGTCGCTCGACAGGACCTCGATCAGGTCAGCAAGATCGGCTGAGTGGAAACGCTGCAGGTGCCGTTCGAGTTCGGCATCATGCTGTTTCTGTAGCAGTGAACGTTCCAGCTCCTGCCGTGGACCCGGATTAACATCAACCAGATGCATCTCAAGTTCAAATTTCTCTATCAGCCGCTTGAGCGCCTCATGCTGTTCGTGCAGGGAGAAGGTGGAGTTTGTCATGGCATCGGAATCCGTTGGCGACATCTTGTTAGTCTTTATTGATATACCGGCTAGCCCAGGCACTGATGGTATCGGCCGCATACTCTGCATCGGCGGGGTTGCTCAGCAAGTGATCGGCGTTGTCCAGGGAAATGAGACTCTTCGGCTGGTGCGCGCGTTCAAACAGATGGTAGGCATGCTCGATTTCAATCAGCTCGTCTTTTGGTGAGTGCAGCAGCAATAGCGCCTTATCCATTTTCTGAAGCGAGTCGGTAAGCGAGTGTTCCGAAATATCATCGAGAAACTGCTTACGAATGGTGAATTGCTGCCCGCCGATGGATACATGGGCCCAGCCCTGTTTCTCGATCTCGGCCACGCGGTCGCGCAACAGGTGACGCATATGCCCCGGATCATCCGGGGCCGCAATGGTAACGATCGCGCGTGCCTCCGGTATGCTGCCGGCAGCGGCAATGACGGCGGCGCCGCCCAGGCTGTGACCGATCAATACCTGTGGTGCCTGGTAGTTGTCCCGCAAATAGTTTGCGGCTGCCAGCAGGTCGTCGATGTTGGAACTGAAGTTGGTATTGGCAAAATCACCCTCGCTATTACCGAGCCCGGTAAAGTCAAAGCGCATGACCGCGAAGTTGCGATTTGCCAGTGCCCGCGCGATACGCGTCGCCGTGCCGATGTTCTTGGAACAGGTAAAACAGTGGGCAAACAGGGCGTACGCCTTGACGTCTGTCTCCGGTCGTTCGACCAACGCCGACAGGGTTTCTCCCTGCCTGTTCAGGAAGGTATGTTTCTCTCGAACGAGTGCAGGTTCTGTTTGAAGATTCTTCGGCATTGCCTGACCTCAGGACGGTGTTGAGTCTGCGTTGTCGTCATCGGGAATCGCGGTGTATTCCCTGATCACCTGCGCACCCAGCAACAGGATGGCGGTAGCGATCTCGAGACTGAGTACGATGACCAGCACGGTGGCGAAGGTGCCGTAAATAAGATTGACCGAGGACAGGCTGGAAAAATACCAGATCAGGATTCGGCGCATTATCTCCCACAGGATCGCTGCGGTGAATCCGCCGATAAGGGCATGTTTCAGGCGGATGGGTGCTGGCGGCAGCACATAGTAGATCGCTGTAAACAGGAAGGCCTCACCAACAAATCCTAGCCAGGGCGCAATCGCGTGGGAGTCGGGCAACCACTGTGTCCCGCCGGCAGCCGCCAGGGTACCGAGTGCCCAGGTCAGTATTGTCAGCACGAAAAAGGCGAAGCCCACCATCAACACGAAGGCATAAGGCAGCAGTAGCGATATCCACACCTTGCGCGAATGCTCGGCAAAATGCCCGGAGAAAATAATCGAAAGCGCATTCTCCAGTGCCGAGAAGGCGAACGAACTGAACAGGATCAAGGTAACGCCGCCCAGCAACCCGATGACCTGCCAGCTTCCGAGAAAGGCCTGTAATTGGCGCATCACTGCACCCGCCTGTCCCGGGGCGACCAGGTCCAGGTAATCCTTCGTCGCCGGCAGGACCGTTAACGGATCGAACCACTGCGAGATCGCGATGGCAAACAGGGCAAGCATGGGGATGATCGACAACAGGGCGTTGTAAGCCACCGCACCCGCCAGCAACAGGCCATGGTTACCCTGGAATGCCTTCAGCACCTGCCAGACAAATCCCAGCGGATGATTGATCACATGTTGGACGCGGGCGGAGGGCCGAAACATAGTAGAAAAGTGCGCAATGGAATTACGCCTTATATTAAGGTGTATGGGCCGTGAACGGAAATAAAAAGCAGGTAGGACTGCGATTAACCCTGGCGCGAAGCGGCAAGCGCCGCCTTTAGCCCGATGTCCAGTGTCGGATATTCCGGGACGACGCCAAGTTCGCTACGCATGAGGCCGTTGTCGAGACGTTTCGACTCGGTGAGGTAGGAAATCAGTTCACGACTGAACATCTGCTTTGCCTCTTCCAGCGAGATCTGGCGCGGTCGCGGCAGACCCATGGCATCAGCGATTTGGTTGAAATAATCGGTCATGGTCGACGGATTGCCATCGCTGATGTTGTATACCCTTCCGGGGCGCCCGTGATCCATGGCCGCCACGCAGGCGCGCACCAGGTCATCAACGTGAACCCGATTGCTCCATGGCGATTCGGACTCGGCAAGTACCGGTGTACCTTGTTCAATCCGTCGAGTTGGCACCTTTCCCGGGCCGTAGATTCCCGGCACCCGCAGGATGCATACCGGCACACCGGTCTGCGCGGACCAGTCGTGCAGTGCCTGCTCGGCATCCCACCTTCGTTTGGCCCGATCCGCTATCGGCGTCGGTTGACGATTCTCTTTGACCCACTCGCCATGGCAATCACCGTAGACGCCGGTGGTGCTGATATAGACGACACGCGAAGGCAGTCGATCGGGACTGGTGTGATCGAGAAAGGCTCGAAGGCGGGTGTCAGTGGTGCCAGTCGAAGGCGGCGGTGCGAAATAGTAAAGACCACTGTCGGCCACTGGCAGCGTGTCCAGATCTGTCGGCGCACCCAGGTCTAGGGCGATGGCGTTGATGCCGGTGTCCACCAGCGCTTGCCGGCTTTCTTCCGAGCGCACCAGGGCAAGTAAAGTGTTGCCCCGAGCGAGTTCCCTGGCGGCGACACGTTTGCCGACGTAACCGCAACCTGCAAGCACGATGTTCATCGCGCTAGTGTACCGAATGATTTTCTGCGGGTAACGGGTTTGTCGATGGCGCCTGCAATTTCAGATCTTCGCGACAGGCCTCATTGTGGATTTCGCGATCACGCAGCAGGCGCGGCATGTGCCGTATGGCGCGACCAATCTCGCGCGGCCCCCACCGTTCCCGGGTGCCCATCGTCAGTACGTAGTCACCGACGTGGTGACCGGGCGACCATATATAAATGGTATACGAACCTGGCTTGCCCAGGCTCAGGCTCATCGATTCCTGCCAGAAATAGTTCTTGCCACTGTAGGGCTCATACCAGGCAACTCCCTGCCTGGTATTGGTTAATAGCGCGATGCCCTGCGTCTCGTCTACCTTGAACGGCAGGCCGGCGGATTTAGTTTCGCCCGGAAGTGCGGGTTGCCCGGGTCCGACAAGCGCGACGCCTGGCAGCAGTTGCCGATACGCCCCGCAAGCCGGAACCAGCGTACGCAGGTAAAGCGGCACACCGCTTGTTGCTTCCTTTTCGCGTACGTCGAATGCCACCACATCAACATCATGCGGCCCGGACAGGTAGCCGTAGATCGCAACGGATGTGTCCAGCGGCCAGGTCACCCGGATCGGTTCGTCGAGTGATGTGTCTGAATGCTCTACTACCGGGGCATGGGCGAGGGCGGGCTGACTGGTCAGCAGCAGAATGACTGTTGCCGCTGCAAATCGTGTCATCAAGCCAGTGCTTGCAGCCGTGATCAGTTACCTTGATCAAGCGCAAGGCCAAGAATCGCGCCGCTCATGTGGTGTGATGCGCCAAGATGCGAGGTGATACTGATTTTAACATCGGGATACTTTTCCTGAACCGGTGCGACTTCGCCCGGGATATCTTCTACCACATGTCGGCCGGCGGCCAGAAAGTAGGGCATGACGACCACTTCAGTCGCGCCGCGTTCGATGCAGTGTTCCAGCCCCTGCGGAATTAACGGTTCGGCCAGTTCCAGGAAGGCGCAGTCGACCAGTTCAAACTCGGTGTTTTCGCTGGCAATGGCGTCGGACAGCGCCCGTACCTCGTCGTTGGATGCCTGGCGGCGTGAACCATGGGCGACAATTAGTAGACTTTTCATGATGCTTCCTTCAAACCTCTCTGTTTCTGGATCTCGGCCAGGTCCCGGATGACGTCGTCACTGTGGGTGGCGGGTTTAACCTTGCGATAGATTTTGGCGATTCGACCGTTGGGACCAATAATAAAGGTATGCCGACGTGCGAATCGCATCGGCCCGAACGAAAAGTAGCTACCGTACTGGCTGGCGACCTTGCCGTCGGTGTCGGCCAGCAACGGAAACGGCAGGCTGTATTTTTTCGTAAACTCGGCGTGACTTTCCTGGTTGTCGATACTGATGCCCAGCACCTCGGCGCCGAGCTTGTCGAGCCTGAAATAATCGTCCCGGAACTTGCAGGCCTCTTCGGTGCATCCCGGGGTGTTGTTCTTGGGATAAAAGTACAGCACGACCCAGCGATCGCGGAAGTCGGCAAGCCGGCGTTGCTTGCCATTCTGGTCGGTCAGGACGAAATCCGGTGCAATGTCGTTTACGTTCAATGTCTCTTCCTCAGCAAATACGGTCGCCATCGCAAACAGCAGCATCAGCGTCAGCAGCGAACCGGGTTTTCGAAATTTTCTGTCCATCGGTACTCACAGCTCCAGCGTATCGTCAGGCAGCCGATTGGTTGGCGGCAGGCTTGCCCAGTTGCCGATATGTTAACAGTGCTAAATCGCGTGACCGGCCAAGGTCTACAACCGGTAGGGGATAATCCTCGCCCAACGCGATACCACTTGATTGCAGCAGCGACTCAGGTGCCTGCCACGGCTTGTGGATCCACTTGTTTGGCAGCTGCGCCAGTTCCGGTAGCCAGCGACGAACATAGGCGCCGTCGCTGTCAAAGCGTTCGCCCTGGGTCACGGGGTTGAATATACGGAAGAAGGGCGCCGCATCGACACCGCTGCCGGCAATCCATTGCCAGTTCATGGTGTTCTGGGCCAGGTCCGCGTCGATCAGCGTATCCCAGAACCAACGCGCGCCTTCAAGCCAGTGGACGCGCATGTTTTTGGTCAGTAACGAGGCGCAGATCATCCGTACCCGGTTGTGCATCCAGCCTGTACGCCACAGCTCACGCATCCCGGCATCAACGATGGGAATACCGGTTACGCCACGTTGCCAGGCATGAAGCAGGCGGTCGTCTTGCTGCCAGGGGAACGACTCGAAACGAGGATTCATCGGTGCATCAGTGGTGTGAGGGAAATGCACCAGTACCTGGTGGGCAAAATCGCGCCAGACCAGTTGCCGCAGGATCGTATCGGCACCGGCACTGACGCCGTAACCGGTGTATTGGCTGCGCACCTGTTCCAGGCGGTTCGCCACCTGTCGCGGACTCAGTTCGCCAAAATGAAGGTGCGCCGACAGGCGCGTGGTGCCGGGGGCGGCCGGGCGGTCGCGCTGGTCGGGATAGTCGGTGACCAGTTCGCTATCCAGGGCTGCCAGGACTTTCTGCGCCTGTGCCTCGCCCGGTTGCCAGTGTTGCTGCAGTTTTTTGTGCCATGGGTGGTCGGGCAACAGATTCAGCGCATCGATATCCAGTGAGGCCAGTTCTTTTTCGGCACCGGGAATGCTCACGGGCGCCGGTAGCGACTCCGGCGAGTGCCAGGTTTTGAGAAATCGTTTCCAGTACGGAGTGAACACGCGATAGGGCGCGCCCTCATTGGTCGTAATCGATCCGGGCCGGGACAGCAGGTTGCCATTCACGCGGGTGAAACTGACACCACGGCGATCCAGTGCGACTGCGATATCGTCGTCACGCCGGCGCAGGGCCGGCTCGTACAGCTCGTGGGCATAAATCGATCGGGAACCGGTTTCGTTGATGACATCGGCGAGTACGTCCAGGCTGTTTCCGCTTCGAATTACCAGCCGGTTGCCGGACTGCGCCAGCGACTGTGCGAGCGAGGCCAGGCTATGGTTCAGCCACCAGCGGCTGGCCGCCCCGGGTGTCCACGGCGCCGCCTCGTCAGGACTGTGAATATACAGGGGAACAACCTGCGCCCCGGTTTCCAGCGCCTGGTGCAGGGCAGGGTGATCGGCGAGGCGCAGATCGTGACGAAACCAGACGATAGCAACGTTCGCCATCAGAGCAGTGCCTCGATCGCGTTTACCAGTTTCGGGTCTTCCGGTGGTATGCCACTGGCGAAACTGCCAACCAGTTTCCCGTTCCGGTCGATCAGGTACTTGTGAAAATTCCACTGCGGGTACTGGCCCGAAAGCTGCGCCAGCTTGCGGTACATCGGCCCAGCCTGGTGCTCGGCCACACGGGTTTTTTCAAACATCGGGAACTGCACGCCGTAGGTCAGGCGACAAAATTCCTGGATCTGCTTTTCACCTTTATATTCCTGGTTGGCAAAATCTGCTGACGGGAATCCAAGCACGACGAACCCGCGCGCCCGGTACTTGCGGTACATTGTTTCCAGTCCTTCATATTGCGGTGTGAAGGCACATTTGCTCGCGGTGTTCACGATCAGTACCACCTGCCCACCATAGGTCTCACACAGGTTGACCTGTTTCTTGTCGACCAGCGTATGGGTTGTGAATGCCAGGGCCTCGCCACAAGCGGCCGGGCGAACGACATCTTCTGAAGATGCCGTCGATGCAGCCAGGAAAGTCGCGACTAGCGCCAGTGATACTGCGGCGGTTCGGTCTTTTTTCAACACTGCATCAGACACTGTGTAACCGGCGGGCAGCGCGCGGAGTCTCGGCTACCGGCCGCTCCAGTTTCGGTATGATCGAGGCGGAGCGGTTGGCGGGCTTTGTCAGCAACATGTGCACCGTACCGATCGCGCGCTCGGCGAAGCCTCCCTCGGTATAGCAAAGGTAGAATTCCCACATCCGGATAAAGCTCTCGGGATAGCCCAGCGCACGCACCTGCTCGATGTTGTGGAAGAACTGTTCCCGCCAGCGCCCAAGGGTGGTGGCATAGTGGGGACCGATGTCTTCCAGATGGAACAGGCGCAAATCAGTGCGCCGTGTAATCGAGTCCGACATCGCGGTGACCGACGGGATAAAGCCGCCGGGGAAGATGTACTTCTGGATAAAGTCGACTGAGCGTTTGGCTTCCTCGTAGCGCTGATCGGCGATGGTGATCGCCTGCAACAACATCGCACCGTCAGGCTTGAGCAGACTGCTGCACTTCTCGAAATAGGTATCCATGAAGTTCGGGCCAACGGCTTCAATCATCTCGATCGAAACCAGCTTGTCGTAGGTCCCCTCAAGATCACGATAGTCCTGCAGTAGCAGGGTGATCCGGTCTTCGAGGCCGGCTGCCTTGACTCGCTCCGACGCGTAGTCGTACTGCGCCCGGGAAATGGTAGTGGTCGTAACCCGGCAGCCGTAGTGGCGGGCGGCGTGTATGGCGAATCCACCCCAACCGGTACCGATCTCGACAACGTGATCGTCCGGGCCCAGCTCCAGCTTCTGGCAGATGCGGTCGAGCTTGGCTTCGGATGCCTGTTTCAGGGTCGCCGTCGGGCTTTCAAAGATCCCGCAGGAATACATCATGGTTTCATCGAGGAACAGGGAAAACATGTCGTTCCCCAGGTCATAATGGGCGGCGATATTTTTCCGACTTCCATCGCGACTGTTGCGTCGAAGCAGATGGATGAGCTTGTTGACCGGGCGGGTTAACCTGGAAAGGCCGCTGTCCATGCGGTCCAGCACGTCTCGATTGCGTACGAGGATACGAACCAGGTCGGTCAGGTCATCACATTCCCACAGGTTCTGCATGTAGGCTTCACCGGCGCCGATAGTGCCGCCAAGGCCGATATCACCCCAGAAACGCGAATCCAGTACCGTTATCCGTGCATGGCAATCGAAAGCCGCACTGCGCTTGCCGAATTGGTAAACGGCGTCGCCGTCGACAATGGTAAGTTCGCCATGCTCGATATTCTCAAAAAGCGACAGCAGCACGTTCTTGATCAACCGGTCGATAAAACCTGCCGTGCGTCGGTTGCGGTTCAACTCACTTATCGTTAATTGGTTGCTCTTCATTGACTCTTCACCGAATGCGGTGCCTCCTCTTTGACCGAGTGTTGGATGAACGGGACTTTCTTTAGCCATAATCTGAGTGCTTCATAATAAATCGCGAAGACCACCTTCGCGGTGATGAATGGAAACTGTACCAGTACACCTGCAAGCGAAGCGCCGGTGATTTCCCTGCGCTGCATAGTCAGGGTTGCATCGAACAGTTTGCTATTGTCTTTTTCGTTCTCGATATGAATCAGCAGGCGCTCATTCGGTTGGGTCAGGCGCCAGCGATAGTGCATATCGAGATCCATAAACGGAGAAACATGAAACTGTTTTTCGATCTCGTAGCGTTTTTTGTTTTTGCTACCGAAGTTAATCGATTCGTCCAGCACATAGCAGTGTTGCTCACCCCAGGGTGTGTTGTTAACTTCCGCCACGACCGTTTCGACAGATTCACCCTTGCTGTCAAAGCAGAAATAGAAGCTCACCGGATTGAAGCCATAGCCGAAGTAGCGCAGGTGTGTCAGCAACCGTATCGGGCCGGCAGGACGCTGACCGGTTTCGGCCTGCACCAGGTCACGCACCGCCTCGGCCAGTGGCTGTTGCGGGTTGCCCAGGTGGTCTTCGCGCTTGAAGCGGGCCAGGGCTGGGCGGGTCACCGACCACAGCCAGCGTTTGCGGAACACCATGTCGAGTTCGTCGAGGTCCAGGTAAGCCTGGAACAGCTTGTAGGTAAAGGCGTGTTCGCGCGGGGCGAACCGCCGACGCGCAGGGCGCTGACGACACCGTCTTCGTGGAAGCCGTGTCGCCAGTAGGCACCGACAAAATAAGTGCGATTGACACCGTTAATTTCGCCCTGACGCGCCTGGGCGGCGACACCTTCGGTGGTGTAGACCGGGTGGTCATAGACCATTCGCTTGATGATCTTGTCCGGGTTGACCGCGCCGGTGTTATTCAGCGAGCGCCGCACGGTTCTGCTCACCGTTCAGTATGTGATAGTTCCACGCTGCCCAGGCACGACGAGTCTTTGGCAATACCGTGTGATCCGTATGCAGCACCGCTTCGTTGGTCTGGTAGGGGATGGCGCCCAGTACTTCCCGTTCCAGCGGCGAGGCATCAGCCAGCATGCGCAATGCCTGGTCACTGTGACTGGCAATGAACACCTGGTCAAAGCGCTCTCGACATAACTCTTCGACCCGCCCTTGATGACGTACCACTGCAACTGTTCGTCCACACCCAACAGGCCGTGATTCTTGAAAAATCGCACGAAGTAGCACGCCGGGAACTGGAACATCAGTTTCGGTTCCGTCGACCAGATAGCTGCACCCATCGGAATAATAAAATGATCGATAAACTGCGTGCCGTACCGGTTCCTCTGCAGATAATCACCGAGCGTCAGCGATTCATCCCACGCCTGCAACAGTTCCCGCGACTCGCGGAAAAAGCGCAGGATATCGCGCAACATGCCGTAGAAGCCGGGGCGAAGCAGGTTGCGGCGCTGGGCGAACATCTGGTTCAGGGACTCTCCGCTATATTCGAGCCCGTTGCGTTCTGATTTCACGCCAAAGCTCATGCTCGAGGGCTGGGCCTCCACCCCCAGTTCGTCCAGCAGGCGGATGAAGTTGGGATAGGTCTCCTGGTTGAAGACGATAAAGCCGCTGTCCACCGCATACTGCTTGCCATGCCATTCGATATCATGGGTATGGGTATGACCGCCGATGTAGTCGTTGGCTTCATAGACCGTAATCTCGTGATCGCGCGACAAGTGCCAGGCGGCGACATTGCCGGCAATACCGGTTCCGATAACTGCAATCTTCATCTCTACCTCCCTGGATTTGTCAGTGTGCTCATCACTAGCCCTCGCGCTTAGCCCAGCGATGCGGGACTTTCCTCATCTTGCTGGTGTCGTAGCCGAGATCAGCCAGGAACTTGACCAGCGTTTCATAGTCCTGTTCCGGGATTTGCGGCGTGCGCGCCATGATCCACACGTAGTCCCTCTCTCTGTTGGCGGCCGATAACCGTTTGGCTGTAGTCCTTGTCGAGATAGATCACGCGGTAGTCTGCCTTGATCGGCCAGATAAACTGCATCCCCCACAGGGCGTTGGTCTTCGTGTCGACCACGAAGCCCTTCGGGTGGTATTCCTTTTTCTTGCCGTCAAAACCGCCTTCCCGGAAGGTGAAGGTCGTCGCGACATGACCCTCTTCGGTCAGCGCGTAAGATTCCACCGCGTTGTAAGATTCCTTTTCCAGGAAAGTCGGGATAGCGGCGAT
>Ga0111141_133_pt1 | contig 41622 bp, 39 predicted proteins | sample DeeMarSeWOR28_12_FD_80396 | JGI IMG/M metagenome (GOLD analysis project Ga0111141, IMG submission 80396) | Acidithiobacillales bacterium SG8_45 | reverse complement strand
AGTTTTTTAGCCTGCGCCAGCACAACCTGGCGCTGGGCGCCATCAAACATCGACATCGCAACAGCGAAGGCGTCGGCATCTTGGCTAAGTAGCGTCGCGATCAGTTCGTCCGGGTTGATCGGCGAGTCCGGAAACAGCAGATCGGCAACAATGGGGGTATCCAGCAGCTGCCAGTGTAATTCTCGTGCCTGCGCCTCTTCGTCCAGTTTGGCCAGGGCCTGCGGGTCGGTGCTGGCGCCCTCGCGGATTGCCTGGCTTATGGCCCCATGCAGTCGGGCCAGGCCTTCTCGCTCAGCGGTGCGATCACCGCCGAGTCCGCAAACCTGCTCATACAGACGATCAATGCGATCCTTGAGATCAAGGATAATCTGGCTGTCTACGTTGCCGGGCAATTCGGCAATGGTTTTCAGTACTTGCTGAAAGGCCTCGGAAAACGCCAGCAATTCCTGGTCGTCCTGTTCCCTTGCCAGATTGACCATATCCTGATCAACGCGCCGCGCATCCTCGGCAAACAGGCGATTTTTGAATTTTCGCTTCAGGTGACGCTCGCGGCGTCCGGGCTTATCGGAAAACAGGGGATTCATCTTGGTCAACGCTCGCTGTGCTGCCCTGGAACATCAATGCAATGTAGCATTTTCGCTGCCACGTCGCTCGCGCACCCTTGCAACAGGGCATCAATCGGGCTAGCGTAGCCAGAGACTATCAGAACACCGTTACCCACTCATCCATGTCACCAAGCCAGTCGTTTTTGCCGAAGCTGTGCCACGGGTTCATCCTGATCGTGGCCGTATTGTCGAGCGGTTGTGCCGCGATGATGTCGTCCGCCACTGGCAAGTTCGCCGGCAGCCTGTCCGCCGGCATTCTCAACCAGGATGACCTGCAAACGGTTGCCGACGGTGCGCCTGCCTACCTGATCCTGATCGACGGATTCATCCAGGATAATCCGGAAGATGTCTCGCTATTGCTGGCCGGCGCCAGGCTCTACGGTTCCTATGGTTCGGTATTTGTCGAGGAGCGCCCACGCATGCTGAGCATGACCGACAAGGCATTTCGCTACAGCGCCCGTGGCCTGTGTCTGCAGGTACCGGCCACCTGTGGTGTGGACAAGTTGCCGTTTGATGAATTCAGTCTGCGTCTGAAGCAGGTGAAATCCGCGGATGTGGCCGCACTTTATGTTTATGCCACCAGTTGGGCCGGCTGGATCGAGCCACGATCACAGGACTGGAACGCGGTCGCCGATCTGGCCAAGGTCAAGGCGGCGATCGCAAAAGTTATCGCTCTGGATGAGGCATATGATCAGGGTGGCGCCCATTTCTACATGGGGGTGCTGGAATCGTTACTGCCACCGGCAATGGGCGGCAAGCCGGAGCTGGCGCGGCAGCATTTCGAGCGCGCAATCGAGATTTCCGGCGGTAAAAACCTGATGGTCAAGGTGTATTTTGCCGAGCGGTATGCCCGGATGAAGTTCGACCGGCCACTGCACGATCGCCTGTTGAAAGAGGTGGTCGAGGCCGATCCCCGGGCGAAAGACTATACGCTTGGCAATACTCTGGCCCAGCAAAGAGCACACAAATTGCTTAACAGCGCAGACGAATATTTTTAGAATCCGACTATGAAATTGATACACAGAGAAAGAAAACCGAGTGCCATGCATTTTTGCAGAACCCTGATCGGCCGCTATCTGGTGGCCGCAATAATCGCGCTGGCGGCGGTGGTGCCCCTGAATTCGGTTAATGCGGCAACACTGAAAATTGCTACCCTGGCGCCGGACGGTACTGACTGGATGAAGCAGATGCGTGCCGGCGCCGCACAGATCGAGCAGCGAACCCAGGGGCGGGTGAAGTTCAAGTTTTACCCGGGCGGTATCATGGGCAACGACAAGACCGTAAGGCGCAAGATTCGCATCGGTCAGCTCCAGGGCGGTGCGCTTACCGGCGGCATTTTTGCCGATGTCTACCCGGACAGTCAGCTTTATAGTCTGCCGCTTATCTTTAACGGCTACCCGGAAATGGACTACGTTCGCGCGCGTATGGACAAGCAGTTGTTGGCAGGCCTGGAACAGGGCGGCTTTGTTACGTTCGGGCTTAGCGAGGGCGGTTTCGCCTATCTGATGTCGAAAGACCCGATCCGTAGTGTCGACGATCTCAAGTCGCGCAAGGTCTGGGTGCCGGAGGGCGACCTGGTCACGCGCACGGTTTTCGAGAACATGGGCGTTACCCCGATCCCGTTACCTGTCGCTGATGTCTATACCGGCCTGCAGACCGGATTGATCGATACCGTTGGCATCTCGCCCATTGGTGCGATCGCGTTTCAGTGGCATACCCAGGTGAAATACGTGGTCGATACCCCGCTGATGTATATCTTTGGAATGATGGCAATTGACCAGGGCGCGTTCGGTCGTCTGCAACCACAAGACCAGAAGGTCGTGCGAGAGGTAATGGGCAAGGTTTTTGCCGACCTCAACCAGCAAAACCGCGATGCCAACAAGAATGCAAGACAGGCGCTGCGCAAGCAGGGACTGGAGTTCGTCGAAATCAGCGCGCCCAATCTTGACCAGCTGCGCAAGAGTGTCGCCGCCGCCCGGCAGCGCCTTGACGACCAGGGGTTATATAGCAAGGGCGCGTACAAGGCGATGCTGCATTACCGCGACAGCTATCGTAGTAAAAACGGGGCACTGATCCAATAGACACCCGGCCGACATTACCGCTTCCTCCTGCCATCGCCCGCGTCTTGCGGGCGTTGGCCGTTATTGAAGATGGATTACTGGTTGCGCTGCTGGTGTTGCTGATTGTCATGTCCGGTGGACAGATCCTGTTCCGCAATCTGTTTGGTGTCGGCCTGATGGATCTGGACTCGTTCTCGCGAGTACTGGTCCTGTGGCTCGGTATGCTGGGTGCGGTTGCCGCCGCCCGGCACAAAAAACAGATCAACGTGGATGTGCTTTCACCAAGGTTGCCAAAACGTATGCGCGCGGTCGTCGGCGTCGTGATGGACCTGTTCACGGTGGCGATCAGCCTGGTGGTTGCTTATTACTCCTGGTCGTTTCTTCAAATTGAATTTGAGTCCGGTGCCACACTGTTCGCCTCGGTGCCGGCCTGGACGACTATAATTATTCTGCCGCTGGCCTTCGGGCTGATGGCATTCCACTACACGCTTCACGCGATTGCCGGCATCTTCCAGCTTCGGCAGATCGACAAGCCGTTATGATTCTCATCGGCATACTACTGCTGGTGTTGGTGCTGTTCGGAGCACCGCTCTTTGCCGTGATTGGTGCCGGCGCCATGCTCGGGTTTTACGTCGCTGATATACCGCTGACGGTCATGGCCACCGAGCTCTATCGGCTGGCGGAGATGCCGGTGCTGGTGGCGATTCCGCTTTTTACCTTTGCCGGGTACCTGCTGGGCGAGGGCAACGCGCCACGGCGGCTGGTGCGATTAACCGATGCCCTGATCGGCTGGTTGCCGGCCGGTCTCGCTATTGTGGCGCTGATCGTTTGCGCCCTGTTCACTGCCTTTACCGGCGCTTCCGGCGTAACCATTATCGCTATCGGTGCACTGCTTTATCCGGCGCTGCGCGAGGCGGGTTACCGGGAAAATTTTAACCTGGGCCTGATTACTACTTCGGGTAGCCTGGGATTACTTTTTGCCCCGTCGATACCCCTGATTCTCTACGGCGTCATTGCGCAGCAGATGGATGCCGGCCGCGAGGTGTCGATCAATGCCATGTTCATTGCCGGTATCCTGCCGGGACTGTTGATGCTGGCGCTGCTGGTAGCGTGGAGCCTGTGGGAGAACCGGCATCGACACATGCAGGCCGTACCGTTTAACGCGGGTGAGCTGGTTGCGGCGATTCGCGAGTCGGCCTGGGAGTTACCGTTGCCGATTGTGGTCCTTGGCGGTATCTACAGTGGATTCTTCGCGGTCTCGGAAGCGGCTGCAGTCACTGCACTGTATGTATTGCTGGTGGAGCTTCTGGTGCGACGAGAAATCGGTTGGCGGCGATTGCCGGAAGTCATGCGCGAATCGATGGTGCTGGTCGGCGGCATTCTCATCATCCTCGGTATGTCGATGGCGTCGACCAACTACCTGATCGATGCGCAGATACCAACGAAGATATTCGCGTTTATTCGCGAGCACGTCGACAGCAAGCTGGCATTTCTGATTTTGCTGAATGTGTTCCTGCTGGGACTTGGCGCAATACTGGATATCTTTTCAGCGCTGGTACTGGTGGTGCCGCTGATATTGCCGGTGGCCATCGGTTTCGATATTCACCCGGTACACCTCGGCATTATCTTCCTGGCCAACATGCAAATCGGTTATTTCACACCCCCGGTCGGGATGAACCTGTTTATCGCCAGTTTCCGTTTTGACAAGTCGGTTGCCCAGCTTTATCGCGCAACCCTGCCGTTCTTTTTTATCCTGCTGGCGGCAGTACTGATCATCACCTACTGGCCGGGCCTGTCACTGATCCTGCTCTAGCGGTGTTTAGTCCACGCGGTAGCAGGAAAGGTCATCGGCCAGGCTCACTGTGCCGGAAAATTCCTTCTTTATCTCCGCCAGTGCCTGGGCTTCCTGCTCCGGTGTCGGCAGCATTCGGTGCGCCAGCACCAGCTGTTTAACGCCGGATTTACTGGCCAGCTTTCCGATGTCGCGCGGCGTTATGTAACGCGTCAGGTCCCGTTGCACCGGTGTCTGGCTAGTCGACAGATGTGCCACCATGGTGTGGGCACCACGACTTATCTCTTCCAGCTGCGCCCCGTTGTTGTCGCCGACAAAAATCACGGCGCTGTTCGCCAGCTGCATGCGCCAGGCGAGGGCGGGTTTGTTGTCAAAGGATACCGCGGCAGCCGACAGCTTGAATGCATCGTTGACGAATACTGGATTCGTTTGCTTGGCCTTTTCCAGTTCCGGTTGGCCGCCCTTGATGCGCATCCTAATGTCGTGCGGCTGCAGCTTGAAGCCGTTGGCACTGAGCGGGCTTAGCACCGTGCCCAGTTCGCGCCAGGCGCCGCGGCGCTCATCAAACAGGGTACGGATAAAGGCAACAGTGGAAGGCTGGGTCTTGCTGCCTTCCGGGCCAAATACCGGTAGTGGCCGGGCGCGCTTGCCACGGATGGCGGTACCGACCAGCCCCGGTAAGCCCGCGCTGTGGTCGGCATGCAGGCGTGATAATGCAATGACATCCAGCTGGGAAAAGCGGGCGCCGCTCTCGTGAAAACGTAGTGAGCTGCCGTCACCGGCGTTCACCATCAGGCGTGACTTGCCATCAATCCAGACAAGGTAAGCAGTGCCGGCGCGCTCCTGCCGGTTTTGCGGTCCGCCGGATCCCAGCACCTGCAGCTGCACGCCACCGGCCGGACATCCGCCGGCAAACGCATTGATCGATACCGGAAGACAAAGGAGTGAAGCAATAATTAGTGAGCGCAGCATTAGGTAACACACTTGGTTGAACGACAGTGATGCGGTGAATCCGGTTACTCGTCGTCGCGACGAATTTCGATTCCCTCGAGGTCGCCCCCGTGGTCCACTTTAACGCGAATGGTAATCGGTCGACAGCAGGCGTAACAATCCTCGATGTACTCCTGGCCGCCGGCGGATACGTCAATGCTACTTGGATACGGTTCCCCGCAATAGGGGCACTGGATAGTTTGCTCAACCAACATATTTTGAAGTGTAGCAGCGGTTTTTTCTCTCGATAGGTCAGGCGAGTTTTTTATTTTCTTTACAAATCATAAATTTGTGCTTCTGCGGTCTGTGAAACCTTCTCGGCTTGACCGGTGCCGAACCTTGTCCGGATACCGGTTTAGCGCTATTCTTTGGAGAACAAAAAGAGAACATATAGGACCGGGCCCGTGTCACTGACGGATCGACAGCAACAGACCTATGATTTCCTTCGCGGCTATATCGCGCGGCATGGAAATGCGCCAAAGCTGCGAGAAATTGCCGATCATCTCGGGATTCAGTCGCGCGGCACCGTGCATCGCTATCTCGGCGCACTCGCCGATGCCGGACTGATTGAGATCGAGCCGGATCGCGCGCGTGGTATTCGTCTGACAGATTCCGATGTAAAGCGATTTACCCTGCCGCTGGTGGGGCGTATCGCGGCGGGCCAGCCAATCGAGGCCATTCCCGATCAGGATGAAATCGACCTCAGTGAATTTTTTATTCGACCCAACCGGTTTGTTCTCAAGGTCGCCGGCGATTCCATGATCGACGACGGTATCCTCGACGGGGACATGGTCGTCGTCGAGCAGGCGTCGACCGCGCGCGATGGCGAAATCGTCGTGGCCCTGATCGACAATGAAGAGGCGACGCTGAAACACCTCAGGCGTAACAGCGACGGCAGCGTTACCCTGGTCCCGGCTAACAGAAATCTCTCGCCGATGCGTTATGCGGCGTCGCGCGTTCAGATACAGGGTATTGTCGTCGGGCAGTTCCGGGCCTATCGGTGAATCCGCTGGCCAATTCCTGTTTCTGGCCGCGTGCATTTGTTGCGCTGTGGCCGATGCCGGAGTCGGTCGGGCATCCCGCTTTGCGCCACTGGTTGTCGCAGCAGGATAGTGCCTGTTCCTGTCTCCAACAGGATTGTGTAATTGTCGACGTCACCCACCTTCAGTCCACGGCCGGTTCCCCGCACGAGATCGCCTCTGGTTTGCAGCTGCTGCTGAATCAAGGCGAGCATGCCGCAACCGCGATAGGTGTCGCTGACGATCCGATCATCGCCGCGTTCGCTGCCCGTCAGGCTGCCGCGTCAGGCATTATGGCGATTGCCCCGTGGGAGACTCAACGCCATGTTGACGCAACCAGCATCGCCCAACTGTTAGGTGATAAGGCGGGATTGGCACGTGAGCTCCGGCGTGCCGGCATCCGAACCGGTGGTGAGCTGGCTGCAGTTCCCGGGCAGGTCGTGCAACATCTTTTCGCAGAACCGGGACTCGCGCTCTGGCGCGCCTGCCGGGGAGTCAGTAACGCCTCGGCGCCGGAGATAAGCTGTCGGTATAACGGCGTACATTGCCGCGTGGTGCTACCTCCGCGCACCAGCAGCCTTAGGTCTGTCAGTTCCCATGTGCGTCGTATCAGTGGCGCATTCATCAATGCCCTGCAGCGCATCCAGCGCCATACCAGGCAGATAGAGTTTGTGGTACGGATTGATAATCAGCCGATAGCTTCCGGTACCCGTGTACAGCTGGATATCAGTGAAACACGTGTTGTCGATCTGGCGCTATTACTGGTCGCAGCGATGAAGCAAAGCTGGAACGGCGCATCCGTGACACACCTCGAACTTAGCGCAGATAACCTCCTGGCCCCCGGCGGCCAGCTCGACATGTTTTCCGGGATTTAAATCCCGGTTACCTCAAGCGGTTTTGGGCCTTGTAGCAGGCACAGATATCGTCAATGGATGACGGTACAATGCCGCAATGAGGCACGTACTGCACTATCTGGCCGGTGATCACCATGGAGAGACTGCGTGATCATGATTCCCCATGAGCATTCCAAAAACAGTGCTGTCGACTGGCACCGGTTATCCGTTGACGCAACCGAAAAACAACTTGGTACTGACCAGCGTCGTGGCCTGAGCAAGCCTCAGGCGAGCAGGCTACAGGAACAATTTGGCGCCAACGACATCCGTGAAGGGCGGCGTCGGCATCCGCTGGTCATGTTTCTTTCCCAGTTTACCGATTTCATGATCCTGGTCCTGATTGCAGCCGCGATAATTTCGGGCGTCGTCGGAGAGCTGCTGGATACGCTGGTAATCATGGGCATTATCGTGCTCAACGGCGTTATCGGTTTCGTCCAGGAATACCGTGCTGAACGCGCCATCGCTGCGCTGAAACAAATGACCGCGCATCTCGCCGTGGTGCTTCGCGATGGCCAGTCGCTGGAGATCCCGGCGAGTGAACTGGTACCGGGTGATGTGGTGTTGTTTGAAGCTGGCGACGCGGTACCGGCTGACTTGCGTCTGGTCAAGGCTGTGCAGCTGAAGATCGATGAAGCGGCGCTTACCGGCGAGTCCCAGCCGGTTGAAAAAGTTGAACGTGCACTTGAAGCAACGGACCTTGCGCTGGGTGACCGACGCAATATGGCCTACAAGGGCACGCTGGCGACCTATGGGCGTGGCAAGGGAATCGTCGTGGCTACCGGCATGCACAGTGAGCTGGGACGCATTGCGGGATTGCTGCATGGCGCTGAAGAAGTGGCGACCCCGTTGCAGCAGCGACTGGAACGTTTCGGCAGAAAGCTCTCCTACGCCGTTCTGGCTATTTGTGTTCTTGTTTTTGTCTCGGGCCTGTTACGCGGCGAACCGGTAATGCTGATGTTACTCACCGCCATCAGTCTGGCGGTGGCGGCGATACCGGAGGCACTGCCAGCGGTAGCCTCGATCTCGCTCGCTTTCGGCGCACGCAAAATGGTTAACCACAACGCGCTGGTGCGTAAGCTACCCGCAGTCGAGACGCTGGGCTCGGTAACCTTTATCTGTGCGGACAAGACCGGGACGCTGACAGAAAATCGCATGCGTGTTGAGGAATACTACTGCGACAGTCAACTAATGACTGAGCTGGACAACACGATCGCGACGGCCGAGCCGTGGCGCAGCCTGGTGCAGGCACTGGCAGTCTCCAATGATGCCCATGAAAGTTCACTGGGTGATGTAATCGGTGATCCGACTGAAGTCGCGCTGTTCGAAGCGGCGCGCCGCGCCGGTGTCGACAAGCATGGTCTCGAGCTGGAAATGCCCCGAATCGAGGAAATACCGTTCGACGCGGATCGCGCGCGCATGACCACGATTCATCATGGACCGGGTGGCGTCGTTGCGTTTACCAAGGGCGCGCCAGAGCAACTGTTGCCGCTGTGCCGGGACCTGGTCAGTGCGGACGGTGTCGAACCACTGGATGCAGACGCCCTAGCTCGCGTTGCCGAGCGCATGGCCGGCGATGGTCTGCGGGTGCTGGCGATTGCCAAGCGTCACTGGCCAGGCGTACCGCAAGACCTCAGTGCCGGGACAGTAGAAAGCGGGTTATCACTTATCGGTTTTGTCGGGCTGATGGATCCGCCGCGGGAAGAGGCGCGCGAGGCAGTACAGCTTTGTCAGACCGCTGGCATTACACCGGTAATGATAACCGGTGATCACCCGGCAACCGCGCTGGCGATAGCCGAGCGTCTGGGCATCGCACGTGAAGGCGAGCAGGTGCTGACCGGCCCGCAGCTGGAAAAGCTGGACCTGGCAGAGTTTGAAGAGCATGTAGAACGGGTGCGGGTTTACGCGCGCATGGCACCGGAACAGAAGATCAAGCTGGTCAGGGCGCTGCAGGACAAGGGAGAATATGTGGCAATGACCGGTGACGGGGTGAACGATGCACCGGCATTGAGGCGCGCCAATATTGGTGTCGCCATGGGTATTACCGGGACGGATGTGGCCAAGGAAGCGGGGCACATGATTTTGCTGGACGACAATTTCGCCACCATCGTCAAGGCGGTGCGCGAAGGGCGTCGCATCTTCGACAACATACGCAAATTCATCAAGTACACCATGACCAGCAATTCCGGAGAAATCTGGGCGATTTCGGTGGCGCCGTTTTTTGGACTACCGATTCCGCTCTTGCCGATTCATATTCTCTGGGTAAACCTGCTTACCGATGGTTTGCCAGGACTTGCATTAGTTGCTGAAAAGGAAGAAAGCGGCATCATGCAGCGTCCGCCACGTCACCCCAAGGAAAGCATTTTTGCCGGCGGTATGTGGCAGCACATTGTCTGGGTGGGTATGTTGATGGGGGGTGCTACCCTGGCTACGCAGTGGTGGGCAATCGAAACCGGTCATGGTCACTGGCAGACCATGGCATTCACGGTGCTAACCCTTTCCCAACTCGGCCACGTATTGGCGATACGGTCGGAGAGGGACTCGGTGTTCGCGCAGGGACTGTTTTCCAACATGCCGCTGATTCTCGTGGTGCTACTAACCATCGGCCTTCAGCTTTGCACCATTTACCTGCCCTGGTTCAATCAGGTGTTCCGGACCCAACCGCTATCGCTGTTTGAGCTGGCCGTTTGTTTCGCCATGTCGTCCGTCGTGTTCCTCGGCGTCGAGCTGGAAAAATGGGCGCGACGCAAGGGCTGGATATACAAGGAGACAATGCATGGATGATCAGCCGCAGCACAAGACGCTGAGGTCGATGACACGATCACGATTTCTCGTGTCACTTTACCTTACCGAGCTTGCGCTGATAGCTCTTGCCGTTATTGTCACCAGTCTTTCCGGTCGCGGTTTATTCCCTTTTGGATTCGCCTTCACCGCCGAGAGCCTGTTGCTTGGTGTTTTGTCAGCTATACCGCTGGGGCTGCTTGTAATAATCGCCACCCTCGGACCGGTGAGCCGGTTGAGCTGGATCAGGCGATCGATGACCGGTATCACCGGGCGCCTGCGACAGGTGCTGGGGAACACGCTTTTCTCCTTAACCGCGTTGGACATCGTACTGCTGTCGGCCGCCGCCGGCTTCGCCGAGGAAATGTTTTTTCGTGGCCTCCTGCAGTCCTACATCGGCATCATAGGGTCAGCCGTGGTGTTTGGCCTGTTGCACGCGCTGACACCGGCCTATTTTGTCATGGCCACTGCCATCGGCCTGTATTTTGGTTATCTCTACGAGGTATCGGGAAACCTTCTGCTACCCATGACCGGGCATGCAATTTACGATATTTTTGCCCTGTATTTGCTGCGTTGGCAGTTTGCCCGGCCGGGCAATGCCGGCTGATCCGGGAACCGTATTGAATCCCGGTTTGCTGGCCACAATGTTACTCTTGTGATTCAGATTCCACACGCGCGGGCGACTCAATGCGACAGAAAGTAATATCGTTATCGATGCTATTGTCGCTCGTACCGGCCATCGTCAGTGCCAGCACTCCCGAACAACGCCTGTTGATCTCTCGCTATCAGGCGTTCTCTGCCAACCTCAAGCCGGTGGAAACCAGCATGCCGCTTCGTATCAGCTCGATCGAAAAAGACGGGCGGCTCGAAGTGGATGTATTCGGAGTCATTGATCAGCCGTTCCGGCGCGTGGCGGCAACCCTGTCTGCGCCGGCATCGGTGTGTGAATTCCTGTTGCTAAATCTTAACGTCAAGGCGTGCATCCATCAGGAAGCGGGCAGTGATTCCAGCCTGACGATATATGTTGGCGGGAAGGGCTACACGCCACCGTATCGATCATTGACGATTGAGCCGTTGCACCAGGTGAACAAGCACTTGACCGATTATCTGGCGATGAATCTCGTTGCCCAAAAGGGCATCATGGGCAGCAGTAATTACCAGGTGTTGACTGAAGTGGCACCTTATCAGCAACGCACGCTGGTGCGGGTGTCGTCTTCCTATCAGGGCAGTCGTCTGAGCAACATGGCAACCCAGGCCTACCTGCGGACTTTTGCTCGCGACAAGGTTGGCTTCTCGGTGACCGGGACTGATGCCTACGGCAAACCGGTTTATATCAAGGGCCTGCAGGCGGTGATTGAGCGCAACGTGGTCCGGTCCTATATGGCTTTACAGGCGCATCTGGAGCACGACCACAGACAGCCCGAGCAGTTCGAACAGCGCATCCGCCGGTGGTATGACCTGACCGAGACCCATGCCATGCAATTGCGGGAAGTCGAGCGCGAACGCTACTTCTCTAACAAACGCAGGGAATACCGGAATCAGCTGCGGCTACAATCGAAGCTCGACGATCGCAACGCACCGGGTAAAACCCGGGCCGGTACCGGATCAGGTCAGGGTTTTAACGCCGTCCTCACAGCCCAGTAGCAATACATCCGCCGGGCGGCGGGCAAACAGCCCGTTGGTAACGACACCGGTAATAGCGTTCAGCTTGTCCTCCAGCTCCACCGGATTGAGGATTTCCATATTGTGGACGTCGAGAATGACGTTGCCGTTGTCGGTGGTGAAACCGGTGCGCAATACCGGCTCGCCTCCAAGCTTCACCAGTTCACGGGCGACGTAACTGCGTGCCATGGGAATCACTTCGACCGGTAGTGGAAACTTGCCGAGCACATCGACCAGTTTCGACTCATCGGCAATACAGACAAACTTGTCACTGGCAGCAGCGACGATCTTCTCGCGAGTCAGTGCGCCACCGCCACCCTTGATCAGGTGCAAGTGCTTGGTGGACTCGTCGGCACCGTCAACATAGAGACCCAGTTGGCCCGCCTCGTTCAGATCGAGTACGCGGATACCATGTCCCTTGAGACGGGCGGCCGAAGCCTCGGAGCTGGCGACGGTAGCATCGATCTTGCCCTTGATACTCGCCAGTCCATCGATAAAATGGTTCGCGGTCGAGCCGGTTCCAACGCCAACAATACTTCCGGCCTCGACGTAATCCAGTGCCGCCAGGGCAACCGCCTTCTTCAGTTCATCTTGGTTCATTAGTCTTCTCTCTGGTCATGGACTGTCCGTCAAGCTCAAGCAGGCGGCAGTCTTTCTTCGCTCTGGAACTTTTAGTCTGGTAGATTATGCCCATGCCGGAAAAATACTTAAAGAAGATACTTACCAGCCACGTCTACGATGTTGCCCATGAGACGCCGCTGGAGCACGCGCCGCTGCTGTCAGAGCGCACTTGCAATACCGTTTTCCTCAAGCGCGAAGACGAGCAGCCGGTATTTTCGTTCAAGATCCGGGGCGCCTATAACAAAATGGCTGGCCTGTCGCGCGATGTACTTAAGCGCGGCGTCATCTGCGCCAGTGCCGGTAATCATGCCCAGGGTGTCGCATTCGCAGCGCAGCGCATGAAGACCCGGGCCGTAGTCGTCATGCCGCGTACCACTCCCGAGATCAAGATCAATGCTGTTCGTAGTTACGGCGCGCGCGTGGTGCTGCACGGTGACAATTATGACGCGGCCTGGGAGCATGCCAGGGGCATTTGTGAAAAAAAACAGATGACCTTTATTCACCCGTTCGACGATCCCGACGTTATCGCCGGACAGGGCACGATCGGTTTTGAAATCCTGAAGCAGCACCCGCAGGCGTTGGAGGCAGTATTCGTGCCGGTGGGTGGCGGTGGCCTGATCGGTGGTATTGGTGCCTACATCAAGGCACTGCGCCCGGAGATCAAGGTCATCGGCGTCGAGGCTGAAGATTGCGATGCCATGGAAAAGTCACTGGTCGCCGGCAAGCGGATCATGCTGGATCACGTCAATACCTTTGTCGATGGCACTGCCGTGCGCCAGGTGGGCAGCGAGACCTTCCGGCTGGCGAAGCAGGTAATCGATGAAGTGGTAGTTGTCAGCAATGACGAGGTCTGCGCCGCGATAAAAGACATCTTTGAAGACCGCCGTTCAATCCTCGAGCCGGCGGGCGCGCTCGCCATGGCCGGCCTCAAGGCATGGGTGGCGAAACACCGGGTGAAGAACCGGAACCTGGTGGTAATCGCCTCCGGGGCCAACGTCAATTTTGATCGGCTGCGCCATGTCGCGGAGCGCGCCGAGGTTGGGGAGCGACGCGAGGCGATACTCGCCGTTACCATTCCCGAGAAGCCGGGCAGCTTTAAAAAGTTTTGCGCCACCATTGGCAACCGCGGTATCACCGAGTTCAATTACCGCTACGATGATCCGGCGCGGGCGCACATCTTTGTCGGCGTCCAGATCCATGACCAGAAAGAAGAGAAGCAGTTGATGACCGCGCTGCGCAAGCATGGTTACAAGCCCGTCGATATGACCGACAACGAAATGGCCAAGTTGCACATCCGCCATATGGTCGGTGGCCATGCCACCAACGCTATCGACGAAATTGTCTACCGGTTCATGTTCCCGGAGCGACCGGGCGCGTTGATGAATTTTCTCAATACCATGGGTGGACGCTGGAACATCTCGCTATTCCATTACCGCAATCACGGTGCAGATTTCGGCCGTGTGCTGGTGGGTATGCAGGTGCCGGCGAACGAGCAGAAGGAGTTCAGGGAGTTTCTTGATCGCCTCGGATATGACTACACCGACGAAACCGGCAACCCCGCCTACAAACTGTTTCTCGGTTAGCGTTCAGACCGGCAGGATTATTTCTTGCTGGCCAGTATTTCGGCCTTTTCGATCACGATCGGTTTCGCCGGTACGTTCTGGAAATAGCCCAGTGGTCGGGTTGCAGTGTTTTCAATCTTTCTGACCACATCCATCCCCCGGGTCACTTTACCAAAAACGGCGTAGCCCCAGCCCTGAGCCGACTTGGCGTAATAATCCAGCGATACGTTGTCAGCGGTGTTGATAAAGAACTGTGAGGTCGCTGAGTGCGGATCAGGGGTGCGCGCCATGGCAATGGTACCGGTGACATTCTTAATACCGTTGTGAGCTTCATTCTGAATTGGAGAGCCGGTGGGCTTTTCCTGCATGTTGTAGACATAGCCCCCGCCCTGGACCATGAAGCCCTTGATGACCCGGTGAAAGATGGTGCCGTTGTAGTGCCCGGATTTTACGTAGTGTAAAAAGTTGTCAACGGTTACCGGAGCCTTATCGCGAAAGAGCTCCAGTTCGATTACGCCGGTATTCGTTGTCAGGCGTACCGTGGGGTTCGGGGGAGTAGCCGCCCCGGCAATTCCGGTCAGGGTGAGGCAAGCAAACAGTAGTGTTGATACCAGTTTCTTCATTTTGCTTTCTCCATTTTAAGAATTTCCTGCCATTCCTTTTTCTCCACCGGCATGACGGACAAACGATTGCCCCGCTGAATCAGGCGCATGTCTTTCAGCGCCGGATTGGCCTTCAGTGCCTTGAGACCAATAGTGTTATTGAGCTTGCGCACGAATTTTATATCGACCATCATCCAGCGCGGGTTATCGGGATCGGTCTTGGGGTCGTAGTGTTTGTCGTTCGGGTCCCAGGCAGTAAAGTCGGGATAGCCTTCCTTTGCGACTTCGGCGATGCCGACGATGCCGGGCTCGTCACAATTGGAGTGGTAGAAAAACACCTGGTCGCCACGCTTCATTTCATCGCGCATGAAGTTGCGCGCCTGGTAGTTCCTTACGCCGTCCCAGTGCTCGGTCTTTCCAGGCCGATTTTTCAGATCATCAATACTGAATTCCTCGGGCTCGGATTTCATTAACCAGTACTTCATTTTCAGTCACACTCCCGGGTTTCATAGTATCGGTGGTCGCCATAGAAACCGTACCAGCCACGAATATTCTCATAGCCTTGCAAGGTTTCCGGATAGACCCAGGAGGCGTCGGTGACAAAACCTTTGTCGGTTACCAGGTCTATCCAGTTGCATACGCCCTTCTTTGGGCAATGATAGATTCTTTCGGTGATATCAAGCAAAGATGGATCAATCAGATCGGGATGGAAGTAGAAGTTACCCTCCAGCCGGATTACCTGATCCGGGTTGTCGGCACGGATCAATACCTCACCGTCTGATTTTCTCAATACACAGATTGCCATGGAACTACTTTAGGTGTTGCTTTGATGTTTGTATCGGTTGGCCGAGGCTAATCCAAATAGCCAACAGGTCTCAGGTTTTGTCTCGATTGAACAGAAATAGTTCCCGGTCAGTTGCGACAGCATCCAGTGGTACATCCCAGGGGTTTGCCGAGAGCGGATCGGTTTGTTGAAGCGCATGCGCCAGGCCCATTAGTCTGGGTCGATGCCATCTGCGCCGATGATGCATGAATGCCAGGGTACGGTCATAAAAGCCACCGCCCATGCCAACGCGATAGATCCAGTTCGCGTGCATCGAGCAGGCTGCGCGATGGTGCAACCGGTTCCAGGATGCCGAAACGGTTTGCGACAAACTTGCTGTCTTGTGTTACCCGAGCAAACCAGAGACGCTCACCGATGAGATAGGTAAGGATCGGCATGTAGCAGGTCTTGCCGGTTTGCCAGATGCGCTCGATCAGCGCATCCGTTTCAATTTCACCGTCTGCAGCAAAGTAGCAGGCAATGCGCTTACTGGTTCGGAAGTAGCGAGAGCGGCACACCTGGCTGGCGACACCAAGTGCGGCGAGTCTTTGTTCTTTGGCGGTGAGGTTTCTTCTCGCGGCGCGAAGTTGCTGGCGTAGTTTGGTTTGACTGTTCGTGGTCACAACATCCACCGGAAGATAAAGGTGGGCGCCCTCCGCCTGTGCCGTGCTGCTCTTCGACTTCTTGAACCCAGAGGTTCAAGTGGGTGCTGTGGAAATGAATCAGGCTTTCCGAACAAGCGGACATGCACACATCATTTACGACTCAGCTCCCGGGATGATGCTTATAGGTTCAGAGAATTACTGGAACACCACGAACACCGCAGGGGACGCCAAGGCCATGATAGCCCTATAGCGTCAGTTGTGCACTATCCCTAAGGGCGTTGTCGATTTTTGCCTGAAGTGCGCGGATTTTGTCCCCCATATCTGAGGGGATGCCGTCGCTTTGATACTGCAGCAACTCATGCGCGATGTTGAGTGCGGCCATAATGGCGCAGCGCTCGGCACCCAATACCTTGCCGCTGTTATGGATATCTTTCATCTTGTGATCAAGATATTTTGCTGCAGCGAGAAGACTGGTTTTTTCGTCGTCCGGGCAGGCGACCATGAATTCCTTGCCCATGATGGCGACTTTGATACCGGGTTGATCCTGTCTCACGTGCTACGTTCCAGTGCCTTTAGGCGCTCAATCATCGATTTAATACGGGTTTTCGCCTGGCGGGTTTTTTCCATCAGGTCGGCATGTTCTTCTTGCAGGGCGTCGCCGCCATCCCGCAGGGAATGATTTTCCTGCTTCAGGCGCTCACACGCCGTGATCAGGTCGTCGATGCGGGTTTCCAGGTTTTTGAGTTGATCGTTATCCACGCCCGGTCAGGTTCCCTGTTAAAACGGTAACAAATATAGGGCGGTGGGCGAGTCGGGTCAATCGCGGCGACTGGCAGTTACGGCAGGAAAATACGAATTTGTGGGGAAATAGGCGCACACAAGCGTGTGGTCGTTGCCCCGCTTTCTATATAATGATCACTTTATTCAGTCGCTTTCGGCACCAATACTATATATATGGGCGCAACCACAGCAGTGCTTCCGGATTACGAACAGGCCAGTGCGGCACTGGAGCTGGCCGGTATTGAGCCGGGCGTTGCCGAGGTGCATGGCATTGTCTGCGGAGTGCTGGCATCGCCGGGAGCGGACAAGGTGGACTGGTTAGCGACCGTACTGCGCGGAGACAGTGATCTGGTTCAGCAGTTGCCCAAACCGGTCTCGGAACAACTGCTCGGTTTGTACCAGTCGGCGCGCAAGGCGCTGGGTGAGGACGAATTCGGGCTGACGCTGCTGTTGCCTGGTGAGTCCAGCAATATTGTTGAGCGTACCGACGCACTCGCCGCCTGGTGTCGCGGTTTTCTCCTGGGCCTGGCCGAAGGCGGCCTGTCAGATTTCTCGTCATTGTCGAATGAGGCGCGTGAAGCCCTGGAAGACCTGATCGATATTGCCGAAGTAGTAGCCGAGGACGAGGCCGATGAGCAACAGGAGCACGCACTGGCGGAGGTCGAGGAATATGTGCGGGTAGCGGTGCAGTTTTTGTTCGACGAGTGTCATCGCGCAACCGAGACCCACTAACCGTTAATTTATCCGAATCAGTCTGAATTTTCCGGATCAGTATATGAAATCTCTTGCCGCCAGACGCCGCGATGTCATGCAACACATGGGCAGCGGTGTCGCCATAATCCCGACTGCGCCGGTGCAGGTGCGCAACCGCGATGTCGATTACCAGTTTCGTCCCGACAGTGATTTTTTCTACCTGACCCACTTCCCGGAACCGGAGGCAGTGCTGGTGCTGGTGCCGGACCGGCCACAGGGCGAGTACATTTTGTTTTGCCGCGAACGTGATCCTGAAAAGGAGATATGGGACGGCTACCGCGCCGGTATCGATGGAGCCTGTGAGCAGTACGGTGCCGACGATGCATTTCCCATTGATGATATCGACGAGATCCTGCCGGGACTGCTTGAAAACCGGGACAAGGTTTTCTGCAACATGGGACGTTACCCCGACTTCGACAAGCGACTCATGGGCTGGGTGAATGATGTGCGTGCCAAGTCGCGCAACGGTGTCCACGCCCCAGGTGAGTTTGTTGACCTTGATCATATCGTCCACGAGATGCGCCTGTTCAAGCGGGCGGATGAAGTTCGCACCATGCGCCGCGCTGCCAGGATATCCAGCCAGGCCCATATTCGCGCTATGCAAACCTGCAAGCCCGGTTTGTACGAGTATCAGATCGAGGCGGAGCTGTTGCACGAGTTCCGCCGAAACGGTAGCCAGTACCCGGCCTATCCTTCCATCGTTGGCAGCGGCGCCAACGGCTGCATCCTGCATTACATCGAAAACAATGCACAGATGAAGGATGGCGACCTGCTGTTGATTGATGCCGGTTGCGAACTGGATGGCTATGCATCAGATATAACCCGCACTTTCCCGGTCAATGGCAAATTCAGTCCGGAGCAAAAGGCGATTTATGAAATTGTACTGGCGGCGCAACACGCGGCCATCGAGCAGGTGCGGCCGGGCAATCACTGGAACGACCCGCATGAGGCGGCGGTCAAGGTGCTGGTGGACGGTTTGCTGGACCTGAAACTGCTTAAGGGCAAGGCCGATGACCTTATTGAGAAGCAGGAGTACCGTAAATTCTATATGCATCGTACCGGCCACTGGCTGGGGATGGATGTGCATGACGTCGGTGACTACAAGGTCGACGGCATCTGGCGCCTGCTTGAGCCCGGACTGGTGCTGACAGTGGAGCCCGGTCTCTATATTTCTGCAGGCCAGAAGGGAGTCGACAAGCGTTGGTGGAATATCGGTATTCGTATCGAAGATGATGTGCTGGTTACCAGGTCCGGCAATGAGGTGCTGAGCGTTGATGCACCGAAAGCGATTAAAGATATTGAGGCAATCATGCAATGACATCGCCTGATTACGACATCGCGATCGTTGGCGGCGGTATGGTCGGCGCCAGCCTGGCCTGTGCACTGGGTGGTAGCGGTTTGCGCATCGCGGTGATCGAGGCAATCGCCCTGGGTGATCCTGGTCAGCCGAGCTACGACGATCGCACCATTGCGCTCGCCTACAGCTCCCGACGAATTTTCGAAGGTATTGGCGTCTGGGGCAATATTGCCCAGCGTTCCGCCAGCCCGATAGAACACATTCATATCTCCGATCGCGGCCGCTTTGGCTTTACCCGGTTGCATGCAAGTGACATGGGTATCGAGGCCCTCGGCTATGTCGCGGAGACACGTGCCCTGGGCGCTGCTCTCTACGAGGCGATGGCTACTTACCCGAACGTGGAGCTGGTCTGCCCGGCCAGTGTCAGTGATGTCCACGTCCAGCCTGGCCGTGCCGAGTTGATCATTGAGCTCGACGGCAAGCAGCGGACGATATCGGCGCGGCTGGCCGTGGCAGCCGACGGCGGTAATTCTCCATTGCGTCGCGCGATCGGTATCGAGTCGCGCAAGCATGAATACGACCAGACCGCCGTGGTGGCCAATGTCACGCCCGGTCATGACCACAACAATACTGCCTATGAGCGTTTCACCAGCACCGGGCCGTTGGCATTGTTACCCATGCCCGGGAAGCGCTGCGCGGTGGTGTGGTCGACAAACAGGGAAAACGTCGAGACCATACTGGGTTGGTCCGACGAAGAGTATCTGGCGCAGTTGCAGCAACGCTTTGGTGACCGCCTGGGTCGGTTTGAGCGTGCCGGCAAACGCGTGGCCTACCCGTTGGCTTTAACCCGGGTAAAAGATTCGGTAAGTGATCGAATCGCGTTGATCGGCAATGCGGCGCACACGGTGCACCCGGTTGCTGGCCAGGGATTCAATCTCGGCTTGCGAGATGTGGCCACGCTTGCCCAGGTGGTTGTCGACGCCGAACGTGCCGGCAAGGACTTTGGCAGCATCGCGGTACTGCGCCCCTATGCCGAGTGGCGCAAGCGTGACAACCAGCGTGTTGCCACTTTTACTGACGGGCTGGTCCGGATATTTTCCAATGACTTCTTGCCGCTTATGCTGGCACGAAACGCTGGCCTGTCCCTGGTCAATCTTTTTCCTTCCATCAAGCGCACCTTTATCCGTCGCACCAGCGGCCTGAATGGCCGCCTGCCGCGACTTGCCCGCGGCCTGCCGTTATGACTGGCAAACAGTTTGATATTGTTATTGTCGGTGGCGGCATGGTCGGGGCAACGCTGGCCTGTGCGCTGGCGGATACCGATATTCGCATCGCCGTCGTTGATAGTGCGCCCGCACCGGAGGTCGATCCCAGCGAGTATGATTTGCGTGTCAGCGCCGTTACCCCTGGCTCCAAGGCAATTTTTGAAGCGATCGGCATCTGGTCGGCCATGCAGTCGCAACGCATATCCCGCATCGATGCCATGACTGTCTGGGATGAGGCCGGTAGCGGTCATATTGATTTTGATAGCGCTGAGATGGCACAACCCTGCCTTGGTTATGTCGTCGAGAATCGTGTCATACGCAAGGCCGCACTTGACCGGATGCAGGCGCTGCGAAATGTCGAGTTTCTTTGTCCGGCATCGGTAAGCGAAATCCGTAAGGACGACAAGCGTATTTCACTGCAACTGGATGATGGCAGCGTGCTCGAATCGCAGTTGCTGGTCGGCGCCGATGGCGCCAATTCCCGTGTTCGCACCTGGGCCGGGATTGATACCCGAAGCTGGAGTTTTGAGCAGAAGGCGATTGTCGCGACAGTTACCACCAGTGGCGCCCATGCAGGCGTCGCGCGCCAACGATTTCTTGAAACTGGCCCGCTGGCATTCCTGCCGCTGGATGATGCGCACAAGAGCTCCATCGTCTGGTCAGCCGATAACGCACGTGCCGATGCGTTATTGTCACTGAACGATGCAGATTTTATATCCGAGCTCCAGGCCTCGATTGCCGATGGTCCGGGCTTGGCCCTCGGCGAGGTGGTAGCAGTCAGCCGGCGTGCGGCGTTTCCTTTGACGTCTGCACATGCAGATGACTATGTCAGTGAACGTGTTGTGCTGGTTGGTGATGCAGCCCATCGGATTCACCCGCTCGCGGGTCAGGGGCTTAACCTGGGGCTGGGAGATGCGGCTGTGCTGGCGGAGGTGCTGATCGACGCCGCTCGTGAAGGTCGTGACGTGGGTTCCCTGCGGATCCTGCGACGCTATGAGCGCTGGCGTCGCGGCGACAATGCGCTGATGTTGGCTAGCATGGATGGCTTCAAGCGCCTGTTCAGCAACGATCATCCGGTTCTGGGCAGCTTGCGCAATGTCGGACTGGATCTGGCCGATACACTTTCGCCGCTAAAGTATCGCATTATGTTGTACGCAGCAGGCCTTGCCGGTGACCGACCGAAGCTGATGCGGGGCTTGCGTCCATAAAAAACCCTGCCCGACTGAATTCGGGCAGGGTTATGGTTACTAAGGACGAAACCGCGATAGCGTCATGCTTGCCGAGGTTGTGCCTTTCCGTTAGCTCCGGTACTTGCTAGTAGTATCCCCACTCATTTCTCAAGTACTGGGAGACACCTGCGTACTCCTTGTTGTTGGTCGACGCAAAACCTTCGCCAACACGATAGGCAGAGCGCAGTTTTTCGGTAGATGCTTTCGAGTTCGAGGAAAGCAACGCCTCCGCTACCCGTTTTTGCTCGGCCCGGGTCAGACGCGGCCCGGCGGAAAATGCCTGGTTTGGCAGTGTCTTGTTCTTCCAGACGATCTTCGTGTTGGTACCGGCAGCGTCCAGCTTCTGCAAGTTGGCCAGGGGCAGGATTCCGGCAGTACATTTTCCTTCAGCAACACCCTTGTAGATGTTAACCCAACCCTTGGTATTGATGATGGAAGGTTGCCGGGATGGATTCGGAAACTGGCTCAGTAATGTAAGAGTACCGAGATTGGGCGGTGCGTGAGAGCAGAAGGTGCGCCCGGACAATTCATCCAGTGATTTGAATCGGGCATTTTTCTGATTCACGATCACGACAAACTCGTGGTTGACCGGTACCTTCACCAGGATGTTGTGCTTGAGTTTCTCGGCACGGTAGCTGTTGAAGTGTGGGCCGTCGAAGACGATGTCATAGTCACCGCGTAGCATCTCGGTGCGATACACGCCCCAGGTGCCCGGGTGCTTGTAAACCACCTTCTTGTCCAGGACCTTGCTGAGGTACTCGGCCACCGGGGCGTACTTTTCTTCACCGACAGTCGGATTCTCCCGGGGGGGTGCAGTGAATACGATCGTGTCGTCGGAAGAGGCGGGGCTGTTATCGCTGTCTGCCGCATAAGTAGCCGGTACAACGCAAGCCAGTACCAGGCTGGTTATTAGTGATTTGTTTATTGACATTGATTGTTCTCCTTGAATGTCCAATCAATTCAGAATCTGCTTCGTCCCGATGAATCCATTACAACTACTTCAGTTGAGGAATATCCGGTCAGACAGTCCCTTCTCCTTTACCTTTCCGGAATCTATCCGAGCGCAATGCCAGATAGTCATCTAGACCAAGCAGGTGACTCATGTCCGTATGCACGTAAAACTCTAGACGAACTTTGGTCAGCGTCCATGGTGAATAATTTACATTTTTTCTGTTTCCGATAGATGGCATCAATGTGACAGATAAAAGGCTGCGATTGAAAATCTTTAACGCAAAAAAATTGCGTTAGTTAATGTTCGGGGTTTGCCATTAACTTGATTAAGTTAAGTGAGTGACATCGTGCGGCTGACAAGTGGGGCGTATGTGGTTATGAGTGGTAAGGCGAAATACGTTTCTATGGTCCATACATTGTAAGGGAGACAGGCAGGGGTGCCGTTAGCTGTGGATACACTGAACTTGAATCATGTACTACGGCGAACACGCGCATTCACGGGGTGGGAAAATGGATTGTAAGGCGATGAAGTGCACCATCGTCATAAACCCGGATTGAGAGATTTCCGTTGCCTGCAAACGCGATCAGCCTGTTATCACTGTTCTGGACCTTCCTTAAAGTTGGCGCTACCGCCTTCGGCGGATTCATGGCTCTGATTTCCGTGGTTCAGAATCTTGTCGTCGAGCGTCGACGACTGCTCCGGCAGGAAGAAATGCTTGATGGCATATCACTGGCATCGATGCTGCCAGGGCCGGTTGCCGTGAATGTGGTGGCTTATGTCGGCTATCGTTTGCGTGGCGTCGTGGGCGCGTTGGTAGCCGCCACTGCCGTGATACTGCCATCTTTCATACTCATCACCGCGCTTTCCTACGTCTACTTTCGCTGGGGCCAGATCCCGGCAATGCAAAAATTGTTCATGGGATTTGTTCCTGCGGTGACAGCGATAATTGCCAGCACCGCCTGGGGCATGAGTCTCAAGACGATTGGTACCTTGCGCGAGATGGCGATTCTTTTTGTCTCGGCATTCGTGCTACTGAACGTGGGTGGTTTTTACTCGACTGTCGCGGTCATTGTGTTCGCTGCTGTTGCCGGATACTGGCTGTTTCGTGCTGATGTCGATGTGCCTGGCACGTCAACTGATTCGACCATTGGCAAGTCGACCGGGGCGGGGCCGAAGTTGTCATTCCTGGCGCTGACGCCAATCGCCTTGTCGCCGTTCGCCGGGTTCCCCGCCGGGATCCTGGCGAAGCTGTTTCTTACCTTCGCCGGTATGAGTGTGATGCTGTTTGGCGGCGGCTACGTTTTCATTCCCATGATTCAGGAGGCGGTGGTCGACGGACAGCGCTGGGTTACCCAAACCGAGTTTATCGATGCCATCGCGCTGGGCCAGGTTACCCCGGGGCCCATACTGATCAGCGCAGCCTTTATTGGTTACAAGGTCGCAGGCGTGGCCGGCGCAGCTGTAAGCACTGTAGGTATTTTTGCGCCACCGGCAGTCATCATGCTGATTGCCACCTCCATGCTTGATCGAGTCAAGACCTCAAAAGCGGTCCAGGCCGGGCTTCGGGGTGTTCGCCCGGCGGTGATCGGCATGATTTTCGCGGCGGCCGTTGTTATCGGTAGCAATGCTAACGAGCACTGGTTGTCTCTTCTTATTTTCTCCGCAGCACTGTTGGCGATTCTGCGCTTTCGCGTTGAAGTGGTCTGGATCATCCCCGCCTCCGGTTTGTTGGGCCTGGTGTTGTATTGAGCTCGAGGTGAACCATGAATGACGACATCTATCGCGCCGAGCCCTGCGCAATCGATCGTGGATTGCTGGAGCCCTACGGCGGATCGCTGGTGCAGGGCTATTCTGCCGGTGCCGCCGGTCATCAACTTCTCCACCGGCTGGCGAACTTGCCGCGGCTGGATATTAGCGAGCGCGAATTCTTCGATCTTGAGCTGCTGGCCAGCGGAGCATACAGCCCGCTGGATGGCTTCATGGATCGCGAGACATATACGTCCGTCCGGGATCATGCACGGCTGCCCTCGGGAATGCCCTGGGGCTGGCCGGTTACGCTCGCGATAACCGAAGAACAGGCAGGCCGCCTTTCCGGCGTTGGTGAACTCGCTTTGTACTATCTTGATCTACCGGTCGCCCTGCTCGAGGTGAGCGATAGCTTTCATTGGGATGCGTTGCAGGAATCGATATCGGTTTTTGGCAACGAGAATACCGCTGCGCCTGCGATTGCCGAGCGGGTGCGTGATGGCAAGACGCAGCTGCTGGGTGGCAGGGTCAATCTGATCGTGGAAGCTGCCGAAAGCAGCTGGAGTGAAGACCACCTGTGGCCCAATGTCACGCGCAGCTTTTGTGAACAGCAGAACTGGCAACGGGTTTCAGCCGTCTTCGGCATGCAGCCCTGGCATCGCGGTCACGAATATATTTTGCGCAACATTCTCGATACTTCGGACGCGCTGCTGTTACAGCCGCTGACAAGCGAAACTGCGCTGGCTTGCGGGTTGCCGGAGGCAGCAGGGAGCGAGGCGCAGCAGGCGCTGATACGAAACTTCTTTCCACGAACCAGGGTGATGAATAATCGCCTGTCGCATCATATAGATTGCGAACGAAGTCGAGCCATCCTGCAGCAGGCAATTGTCAGTCAGAATTACGGATGTGACCGGATTTATTTCGTGCGCTCAACACCTACTTCAACGCGCCCGTCACAGGAGCAAACGGTGCGGGCACTGCTCGGCACGGCAGCAGAGCACGGACTGGCTATCGCCCCCGAGTTTCTCGAGCAACCCTACTTCTGCCAGGCATGCGACAGCGTCGTTACGCGACGCTCATGTCCGCATGAGGCATCGCATCACGTTTCCCTGGACGAAGTCGATCTGGTGGGAATGGTGCATCGTGGCGAAGCACTGCCACCGCAAGCAGTGCGCCCCGAAATTGCCAGGGCCGTATCACGCAATGTGTCGCACCATGCCGATCCAGCGAGACTGATGCGCGGTCCTCATCTGTTTCCTCACGCGCCGGAGATCAGCCGTAGTACGCGCGAGCTGGTGGCCGGCCACCCGTCTGCCGTGTTGTGGATGACCGGGCTGTCCGGTTCCGGCAAATCAACCATTGCCCAGCGACTGGAACGCGAACTGCTGATGTCCGGGCATCGCGCGTTCGTGCTTGATGGCGACACCCTACGCACCGGGTTGTGCGCGGACCTCGGTTTTTCGCGCGAGGCCAGGCAAGAGAATCTGCGGCGCGCCGGTGAGGTGGCAAAGGTAATGCGTGAAGCTGGCCTTATTGTCATTGCGTCATTCATCTCGCCGTTTCGCTCCGAGCGTGAAACCCTGGTCGAAATAGTCGGCGACGGTTTTTTCGAAGTCTTTGTCGACGCCAGTCTGGAGACCTGCGAGTCACGCGACCCCAAAGGCCTGTACAAGCGCGCCCGTGCCGGCGTTATCCCGGAGTTTACCGGCGTGTCCTCTCCTTACGAGCCACCGGAAAATCCGGCGATTCACCTCAGGACAGACGATACCTCGGTGGAGGAGTGCGTGCGCACCCTGGTCAAGTCGATGGGTGATATCGGTCTGCTGCGCTCGGCGGGCGATAACCAATCCCGATCTACGCCACTTCCGTTTCATATTAACCGAAATCAACGATTGCAATAGGAGCACAAGCTATGGCCATTTTCATGATAGGAACACAACGTTCGGGCTCCAATCTCTTGCGTCTGATGCTGAATCAGTTACCCGGAATCGCCGCGCCCCACCCGCCCCATATCCTGCAGCGCATGACTCCGTTGTTGACGGCCTACGGCGACCTGGACCAGGACGCCAATTTTGAACAGCTTGTCGATGATGTTTGCCGGCTGGTCGAACTGAATCCTGTGCCGTGGGATGGTGTAAATCTTGATCGCGAAAAGATTGCACGGGCATCCCGCGCGCGCTCACTGATGGGTTTGTTTGAAACAGTCTATGACGAGGCAGCGGCAGCCCAGGGCGCACAGACATGGTGCTGCAAGAGCCTGGCAAACATACACTTTCTACCGGCCATCGAACCCCACTTCGCCAACGCCAGGTATATATATTTGTATCGGGATGGGCGCGATGTTGCGCTATCGTTTCGCAAGGCCGTCGTCGGCGAAAAGCACTTCTATCATATCGCCCGGGACTGGGCGCAGACCCAGCGGTTGGCGCTGACGATGGAGTCGAACATTGGCGCGGACCGCTTTTTCCGCGTGAAGTATGAAGACATGGTGGAAGAGCCGGAGGCGATGATGATGCGTCTTTGTGAATTCCTGGGCATGGAATACCACGAAGACATGCTTAATTTTCATCAGTCTACCGAGGCCAGGCGCGCAGCAGAGTCAAGCGATCTGTGGGGTAACGTGACGCGGCCCATCATGCGCGGGAATACCGGCAAATACCTGACCGAGGCCACCGAGGCTGATTTGAGAATTTTTGAATCAGTAGCCGGTAGCGTGCTGGATCAGCTGGGTTATCCGCGGTCGGTGGTCTCGCAAGGGAGCGAGGAACACTATCGTGCCGATCAGATCAAATTGTTTGATAGCGAGAACGAGCGACTGAAACGAGAGTTAATTGCCAGTACCGCCGGCGATGACATCGAGCGACGTGATCGCCAATCCGGCTTTCTCTCTTCGATTGTTGCCCGGCAGCAAAGTGCCGGTGATGAGCTGCTGTCACATCTGGATCGTTGATCGTTGTCACGAGAGTCAAAAAGGGCGGATAAGGCTCCGCCCTTTTTTATGCACCGGCAAGCGCAGATTCCGTGTGCTGGTTTCTATAGTCTTGTATTCACAGAATTTAACAGTGGTATTTAGTTCCTCTTTCAGTAACAAACCGGGGCATCAATCAAGCACTTCATTACAACTGACGTAATTCGTCAGACAAAAGGTCAGTTAGCAATTACACATGGTAAAGCGCGAAGTGAATTCTTGAACCATATATATAGGGCAAAAGAAATATTGTGTTGCATTCAATACTGTCTTGTTTTTTGTAAGTTTTTACGTGATGTGTGGCGCGACAAATACGACAAGCAAAGTACTGGATATATCGAATCGGTTTGACGAGCAAAAAGGACGAACCAGTCACTCACTTAGGGCTATCGTTTTCACAGTTGGTGAGTGCAGGTGATCAGTAACAATCGGGGTATTAATGATATGGATATCTTTCTAATTGGCGCAGAGCGCTCCGGATCCCAACTTCTCACAAGCATGCTGCGGCAAATACCCGGCCTGGCCGTGCCTGACTCGCCGGATATTCTGCAGTGGATGACACCATTGGTGCCTTCCTACGGTGATCTTGGGTCCGATCAGAATTTTATGGCACTGGCCGAGGACACCTGTCGGCTGGTTGAAATGAGCCATGCCCCCTGGCGCGGACTGAATCTCGATCGAAAAGAGATCGCCGAGCGCGCAACCAGCCGCTCACTGCTGGGCATATTCGAAGCAATTTACGAGACGTTGGCGCACAAGCAGAAGGCGCGTGACTGGTGCTGTACGAGCCTGGCCAATGTCCAGTTCCTGCCCGCGATCGAGGCCCACTTTGGTAGCAAGGCGAAATATATTTTTCTCTATCGTGACGGGCGTGATGTCGCGGTAGCACAGAGCAAGGCACTGGAAGGTGAAAAACATTTCTATCACATAGCCAAGGAATGGGGGCAAATTCAGCGACTGGCCAAGACCATGGAAAAAGTAATCGGCCCCGAAAGATTTCTAAGCGTTCGCTACGAGTACATGGCCCGGGATACGGAACAGACCATGTCCGAGCTATGCAGATTTTTGGGGGTAGAGTTTTCAGACAGGATTCGCTATTCACTCAAATCTGAAGAAGTACTTGGTTGTATCGAGACAAGTGAGCCAAGGTCAGATGACCGAAAGACCCCGATACTGAAGGGCGGCGTTGGTAAGTTCAGGGTCGAGGCCACTGACAAGGATATCGAGATATTCGAGTCAGTCGCTGGCGATGTTCTCGATCAGCTGGGATACGTTCGCGGGATTGCACCCAAGGGGAAAGAGAAGTTCTATCGGGAGGACCAGGTGCGCATGTTTGACCTGGAGAACGATCAGCTCAAGCGCCTGGCTGCCGTTAGTCTTGGTGAGCCCAACCAGCAGGCGGGCTTTGTCAGTTCAATCGCGGCGCGGCAAAAACAGGTATCAGACAACTGGTTGTCGAGGCTGGAAAAATCCAGCTAGCGCCGGGCGCCTAGTCCTGAAACCCGAGCTCTTTCAGTTTTCGGGTAAGCGTGTTTCGTCCCCAGCCGAGTTTTTTCGCTGCATCCTGCTTGCGTCCACCGGTAGCACCCAACGCGGCCTCGATCAGAGTGCGCTCGAAGGTCGCGTTCAATTCCTTGTAGATGTCTGACTCACCCTTGCCCAGTTGTTGCTCAACGATGCGCTTGAGGTTTCCTGCCCAGTCACTGTTGCGCCCGGATTCGCCGGTCTTTGCCTGCAACTCCGGAGGTAGGTCGGCCACTCGCACTGTCTGCCCCGGCGCCATGACGGTCAACCAGCGGCAGGTGTTCTGCAGTTGTCGCACGTTTCCTGGCCACTCGAGCTGGCTAAGGTATTCCTCGGCTTCCGGCGCCAGCTTCTTCGGTTCAACATTGAGTTCCCTGGCCGAGCGGTTCAGGAACGAGCGGGTGAGTGCGGGGATGTCCTCCCGTCGTTCACGCAACGATGGCAGGTGGATGCGAATGACATTGAGCCGATGGAACAGGTCTTCGCGAAACAATCCCTGCTCGACGCGCTCTTCCAGATTCTGGTGGGTTGCGGCAATGATGCGGACATCGCACCTGATCTGTTCATGACCACCGACACGATAGAATTGTCCATCCGATAACACTCTTAATAAACGTGTCTGCAGTGCGGCGGTCATATCACCGATTTCATCCAGGAACAGGGTGCCACCGTCGGCTTGCTCAAAGCGCCCCTTGCGCTGGGTCTGGGCGCCGGTAAAAGCGCCACGCTCATGGCCGAACAGCTCGGACTCGAGTAGCTCACTGGGAATTGCGGCAATGTTAATCGCAATAAAGGGTTTATCCTTGCGCGGGCTATGATTGTGCAAGGCATTTGCCACCAGTTCCTTGCCGGTACCGGATTCGCCATTGATGAGTACATTCAGGTTGGATCCCGACAGTCGACCAATGGCACGAAATACCTCCTGCATCGCCGGTGCTTCACCAATTATTTCGGGCGTCTCCACCAGTTGTTGTTCTTCCGACGACACCTGGCTACGCCGATGTTCAGTGGCCCGGCGAACCAGGCCGATGGCCTCGTTCAGGTCGAACGGTTTAGGCAGGTACTCAAACGCGCCTTTCTGGTAAGACGTCACCGCGCTGTCCAGATCGGTATGCGCGGTCATGACAATCACCGGGATTTCGGGCGCTTTCTCGTTGATGGCGGACAGCAGTTCCAGTCCACTGATACCCGGCATGCGTATGTCGGTAACAATGACATCCGGTCGCTTCCGATCCAGCAGCTCGAGAATTTCGTTGGCAGAGTCAAATGACTCTACTTTCATGTCTTCTTTTTCCAGTGCGCGTTGTAGTACCCAGCGAATGGAATTGTCATCATCGATGACCCATATGATGTCTTGTCTAGTCATCGCCGTTCTCCAACGGTAGATAGATGGTAAACACGGTTTGTCCCGGCTGGCTCTTCGCCTCGACCAGACCACCGTGTTTATTGATAACGTCCTGCGCAATAGCCAGACCCAGACCGGTACCTTCGGGGCGACCGGTTACCAGCGGGTAGAAAATGGCGTCCAGCATGTCCGGGGCAATGCCGGGGCCGTTGTCCTCGATCTCGGCACGCAGAACTAACCGGTGGCGTTTTTGGCCAATAGTGAACTGACGGGTAACGCGCGAACGCAGGATGATTTTGCCCTTGCCGTCCATCGCCTGAACTGCGTTTCGGGAAATATTCAGTATTGCCTGAATAAACTGTTCCTTATCGCCGATAAAATCCGGCAGGCTCGGGTCGTAGTCAGGGATAATGGTCAGGCCGATCGGGTTTTCCGCCAACAGCAGCTTGCGAACGTACTGGAATACTTCGTGGATGTTGACCGGCTCATGTTTCAACGGCTGGGTCGGTCCCATCATCCGGTCGACCAGGGTCCGCAGGCGGTCTGCTTCATGAATGATGATGCGGGTGTACTCTTTCAGTTCCTTCGATTGCAGTTCCTGCTGCAACAGCTGCGCCGCACCACGTAACCCACCAAGGGGATTCTTGATTTCGTGTGCCAGGCCCTTGAGGATGGCGCGATTGGCCTCGTGCCGATCCAGCGCGCTTTCGTCACGTGTCAGGCGTAGCAGGCGGTCGATCTGGTTCATTTCCACCAGCAGGCCGATGACCTGGCTACCGTCGTACATCGGGCTGACAAAGCAGTCGACCACGATCACCTTGCCGGGCGCGATCGCCAGGTGCACACCGCGCGCGCTGAAGGACTGAGCGCGGTTCAGCGTGCGCTCCAGCACCTTTTTCAGTTGCCTTCCGCGGGGCAGCAGCTGGGAAATGTTCTTGCCAGCAATACTGCGGCGACCGGTTTGCAGCAACTGTTCGCCGGCGGGATTGATGGCGATCAGGTGCAGGTCCGCATCAAAGGCCAGCACGGCAGTACTGAGATTGTCGAAAATCTGTAGCCGTGGGTCTGTGACCATGCCTGTTTCCAGTCTTTTTTGCGCCGTCGCGTTCATAGCGGCAATAAAAATTCTTTAATAAATAGAAAGTTACGGTAGCTATCGTACCAGCAATTCGGTCTGCACCATATAGGTGCACGCGCTTCCAAAATTGCAGTAGCGCGAAGTAAAACGCCCCCGGGAGTGGGGGCGTTTTTCATGCGTCCTTCGAATCGAGACCCTTACAGGCTGTAGTACATATCGAACTCGACCGGATGGGTGCTCATGCGCAGGCGCGTGACTTCATCCATTTTGAGCGCGATGTAGCCGTCGATCGCGTCGTCAGTGAAGACGCCGCCGGCCTTGAGGAACTCGCGATCCTGGTCCAGTGCATCCAGCGCCTGGTCCAGTGAACTGCAAACCTTGGGAATGGTCTTCTCTTCTTCCGGTGGCAGGTCATACAGGTCCTTGTCCATGGCCTCACCCGGGTGGATCTTGTTCTGGATGCCGTCAAGGCCAGCCATCATCAGTGCCGTAAAGGTGAAGTAAGGATTACCGGCCGGATCAGGGAAGCGAACCTCGATGCGACGTGCCTTCGGATTGGCTTCGTACGGAATACGGATAGAAGCTGAACGGTTGCGCGCCGAGTAGGCCAGCATCACCGGTGCCTCAAAGCCCGGTACCAGTCGCTTGTAGCTGTTGGTCGAGGCATTGGCAAAGGCGTTGATCGCACGGGCGTGTTTGATAATGCCGCCAATGTAAAACAGCGCGATCTCGCTCAGGCCGCCGTACTCGTTACCGGTGAACAGGTTGACACCATCTTTGGCCAGCGACTGATGAACGTGCATGCCGCTACCGTTGTCACCCACCAGCGGCTTGGGCATGAAGGTCGCTGTCTTGCCGAAGCTGTGAGCCACGTTCCATACACAGTATTTCAGGATCTGATTTAAGTCCGCGCGACGCACCAGGGTGTCGAACTTGGTGCCGATTTCGCACTGACCGGCTGTCGCCACTTCGTGGTGATGGACTTCGGTCTCGAGGCCCATTTCTTCCATGGCCAGGCACATGGCAGCACGCAGGTCGACCAGCGAGTCCACCGGCGGAACCGGGAAGTAACCACCCTTGATACCCGGGCGGTGACCGATGTTGCCATCTTCGAATACTTTCTCGGAGTTCCAGCCGGCTTCCTCGGAATCCACTTTGTAGAAAGCGCCGTTCATCTCCGCGCCCCAACGTACGTCGTCCAGGACGAAGAATTCAGGCTCCGGACCAAAATAGGCTGTGTCTGCAATGCCAGTGGACTTCAGGTAGGCTTCGGCGCGCTTCGCAATGGAGCGAGGATCGCGTTCGTAGCCTTCACCGGTGGCCGGCTCGACGATGTCGCAGGTAATAATCAGCTGCGGTTCTTCAGAGAACGGGTCCATGACCGCGGTGGTAGCGTCCGGCATCAAAATCATGTCGGACTCGTTAATTCCTTTCCAGCCGGAGATGGATGAGCCATCAAACATCTTGCCACCTTCGAACATGGACTCGTTGACCGAGTGCGAAGGCAGGGTTACGTGCTGTTGCTTACCCTTGGAGTCTGTAAAACGCAGATCTACAAAGGTAGCGTTGTTGTCTTTCATCATTTTGATGACGTCACTAGGGGCTGACATGCTGGATTCCTCCTAAAAGCGTTGTGGCAGTTAATTACAAATACGGTAAATAAAAAATTGAGCCTCAATAGTGCACGTAGCGTGCCAAGCTCCGTAGTCACATAACCTGTTGATTATTAATAACTAGAGTCGGTGAGACTGCGAAAAATTGCACCACGATAGTGCGCACCACAATTGTGCTGCACCCTATTAGTGCACTAACCAAAGTGAATTTCAACAGAAGAAATTAGCGGATCATCCTTGATCGCATCCTGGAATCGACGCACCAGGTCGCGCGTGGATTCGGCGTCTTTTGCCAGGCTCAGCGGTAGCAGCAATACCAGCTGAATCTTGCCGTCCAGGTAATGCAGGGTCATCTGCTCAATATCGTCGACCTCGTCGATGTGCTTGAAGCGCTCCATGGCGCGCCGGATGGCCTCGGTCCGCAGCGGCAAGTCGTAGGTTCGCCTGGCGGCCTGATCGTCTTCTGTATCGATATGCACGGTCACGTCGGTGAGTTCCTCCACCTCCCGAATCAGTGATGCGCGTACGGCTTCGGAGATATGATGCCCCTCCGACACGCTGATCGACGGATTTACCTGGATGTGGACGTCAGCCAGGGCGTCGCCACCCATGCGCCGCGTGCGCAACATATGCAATGATGACACGCCGTCGACCGACTGAATGATCTTGCGAATCAGTTCAATGCGTTCAGGCTCAAGACCGGTATCCACCAGCTCCCGAAGGCTGCTCCACATCAGGTCCCATGCGATCTTGATGATCATCAGGGCGACTCCAATAGCGGCAATGGCATCGAGATAGTCGAGCCCCGCCATGGTGCCGATCACGCCAACGATTACGATCACCGAGGAGATGGCATCGCTGCGACTGTGCCAGGCGTTGGCGCGCAGCATGTCTGAGCGATACTTGCGCGCAATGGTCATGGAGTAGTGATAAATAATTTCCTTGGAGATAACCGAAATCAGCGCAACGACCAGTGCTGCCATGCCCGGCTGCAACAGTCGATCGGGATGGAATAGTCGTTGGGTAGCGTCATAGGCGATACCCACTGCCACCAAGAGCAGTGCAACCCCAAGGCCAACGGTGGCCACGGTCTCGATACGCTTGTGGCCGTAGGGATGATCTTCATCTGCCTCGCGTGAACCATGGGCTGCCGCATACAGTACGAATCCGTCGGTAATCAGATCGGATATCGAATGGATTCCGTCAGCAATCAATGCCTGCGAGTGGGAGACAAAGCCGAAGACAATCTTGGCGATACCGAGAGACAGATCCACGGCGGACCCGACCAACGTCACTTTCACGACCTCGCGACGACGCGCGTCGGCCTGCTCCCTTTGCGTTCCTTTTGCTGTATCAGTCACTCGTCCCTACCTCGATCGTGATAATAACCTCCCTGCCCAGGTCACGGGTATCCACTACCTTGTGGCCGTTGATCCTGCACCATGCGGGAATATCGTTTAGCGCGCCATGGTCAGTGCACACCACGTCAATGACGTCGCCGGGTTCGAGTTTGGCCACCGCATCCTGGGCACGAATTACCGGCATCGGGCAAAGTAGATTCCGTGCATCCAGCTGGTGATGGCTCATACGTACCATTCCTGGGGAATCTCGCTGACGGGCATGGGCGAGACTACCATTTCCCGGGTGCCGCCATCGGTGAGATTGATGCTTATATTTACCGCATCGGCATCCCGGCCCTGACCAAAACGCGCCACCAGTCTTGCCGCCAGCTCCAGGTCGGCCTCGTCTGCCTCGCCATCGAGCAGTGTGACAGCGCAAACAAACTGATAAAGCGTTTCTTGTAGCCACTCAGGAAATTGTTCTCACCATCATCACGCGCAACGATCAGTTTCATATTAGGTTTGGGTCGCACATGACGCCCGACCTTGAGTAGCATGATGTCATCGAGGTCGTATTGTTTTTCACCACGGTTCTCCCACAGGTCGGCCAGCTTCTTGGAATAGGCGGCATCGGTAAGGAAACAGCAACCACCGGCAGGCTGGGCGTAGTCGTCAAAGCCGTATTCCCTGGCCAAGGCAATCTGTGGTTTGCGATTTCGACCGGAGAGGTTCAACAGGCGCTCGCGATCTACCCAGCCCTCACGTTCCGGTTTGGTCTCCGGCAGCAGGCGGGCGCATAGCGGGCGCAACAGCAGATCACCGGCGCCGGACTCTCTTGCAATAACGGGCATGGTATCGCGCCGCTGCGACATCGGTCGTTGACCAATGACTTCGCCAGTGATGATAAAGTCAAATCCGTTTTGCTGAATCCATTCCAGCGCCTTGCCCACCATAAAACCTTTGCAATCGAGGCACGGATTCAGGTTGGCGCCGTACCCATGTTGCGGGTTGAGCACGACTTCCTTGTAGGGTTCGATGACATCAATGATATGAAGCTTGATCCCGAGCGTCTCTGCTACCCATAGCGCATTGTTGCGTTTGGGCTTGTGTTTGTCCCTGTTGCGAATGGCATGGGTATGCCCCTCCACGCAGAAACCAGTGAAAAAATTTATACCCTCGACATGAATGCCCTGGTCCAGCATCAGCTTGGCGGCCAGTAACGAATCAAGTCCGCCCGAGATCAGGGCGGCGGCTTTGCGTGGTTGCGTCATAGGATGTTGGACTACAGTTGTTGCGGGCGACCCGCGGGTCGCGATAGCTCAAAGGGGGGTGATTTTACCGCAAATCGGCCGGTGAGACTGGAATGTTTCCAATGGTGTAAAATGTCTGTAAACCAGACGTAGAAAGGGCGAACACCGATCGTAATCAGGGTCCGCCCTCTCTTTTATTTTTTATTAAATTATTATGGTCCTTCCGTGAACCAGCTCCTCCTATCTTGGCGATTCGGGCATAGTCCCTTGACGCGGACAGACAATAGCGCAAGGCGATAACGCATGTCCAATATTTTTAAACGTCTAACAGCAGTTCATGACCTTGATTCTTTAAAATTTAATAAATAAGAAACTACTAATTTAATTCAATGATGTTCTGGCGAAGAGGGCGATATGCCAAGTACAAGCGTGGCCAAAGCTGGTGGCGACGATTCTTGAGTCTTGGCTCCTGGATTACATGGGGAACGCGCCTGGTAATTTTATTGGTAGTGCTGGATGCGTTTTATGTCAGCACCATCTGGCCGGACTGGAAGAAAATTGCCGTCGGTCCGGTACCGAAGTCCAGTTTTATCCGTCGCTACGAAGCAACCTATCGCAGTAACGATTGGCCGAAGATCAGTTGGCATCCGGTAACGCTGGACGATATGCCCAAACATCTGCAACGGGCGGTAGTGGTCGCGGAAGACAGTCGCTTCTGGCAACACGACGGCTTTGACCTGATCGCGTTCAAGGAAGCCATGGATCACAATCTGAGTGAAGGCCGCTTCGCCTTTGGTGCCAGTACCATCTCGCAACAAACGGTGAAAAACCTGTTTCTCAATCCCTCGCGTAATCCCCTGCGCAAGTGGCACGAATTGCTGCTGACCTGGGGCATGGAAATGAACCTCAAGAAAAGGCGCATACTCGAGCTGTACCTGAATATTGCCGAGTTTGATCGTGGTGTGTATGGCGTCGAGGCCGCGGCCCAACACTACTGGGGCATCCCGGCCAGCCAGCTCGATAGCGGCCAGGCGGTGGAGCTGGCCGCCTGCCTGCCAAGCCCGACCAGGAACAATCCGCAGACCCGTACCGAGGTATTCGAGCGCCGGGTTGAGAAGATCAACGGCTGGCTGGCGCCGTCGCCGGAGCAGTCATCCGGCGAGATTTAACGTCATTAGCCCCGCGCCGGTCTTAGCGCTGGCAAGCACACAGGGGTATAATCGCCGCCTCTGCCATCCCGGCCCCTTGTCATGACTAGGCCCGGGCGTATCAACTTATTACTGACACTGCAGCAATACTGGGCGGACCAGGGCTGCGTTGTCCTGCAACCTTATGACATGGAGGTAGGCGCGGGCACGTTTCACCCGGCCACCTTCCTTGGTGCCATTGGCCCCGAGCCGACACGCGCCGCCTATGTGCAGCCTTCGCGACGCCCGACTGACGGTCGCTATGGCGAAAATCCCAACCGTCTGCAGCACTACTACCAGTTTCAGGTCATCCTCAAGCCGTCACCGTTGAACATCCAGGATCTCTATCTTGATTCCTTGCGTCGTCTCGGCGTCGATACCCTGGTGCATGACATCCGCTTTGTTGAAGACAACTGGGAGTCGCCGACGCTCGGCGCCTGGGGCCTCGGCTGGGAGGTCTGGCTGAACGGCATGGAGGTCACCCAGTTCACTTACTTCCAGCAGGTCGGCGGTCTCGACTGCAAACCGGTAACCGGCGAGATTACGTATGGTCTTGAGCGCATCGCCATGTACCTCCAGGGTGTCGACAGTGTCTTCGACCTAGTGTGGACCGACGGCGTAACCTACGGCGATGTATTTCACCAGAACGAAGTCGAGTTTTCCGCCTACAACTTTGAGCACGCCAGCGTCGAGGATCTGTTTGAACGTTTCAATCAGTTCGAGCGCGAGAGCCAGGCGTTGATGGAAGCCAGCCTGCCGCTGCCGGCATACGACCTGGTGTTAAAGGCATCGCACACATTCAATCTGCTCGATGCACGCAGCGCCATCAGCGTGACCGAGCGCGCACGCTATATCGGTCGCATACGCAACCTCGCCCGTGCGGTTGCCCAGGCCTATTACGAGTCGCGCGAATCATTGGGCTTCCCTCGCATGAAGGAGGGTCGTCGTGGCTAAAAAGAAAAAAGGTAAAAAGGTCGCCATGAAGAAGAAAGTGGCCGGCGCCAAAAAGAAGGCGACGAAGAAATCGCAAAAGAAAAAGGCGGTTGCAAAGAAAAAAATCGTCGACGACTTGCTGATCGAGCTTGGCACCGAGGAGTTACCACCCAGGGCCCTGAAGCGCCTGAGCCAGTCGTTCTATGACAACATTATTGCCGGCCTGGAACAGGCGGGACTTACCACCGACAAGAGCGTTAATACCGTTCGGTTTGCCGCACCACGTCGACTGGCGGTCAGGGTGCCCGGGGTAAGACTGCAGCAACCGGATCGCGAAACGGAACGCCGGGGCCCGGCGATCCAGGCGGCCTATGACGATAACGGCAAGCTGACCAAAGCGGCCGAGGGTTTTGCCCGCAGCTGTGGTGTCAGTGCTAACAAGCTTGAGCGGGTAAAGACCGACAAAGGCGAATGGTTGGTGTTCCGCCAGCTGGAAAAGGGTCGGTCTGCCAAAGAACTGGTGCCGGAGATCCTGGAGCAGGCATTAAAGCAGCTGCCCATCCCCAAGCGTATGCGCTGGGGTGACCTGGACGCCGAATTTGTCCGGCCGGTGCACTGGCTGGTGATGCTGCACGGCGACAAGGTGATTCCGGCCAAAGTGCTGGCAGTCAGATCCGGACGCAAGACCATGGGCCACCGTTTCCATTCGCCACGCTATGTATCGCTGGCCAGTGCCAACGATTATGAGAAGACACTAAAGAAGAGTTTTGTCCTGGCCAATTACGACCAACGTCAGCAGGTGATTCGAAGCGGGGTGGAAAAACTGGCGAGCAAGCAAGGCGGCGTAGCAGTCATTGATCCGGACTTGCTGGACGAAGTCACCAGCCTGGTGGAATGGCCCGAACCCATCCTCGCAGGTTTCGACAACTCGTTCCTCGATGTACCGGCCGAGGCGCTGATCAGCACCATGCAGGAGCACCAGAAATATTTCCCGGTGACCGACAAGCGCGGCAAGTTGATGCCGTACTTCATTACCGTGAGCAACATCAAGAGCAAACAGAAGGCGAGGGTGCGTGAAGGTAACGAGCGTGTAATTCGCGCGCGCTTCTCCGACGCCAAGTTCTTCTGGGATACCGATCGCAAGCAGCGCCTTGATGCCCATGTCGAAAAACTGAAGGATGTCGTTTTCCATGTGCGTCTCGGTTCGGTGCACGACAAGGCCGTACGTGTCTCACGCCTGTCTGCGGCGGTCGCTGCACAACTGAAAGCGGATACGAAGCTTGCCGAACGCGCCGGCCTGCTGGCCAAGGCCGATCTGATGACCGGTATGGTTTATGAATTCCCGGACCTGCAAGGCACCATGGGTCGGTACTATGCCGAACACGATGGCGAGCCTGCTGAAGTGGCCGCGGCCATGGAAGAGCAATACCTGCCGCGCTTCGCGGGCGATGCCCTGCCGGTCAGCAATAGCGGTCGCGCAGTGGCGATTGCCGACAAGCTCGACACTCTGGTAGGAATCTTTGGTGTGGGTGAGATCCCGACCGGCGAGAAAGACCCGTTCGCCTTGCGTCGTGCAGCACTCGGTGTGTTGCGTATCATGATTGAGAGCAAGCTCGAGATTGATCTAATGACCCTGCTGAAAGCCGCCACCGAGGGTCACGCCGAATTGCCTGAGCCCGCAAAGACACCGGAGCAGGTGTACGAATTCATGATGGATCGTTTGCGCGCCTACTATGCCGATGCCGGTATCAGCCCCGATGTCTTCGAGTCGGTGCGTGTTTGCAACCCGGCCGAGCCACTCGACTTTGACAAGCGCGTACGTGCAGTTATGGCCTTCCGTAAACTGAAAGAGGCGGTAAGCCTGACCGCGGCTAACAAGCGTATCCGCAATATCCTAAAGCAGGGTGGTGATGCCGACTGGGATCATGTGTCGGAAGTCCTGTTGCAGGATGTTGCCGAAAAGAACCTGGCGAAGAAAGTGAAAGCGATTAGTGCCGAGCTCAAGCCCCTGTTTGACAAGGGCGACTACACTACTGCCATGAAAAAGCTGGCGGCCTTGCGACCACAGGTGGATGACTTCTTCGACAAGGTGATGGTCATGGTTGATGAAGAGGCAGTGCGTGATAACCGGCTGGCCTTGTTAAGCAGCCTGAGCCAGCTGTTCCTGCGTGTTGCCGATTTGTCCAGACTCCAGGATTAATGATGAACAAGTCCCGCAACGATGACTCCTATGCCGAGATGCTGGCTGAGGTGCAGGCGTTTCATACCAAGCACGATTTCAAGGGCACCGGTGGTGAGGACCTGGTTTATCGCGTAGCGCTGATGTCTGAAGAGCTGGGTGAGATCGCCGAGGCGGTAACCAAGGGCAAGCCGGTGGAAGACCTCGCTGAAGAGACAGCGGATCTTTTTATACTTCTAATCGGCACCGCGATTGCTGCCGACTTTGACCTGAAGCAGGCCTTCTGGGACAAGATGGAAAAAATCCAGTCCCGTAAAAGCAGGATGGTCGGCGGCCGGATTCGCGTATCGGAGTTTCGGGACTGAGCAGCCCATATGCTTACTGCTAGGGCAGTTCGAATCGTAACGTCTTGCTGTTAAATACCAGTCGCCCCCGGTTCTGGCGGTACCACTTCCTGATCTCACTGTTGTTTCCCAGAAAATCCAGATGCCGCATCGCAATCGCCTGGGCATTGGGTAGCGAGTTGGTGTTGGCGGGGCTTGTTTCAAGACTGTTTACTACATAGTCCATTGCAGGCAGGTAGCCGGTCTTTACCGTGTCTGCGGTGAGATAACGCGTCTCGTAGCGGTTGCCCTTCGTCAGCGCGTTATCCCAGGCCCGCTGCAAACTATCACCAAGTTCTATGCCCGGTAGATACTTTATCGCCTCGTAAGTGGTGTGACGGTTCCAGCCGTTCTCCAGGTAGAACTTCAGGACTTCATAAGTGGCAGGGTCTTTAAGCTGAACCACGCACTTGATCCACTCGCTCGGCAGGTAGCCGGTAAAATCCTGCATCCCTTCAAGCAGGTAAGGCTTTGCATCAGAGCACCAGCGTTTGCGCAACACGATTGCCGAGAGATAATGCTGCCCGGGCAGGGCCCGCAGTATTTCCGGTTTGTGCCGCTCGGCGGCGAGGCGCGAGATTGCTTCAACCGCATAGCGCGACCAGGGATTACCATCACGAGTAACATCAATCAGCACATCAACATTGTCGGGTCCAACTTCGATCAGCATGCCCACTTGCGGGTCGCTGGCGAGGTAGGTTCGCTGGTCGCGCGAGGCGACCAGAATTTTTTGCACGTAATCCCTTACATCACGTTTGGTTGCGTTAGCCGGCAGCACGATCTGCAGCAACGTGTCGAGATCAGGGTAGTATTTGGTTTGCGGACGACCGCCTCGGTCAGCGGGTGGCTTTGGTGATGTGGCGCCGGGTGACTTTCCGGGTTCATGATTCTGACTGGAGATCTTTTTGGCATCCACGCCTTCGGGTGGCCTGGTAGAAAAATGTACAAAACCTCGATCATCTTTCCATCGGTAAACGTCTGCACTGCCTGTTAATGGCAAACCAATACAGGTTAACAGCACAATAGCACCAAGCTTTTTTAGATTCGCATTTTCACCGTCCCTGCGTAATAGTTTCCAGATTTTGTTCTCTAGCCGACTTCTGATTTTGTTCAGGACCCCTACTGTCCGCTATCGGCCATTAGCAGACGTTTCAAGAACCATCGATTTCCGTCAAGCCTCATGAGGCTCATGTACCCAATCCGTTGTGCATCCTGATTTGAATACTTGAGCTGAATCGAATTTAACGCTTACTGCGATTCCACCACTATAAAACTCCGATACATCATATTTCGTTCTTTCCTGCGTAAATACATAATCGCCTTCGCTCCCTTTGCCATCTTCTGTGGTCTTCTGAGGATGTTTTAGCGGAACAAGGTCTTGCTTCGCATCTAGTAGCTGAACCTGTAATTGATGTGTTTTAGGTAGATATTTATTAATGCGAATCCTGTGAACGACTTGAATCGATTTTTTTTCTTTCAGAACAGCAAAATAGTTGTTGTCGATTTGCTCTCGGCATATAAGCATAGACTGCTTATCAAGTATGCTGTTGCTCCACGCCTCAAAGCCTGGTTTTTCGACTTCCCCGCACGATAACAAATGTAGAGAGGATAGAAATAACAGAGAAGAACTACATTTGCTCTTGAGATTCATATCGAATATTTAGAATTTCAGCTAAAACGATATTGTCCGCTACGGGTCGTTATCGGACATAGTTATAATTTGCTGATATATCGAATTTAGCACTGGTTTTGGGTTTTCGCGACGCGGATTGCCGCGACTGAGCTCTA
>Ga0111141_105_pt1 | contig 41795 bp, 41 predicted proteins | sample DeeMarSeWOR28_12_FD_80396 | JGI IMG/M metagenome (GOLD analysis project Ga0111141, IMG submission 80396) | Acidithiobacillales bacterium SG8_45 | reverse complement strand
AGCCCTGGCGACGACCACGGCGTAACCATTCTGATCGGTGGCAAGCGCACCCTGAAGATCGGTGACACCATGGGTACCGTTATCGTTCCGTTCATGAAGCTGGAATCGGACGAAGACTACGAAAAACTGGTTGAGCTGGCCGAAGAAACCATCGACTTCTTTGCCGAGAACGCCCTGGAACACGAGCGTACCGGTGAAATGATCGAGCGTATCGGCCTGGTTAACTTCCTTGAAGGCATCGGCGTTGATGTTGATCCGCACATGATCAACCACCCGCGCGAAATCTCCTACGTCCGCATGGATGACTGGGATATCGAAGCCGAGAAATGGAATCAGCGTAAAGCTGAGGCCGCAGGTTAAGTTCGTCAAACATGGCAGAACAGCATCGCCAGCCAATTGAGAGCGGTACCCCGGATCCGTTCCAGTACATGCACCCGACGTTCATCAAGAACTTCGGCAACTGGGCTTATCATGATCGTCCGCGTCCGGGCGTTTTACACCACGTCGCCAAGAGCGGTGACGAAGTCTGGACCGTTCGCGTCGGTACCCAGCGTCAGCTTGGTCCCTACGAGATCAACCTGCTGTGCGACATCGTCGACAAGTATGGCGACGGACACGTGCACTTCACCATTCGTTCGAACTTCGAAGTGATGGTGACCGAAGAGTCCAAGGTCGAGCCGCTGATCAAGGCGTTTGAAGAGGCAGGTTACCCCGTTGGTGGTACCGGTCCTTCCGTCACCATGATCTCTCACACCCAGGGCTGGTTGCACTGCGACATTCCCGGCACCGACGCATCTGGTGTTGTGAAGGCCCTGATGGACGAACTGCACGAAGAGTTCATCAACGAGCGTATGCCGAACCGCGTTCATATCACCACTTCCTGCTGCCAGATTAACTGCGGTGGCCAGGGTGATATCGCGATCAACGTTCAGCACACCAAGCCGCCGAAGATCAATCACAACCTGGTAGCCAACGTTTGCGAACGTCCTTCGGTCGTCGCCCGTTGCCCGGTTGCAGCGATTCGTCCGGCCATCGTTAACGGCAAGCCGTCGCTGGAAGTTGATGAGAAGAAATGTATCTGCTGTGGTGCCTGCTTCCCGCCGTGCCCGCCGATGCAGATCAACGACGCTGAATTCACCAAACTCGCTATCTGGGTTGGTGGCAAACACTCCAATGCACGTAGCAAGCCAAGCTTCCACAAGCTGGTAGCCGCAGGTATCCCGAACAACGCACCGCGTTGGCCGGAAGTTGCCGATATCGTGAAGAACATCCTCCGTGTCTACAAGGAAGATGCTCGCGATTGGGAGCGTGTTGGTGACTGGATCGACCGTATCGGTTGGCCGCGTTTCTTCGAACTGACTGAACTTCCGTTCACCAAGTTCCACATTGAAGACTGGCGTGGTTCACGTCGCACGCTGAATGCGTCGACCCACATCCGCTTCTAAGTTTTCGGAACCGAGTAAAAGGAAGCAGCTAAATGAAATTTAGTATCGCAGTACACGAGGGTCCGTACACCCACGAAGCATCTGACACGGCATACCAGTTCGTGACGGCTGCGCTGGAGAAGGGACACGAAATCTTTCGTGTCTTCTTCTACCACGATGGTGTAAACAACGGCACCCGCCTCACCACTCCGCCGCAGGATGATCGCAATATCGTCAAACGCTGGTCGGATCTGGCTGAGAAACATGGCCTTGATCTCGTCGTATGTGTTGCCGCTGCCCAGCGCCGCGGTATCGCCGATGCCGATGAAGCCAAACGTAACGGCAAAGACGCTGATAACATCGCCCCCGGGTTTCGTATCTCCGGGCTGGGTCAGCTGATTGAAGCCTGCATTCAGTCCGATCGTCATCTGACGTTTGGCGATTAAGGGGGAGCAATGGCTGACGAAATGGATGAAATGATGGAAGGCGGGGAAATCAAGAAATTGATGTATGTAACCCGCACAGCTCCGTACGGCACCGTTTACGCCCTGGAAGCGCTCGAAGTTGTATTGATCGGCGCTGCCTTTGAACAGGACGTATGCATGGTCTTCGCTGACGACGGTTTGTTCCAGCTCAAGAAGGGTCAGAACACAGAAGCATCCGGGATGAAGAACTTCTCCCCGACCTACCGTGCGCTTGAAATGTACGACGTAGAAAAGCTTTATGTGGAAAAGGAATCCATGGATGCCCGTGGAATGACTGAAGACGATTTCATTGTTGACGTGGAGGTCAAGACCTCTGGAGAACTGGCGTCGATGATGGAAGACATGGACATAGTCCTGAATTTCTAAGGGGTGAACTAGATGTTACATACTATAAACAAGTCACCTTATACGAAGAACTCCCTGGACACCTGCTTGCGGATGGCCAAGGAAGGGAGCGCGATCCTGCTTATCGAAGACGGTGTCTATGCAGCGTTGACCGGAAGCGAGATCACTTCAAAAGTCGAAGCGGCGATGAAGAAGCACACCTTCTATGCCCTGAGTGCCGACCTGGAAGCACGTGGTATCCAGGATCGGGTCATCGACGGTATCAAAGTAGTTGATTACGCAGACTTTGTCGATTTGGCCGCCGAGAATTCCGGCGTCCAGTCCTGGCTCTGATACTGCGCAACTTAATCTCAACAGGAGTAAACGAAATGGCAACAATTAACGTAGCTGGCAAAGACATCGCAGTCGACGAGGAAGGTTACCTCGAAGATCGTAACGAGTGGAACGAGGAAATCGCCGCTGAAATGGCGAAGATTGATGACTGTGATCTGACTGATAGCCACTGGGAAGTAATCAACTTCCTGCGTGAGTACTACGACGAGTACCAGATCGCCCCGGCTGTCCGTGTTCTGACCAAGGCTATTGGCAAGAAACTGGGCAAGGACAAGGGTAACAGCAAGTACCTGTACGAACTGTTCCCGTACGGCCCTGCCAAGCAGGCATGTAAGTACGCCGGCCTGCCGAAGCCGACGGGCTGCGTCTAGGTTATCAGACGTATCCAGGAGAATGCAGGGCGGTCAATCCGCCCTGCTCTCTGTTCCTAATTACCTGGGGTAGACGATGTCAGCTGTGACAGTCATTTACGCGCTTATGTTCTATGCCGCTACGGTGATACTCGTGGCTGGCCTGGTATATAAAATCGCTATATACGCGCGTACACCACAACCATTAAAGATTCCCACAACGCCAGCTCCGATGACCCGGGCTGGTGTTGCCTGGCGCATGACCAAGGAAGTCACGGTCTTCGCCAGCCTGTTCAAATCCAACAAATGGATTTGGCTGTTCGGCTGGATGTTCCATGCCGCCCTGCTATTGGTGCTGCTGCGCCACCTGCGTTATTTCACTGAGCCAGTCTGGACCTGGGTCGCCCTGCTGCAGCCGTTTGGCAAGTATGCCGCGTTTGCCATGCTGGCCGGTCTACTCGGTCTGTGGGCGCGCCGCATCGTTGTTGATCGTGTCCGCTACATCACCAGCCTGTCCGACCACCTGATGCTGCTGCTTCTGATCATGATCGGAGCCAGCGGTGCGGCAATGAAATTTATTGACAGCGCACATACCGATATCGTTGCGCTGAAGGCCTTTATTCTCGGTCTGATGCGTTTCGACTGGCAGCCGCTGAATTCCGATCCGGTGCTATTGATTCATCTTGGCCTTGTGATCGTGCTGATGATTATTTTCCCGATCAGCAAACTGTTGCATGTGCCTGGCCTGTTCTTCTCGCCGTCACGCGTAATGGTGGACAACGTCCGGGAGAAACGTTACGTCCGCGGCTGGACGGCAAGTGCCCAGCCTGCGTCAGGCGAGAGCGCTAAATAGATCGGCCCAAACACAGGCATCCGAGGATGTAACCAGAGGATTTAAGGCGTGGCAGATTTCGAAACACCAAAATTGCAGGAATACCCCATCATCCCCCATATCAAGCCGGGATCGATGGCGCACAGCAGCCCGTTTGTTGCCAAACCGGATCACCAGGAGAGCGTAGGTTTTCCCGGTGAACTGGTAGACAACTGGGAAGAAAAGGCAGTTGAAAAGCTTGGCGACATCGCCAAAAACAACAAGGCCTTCAAGGTGTTCCTGGATACCTGCGTCAAATGCGGTGCCTGTACCGACAAGTGTCACTACTACCTAGGTACGTCTGATCCGAAAAACATGCCGGTCGCACGCCAGGACCTCCTGCGCAAGGTTTACCGCCGCTATTACACGTTCTCGGGTAAATATTTCCCGTGGCTGGTCGGCGCGGAAGACATGACCAAGGAAGTACTGGACGACTGGTACTCTTACTTCCACCAGTGCTCGCAATGCCGTCGTTGCTCGGTGTTCTGCCCGTACGGTATCGATACCGCTGAAATCTCCATGGCTGCCCGTGAAATCATGGACACCGTCGGAAAAGGCCAGAAATACTGCAACGAAATTATCGGCAAACTTCACAAGATCGGTAACAACCTCGGTCTGCCCGAGCCGGCATTGGTCGACACACTCGAAGGCCTGGAAGAAGATGTTAAAGACGATACAGGCGTTGACGTTCGTTATCCGGTCGATCAAAAAGGTGCCGACGTTCTTCTTATTACGCCATCTGCCGACTTCTTTGCCGAACCCCACATCGACGGCCTGATCGGTTACGGCAAGGTATTTCATCAGGCGGGTATCAGCTGGACCCTGAGTTCCTACGCCTCCGAGGCCGCCAACTTCTCCATGTTTATTGGTAGCCCGGACAACCTGCGCAAGGTTGCCATGCGCATTCGCGATGCCGCGCTGGATCTTGGCGTAAAACGTATCGTGGTTGGCGAATGTGGTCATGCCTGGCGTGTGGCCTACAGCTTCTGGAATACCCTGATTGGTCCGTTCGACTTTCTTGATAAGAACTATCCGGTTCCACAGCATATTATTGAGGTCACACATGGCCTGATGCAACGTGGCGCCCTGAAGATAGACAAGAGTGCCAACGACGACCGTCGTATCACGTTCCATGATTCCTGTAACGTCGCGCGTGCTTCTCGGATGGGCGATTTCCCTGGCGGACAGTTTGTTTTACCGCGCGAAGTGATCAAGAACGTTGCTAACCATTACTTCGACATGGCGCCGGAAACCATCCACGAGAATACATTCTGCTGCGGCGGTGGTGGTGGTCTGCTGACCGATGACCTGATGGAGCTACGCGTGAAAGGTGCCATGCCACGCATGCAGGCACTGAAGCGTGTTGTTGAAGAAAATGACGTCAATTTCCTGGCGGCGATTTGCGCGATCTGCAAGAGTCAGTTCACCAAAACGCTTCCTTATTATGATTTCCCCATGGACATGATCGGCAGTGTGCACCAGCTGGTGAGCGATGCGATTGTTCTGGGCGCGAAAGATTAAACAAGTTAAGTCTTATTTTAGTTTTAGCAGTCGACTAGCAAGAAACGCTGTTAGCGAACAAAGGAGATAAACAGATGGCAACTCCGGTAGATAAAGTTTACAAAGGTGAAGGTCATACCTTCCGTCGTTACCGTGACGGAGAGAGTGAGAAGGATTGGGGCTCGTATACCGATCGCATTTTCAAGGGCGACGAAAGTCACAAGTGCCCCACCTATATACACAAGACCCCGCCTTGCCAGGGCTCCTGCCCGTCGGGTGAGGACATTCGTGGCTGGCTGAACATCGTCCGCGGCATTGAAAAGCCTGCAGAAGGCGTCGAGTGGCAGGAGTATGCCTTCCGCCGTTCAACCGATGCCAACCCGTTCCCGGCGGTAATGGGTCGTGTCTGCCCTGCTCCTTGCGAAGACGGCTGTAACCGTAACGAAGTGGAAGACCACGTCGGCATCAACTCGGTAGAGCAGTTTATCGGTGATACCGCGCTGGCCAACAACTACACCTTTGTCGCAGGTGCCGACACCGGCAAAAAAGTTGCAGTCATTGGTGGCGGCCCTGCCGGTCTGGCAGCTGCCTATCAGCTGCGACGTCTGGGTCATGGCGCAACCGTATTTGATGATCACGAGAGCTTTGGCGGCATGATGCGCTACGGCATCCCCGGTTACCGTACCCCGCGTGATGTGCTCGATGGCGAAATCAATCGTATCGTCGCCATGGGCGTTGAAACGCGCATGAAAACGCGCGTTGGTGTCGACGTTAAACTGGAAGACTTGGAAAAAGAGTTTGATGCCGTCCTGTTTGCCATTGGCGCACAGTCTGGCCGCGCTCTGCCGATCCCGGGCGCCGATGTCTCCAACTGCATCACCGGTGTCGCATTCCTGTCGGCCTTTAACGAAGGTCGCCTGAAGGCCGTCGGTGGCAAGGTTGTGGTCGTTGGCGGTGGTGACACCTCTATCGACGTTGCATCCGTTGCCCGTCGCCTCGGTGGTATCAAGAATATCGCCGACAAGGATCGTCCAGAAAATATCGTACTGGGCCACACCGCACATGACGTTGCCGATATTGCCAAGCGCGAAGGCGCAGAGGTCATGCTGATTTCACGTCAGCCGATCGACAACATGACTGCTGCCCAGCATGAAATCGATGATGCCACGCGAGAGGGTGTCGAGATCCAGGGTGCGTTGACCCCGGTCGAAGTCATTGTCGGTGACAACGGTCGTGCCACAGCGCTTCGTGTTGCCAAGATGGATTATTCCTCCGGCAAGGGTGAAGTCGTCGAAGGCTCCGAGTTCGATATCGAGTGCGACCTGATCGTTTCCGCTATCGGTCAAACCGGTAACCTCGAAGGCTTCGAAGACCTGGGTAACGATCGCGGTCTGATGGATGCCGACAAGCACTACCAGATGCCGAACAAGGAAGGTTACTTTGTCTGCGGTGACATTGTTCGCCCGCACCTGCTGACCACCGTCATCGGCCAGGCTTCCATTGCAGTCGAGAGTATCGATCACTACTTCAAGCAACAGGCGCTGGGCAAGCGCCCGAAAGTGGACGTACACCACTTCGACTTGCTGGCCAAGTTGCACGAAACACATCACGACCCGGAAACGTTCAAGCCCGCAGGTCCTGACACCGAACGCGGTATTGACCGTGGTCTGCGTGGTACCGCTGACGCCACCTTCGCCGTACACAACTACGAAGATCGCTCGGAAGCGGAAATCATCCCGGCAGCCGAGCTGTTCCTGGGCCACTTCGAGAATACCCCGCGCAACAAGCGTGAAGAGCGTGTACCGACCTCCGAAGAGGTGCTGGGCCATTTCGAAGAGCGCGTTATCGGTCTTTCCGAAGAGCAGGCGCAGGCTGAAGCCGATCGTTGCATGAGCTGTGGTATGTGCTTCGAGTGCGACAACTGTGTCATCTACTGCCCGCAGGACGCCATCTTCCGCGTGAAGAAGGATCAGGCAACCATGGGCCGTTATGTCGACACTGACTATGACAAGTGCGTCGGTTGTCACATTTGTCAGGACGTTTGCCCGACCGGCTACATCAAGATGGGCCTGGGAGAGTAAATCAACCAATGCTTCGCAAAAGCCAGAAATTCGCTTCCGTGCTGGCGCTGCTTGCTGCCCTGGGTTTGGCAACAAGCAGCATCGCCAGCGGTCATGGAGACGAGAAACATAGCAATTCCCGCGTGCCGGTGCCGAAACACAAAATCACCAAAGGTGAAAAGTGCGTCGAACCCACGGATGTCATGCGCAAAAACCACATGGAGTTCATTCTCCATCAGCGTGACAAGACCATGCATCAGGGCATCCGTACCACAAAGCACAGCCTGAAAAACTGCGTGAATTGCCATGCTGACCCTGAAACCAAGAGCGTACTCAAGAACGCCGATGGCTCAGAGGGTTTTTGCGCCGAGTGCCACAGTTACACAGCCGTCAGCATTGATTGTTTCGGCTGCCACACCGACAAGGCCAACTCGAACAAACAGACAAAGCGTCCGATTGATGCGATTGGCCAGAAGGTAATCGCCATCACCGGGGGTGAGAAATGAGTATTTCACGCCGCGAGTTTATGACCATGGGCGCCGCCGCCTCGGCCGGTGCCGCGATCGCACCAGGCATCCGGCTGATTGAACTGGCCCAGGCGAAATCGCCCGAAGAAGCCGTCACTGCCGCCCAGCGCTGGGGACTGTTGATCGACACTAACAAATGCACCAAGGGTTGCACCTCCTGTGTCGACGCCTGCCACACCGAAAATGGTATTGACCATACCCAGCTCAAGGGCAGTGATGCGACCAAGCCTCACTGGATCCGAAAGGTCGAGGTCAAGGACCCGAACACCGGCTACGAGCATTCACTGCCGGTTATGTGCCAACACTGCCAGGAACCACCTTGCGTTGACGTCTGTCCTACCGGCGCATCGTTTAAACGCGCCGACGGTATTGTCCTGGTTGACCGCCACATCTGTATCGGTTGCCGTTACTGCATGATGGCCTGCCCCTACAAGGCGCGCTCATTCGAACACGAAGACATCACCAACCAGAAGGAACACGCACCGCGCGGCAAGGGCACAGTCGAGTCCTGCACAATGTGTGTTCACAAGGTTGATCGCGGAGACGGTACCACCGCCTGCGCCGAGGCCTGTGCCAAAGAAGGACACAAGGCCATATTGTTTGGGGATCTCAACGACCCGAAGAGCGAAATCGCCCAGACGGTGCGGACCAAGGCAACAAGACGAATCCGTGAAGACCTGAACCTGGACAACAGCGTTCGCTACATAGGCATTTAATTCCGCAGACCCGGTCTCGGATCAAAGAGCAAAATAAAATGAAAAAAGCCATTCATTTCCGCATGATTGAAGGTCGCAGCCTGGGCTACGGTGCATTGCTTGCCGTGCTGGGTGCAATTATCGCTGCCGGCCTCGGTGCCACCTATTATATGGAGCACAACGGACACTGGGTAACCGGTATGACCAACAAGGTCATCTGGGGTACGCCGCACGTGTTCGCGGTATTCCTGATTGTTGCCGCCTCGGGCGCACTCAATGTTGCCTCGATCGCATCGGCTTTCAATCGAGCTGCTTATAAGCCAATGGCAAGACTGTCCGCTCTGCTTGCCATTACCCTGCTTGTCGGTGGTTTGGCGGTGCTGGTACTGGATCTGGGGCGCCCCGACCGTCTGATCGTGGCCATGACCTATTACAATTTCAAATCGATCTTTGCCTGGAACATATATCTCTACACTGGTTTCATGGCGATCGTCGGCGTCTACATCTGGGTGATGATGGACAATTCCGTGCGCCAGTTTTACAAGGCAGCCGGTATTGCCGCTTTTATCTGGCGCCTGGCACTGACGACCGGTACCGGCTCGATCTTCGGTTTCCTGGTTGCACGTCAGGCCTATGATGCCGCCATCATGGCACCGATGTTTATTATCATGTCGTTCTCGTTTGGCCTGGCGATCTTCCTGCTTGTGCTCATGGCATCCATGAACTGGACCGGGCGCCCGATCGGCGATCGCATCCTGAATCGCCTGAAGAACCTGCAAGGTGTATTTGTCGCGGCAGTGCTTTACTTTGCCGTGGCCTATCACCTGACCAACCTGTATGGAACCGAGCATCACGGAATCGAGCGCTTCATCCTGCTCGACGGTGGCATCTACACCCAGTTGTTCTGGATTGGACAAGTGTTAATTGGCGGCATTATCCCGCTGGTATTGCTGTTCAGCCCGCTCTCCCGTTCGCGCAGCATCATTGCACTGGCAGCCATCCTGGTGATTATCGGCGGCCTGGCGCAGATGTACGTCATCATCATTGGTGGTCAGGCTTATCCGCTGATCATGTTCCCGGGGATGGAAGTCTCCAGCGCGTTCCAGGACGGTACTATTGCGGAATACAGCCCGAGCTTGCCCGAGGTACTGCTGGGTCTGGCGGGCGTCGGGATAGCCCTGGCCGCGACCACCTTTGCGCTCAAGGTACTGCCGTTCCTTCCGGCCTCTCTGGCCGATGCCGACGTTGATCCGCATCACAAGCAAGAGGCGGCAGAGGCCACCGCGGAAGCCGCATAAGCGCTTTTCCTTACAAAGCTAGCCGAATTCGCGGCCGGAGTGGACTGGACATCTGCTCCGGCCGCCTCCATATTGGGGAAAAGCATTTTTCGCTTGTGTAATCGCTATGGCACAATTTTTCGTATCGGCAGCCCATAAGTCTTCCGGCAAGACCACCATTTCCATTGGTTTGTGTGCCGCGCTGGCTGCCAACGGTCATGCGGTTCAGCCGTTCAAAAAAGGCCCCGATTATATTGACCCCCACTGGCTGGGTCAGGCCAGTGGTCGGCCCTGCTACAACCTTGATTTTTACCTATCCGGTTCCGAAGAAATCGAAAACTCCTACCGGCAACACAGCCAGGGTTCCGACATTCAGCTGATCGAGGGAAACAAGGGACTGTATGACGGTCTTGATCTCGACGGCAGTAACAGTAACGCTGCACTCGCCAAGCTGCTCGATGTGCCGGTAGTGCTGGTCATCGATGTGCGTGGTATGACGCGGGGTATTGCACCGCTGGTGCTCGGCTATCAGCAGTTTGACCGCGATATCAATATCGCCGGGGTGATATTCAATCAGGTTCGCGGCAGTCGACATGAAAGCAAGTTACGCGCGGTCATCGAGCACTATACCGATGTACCGGTACTGGGATCGGTACATTTCGATAGCGACATGGTAATTGTGGAACGCCACCTGGGACTGATGCCCAGCAATGAGAACCGGGAAGCGGAAGACAAGATACGTTATATCGGACAGCAGGTGGCCAACCAGGTCGACCTGGCCAAACTGCTCGCGGTTGCCGGCAAGTCTCCCCCGGCTCCTGATCGATCAACCCCGGTCCGGAATTCAGCACCGGACATTCGGATCGGAATTGCCCGCGACGCCGCCTTCGGTTTTTATTACGCCGATGATCTGGATGCCTTCAAGCAGGCAGGCGCGGAACTGGTTCCGTTCAATACGCTGAAAGACGATTCGTTACCTGATGTCGATGCGTTGTTTATCGGTGGTGGTTTTCCGGAGACACATATGGAAACACTTTCCGGGAACAAGCCGATGTTGAAATCGATTCGCAATGCCATTGAGGCCGGTATGCCGGTCTACGCCGAATGTGGCGGCCTGATGTATCTTGCCAGGGAGATCCGCTGGGATGGCCGTGCATGCAGGCTGGTGGGCGCGATTCCGGCCGATGTGGTCATGCATGAACGGCCGGTGGGTCGCGGCTATACCAGGCTTAAACGAAGCAGCGCAGGTTTGTGGCCATCTCAGCCATCCACAGCAAACGAGGACATATTCCCGGCGCATGAATTTCATTATTCCAGCCTGGAGAATCTGGACCCCGGTATTGAATTCGCATATGAAGTGAAACGCGGCATGGGGATTGACGGCAAACATGACGGTATCGTTTACAAAAACCTGCTTGCCAGTTATATCCATCAGCGCGATGTCGAGAACAATCACTGGACCCGACAATTTGTTGAGTTCATCAGGAAAACCAGGCAAACCCTACAACCCGCCGGCAATGCGACCGGCTAAAGGAAAGGCAGTATGATTACTATTACCAAGCGAGCGGCAGACCAGATCAACGAATCACGCGAGTCGGATGACAACGGAGAACTGGCCCTGCGTCTTGCTGCCAAGGTCACAGACGACGGTTCATACCAGTATGGTCTCGGTTTCGACGAAGTGCGCGATGGCGACCAGCAGATAGAGTCGGAAGGGATTACGCTCGTGGTTGCCGAGGAAAGCCAGGATCTGTTGAAAGGCTGCGTCCTGGACTTTGTCGAGATCACCACTGGCGACAAGCAATTTATCTTCCTGAATCCGAACGATCCCAACTACGTACCGCCAACCGGCGGCGACCTGGCGGCGGTTCCGCCCAGGCACGGGGACAACTAGTCTCAGTGCCTGGTAGCCCGGTATCTCGCAACCAATTGTGTCAGCGCGACACCGGAACCAGCCCCTGAATAATCATCATGTCGACCGTGCCCGAAAATAGAAAACACCTCAGCGCGCGAGCAAACAAGCCGAAGCGCCGCGTGTTGCTACCCGAGTGGGCTCACTGGCGTGACCTGCAGAACCTGATGCAGCGCAACGGTCTGGTGCTGCCCCTGCTCGCACTGATCGGTATTTTTGTTGCTGCGCTCGCATTCTCTCTTAATCCCCGCCTCGCGACCGCTGCCCTGGCAGTGATCGGCGTAACCGGGCTCGCACTGATCGTGATCGTCATGGCGCGGCTTCGACAGGAATACTTCAAGCCACTGGGAAATCTCCGGGCATGGTCTCAGCACCTGAGATCCGGCGACCTGGCCATACACGTACCCGTGCCCCGCCACGGCGAAATGGTATCGCTGGTCAGAGACATCAATGGTCTCACCGATGAGCTCAACGTGCTTACTGAAGAAATGGATACCAAGGTGCGCGCGCAGACCGAGCACATCGCGAGCAAATCACGCTCACTGGAAATTCTCTACGATATCGCGACCGATCTCAGTTCGGCACGCAATCTCGATGAGCTACTGGGTCATTTTCTCGACACGTTGATGGTGTTGTTTGATGCTCGCGCGGCTACGGTTCGACTCAATACTGAGAAAAATCAGACAGTCCTGGTCGCTGCACACGGCCTGACTCTGGATATCGTCAAGCAGGAACAGCTGGTCGACATGGATCGCTGTCTCTGCGGCCAGATTGCGCAAAATGGGGGTATCGGCATCCAGGAGGGTGTTGCCGGTTGCAACCGGTTCCTCGACGGCGAGATGCTCGACGGCCCGTGTAGCGAAATGATTGTGGTGCCATTGCAGTACCAGGACCGGATTCTCGGTGTCTACAACATATTCCTGGAGCGGCCCAGCGCCGAGTTGGGTAAGGACGTGCGTGACCTGCTGAACAGTATTGGCATGCATCTCGGGCTGGCTATTGAAAAGACACGGCTCGACGAAAACGAACGACGCCTCGCCATTATGGAAGAACGTAATTTTATCGGTAGCGAACTGCATGACTCACTGGCACAGTCGCTGGTCAGCATGCGACTCCAGATCAAGATGCTTGGCGAGATTTTGCATAAAAAGGATGTCAGGGCCGCCCAGGTAGAAGTTGAGCAGTTGCGCGAATCTATCGCTGAGGCCCACGTCAGTCTCAGAGAACTCCTGGCCAATTTCCGTTCACGGATGGACGAACGTGGCTTGATACCTTCCATCGAGGAACTGGTGGAACGATTCAAGACCGAGACCAACATCACAGTATACCTGCAGAATCAGTGGACCGAATTTGCGTTTTCACCAACGCAGGAAGTGCAGATATTCCGCATCATCCAGGAATCGCTGGCCAACGTTCGTAAGCACAGCAATGCCCACACAGTGCGAGTACTGCTGGGCAAGCTCGACGACGATCATTTATCAGTGCTGATTGAAGACGATGGCCGTGGCGCTGACAAGACCATCGAAACCACATTGCCGGGCGAGAACCTGGGCATGTCTATCATGCGTGAGCGTGCCGAACGTATCGATGGCGTGCTACGAATAGAAAGTGAGCCCGGCGAAGGCACTCGAGTTCAGCTGGCCTTCCCGATTCAGCAAAAAAATCTTCAAAACCCGCCAATCAAGGCTGATTGACATGCGTGTACTCCTCATCGATGACCATGCACTGGTAAGAAAGGGGCTCGAGGCCCTGCTGCAGAGTCGCGGTATCGAAATCGCCGGTGCAGTGGGATCCGGCAAGGAAGGAATAGAATCCGCAAAACGGCTTAACCCGGAAATTATCCTGCTCGATGTAAATATGCCCGAAATGAGCGGGCTCGACACCCTGCGTGCACTGCGCGAGCAGGGAATTCAAACACCGGTCCTGATGCTAACCATGAGTCGCGAAGAAAAAGACCTTGAAGGTGCGCTGCGCGCTGGTGCCCAGGGCTACTTGCTTAAAGACATGGACCCGGAAGAGCTGGTACCCGCGCTAAAAGATGCCATACAAGGCAAGAATGTCGTCGCCAAGGAGTTAATCGGCTCACTGACGCGTATCGTTCAGGGGCAATCCACCAGTGCCGCCACGCCGCCCGAAAAGACCAGCTTGCTGGCGGATCTGACGCCGCGTGAAACCGAGATCCTGGAGCACATTGCCGAAGGCCAGAGCAACAAGGTCATTGCGCGTGAGCTGGATATTACAGACGGCACGGTTAAGCTGCATGTGAAATCGATTCTGCGCAAACTCAACGTGCACTCGCGAGTGGAAGCGGCGGTGATGGCCGTGGAGCACGGCATCGGCAGTAAAAAGATCGGAAATAAATAGGTAAGCAGTACACCCGGCCGCTAGTCGAGATCTGACGGCACAAACCAGTTCAGTTTTTCGTGCAACTTGACCACCTCTCCCACCACGATCAGTGTCGGTGGTTTTACATCGCCCGCCTCAACAATCCCTGGCAACGTCTTGAGATCACCGATCAGTGTCCGGTGGTGGCGCGTTGTCCCCTGCTGCACCAGTGCCGCAGGCGTGGTGCCAGGCAGTCCGTTGGCAATGAGTTGATCGCAGATCGTCTGCACACCGTGTAACCCCATGTAAAACACAATGGTCTGGTTGGGTTGTGCCAGCGCCGGCCAGTTCAGGTTAATGGTGCCGTCCTTGAGGTGTCCCGTAACAAAGGTTACCGATTGCGAGTAATCGCGATGTGTCAAAGGGAAGCCCGAATAAGTCGCACAGCCGGAGGCTGCGGTAATGCCGGGAACCACCTGGAAAGGAACACCCTCTTCCATCAAGGTCTCGATCTCTTCGCCTCCACGACCGAAGATAAACGGATCGCCACCTTTCAGTCGACAGACGCGCTTTCCTTCCTTCGCCAGTTTTACCAGCAGATCATTAATTCCTTCTTGCGGGATCGCATGCACCCCGCGCTCCTTGCCCGCATAGATGCGTTCCGCATCGCGACGCACCAGCTCGAGCACCTCTTTGGAAACGAGCCGGTCATAGACAACGACATCAGCCTGTTGCATCAGTCGCAGGGCCTTGAACGTCAGCAGGTCCGGATCGCCAGGGCCACCGCCGACGAGATAGACTTCGCCGTGACCGGGCATGGTGTCACCGGCAGTGGTCAGCGCCTTTTCCAGTGCTTCGGTCGCCTGCTGTTCCTTGCCCGCGATCATCATCTCTGCAATCGGGCCTTCCAGCACCTTTTCCCAGAACAATCGACGATCAACACCGTTTTTAAATTTCTCTTTTACCTTGTCGCGAAATGCCTTTGCCAGACGCGCAAGCTGGCCGTAACCCGCCGGGATGGTGGTTTCCAGCTTCTGGCGCAGCATGCGCCCCAGCACTGGCGAAGACCCGCCTGTCGAGACCGCTACCATCACCGGCGAGCGATCAATGATGGATGGCATAACGAATGTACATAGGTCCGGCGAATCAACAACGTTGACCGGTATATTCAGCCGTCCCGCCGCCTCAGCCACCGCCTGGTTGACCTCGCGTTGATCCGTGGCAGCGATGATTAACACCGATTCCTTGAGCAACGCCTCGCTATAACCTTCGGGCACGTACTCGATTTCACCGACCTCAGCCGTCCTGGCCAAGGTATCGCCCAGCTGGGGCGAAACCACCGTGACCTGGGCGCCGGCCTGGCGTAGCAACGCCACCTTCCTGGCCGCCACTTCGCCACCGCCGATAACGGTGCAATGGCGGTCTTTCAGATTCAAAAAGATGGGGAGAAAATCCATGATTTATTACTTATATATCAAATAGATATAGATATTAATTAAACCAGTTTTTAGATTGCAAATAGCATTCTAGCACGGGCATTCTCGATAAATTCAATGTATGCCGAGTGGAATCCGGGCCCGGTTAGAGGGGTCTGATGTCAAAGTTGCTTGCAATCAGAAGATTCAGTCGTTAGTGAAAACCGGGAAACCGATATGGCGGAGAGGGTGGGATTCGAACCCACGGAAGGTTGCCCTTCAACGGTTTTCAAGACCGCCGCTTTCGACCACTCAGCCACCTCTCCATAGCCCGAGCGGCCTGCCCGAGCGGCGCCAAGCATACCGAAACCACGCTTTCAGGGCCAGATACTGGTAAAAATATCACTACTTTTTGACGGACATTGGAACATTGACGCGGTGGCATTGTCTCAGTAGCCTACAGAGACCAATTGTTAAGGAGACACCGAGAATTATGGACCAAAATCCAAATGTACTAGCCCAGCAACGCGAATCGGCCCTGGCCACCAATAGCGTCATTCGCAATACCTATTTGTTGCTGTCCATGACCCTGTTGTTCAGCGCGGTCACTGCTGGCGTCTCAATGGCGCTGCAAATGCCTGCGATGACATACCTGGTGAGCATTGGCGTGGCCTTTGTACTGATCTGGTTCGTCCTGCCAAAACATGCCAACAAGGCCAGCGGCCTAGCGGTCGTATTTGGCATAACCGGCCTGCTTGGTTTCTCCCTTGGCCCGATCCTGAATATGTACCTGGCCCTGCCTAACGGCTCCCAGGTAATCGCCACTGCGCTTGGCGGCACCGGCGCCATTTTCCTGGCGTTGTCCTTCTACGCACTGTCGACCAAACGTGACTTCAGTTTTCTGGGTGGCTTCCTGTTCACCGGTTTTGTAGTGATCCTGCTGGCAGCGCTGGCCAATATCTTTCTCGCCATTCCTGCCCTGTCGCTCACCATTTCTGCGGCAGTGATCATGATCATGAGCGGCTTCATCCTGTATGACACCAGCCGCATGATCAACGGCGGCGAGACCAACTACATCATGGCGACAGTCGGTCTGTATATGAGCATTTTCAATATCTTCATCAACCTGCTGCATATCCTTGGCATTGCCGGTGGCGATGATTGATGTAGTTAGTTAGAAAATAACACTACAAAGCCCCGGTCCAACCGGGGCTTTGTTTATCGGAAACGGGAATTACCGGGCGGAAAACGTACATGGATTTATGGTTGAAAATCGGAAGTGCGCTGTTGCTGATCGCCATGCTCGCGGTGATCTGGCCACGGGCGCGGCACATGCTCGCCAATAGCCCCAAGGGAAGCAGCGACGACTGGCGGTCGTTTGTTTTCGTAATCGCCGCAGTAGCCCTGTTCATACTGCTATTGATCCAGCTGGTCTAGCCTGGACCGGATTTCAACAAGCACGGAACCAGCTGGCCGTTCTGACTAGGGAATTTTCTTTTCTACTACCGGTTGCGTGCCATCGTAGTGCATGTAAATCGCCCTCGCGTTGCGCAGCTCATCAACATCTTTCTGCCCGAGCCCGGCAGCCTCGCCGACCTGCGTCTCGCTGACGTGCTTAGGAATCACATTGCGCTTGTCGTGACGCCCGTATCGACGCTGATTCCATAACACCCACAGACCTAGCATTAAGCCCATGGCCAGTATTGCAACGGTGTAGTTGATCAGCTGATCACCAAAGGCCTGGTAACCGCCCATGGTGATCATACGCTCGGTAAACAGGTACACCCCACCCACCCACAGCATCAGGCTAATCAGCGGCATGATGAAGTACAGCCACAGACCCCAGAACACCATGGTCATGGCAAGCTCGGTGGCGCCGCGCGGCGTTCCGAGTTCGGATCGTTGCTGAAAGTACTGGCGGCGCTCATTGCCCATTTGCCGCTCACGTCGCAGCGTCGGTTGTGGCAGCCTCTCGCGGCCTGGACTGCGCCACGTACCTGAGCTCTGTACCTTACGCACGAATTGTCGAATCCCAATTGGCACTGCCACAACAGTGGTCGCGGCGTTGAATATCCAGTAAACGGCGGGGTACCAGATTGCCCAGAAAAGGTAACGCAACAGGCCCCGGCGCTCATAATAACTATCCAGCGTCAGACCAATGGCAAACTGCACCAGACAGACCACAGCGAGAATCACGCCGGTCCAGCCGGGCAACAGGGTATTCACTGCCAGCGATCGTGGCCACATGTCTTCCGGCAATAACTGGGTTGCGCCCCAGAAGAAAAAGGTAAGCAGTAACGCATAGCACCAGATCACGCCGAGCCAGTACTCGGTCAATACCGGCCACATGCGACGACTGATCCAGTGATTCATGTTGCCGGCATAATGCGTGGCAGCCTCGAATCCACCCCTTGCCCACCGTACGCGCTGGTTCCACAGCCCCTTTAACGACTCCGGAACCAGGATCCAGGTCAGCGCCTTGGGCTCGTAACGAATGTCCCAGTGCGCCAGCTGCAGCTTCCAGCTGATATCAACATCCTCGGTAACCGTATCGGAAGACCAGTAACCCACCTTGTGAACTGCAGAGCGACGATAGCAGGCGTTTACACCGGAGACGGTGAACAATCGACCGACGGAACGCTGTGCGCGTTTGATCATGCCAACGATGGCTGAAAACTCGCCGATCTGGATTCGAGACAACAGGCCGGCCCGGTTCATCACCCGCGGGTTGCCGGTGACGGCGCCCACGCGCGGGCCGTTAAGGAAATGCTTCATCATGAAAAACAGGGCATTCTTGTCGAGCAACGCGTCGGCATCGATGCACATCAGAAACTCGCCGCGACTGGCCATGGCGCCGGCACGCAAAGCCTTGGCCTTACCATGGTTCTGGGTCAGGTTAATCACCCGGAGCCGATCGATGCTGTCGGTCAGCTGCTCAAGCAGCGCCGCCGTACCGTCTGTGCTGCCATCATTGATCGCGATGATTTCGAAGTTCGGGTAATTGTTTTGCGACAGGTGCTCGACCGTGTCCTGGATACAGAGCTCCTCGTTGTGGCACGGTACCAGTATCGACACCAGCGGATAGACCGCCAGTTCCGGCGGGTCACGCCTGCCCCACTCCCGTCGGAAAAAGAATGTCACCGCACCCATCATCCAGAAAATGGCCATGAACAGAGGATAAAAGAAGACGAAAAAGAACAGCGCTTCGGCGGCGAGGGCACGCTTCGGCGGCAGGTCGACCGAAAGTTCCGATAGAATCTGCGGATACATGCGGCCGCCATTGCTGATCGAGTAATCGCGATAGCCGTAGTGGTCGATACCCTGCAAGCGCAATTCGTACATGGATCGTGCAATCGCGTCAGCGTCAGTGCCCTCTTCCGGTATCAGTGCTACCAGTGCACGGATATTTCCTTGTCCAGTCGATTGCAGCTTCCGCTTGATCATTGCCATAGTCGTGTCGGGAAATTTCTTGATCACAAACAAGTCAAAATCACCACGCTTATGCGGAGCACTCACCGAAAGGTATTGCCCGAATTCGGCGTTAACACGGTACCGTCTGACGCTACGCTTGATGTTGTTCAATCCTTTTGGCGCGGTATTACCCTCAAACACGATTCCGGTAAACCCGTTGAGTCTTGCCAGGCTTGCGTAGAACCGGGAGGCATCCCGGATTGCCAGGTCTGCTGGCAACCGCACATAGATGTCCTGAACCGGGAGGCGTGTGCGAATCTGATGCACGACACGGTTGAGCACGTCCGCAGCAACGGGGAATTCCGGGTTGGGGAAGAACGCCTGGCGACGGTCGGCCGTCAGGGCAGAAATTATTACGGCATTGACCCGCAACGCCTCGATACGATCCAGTAACCGCGACAGAATCAGTTCGCGTTTTTCCGGGCTGGCATCAATCATGCCGTCCAGCCCGAAGTCGATAAATCTCACCGGTCTCGGCCTGGCCTTGGTGATACCCAGCCATTGGCGAAGCGTGCTGACGTCGGTTTTGTTCGTCACCAGAAAGCGATTGACGTTGGGAAGATCACCTGTCGAGATCTCGCCGGGATCCAGCGTTAACAGGAACCGGAAGCCGAGCGACGACGCAACACCAGCCGTTACCTGGTCATGGGCCCCGTAAGGCCAGGTAAGCGCCAGCGGTCGCTGCCCTATTTCACTGTTAAACCTGGCAATCGTGCGACGCAGGTCGGCGCGTATACGTGACATGAATGCCTTCTCGGGCTCGTAGCGACCGGATTCGGGATAATACTGACGCGTGGTAGCGGCATAGGATTCATTGCCTTGTGGGTTTGAGGGCACGCCATGGTGCAGGTCATGGCTGTGGGAGATGACCTCGACCAGTGGTGATCGACTTAACTGTTTCACCTCGGACCAGCTCAGCATTTTACCTTCGTACTCGGGCGGCACACGGTTGCCGTCGAGCCAGCCGCTGACAATACTCAACACCGAAGGGTAGCCATACTGGTCAAGCAACGGCACCACGATATTCTTGTAACTCTGCAGGCCATCGTCGAAGGTCAGCAATACCGCACGATCCGGTAAGCGGGCCTTGCCTGCCTTTACCTTTTTCAGATAATTCAGGCTGATCGGTTGATAGCCGTTGCTTTTGAAAAACTCCAGGTGTTCACGCAGTTCAGCACGGGTCAGGGCGTACGGATCCTTGTGGCGGCCATCAACGATGTCGTGGTAGGCAAGCGATATCAGCTGCGCGTTTGCTGGCAACATAGCAATCAACAACAGGGCAGCGAGAAGATAACGAACCATCATCATGGCAGGACGTATACCACCCTGATTCCGGCATCAATCTCAGCCTCGCGACCGCCGTCATACACATGGCTGGCAAGGCTCACGAACCAGTTCAGTGAGTAGTCATCGGTAAACTGGTAACTCTGTTGATAGCGCGCGCCGTAAATGGGTGCGGACCCGTAATTTTGCTGGTCATAGATACCGGCCCAGAGATAAATGTCATCGGCATGACGTTTGTACCTGCTGTCGACGACCCAAAGATATTTGTACCCGCCAATCACGCTAGTGGCCGACAGCGGGTTGTAGTAAACCGTTGGCGCTAGGGTATTACTCGATTGCGCCAGCTCCAGCACTACACGCTTCTCGTATTTCTCGGTGAGGTCATAGCCATACGTCGCTTCGCTGTACCATTCACGCCGCTGATTGCTATCGGAGTAGTTAAAGGCGTCGGTGGCGAAGAACCACTCCCAGACATAGTCGGGGCTGTGATAGTAGGAGTCGAAGTGCCACTGGTCGCTGGTGACGCCGACGGCCTTGCCGCGCAACGGTACCTCTTCTGAGAAGCTGTGATAGGTAGCAAAGAGATTCCACAGATCGTTCGGGCGATAGCGAACACGGCCGCTGACACCCTGCTCCCCGGGAATAATCAAATCAGCGGAAACATCACCACCGACCGTGAACCGGTCGATATCGTAGTCCAGGCCAAACACCGCACGGTTCAGCTCACCGGTGGCGAAGGCCGGGTCCTGCGCACGGACAAATGCCACGCGTGCGTAGCCAAACAGGTGATCGGCGACCTCGCCCCAGACCTTGCCTTCCATGCGCCATTCCAGATTGCCGGCGTCGGACGAGTCGGAATAGATCAACCCTTCTGCCGTATAGCGTTGGCTATCGAGTTCATTGCGTGCCTCGACCAATTCAGCCTTGATCGCCTTGTCTCGGGGATTTACCTGCTGACCTGACTCCAGCACCTTGATCGCGGCACGTACGCGATTTTGTTCACGCAGGCATTTAGCGGTGGGCAACAGCACTTCCGGCCGGTTCTGGTTCTTCGCAGAAATTCGCCCAAAACCATCCACGACCCGCTGGCAGTCGTTTTTCCAGCTGGCGATGACCAGGGCATCGCGCTGGAACGGATAGTGGTCGGGGTATCGCGTTAGCAGACCATCCAGCAGGACTAATGCCTGCTCGTGGTTGCCGGACCGCGCCTGGGCCAGCGCCTGCTTCTGGGTGCGGCTGGCGGCCTTGTCGATGGCGGCTGCCTGGGTGGCGGGAATTTGCAGGAAAAGCTGTACAGCGACAACCGTGACAACGGCTATCGTGCGCATGCCGACCCTGGTTTTTCTCCTGAAAATGACTGCATCCCGTGCTGATTTATTATTCTGTAACCGTGTGCAATTACCGCACCAGATTCGGGGTGATATGGCATTTTCTAGTTGCCGGGGGCCAATATCTCTACTCCACCCATGTACTGGCGCAGCGCGTCCGGAACGGTCACCGAGCCGTCCTCGTTCTGGTAGTTCTCCAGGATGGCCACGAGTGTGCGTCCGACCGCCAGCCCGGAGCCATTGAGCGTATGCGCCAGTTCCGGTTTGCCGGTCTCGGCGTTGCGCCAGCGGGCCTGCATCCGTCGCGCCTGGAAGTCCTCGAAATTGCTGCATGAGGAGATTTCGCGGTATTTCTGCTGACCCGGCAGCCAGACCTCCAGGTCGTAGGTCTTCGCGGAGGAAAAACCGATATCGCCGGCGCACAGCGCCATTACCCGGTATGGCAGGTTCAGGCGTTTTAATACCGCTTCTGCGTGCGAGGTCAGCTCTTCGTGCGCCCTGTAGGAGTCCTCGGGCCGCACGATCTGCACCAGTTCCACCTTCTCGAACTGGTGTTGACGAATCATGCCGCGGGTATCCTTGCCGTAGGAACCGGCCTCACTGCGGAAACAGGGGGTATGGGCCACGTATTTTCGTGGCATGTAGTCGCTTTCGACGATGACGTCCCGGACGATATTGGTAACCGGCACCTCGGCGGTTGGAATCAGGTAATACTCCTGCTCCCCATCCAGCTTGAACAGGTCTTCACCGAATTTGGGCAGGTTACCGGTTCCACGAAGGCTGTCGGCGTTCACTATATAAGGTACGTAGGTCTCGGTGTAACCGTGCTCGGTGGTGTGCAGATCTAGCATGAACTGGATCAAGGCGCGATGCAGACGCGCCAGCGACCCGCTCATCACCGCGAAGCGTGAGCCGGTAATCTTGGCGGCGGTCTCGAAATCGAGCTGTCCCAGAGCCTCGCCAAGATCAACATGGTCTTTCGGCTCGAATCCGAATTCCCGCGGTTCTCCCCAGCGGCGTATCTCCACATTGTCATCCTCGGACTTGCCGTCCGGGGTCGACTCATCGGGGATATTGGGGACCCCCATCAGGATCTCATTGAGTTCGGTCTGAATCGCCTCGAGAGCCGACTCCGCAGCCTTCAGCTCATCTCCCAGGCTACCGACCTGGGCAATGAGCGGCGCGGCGTCTTCGCCCTTGGCCTTGGCCTGGCCAATGGCCTTGGCCGAGGCATTACGCGTCGCCTGCAGTTCCTGCGTTTTAACCTGCAGCGCTTTTCGCTGTGACTCCAGTCGGTTCAGCGCATCGATATCGAGCTCGAAACCACGGCGTGCGAGGCCCCTGGCGACGGCCTCAATGTCAGTTCTTATTCGTTTTGGATCAAGCATTTATACAGTTTTTCTCAATTAATTTATTAACTCAAATATTGACCATCGCCGGCCAGCTGACGATATGCCCGAGGTCAATATCGTTGCCGAGGCGGTTCAGGATGGCCTCGACCTTTTCCGGTTCATCAAAAAACTCGATCACAACCGGCAGGTCCATCGACAGATCCAGCAGCGAACTCGAATGCACCTTGCCCGACTTACCGAACCCGGAGATTCCGCGAAAGACAGTAACACCACGCACCTTCTCGTCGTCGTGCAGGGTTGCCATCAGTGACTTGAGCCGGCCTTCGGACTCGCTGAGGTAGATCCTGACCATGGTTACTGGGGTTGAACTCATATCTGTCTCCCGATTTTGACGCCAAGCCACGCCGCGGCCACGCAAAGTAATACACTAAGCACCATGTTTAACAAGGCGCGGGTATAGGCACCCTCCTCCATCAGGTTCAGCGTCTCGATGGAGAATGTCGAAAACGTGGTGAACGCGCCCAACATGCCGACCAGTAATGCTGCGCGCCAGATACTGTTTTCTGCCATGCGTTCGATCAGCAATACAAACAACAGGCCCATTAACAACGACCCGGCAACATTCACCGCGAGCGTACCGTAGGGAAAATTGCGGCCGGCGAGCGCATAGACGCCGCTGGATACCCAGTAGCGCAGTAGTGCGCCCACGGCCCCGCCGCCGGCAATTGCCAGGAGTTGATACATGATTCGTCTTTAGCCCGTTCGATGTTTCTTGGTTTTATCCAGCGCCATGGCATCAAGCTCGCGGAAATGTTCCAGGCGCGATTTGATTTGCTGCTCAAGCCCTCTTTCTACCGGGTAATAATAACGCGGTTGCCCCAGTTCTTGCGGAAAATATTGTTCTCCCGCGGCGTAGCCTTCCGGTTCGTCGTGGGCATAGCGATAGTCATGGCCATAGCCAAGCTCTTTCATCAGTGCCGTCGGTGCATTGCGCAAATGAATCGGCACCTCCAGCGAACCGTTGTCTGCCGCCGCCTTCATCGCGGTACCGAAGGCGGTATAAACCGCGTTGCTCTTGGCGGCCACCGCCATGTACACCACCGCCTGAGCGATGGCGAGATCACCCTCGGGGCTGCCTAACCGTTCCTGCACGTCCCAGGCGTTGAGTGCCAGCTGCAGCGCCCGCGGGTCGGCGTTGCCGATGTCCTCACTGGCCATGCGCACCACGCGCCGGGCAATGTAGAGCGGATCGCAGCCGCCATCGAGCATGCGTGCATACCAGTACAGGGCCGCATCGGGGTTGGATCCGCGTACCGACTTGTGCAGGGCAGAGATCTGGTCGTAGAAGGCCTCGCCGCCACGGTCAAACCGACGCACACCCTTGCCGACCACATCGGCCATTGTCGCCTCGCTAATCTCGGCCTCGCCCAGGTCGGCGGCAATCTCGAGAAAATTCAACGCTCGCCGGGCGTCGCCATCGGCGACCTTTGCCAATAGCTCACGAGCCTCTTCGGCAACCTGAACCTCGCGTGCACCCAAACCCTGTTCCTTGTCCTTGAGCGCCCGGTCGATGATCTGGCGAATGTCCGCCTCTTCCAGTGGCTTCAGCACGTAGACACGTGCGCGGGACAGAAGCGCGTTATTCAGTTCGAACGAGGGATTCTCGGTAGTGGCGCCAATGAAGGTGATGGTGCCGTCCTCGATATGCGGCAGGAACGCGTCCTGCTGCGCCTTGTTGAAACGGTGCACCTCGTCGACAAACAGGATCGTGGGCTTGCCCTCGGCCAGTTTCTGTTTCGCCTGCTCGACCGCAGCGCGGATTTCCTTGACGCCGGAGAGCACAGCGGAAATGGTGATAAAGGTCGCACCGGTACGTTGTGCAATCAGGCGGGCCAGCGTGGTCTTGCCGGTACCGGGTGGTCCCCAGAAGATCATCGAGTGCAGGCGGTCTGATTCGATCGCCTGGCGTAATGGTTTGTCAGGGGCAAGTAGATGTTGCTGGCCGAAGAAGGCGTCCAGCGTGGTCGGACGCATGCGGTCGGCCAGGGGTTGCCAGGCCTTTTCCGTGTGCGATGTGAACAGGTCTTCCATCAGCGGTTATTGACGAACCACATCCACTCCCTTGGGCGGCACGAAAGTAAAAGTCTTTTTACTAATGCTCTTGTTCTCGCGATTGTCGCGCAGGGTAATGCGCGTGGTCTGACCGAAGGTGTCGATCATTTCGAGCTTGCGGATTTTGCCGTTTTCAAAACCGACACGGATGTCTTCGAAGCCGCCGTCCTTTTCTTTCGGAATCATCTTGATCCACTCGAGCTTGCCCTGTTTGCCCAGCGACTTGACCGAGAAGTTGTCACCCAGCTTGCCCTTGCCGGCGAGCAGAATTGCCGGGGTATTGCCCAGCGCGCCGTCCATCTTGCGCACGGTCACCTGCTGCAAATCCACGTCGTAGACCCAGATCTGCTTGCCATCGCTGACGATCTCCTGCTTGAACGGCATCACGTAATCCCAGCGGAACCTGTTCGGCCGCTGGATATAGAGCGTGCCCGAGGATTCCTGGATGGTGTTCAGCGCTTCGTCCAGCACGACCTGGTCAAAGCTGGCCTTGAACGTCAGGACTTCATTGAAAAAACGATCTAGCGGATCGCGCGCTGCATGGACCGCACTCATGGCGAGTGTCAGTGCCAGCAATATAAATATTCGGGATGATTTCATCTGCAGATTTCTGTCCGGGTTAATCCTGCGGTGGCGGTGGCGCCAGCACTTCACGCTGGCCGTTGGATTGCAGTTCGCCGACCACGCCTGCGCGCTCCATTTCCTCAATCAGTCTCGCGGCACGGTTGTAACCGATACGCAGGCGTCGCTGTACACCGGAAATCGATGCACGTCGTGTCTCGGTGACGATGCGCAGCGCCTCGTCGTACAAGGGATCCTGCTCGGCATCGCCGCCCTCAATACCGAGCCCGGCGCCAAAGGTACTGTCATCTGCCTTTTGTGCGGGATCACCTTCAAGGACATCGTCGTTATAGATTGGTTCACCAATCTGCTTGAGCGCGGCGACCACGCGGTGCACCTCTTCATCGGAAACAAACGCACCGTGAATACGCTGCGGCACACCCATGCCCGGTTGCAGGAACAACATGTCGCCCTGCCCCAGCAGTTGCTCGGCGCCCATCTGGTCCAGCACCGTGCGTGAGTCCACCTTGGCGGACATCTGGAACGCAATGCGCGCCGGGATGTTGGCCTTGATCAGTCCGGTAATCACGTCGACCGAGGGCCGCTGTGTCGCTACGATCAGATGCAGGCCGGCGGCGCGCGCCTTCTGAGCCAGCCGGGCGATCACCTCTTCCACCTTCTTGCCGACCACCATCATCATGTCGGCCAGCTCATCGATCAGGATCACGATAAACGGCAACTGCTTAAGCGGTTCCGGTTCGTCTCCCTCGAGCGCAAACGGATTCATGATCGGTTTGCCTTTCGCTTCCGCATCTTTGACCTTGCGGTTATAGCCGCCGATATTACGCACACCGAGGGCCGCCATCAGGCGGTAGCGCCGTTCCATTTCAAAAATACACCAGCGCAGGGCATTGGCAGCCTGCTTCATATCGGTCACCACCGGTGCCAGCAAATGCGGGATGCCTTCATAGGTGGCAAGTTCCAGCATCTTCGGGTCAACCATGATCAGGCGCACCTGGTCCGGCGTGGCCTTGTAAACGAGGCTCAGGATCAACGCGTTGATGCACACCGATTTACCGGAGCCGGTGGTACCGGCAATGAGCAGGTGCGGCATCTTGGCGAGGTCAGTGACTACCGGAATACCGCTGATGTCCTTGCCCAGCGCCAGGCCTAATGGCGAATGACTGGTTTCGTAGGCCTCGCTCGACAGAATCTCCGACAGGCGAACTGTCTCGCGACTCTCGTTCGGGATCTCGATACCCATGTAAGACTTGCCGGGAATGTTCTCGACCACACGCAGGCTCACCAGTGACAACGAACGCGCGAGATCGGATGCCAGATTGCTGATCTGCGCCGCCTTCACACCCGGTGCCGGATCAATCTCGAAGCGCGTAATCACCGGACCGGGATGCACGGCCACCACCACCGCCTCGATGTTGAAATCCATCAGTTTCTTTTCCAACAGGCGCGCCATGTTCTCAAGTGATTGTTCGGAGAAGCTCTGCACTTTCTTTTCATCCGGCTTGTCCAGCAGAGACAACGGCGGCAACTCGGCACCCGTTGGCACCTCGAACAACGGCACCTGGCGCTCACGCTCTACTCGCGCGCTGGTTTCGACCTTGTGAATCACCGGCTCGATCTTGGGCTTGGCACGCTTCTCAAGCCGCTTGGCGACCTGCACCACCTTTTCTTCGCGCTCTTTCTTCGCCTGCTCGCCGACGGCGCGATCAATACGCTCGGAGATCTGGCTACGAACCAGGCTGTAGACGTCCCAGACTGCCTTGCCGGTAATGTCCATCACATGGAACCAGGATATGCCGGTAAACAGGGTGACGCCGGCCAGGAACAAGGCCAGTAAAAAGATCGTCGCGCCGACATGGCTGAATGCCGCCATCAGCCCGCTGCCCACCGCATCGCCCAGCAGTCCGCCAGAGGAGAACGGCAGATCACGGCTAAGGGGATCGAAGTGCAGGGTCGCGAGACCGCAGGCACCGACCAGCAACAGCACAAAGCCGGTACCAATAACAATCTTGTGATGCAGATTCGGCGGATCGGGATCCTTGCGATGCTGGAACACCTTCCAGGCGCCGTAGCCGACCATGATCGGGAACAGGTAGGCGAGGAAGCCGAACAGATTGAACAGGACATCGACGACGAAGGCGCCGGCTTGGCCACCCAGGTTGTGGATCTTTCCGGTCGGTCCGGAATGGGACCAGGACGGATCCCCGGGGCTGTAAGTGGCGAGCGACAGCAGCAGGTAAATCGCAATCGCGGTCAGCACGTAGAAACCGGCTTCACGCAACAGGCGCCAAACGGCCGGGGTGAGCAATGGTTCCTGGTTTTTTTTCCGTGTGGCCTGCGACACAGCCTTCCTGAGTGAGTAAGTGATTAAAAGCCCCGCGATTCTCGCCTTTTATCGACCTCAAGCCAAGGGTTGAGCTATTGCAGGGCCTGTTTCACCGCCGGATGGACGATCTTGCCCGCCTGGACGTTGATACCGGTTTGCAGCGCCGGGTCTGACAGGCCACCCTCGGCCGCGAGCTTCAACACATAGGGCAACAGGGATGCCGACAAGGCCTGGGACGCGGTTCGGGGCACGGCGCCCGGCATGTTGGTGACAGCAAAATGCACCACGCCGTGTTCGATATAGGTTGGCTCGGCGTAGGTAGTCGGCCGTGTAGTCGCGATACAGCCGCCCTGGTCGACAGCAATATCGACAATCGCCGCACCGGGCTTCATCGCCTTGACCAGCGCCTCGCTTACCAGTTTCGGTGCCCTGGCACCGGTGATCAGCACGGCGCCAACCAGCAAGTCCGCGTCCTTCACCGCCGCTTCCACCAGCGGTCCAAAGGATGGCAACGCCGTGACATTGGGGCCGACGGCATGCATGCGTGCGAGGCTCGAGCGCGAACGGGCAAATACCGTCACCCGGGCGCCCAGCTCGGAGGCCACCGCCACCGCATTGCCGCCGGCCGAACCCGCGCCCAGCACCACCACGTGGCCACGCTCGCCCGCGGGCATGCCGCCTAGCAGCAGGCCGCGACCGCCGTTGGGGCGATGCAACAGGGTCGCGCCAATCTGCACCGACAACCTGCCGGCGATATCGCTCATCGGCGCGAGCAACGGCAACTGCCCGCGGTCTTCTACCGTCTCGAACGCCACCGCGGTCAGCCCCTTGTCGCAAAGGACCGTGGCCAGCTCCGGTACCGCCGCCAGGTGCAGGTAGGAAAAAACGATGTGATCGGCGCGCAGCAATCCATACTCGGCTTCGATCGGTTCCTTGACCTTGACGACCAGGGTCGCCTCGCCGTAAAGCGCTGCGGCATCGGGCACGATGCGCACACCCGCGTCGGTATACAGGGCGTCAGGGTAGCCGCTGGCCTCGCCGGCACCGGCCTCTACCAGCAGCTCGTGGCCAGCCCGGACCAGTTCTGCCGCCGCTGGTGGAATCAAGGCGACCCGCCCTTCCAGTGTCTTGATTTCCTTCGGAATGCCTATGCGCATTGCTACTCCTTTTTCATTTTTCGGAACCGGTCACGTAGAATGCGGTCTTTTGCTTGTGAGGGGCAAGTTTCGGCCCCATTAAAGCGCAAGCCACGCGAAAAATACTCCGGAGTTTTATCAATAATGAGCGAAGAAAAACACGCAAGATTACTTATCCTGGGCAGCGGCCCGGCCGGCTATACCGCTGCGGTTTATGCCGCCCGTGCCAACCTGAAGCCGGTGCTGATTACCGGGATGGAGCAAGGCGGCCAGCTGACCACCACCACCGATGTCGATAACTGGCCCGGTGACGATGAAGGGGTCCAGGGGCCGGCGCTGATGGAGCGTATGCGCAAACACGCCGAGCGCTTTGAAACCGAAATCATTTTCGACACCATATCCGGAGTCGATCTGAGCAAGAAACCGTATCGCCTGACCGGTGACTCCGGTACTTACACTTGCGACGCCCTGATTGTCGCCACCGGCGCCTCGGCCCGTTACCTGGGCCTGCCATCGGAAGAGGCCTTCAAGGGCAAGGGCGTGTCGGCCTGCGCGACCTGTGATGGTTTCTTCTACAAGAATCAGGACGTCGCCGTCATTGGCGGTGGCAACTCCGCTGTTGAAGAGGCGCTATACCTGTCCAACATTGCTAAAAATGTGACCCTCGTCCATCGCCGCGATACCTTCCGCGCCGAAGCGATCCTGATCGACGAACTGATGGAAAAAGTCGAGCACGGCAATATCACTCTCGAACTGAACAACAATCTCGATGAAGTGCTGGGCGACGCCACCGGTGTCACCGGCATTCGCATCAAGGGTAACGACGGCGGCACCAAAGACCTTTCCCTGCAAGGCGTCTTCATCGCCATCGGCCACTCACCCAATACCGCGATTTTCGACGGTCAGATAGAGATGGAGAATGGCTATATCAAAACCCGCTCTGGTCACACCAATGCCACCGCCACCAGTGTCGAGGGTGTCTTTGCCGCCGGTGATGTCCAGGACTTTACCTATCGCCAGGCGGTGACCTCGGCCGCGACCGGTTGTATGGCCGCGCTCGATGCCGAGCGCTATCTCAAAGGCAGCAAGTAGTCGAGTTACCCTGACAGTGAGCTAGCGTGCTATGCCCAAAGACGACAAGCCAGACAATGAAACCAGCCTGTTCAAGCAGGCTGTGTCTGGCGTTCGGCCGATAGCACAGGATCGCAAGCCGCCCACCAAAAAACGTCCCAAACCGATCCCGCGCAAAACCATCGAAGACAACCAGGCAGTGATGCAAAGCCTGCTGTCGGATGAATGGGAGCCAGGAGAGGTCGAGTCCGGTGAAGAGTTATTGTTCTGCCGTGCGGGCCTGCAACGCAGCACCTTCAAAAAACTTCGTACAGGCAAATTTGTGGTCGAGGGCGAGCTCGACCTGCATGGTCAGACAGTGGCTGAGGCCCGTGAACACGTGGCCGGTTTCATCCACGAGGCACAGATGCTTGGCCTGCGTTGCGTACGCATTATTCACGGCAAGGGATTGACCTCGCCAAACAAGTTGCCGGTACTGAAGAACAAGGTGAATCACTGGTTGCAACAGAAAGACGAGGTGATGGCCTTCTGTTCGGCACAGCCGGTGGATGGCGGCACAGGTGCCGTCTACGTCCTGCTCAAGAAGAAATAGTTGCTAGCGGGAGACGCTGGAAGTAAAGGATCCGGTCCCGGTTTCCTGCGGCGCCTTGCGCTGACGGTAGGTGCGCAGGCCAACGCCGGCACCGGAGATATGGACCACGATCGCCTTGCGATAGTAGGTCCGTACAACCTTGCCGTGGGTAAAGGCGACCACCAGTGACAGGCGTTCGCCGATTCGCACCTTGCGGCCATGGGGTTTGACCAGCGCGCCACTCAGACTGATATTGATAGTTTCACATGCCGCCGGTGCGCGCCCACGCAGCTGCAGGTAGGCCTTCACCGCGACTGGTTTTCTCTGCTCGGATCGTCGTTCGATCGGTAGCACGCATTGCACCCCGGGCTTAAAAACAGTCCTCTAGTATGCCTCCGGCGTCGTTCCCCCAGTTTTCCTCGCATCCGATGCTTTCGACCATTTATCCGCCACCACGCTAAAAACCTGGCTTTATTTTGGCGGCGCCGCGGCCGGAATTGGCACGAATCCCGCGTGTTAAGCAATCGACCCTTTCAACTTTCACCCGCGGGATTTGCGTGCAGCACAATATATCGTGCCACGTGAATGATTAATAAATCTAATCGACACGATAAAAATGTTTTTGTTTTGCTCCACTTGGATGCGGATGTATAAATCGCCAAATTGCAGTTTTCGGTGTGTACACCGGTTATTACAACTGGTTGGTTATGTGAGTTGGAGGTAGCAATGGCAAGCATGGCATCGGATGACGACGACTTTTCACTGGACGATTACGATGAAGATATGGACATCTCTGACAGCAGCGACCTGGTAGAACAGCTCGCCGCCAGGTCTGGCGAAATCGTACCGCCTCGGAAGCGAAAATGGCGTGATGCCGAGGAGTATCGCGAATGGAAGCGACTGCGCGATTTGCTCGGCGACGACGATATGGCAGAGCTCGACTTCTAGCTCCTGTTACCGGGCTGGCCGCAGACGCATGCCAGCCCGGTAGCCCAAATTTCGGTATTTTTCCCCTTTTCAATCCATTCAGGATTGATTCAGGCAACCCTCTCTATTCTCCTGTTAACCCTGACGGGTTTCTCGATAACACCGCCCACGACCGGGCGCCATAACAGGAGACAGAGTCATGAAAATTCTTACCTACGGAGCAATCGCCACCGCACTTGTCATCGGCACCTTCGGTTCCGTGGCGAACGCAGCAGATTACCGCGACCATCGTGCCGGCGCCTACAAGGCAGAGCGCAATCACCGTGCCGGCCATGACCGGGGAATGCGCATCGAGAAGCGCGACCATCGCTACGGCCAACACAAGAAATGGAACCACGGCCCGCGCCATGCCGCACCCTATCGTGGCCACGGCCCGCGTGCGCACTGGAAGTGGTACAAGCGGGATCGTCACTATGATCGCCATGTGTATAGACACCACCATGGCTACGGCCCGCGCAAGATCGTGGTAACCCGCCATCACCACCATGGCCACGGGGCGGCTGCACCGGTGATCGTCGGCAGCATAATCGGCGGTGTCATCGGCAGTGAAATCTCCGGTGGAGATCGCGGTGCCGCGGCGGTGGGCGCGGTCATGGGCGCGGTCATTGCCGCCGATGCCTCGCGCAATCGTCATGAGCGTGTGACCGTGATTCGCCCACACCGCCGCTAGCACTGGAGGCATGGACCGGGCTCGGATATGCTTGGTCGAAACAAGGAGCCGGGGCTGATCCAAGCCCCGGCTCCGTTTCAACCGGGGCCGATTCAGATGAACCTGAAAAAGATACTGCTATTCACACCCTTGTTCGCTGCGCTGGCTATTTGCCTGCCGAGCTTGGCATCACCGCCACCTGCCGTTCCCGGCCAACCTCTGCAACTCGCTGCCAAATCCGGTGAGCTGAGCCTGGATCAGGCTACGGCTAAGGTTCGCAAAGAAACCGGTGGCCGCGTCCTCTCGGCCCGGGCCGAGACCAACGGCGGGCGCACCAGCTATCGAATTAAAGTACTGCTTCCTTCCGGTCACGTGCGCATTGTCCGGGTCGATGCCGCTACCGGCGCGATGGACTAGGGGCGGGGCCGGGCAATCATGCGAGTCCTGATTGTTGAAGACGAAAACGCCCTGCGCAACCAGTTGCAGGAGCAACTGCGCAGCGAAGGCTATGCCGTCGATGTCGCCGCCGACGGTCAGGAAGGCCTGTTCATGGGTCGCGAATACCCGTTCGATGTCGCTATCGTTGATCTGGGACTACCCAGGGTAAATGGCGTCGAGGTCATCAAGACCCTGCGTGATGAGGGCAAGACCTACCCGATCCTGGTGCTGACGGCCCGCGGGCGCTGGCAGGACAAGGTCGAGGGACTCGAAGCCGGCGCCGATGATTACCTGGTCAAACCGTTTCAGCTGGAGGAATTGCTGGCGCGGCTGAAGGCGTTGCTGCGCCGCTCGGTGGGCGTCGCCAAACCAAAACTGGAATGCGGCCCGATCGTACTGGACACCAGCGCCCAGTCTGTAACCGTAAATGGCAATGCGATAGAACTCACTGCCTACGAATACAAGCTACTGGAATACCTGATCCTGCACACGGGCGAAGTCATCTCCAAGACCGTACTCACGGAGCACATCTACGACCAGGACTTCGACCGCGACAGCAATGTGATTGAAGTGTTTGTCGGTCGCCTGCGCAAGAAACTCGACCCGGACAACAGCTACCAGCCCATCGAGACCCTGCGCGGTCGCGGTTACCGCTTTGCCCTGAACCCGAACACATCGTGAATCTCTCGCTGCACACGCGTTTGCTCGCGGTCGCGTCCATCGTCCTGCTGTTCTTCTTCGGCCTCACCGGCCTGGTGCTGGACAAGGCGTTTCGTGACAGCGCCGAGAGCGGTGTGCGTGAACGCCTGCAGACACAGATCTATGTGCTGCTGGCGGCAGCCGAGATCGACGCCGGCATCATGTTGTTCATGCCGGATGAATTACCCGATCCGCGTTTTTCTATCACCCAGTCCGGGCTCTACGCACAGGTAGTCGACAATCGCGGCAAACCGGTGTGGCGCTCACGCTCCCTGCTCGGCAGTGCTTTTCCGGTCACTGATCCGGTCGACATCGGCCAGTCCCGGTTCACTCGCACGAAGCTGGCGGATGACTCCGGGGTTTTCGTGCTCGGCTATGGCGTCAGCTGGCTAATCAGGAACACGGAACAGCGCTACACCTTTTATGTTGCAACCAGCCTCGATAGCTATCTCGCCGAGATTAAACAGTTCCGGCGCAGCCTGTGGGTCTGGCTGGTCGCAGCGGCAGTGGTGCTGCTCGCCCTGCAGGGCGCGATATTGCGCTGGAGTTTGAGGCCGATACGACAAGCCGAAGAAGCCCTCGCTGCCATCGAGTCGGGTGAGGCAGAGACACTCACCGGTATCTACCCGAAAGAACTTCAGGGGCTGACCAACAACCTCAACCAGTTGCTGGTGAGCTCACGCGCGCAACTGAAGCGCTATCGCGATTCGCTGGGCAATCTTGCCCATAGCCTCAAGACCCCGCTCGCGGTGTTGCGCAGCGCCACCGAAAAAGAAACCGATATCGCGGCAATCAGAAAAACAACACAGGAACAGCTCGATCGCATGTCGCAATCGGTGGACTACCAGCTCAATCGCGCCGCGGCGTCGGGTTCAATGCCGTTAACGGCACCCGTCGCCGTCAAGCCGGTGGCCGGGAAAATCGTCGGCGCATTGAAGAAGGCCCATCGTGACCGGGAGGTTGCCGTCAGCCTGAACATCGAAGACCCCGTGCGGTTCTTCGGCAATGAAGATGATCTTTATGAGGTGCTGGGGAACTTGCTGGAAAACGCGTTCAAGTGGTGTAACAAAACGATTCACGTTACAGCGCACAATATCTCAGTGCCTGAAACCGGCAGAAAGAAACTCGAACTCATTATTGACGATGACGGGCCTGGAATTGCCGAAGCAGATCGCGAACTCGTACTCGCTCGTGGCAAACGTGGCGATGAGACCGTGCCCGGTCATGGCATTGGTCTGTCTATCGTTGTCGAGATCGTCGAGCTGTACGGCGGGGTGATTTCGTTAGCAGAAAGCAAGGCTGGAGGTGCTGCAATTCGGATCGAATTTTAGTGAAATCTATATCAAAAGCAGTCGATTAATGGGGGAAAAATTAACTAGAAAATGATTTAGAATAATTCTTTAACTTATTGTTTTATATATTAATAGTTTCGACTATTTAGCATATCCAATGGATGCGACGGCCTCTACCGCAATCCCCTCTTCCTTTCCAGTAAAGCCGAGTTTCTCGGTCGTCGTCGCCTTAACGTTTACCTGGCTTTGCTCGACACGCAGGTCGTCGGCGAGGTATTCGACCATCTTCGGGATGAAACCGGCGAGCTTCGGTGCCTGGGCAATGATAGTGGCATCGACATTGCCAACTACCCAACCGCCCTGCTCCAGCATCTCACGCACATGACGCAGCAAGATACGGCTATCGATGTTTTTGAACTGGGCATCAGCATCGGGGAAGTGTTTGCCAATGTCGCCTAACGCTGCTGCGCCAAGCAGCGCATCACAAATCGCGTGGATCAATACGTCGGCATCGGAATGGCCAAGCAACCCTTTATGGTGTGGAATCTTGACGCCACCAAGAATGAGATCGCGCCCTTCCACCAACGCATGCACATCATAACCGTGACCAACACGCATCATGATTTTACTTCCTTGGCTTGTTGGGACAGATAGAGCTCGGCCAACTCAAGATCCGCTGGATAGGTAATTTTTATATTGTCGGGATGACCTTCGATACAACGGGGCATGGCGCCGATGTATTCCATGGCCGAGGCCTCGTCAGTAATGATTGCTTCTTCCAGTAAAGCGCGGTCCAGTGCCTTGGTAAGATCAGCTAACGGAAAGAATTGTGGTGTGAGTGCGCGCCAGAGACTGGTGCGATCGACAGTCTTGTCGATGCGCCCATCTTCTTTAGTGAGCTTCACCGTGTCCGCAATGGGCAACGCGAGAATACCGCCGTCGTCAGTATCGGTGGCTTCGTCGATCAGTTTCTGTATGTCTTCGTGACGCACACAGGGACGCGCGGCGTCATGCACCAGCACCCAGTCATCGACATCGGCGCGCTTACCCACTTCGCGCAATCCATTTAGCACAGTCGCGGCACGGGTCGCGCCACCAGTAAAGGTGCTCACTTCGACGGAATCGGTTTTCAATTTCTCAGCAACGTCCGGCCACTGCGAATCGTCAGCGGCCAAGCCGACATAGATGCCCTTGATCGGAAAGAATGAGGCGAGGCGCTCGATGGTCACACCGAGCACGGTCTTGCCTTGCAATGGAAGATATTGCTTGGGGACAGACGACCCCATGCGGGTGCCGGTACCGGCAGCGGGAATAACGGCCCAGATACCTGCTCTGAATGACATCTTGCTTTACCGGCACTCTCTGGATTGAGTCAGTGCCCTGTATAACACAAACGGTGTCAGGCGACTTCCTTGCTCTGCGCCGTCTTGGAGACGTGTTTGACGATTTCTTCGTAAGCGGCGTCCGGGGTGATGTCTTTAATCGCGGCCAGCTCGTGCGACAAATAGGTCGAGGCAGTTTCCAGCAGCATGGATTCCTCGAACGACAGGCCGGACTGGATCTTCCAGGTCAGCAGGTCGCGCACGACTTCGGCCAGCTCGATACTGGTGCTGCCATTGATTCGGCGCTCCAGGTCCTTGCAACGCTCGGTCCAGTTGCCGCCGGTGACGCGTCGGGCACACTCACTTTCAAGCGTACGGAACAGTTCCTTGAGTTTTCGGGTGGAAAGCAGTGGACGAATGCCGCTACGGGCGACATTGGCCCGGGGAACCTTGACTACCATGCCGGATTCCTTGATGCGAATGACATAGCAGGGATCGATAGTACCGGCGATATAGACGTCTTCGACGGTCTCGATGGTGCCGACACCGGCAGACGGATAAAAAACAGAATCACCGACCTCTAATTTGGCCTTTTTGGACATTGGGCCCTCTCCTTGTCTGGTATTTATCGTTGAAAGTGACCTGAGTGCGGGGTCTTCCTTTCATTTTGGTTGAAATTATGCCCGTAACCCCTCGTAATGGCAACAGTTTCCATTTTTGAACGCTGCCGGATTACCTGAGTTACAATACGCGCCATTTTTTCCGGAAGACACGACGTTGCCTGCTTCACAAGGCGCAAAAACCGCCAAATCACAGTCCCCGTTGGCACCCCAGATGCCTGCCCACAAGGGTGCTCACGGCGTCTGGGGGCGGCTATATGGCAGTGCCCGCGGGCTCGCCATTACCGAGGCTGCCCGGGCTCACAACGGGCCGGTACTTGTGGTGATGCCCGATGTCCGTACGAGCTATCAAATGCTCGAGGAGATCCGCTTTTACGCAAGGAATACCGGGCTCCCAATCCTGATTTTCCCAGACTGGGAAAGTCTGCCCTACGACGCTTTCTCGCCGCACCAGGACATCGTCTCGCGGCGGCTGCAGACGCTTTACCACCTGCCGGGCCTTGCTCACGGCATCGTCATTACCACCGTCACCACGGTGATGCACAAACTGTGCCCACCCGAATTCGTCCAGGGCCACAGCTTCATGCTGCGCGCCGGCGAAACCCTTGAAATCGGCCAATTTCGTGAGCAGCTGGCCCATTCCGGCTACCAGAACGTCAGCCAGGTGATGGAACCGGGCGAATTCGCCATTCGCGGCGGCATCGTCGACCTCTACCCCATGGGTAGCGCCACGCCCTACCGGATCGACCTGTTTGGCGACGAGGTGGAGTCCATCCGCACCTTCGACCCCGAGACCCAGCGCTCGCAGGAGAAGCTGGACGAAATCCAGCTGTTGCCGGCCCGTGAATACCCTATGACCGACGCAGCGATCCAGAAGTTCCGCCAGGCGTTTCGCGCGCGTTTTGCCGGGGACCCGCAAAACAGCTCGATTTATCGAGACGTCAGCAACGGTATCGCCCCGTCCGGCGCCGAGTACTACCTGCCGCTCTATTTCGATCGCCTGGCTTCGTTCTTCGACTACCTGCCGGACTCGGCCCTGTGCATCTACGACGACGCTATTTTTACGACCGCCGAGACCTTTACCCGGGAAACCGGCGAGCGCTACGAGCAACTACGGTTTGACACCGAGCGCCCCATCGTCGAGCCGGCGGACCTGTTCCTCGCCCCCAGCGCCATCTCGAACAGCCTCGAGGCCCTGGAGGGCGTGCACCTGTTGCCGTTCAGTGACGACCAGACACTGGCGCAAACCGCCACCGAGGTGACGCTCTACGATACCGAGGTGCCGCCGCGGCTGCCGGTCGACCGCCGCAGCGACAGCCCCTACTCGGCGCTCTTTGGCTACATCGAGAAGTTTGACGGGCGGGTACTGCTGGCGGCCTCGAGCCCAGGTCGGCGCGAGACCCTGCGTGCGCTGCTGCGCGAACACCATATGCCATCGATGGATGCCGGCGGCTGGGACGAATTCCTGACCCATGACAATCACCTGATGCTGACCGTGGCCGATATCGACCGCGGCATGGTGCTGCCCGACCCGGCCATCAGCATCATTACCGAGGCACAGCTCTACGGCGAGCGCGCGGCCCAGCAGCGGCGACGCAGTGGTGGGCGCGAGACCGACACCATCATCCGCAGCCTCGAAGAACTCAAGCTCGGTGACCCGGTGGTGCACGAGGACCACGGCGTCGGTCGCTACCGCGGCCTGCAGACGCTGGACGTGGGTGACGGGCCCACCGAGTTTCTGACGCTGGAATATGCCGGTGGCGACAAGATCTACCTGCCGGTGGTATCGCTGCATTTCATCAGTCGCTATACCGCCACCCACCCCGAGAATGCGCCGCTGCACAAGCTGGGCGGTGACGCCTGGGAGAAGGCGAAGAAGCGCGCACAGAAAAAGGCGCACGATGCCGCGGTGGAGTTGCTGGAAGTACAGGCCTTGCGCGATGCGCGCGAGGGCTTCACCTTCCCCGAGCCCGACGATCAGTATACCGCCTTCGCCGAGGCCTTCCCGTTTGAAGAAACGCCCGATCAGGAGCGCGCAATCAACGAACTGATTGGAGACATGACCACCAAGAAACCGATGGACCGCCTGGTGTGCGGTGATGTTGGTTTCGGCAAGACCGAGGTCGCCATGCGCGCGGCCTTTGTTGCCACCCACGGCGGCAAGCAGGTGGCGATCCTGGCGCCCACTACCCTGCTGGCACAGCAGCACTACCAGAATTTCAGCGATCGCTTTGCCGACCTGCCGATACGCATCGAGCTGATGTCGCGCTTCCGCAGCAAGAAGGAACTGGACGTCACGCTGTCGCACCTGGCAGATGGCACGGTCGATATCGTTGTCGGTACCCACCGGTTGCTGCAGGAAGACATCAAGTTCAGGGATCTGGGCTTGATTGTCATCGACGAGGAACATCGCTTTGGCGTGCGCCAGAAAGAACGGCTGAAAAAGCTGCGGGCCGATGTCGACATCCTGACCCTGACCGCGACGCCGATTCCGCGCACGCTCAATATGGCCATGGCCGGCCTGCGCGATATCTCCATTATTGCGACGCCACCGCAGGAACGGCTGGCGGTGAAGACCTTTGTCATGGAATGGAACGACAGCCTGATTCGCGAGGCCTGCCTACGCGAGATTCGTCGCGGCGGCCAGGTGTTTTTCCTGCACAACGAAGTACGCACCATGGAAAAGGCGCTGAAGGAACTGCAGGACCTGGTCCCCGAGGCCGAGATCCAGATGGCCCACGGGCAAATGCCGGAGCGCGAACTCGAGCAGATCATGCTCGATTTCTATCACCAGCGCTTCAATATCCTGGTGTGCTCCACCATCATTGAGTCGGGCATTGATATCCCGACGGCGAACACCATTGTCATCCAGCGCGCCGACAAGTTTGGCCTGGCGCAATTGCACCAGCTGCGTGGTCGCGTTGGCCGCTCGCACCACCGCGCCTACGCCTACCTGATTGCACCGCCGCGCGCCGTGCTGAGTGAAGATGCCAAGAAGCGCCTGGCCGCGATTGAAACGCTGGAAGATCTGGGGGTGGGTTTCTCGCTGGCATCGCATGACCTCGAGATTCGCGGTGCGGGTGAGTTGCTCGGCGAATCGCAGAGCGGCGAGATCGATGAGGTCGGCTTCAGTATGTATTCGGAGCTGTTGAATCGCGCTGTCGAGTCGCTCAAACAGGGCAAGGAACTGAATCTGGAAGAGGCGCCGCGCAGTGGCGCCGAGATCAATATCCACGTGCCCGCCCTGTTACCCGCTGATTTCTTGCCGGACATTCACATGCGCCTGGTGCTGTACAAGCGCATCAGTAATGCACGAACCGACGAGGCGCTGGTCGCCTTACGTGAGGAAATGATCGATCGCTTCGGCCTGTTGCCGGAACCGGCAATTTTGCTGTTCGATATCACCTCCTTGCGAAACCTGGCCGACACACTCGGTATCAAAAAAATCGATGCCGGCCCCAAGGGTGCGCGCATTGATTTTCATCCCAAGGCGCAGATCGATCCGGCCAGTGTTATCGCCCTGCTACAGTCGGAACCGAAAACCTATCGACTGGACGGACCTGAACGAATACGGGTAACCCGGGACATGCCAGACGCGGATTCTCGCCTGGAAGTGACTGCGACAGTCTTAAAGGCCTTGCGCCCGGGTGACGCTGAATAAGCTAGAGATCAGGAAAGAGGACTTCTTCGAAACCGAAGTATCGCATGTCCTGGATACGCATGGGATAAAGCACACCGTCCAGGTGGTCACATTCGTGCTGCACCACACGCGCGTGAAAATCCGAGGCGGTGCGCTCGATGGTCTCACCCTTCTCGTTCATGCCGCGGTACCTGATGTGCGTATATCGCGACACCAGCCCGCGCATACCCGGCACGCTCAGGCAACCTTCCCAACCCAGATCGGCGTCGTCACCAATGGGCTCGATAATCGGATTGATCAGCACGGTCGTCGGCACCGATTCCGCATCGGGGTAGCGCGGATTGGCCTCGACACCGAAAATCACCACGCGTTTCATGATGCCGATCTGCGGGGCGGCGAGACCGGCACCACGCTGTGCATGCATGGTATCGAACATATCCGCGATCAGCGCGTCCAGTTCCGGCGTACTGAACTCCGTCACCGGCTGCGATGGTTGCAGGAGAAGCGGATCTCCCATTCTTAGTACTGTCCGTACCGCCACTTGTTTGCCCCATCGAATTTGGTGGTAGAATTGAAAATACTATAAAACCAGTAACAACCAAAAACCACCAGGGATCCCCGTGATCAAAAAGACTGCATTTGCTGCACTTGTATTGCTGGCGCCAATCGCCAGCGCCGCCACCCAGCTGTCAACCGAGGCGCCGCCCAGGCAATACGAAATTGAAGTGATGGTGTTTCAGAACATTCGCCCCGAACTGGAGGGAGACGAACTCTGGATGAATGAGCGCATCAACCCGGAAGTCGCGAATCTGGACAAGGCAATAACCTCCCCCGCACCGCCGAGAGAGAATTCCGACCTGACAAAGGCCAAAGAGGCCCTGGAGAAAGACGGCAACTACCGGATCATGGTGCACAAACAGTGGATACAAACCGGGGACGCGCCTTCTGATGCGGCAATGATCCGGATGAATACCGAAGACGGCGAGCTCGATGGCACCTTCAAGTTCTTCATGAGTCGGTTCCTGCACGTCGACCTGAACCTGCTCTTCAGGGAGCCGGAATCAAAATCAATGTTTCAGGCGGGAAATAGTGCTGAAGGCGGAAACATCAGCTATGAGATTCGCGAGCACCGTCGGGTGCGCTCAAACGAGCTTTATTATTTCGATCACCCGAAATTCGGTGCGCTGGTGCAGGTAAAACAGGCGGGCGCAGACAGTCGCTAGCTTGGTGCACGCGAGCTAGACGACACACAATGGTACGCATGCCTCGATCAGGTTGCGCACCTGTTTCATTCCTTTTTTCAGATTCGCGTCGATCTCATTCAGACTGATCTCGTGATCTGACTTGCCGGCAGCAGGATTAACCACAACTGCCAGGGTGGCGTAGCAAATATCCA
>Ga0111141_130_pt1 | contig 47127 bp, 48 predicted proteins | sample DeeMarSeWOR28_12_FD_80396 | JGI IMG/M metagenome (GOLD analysis project Ga0111141, IMG submission 80396) | Acidithiobacillales bacterium SG8_45 | reverse complement strand
TTTCCATCGAACCATGCGATGAACATGGCGGCGATCGCTGCCTTCATCGGTTGGCACTACAGGGTAATGATTGCACCGCTGGCAGTGCTGGCAGTGCTGGTCGGCATCTCGCGCATCTATGTGGGTGTGCACTACCCGGGTGACGTGCTGTTCGGCTGGGTTTGGGGCGCAGTGATTGCCAGCGTCTTCTACTGGATTGGCTGGAGAGTGATTCCGCGCGTACGCCAAACGAAACGTGGAGCACTCGGTGACACAACCCGGCTTGAGGATGACAACCGCTAATGGAAATCAGTCGTCAAACATTTATCCGGATTCTTGTCGCGGTCACGATCATCAAGATCATCTTCGCTTTTGTTTTCCCGATCAAGAATGACGAGGCGTATTACGTCCTTTGGGCACAACATCTGAGCAGCGGCTATTACGATCATCCGCCGATGATTGCATGGATGCTGCACCTGATGTCTTACATTTCCGGTTCAATCGTCTGGTTCCGTATGCTGGCCATCACCGCGGCACTGGTGGCGGTATGGGTTATCTATCGATTCGTGTGTTTCTTCGCGAGCGAAGACAGTGCACGGTTTGCGGCGACCCTGTTCGTGCTCTCGCCGCTCTATATCCTGCTGTTCCTGATCAGTAATGATGCGCCGCTATTGCTGTTTTCATCCCTGGCCATGCTGTTGTTCTACGTCGCCCTGGAGCGTGAGCGGTTGCCGTATGCATTTGGCAGTGGCGTGTTGCTCGGGGCCGCATTCCTGAGCAAGTACCTGGTTGCCCCGCTGGGCATTGCCATCGCACTTTACTCCCTGTTGTGGCAGCCGCGAAAACGTTGGCCCTACCTGGCGGTAGCGATCGCGGGAGCGTTGCCGTTCGTATTGCAACACCTCTACTACAATTACACGCATTCCTGGAATACACTCAATTTTCATTTCTTTCTGCGCAACGCCGGCACCAATGCCAGCCTTTCCCAGTTATTGTTTTATGTTTTTGGGCTGGCACTGGTCATGACGCCCTGGGGTGTTGGCTATCTCGTAGCCCTGCATCGGCGGCTGGGGGAGACGCGCTATCGTTTTCTGTTGATGGCGGTGCTCACCAGTACGATCGTATTTGCGCTGGTGTCGCTCAAATCTGTTATCGGTCTGCATTTCTTCCTGGTGTTCGCGCCGTATCTGTTTGCGCTCTACACGCTGATCGAGAAACCGCGCGCGAGAAAATGGCTAACCGGACTGAGTGGCGCCTATGCCGCGTTGTGGATCGGGCTTTTTGCCGCGCTGGCAGTGTTCCCCCTCGATCGCTTGCAGGGCTGGAAGCATCATGCTGACTTTGTGCTTGGTCTGGCGCCGAAGGCGGTGTGCGACGCGCTCCAGCCATACGCGCAATATCCTGTTTTCAGTGATTATTACGCGAACGCTTCGATTCTGAGCTACGAGTGCAAGCGCGAGATCAACGTATTGTTCAGCGGCTCCCGTTACGGCCGCGAGTTTGACCGCTGGACCGATTTTGCGTCGCTTGACGGCAAGGATCTGGTGATCGTTTCGATTGGCAAGGACCGGGGCGCGCACTGGAAGTCGTACTTCCAGCGCTCCCGCATAGAAACAGTGTTGGTTCGCGGGGCGCCTTTTACGGTCTTTGTCGGCCAGGGCTTCGACCTGTCGCACTACGAGAAAGATGTATTGGTGCCGATAAAGCAGCGCTATTATCAGCCGCCGGGCTGGTTGCCGGTGGCAAAATCAGCCGACTAACCTGATAGAATCCGGACAGAATACACAAGCGCGAGCGAGCACAAGCAAATGAGAATCCTGGTCATCACGCCAACCTATAACGAAAAAGAAAATATCGAGGCCATCATTCAGCAGGTGCTCGCGGTTGATCCCGGCATCGAGATGCTGATTGTCGATGACAACTCGCCAGACGGGACCGGAGATATGGTCGACAGTATCTGCGAGGCCGAACCCCGGGTGCACGTCCTGCATCGCGCCGGCAAGCTCGGTCTGGGGACAGCGTATGTCGAGGGTTTCAAGAAAGCGATAGAAATGGGTGTCGACTGTGTTGTTCAGATGGACGCCGATTTTTCCCACCACCCCAGCTATCTGAAGAGCATGCTCGACAAGCTGGATGAAGCGGATGTCGTCATTGGATCGCGTTACATGCACGGCAATATCAGTGTGGTGAACTGGCCACTGTCACGTCTGATGCTATCTTACTTTGCCAATATCTATGCGCGATGGGTCACCGGCCTGCCGGTGTACGACGTCACCGGTGGTTTCAAGGCGATCAAGCTGAAAGTGCTGGAAAGCATTAACCTCGATCGCATCAGCTCCAACGGTTATGCCTTCCAGATTGAAATGAATTACATCTTCAACAAGAAAGGATTCAGTATTGCCGAAGTGCCGATAATCTTCGCTGATCGCGAAGGCGGCGTGTCGAAAATGTCGCGCAAGATTGTCCTGGAAGCCGTCTTCAAAATCTGGTTGTATCGTTTCCGCACGTATTAATCAGTGTTGGCGGCAGCATGAGTCAGCTTGAGCCCCCGATAATTCTTGAGACCGGTGCCGGGCCGACGGCCGCGGTAATCTGGCTCCACGGCCTCGGCGCCGACGGCCATGATTTTGAGTCATTGGTACCGGCGTTGAACCTGCCCGGGTCACCGGCGATTCGCTTCGTTTTTCCCCACGCCCCGAAACGACCTGTCACCATCAATGGGGGCATGGTCATGCGGGCCTGGTACGACATCAGTCCGGCGGCCGATGGTTTCCACGACAACGACGCTGATATCCGGGCATCTGCCGCCCTGATTACCGGCTTGATCGACCAGCAATTGCAGCAGGGCGTGCCTGCCCATCGCATCGTCATGGCCGGGTTTTCCCAGGGCGGTGCACTGGCGCTCTATACCGCGCTCGGTTCCAGCCTGCCACTGGCAGGGATAATGGCACTGTCTACCTATGTGCCAATGGCCAGTAACTTTGACCAATGGGCGCATTCCGCCAATCGACAGACACCAGTGTTCCAGGGACATGGGACGTTTGATCCACTGATTTCATTACGGCGGGCCGAGCAGGCGCGGGATTTGCTGATCGACGCGGGTTACCCGGTGGACTGGCATCAATATGCCATGGAACATTCGGTGTGTGCGGAAGAGGTAGAAGATATCTCGCGATGGCTGATCAGGATTCTCGGTCAGGCGTCCGAATAGTCCTTGGTTCCATACCTCTGGGTGAACGAAGATAGAAAGCGGCACCCCCAAGGATCAGGAACAGTAACACCCAGTCCCAGTTAAAACTGGTGAGGGTGGGTATTGATACCACCAGTAATGCAACGGCAGTGAGTGAAGCGAAAGGCTGGAACTGCACAACCGCTCCGAGCAGTGTGGCAACCAGGAACAATGTCTGCAGCTTGGTGATATCGATTGCCCAGTCGCTGAGATTGGCAATGCCTTTGAAGGTGACGTTTACATCCGGGACCATCCGTTGGTACCAACTGCTGTCTTCCGCAGCCGGCACGACCTCGATTGCCGGTACCTTGAGCCAGGCAAACGGATGCGAAATGCCGCCACCAATCAGCAGCTTGAACAACAGGCAAAGTACCAGGAACAGGGTAATGGCAAGCGGCCAGCGCCAGCCATCGTACGGCAGAACAATATGGCCATGGCGTACTGCCAGAAGCATGAGCAGCAAAGCAAACAGGGGTTGATAATAGTGTTGCGGCAGACCCATGCCGATATACCCGCAAGCGAGCGCCGCGATGCCAACGGCGACAGCCCAACCGGGGTGGATCGGGGCGGTTTTGTTGGGCATACGTGACTGATTGGACGATTCGGGCAATTGGGTCATCTCGATATTCCTGCCATGTCTGCCCGCCAGTGTAGTGATCTGGCGGGATAAGACCAGAGGTGTCGGGCAGTGTCAGCGTCAAACCGGGGGAAAAGTAAGCAAAATTGAGCGTCTAATTCACTTAAACGGTCGTATTTCGATATCGAATCCCCTAGAGTGGGGAGTTGTCCGGTTTTGTTCGGGTTATTGATGCAATCTGGTACGTCTTTTGCTTTTGTTTCGGGAAAGAAACCCGAAAAAGAAACCCATTGAGTCTAGATTTGTTCCAAGCCTCTAAATAGCAGCGCTATAATTGTGGCAGTCTACGGATAAGAGGAGACGACAGTGTTCATACTAAGGGAATCATCAAAGGACTGGTTTTTGGTGACTATTGTCGCCCTGCTTGCGATCGGTGCCAATCTGCCGCCGGAATGGGCGCAAGTCGTCAGTATCGATCAGCGCTACCTGCTGATTGGGCTCATGGCCATTGTTGGCGTTTCCCTCGTACGTTACCTCAAGTTCTCGCTGGTGCTGATCGTGGCCATCCTTGCCCTGGGCGCCAACATGCCACGGGAACTGGCGGAAAAATTTGGCATTGACACCAATATCCTGTTGCTGGCTCTGGTCTCGATGATCGTGATGTCGCTATCTAACCGCCTGCTGAAGTTGCCCACCGGCCTCGAAAAACAACAGGGTGCCAAGAGTACCCACGGCGCCGCGGCGTTGTTCAACGCTATCGTCAATGGCCGCATGGCGACCGTTGAGGCCCTCATTTCTGCCGGCGCCAATGTCAATGTGCGCACGGTCAACGGCACCACGCCACTGATGGTCGCCGCCTCAAAAGGTTATTCGGATATCGTCAAGGTGTTGCTGGACCGCGGCGCGGACCCTCGGGCCAAGAAGGCCGATGGCGTCAGCGCGCTAGCCATTGCCGAGCACGGCGGATTCAGTCGTACAGTAGATATTCTTCGCCGCGCGGTGGCGTTGCAGCAGCCTTCAGCCGCTGGCGGGGCACCGGGCGCCTCCGGCCGGCCGGCACATTCAGCCGCCGGTTAGACTCCCGTTCCCGAGATTTTCCCTGCCTGGTAGCTACCGGGTATTCCGCTATTCCGGCCAAACTGGTTGGCCGGAGACACTTGTGTTCACAATGGAATTGGCGCTCCCTAGGGGACTCGAACCCCTGTTACCGGCGTGAGAGGCCGGTGTCCTAGGCCACTAGACGAAGGGAGCAATAAATGATGCGGGTGGCAGCAACAAAAGCGGTGGTATTATACGTCCGGACCCGATTTACACAACAAAAACCAACGGGGCCGAACGAGCATGAAACGTGAATAATCATAAAATCCCTGTTGTCATTCCCAACGCTGAGCATCCCATTTCGCGTGACCAGATTAATGCCAGCGCACTAAAGGTATTGAACGGCCTCAAGGCCGCCGGTTACGCCAGCTTTCTGGTGGGGGGCTGTGTCCGCGATCTGATGTTGGGGCGAGAGCCCAAGGATTTTGATGTGGTCACGGACGCCCGTCCGGAAGAGGTGCGCGAACTGTTTCGCAATTCGCGCCTGATCGGGCGCCGCTTTCAGCTGGTGCACGTCCGTTTTGGTCGAGAGATTATCGAAGTTGCTACCTTCCGTGCCGCACCGGTCGAGGCGGGCGAGGATTCCAGCCAACAACTGTCGGACGAGGGCCGCATCCTGCGTGACAATGTCTTTGGGAACCAGGAAGAAGATGCCCGGCGCCGCGACTTCACGGTAAACGCTCTCTATTTTGACGCGACCGATTTCTCCATCGTTGATTATGTTTGTGGTGTCGATGACCTGAAGCAGGGCCTGCTGCGTGTTATCGGCGATCCGGAGCAGCGCTATCGCGAGGATCCGGTGCGCCTGCTGCGCGCGGTTCGTTTTGCCGCCAAGCTGGGATTTCGCTTGTCCGACGAAGCGGAGAAACCGATCCACGATGTCGCGCCACAGCTTGACGAGGTGCCACCGGCCAGGCGATTCGAAGAGCTATTAAAACTTTTCCATGGTGGCACTGCGGTCGAGACCTTTGAACTACTGCGTCACTACCGCTTGTTTCAATATGTGTTTCCCCTTACCGAGATCAGCCTGACCCGGGAACAGGACGGCTTCCCATTGGCACTGATACCGCGTGCCCTCGCCAATACTGATAACCGGATCAACAACGACAAACCGGTGACCCCGGCCTTTCTGCTCGCCGTGATGCTGTGGTACCCGATGAAACAAAAGGCGGAGGAGATGGCCGCCAACGGCATGAGTTGGCACGAAGCCAACCAGTTTGCCGGCCAGTGGGTGATTCAGCAGCAGTCGAGGGCAACCTCGGTACCGCGTCGGTTCAGTACGCCGATGAGGGAGATCTGGAATTTGCAGTCTCGACTTGAGCGCCGTGCCGGCAAACGGGCATTTCGTTTGCTGGAACACCCGCGGTTTCGTGCGGCGTACGATTTCCTGGTGCTGCGCGCAGACATAGGTGAGGTTGAGACAGAGCTGGCTGACTGGTGGACCGTGTTCCAGGAGGTGGATGAGTCCGAGCAACGGTCGATGGTCAGCAAGTTGTCGGGTGGAGGCAAAAAGAAGGGGCGCCGGCGTCGGCGCAAGGCCGATGACTGAGAGCGGCAATCCCGTTACGGTTTATATCGGGCTCGGAAGTAATCTCGGGGATTCAGTCAAAACGTTGAGATCGGCAATCACCGAACTGGAGCAACATTCGATCCCGGGATCCATAGTTTGCTCATCGCTTTACCGAACTGCGCCGATTGGTTTTCTTGACCAGCCCGATTTCCTGAATGCGGTCTGTCGCCTGGAAACGTCGCTAAATGCAGCTGAACTGCTGCGATCGCTTCTACAGATAGAGCGCGATCACGGACGGCGGCGCTCGGGATCCGCCAACGAACCGCGGACGCTGGATCTGGATTTGCTGCTCTACGGTGACCATGAAATATCGGTAGACGGTCTGCAGGTGCCGCACCCGAGACTCCACGAACGTGCCTTCGTCCTGTATCCTTTGCTGGAAATCGCGCCGGATCTGGCGATCCCGGGCCGGGGTGCAGTGCGGAATCTGGCCAAGGACTGTGAGGGCCAGTCAATTGCTCGTATTGATGGTTAGTCGGCGCCGCTGTAGGCCCCAGGTAAACAGAAATTGATGACAACCACTGACAAATTATCCCCACCGACCAGGACACCGGATTACATCGTGGTGGAAGGGCCGATTGGCGTTGGCAAGACCAGCCTGACCCGACGGCTGGCGGATGTCCTTGGTAGTGATACCTTGCTGGAGCAGCCCGGTGAGAATCCGTTTCTTGAGCGCTTTTATGCATCACCGAAGCAATACGCCCTTCCGACACAGTTGTTCTTTCTGTTTCAACGCGCGCGCCAGATCGAGGCATTGAAGCAGGGCGACATGTTTCGGCCGAGTTGTGTCGCGGACTTCATGCTAGAAAAGGATGCGATGTTTGCCCGCACCAACCTGGATGACGACGAGTTGCGGTTGTACGAACAGGTCTATGCCCAGTTGAAGCTGGAGCTGCCGGTACCTGACCTGGTGATCTATTTGCAGGCACCGGGCAACATCCTTTCGGAGCGCATCCATCGACGGGGCATAAATTACGAGCGCAGGATCGAGCGCGATTATCTCGAGCGACTGGTCGATGCCTACACCCGGTTTTTCTATGACTATCGTGAGGCGCCGCTACTAGTGGTCAACGCAGCAGAGATCAACTTTGTCGACAGTGACGAAGACTTCCAGATGCTACTCGAGCAAATTCGCAAGATCCGCAGCGGCAGGCATTTCTTTAACCCGGTCGCGACAGCCATATGAGCGCGGTTACCTTATCAACCCTTGAGAAAATGAAGCAGGACGGCGACAAGATCGCTGCCCTGACTGCCTACGACTACTCCTTTGCCAGCCTGCTGGATAAGGCCGGTATCGATATTGTTTTGATCGGCGACTCTCTGGGCATGGTGATGCAGGGCCATGAAAGCACGCTGCCGGTGTCTCTCGACGAGATGATTTACCACAGCCTGTGCGTCACCCGTGGTGCGCGCAGGGCGCTACGCGTTGGTGATATGCCATTCATGAGCTATCAGGGCGGTCGCGAACCGGCGCTGGCGTCTGCAGGCCGGATGATGAAAGAAGGCGGCGTACAGGTGGTCAAGCTGGAAGGCGGCGAGATCATGGCAGATACCGTTCGTTTTCTGGTTGACCGTGGCGTACCCGTCTGTGGTCACCTGGGCCTGGTACCGCAGTCCGTGAATCAGCTTGGCGGTTATCGTGTTCAGGGCAGGGATGAGGCTGGCGCCGAACAGATTCGGAATGATGCCCTGGCATTGCAACAGGCCGGAGCAAAACTACTGGTGCTGGAAGCTGTGCCGGCGGCACTTGCCAGTTCGATTACCGCCGAACTCGACATACCCACCATCGGAATCGGTGCCGGACCGGATTGCGACGGCCAGGTGTTGGTCTTGCAGGACATGCTCGGTATCTATCCCAAACCGAGCCCGAAGTTCTCGCGCAATTTCATGGAAGGCGCCGGCAGTATTGAGGCAGCAATCAAGGCCTATGTTCAGGCGGTAAAGTCTGGCGAATTCCCGTCCGCCGAGCACAGCTTCTAGCCAGCCACTCGCTGCACCCATCCTTATGATTACTATCGAAACGATCGCCGATTTGCGTGCCCAATTACGCGCATGGCGCGAAGCGGGTGATCGCATAGTCTTCGTTCCCACCATGGGCAACCTCCATGCGGGCCATCTAAAGCTGGTAAAGGCAGCGCGCGAACATGGTCAGCGCATAGTCGTCAGCATCTTTGTGAACCCGATGCAGTTTGATCGCGAAGATGATTTCGCCGCCTATCCCCGAACGCGCAAGGACGATCTCAAGGTCCTTGAAGGCGCATCGGTAGACCTGGCATTCCTGCCGACTGAAAACGAAATCTACCCGAGACCGATGGAGCAAATGACCTTTGTTGAAGTGCCAGGGCTCGGCGAAGAACTGGAAGGCGCCGAACGACCCGGGCATTTTCGTGGTGTCACCACGGTCGTAGCTCGGCTGTTCAACCTGGTCGCACCGGACGTGGCCGTGTTTGGCAAAAAAGACTACCAGCAGCTGATGCTTATTCGTCGCATGGTAGATGACCTGGGTTTGACGGTCGGTATCGTTGGTGTCGAAACCGAACGAGAGGCGAGCGGACTGGCACTGAGTTCGCGCAACGGCTATTTGACGCAGGCGGAGCGCAACCAGGCGCCGGGGCTTTACGCAGCTATGGTACGCTGCCGGGATCGCATCACCGGGTATCCGGATCAGATCGCCAAGGCGGAAGTTGAGGCAACCAGGGCACTTGAGTCAGCCGGGTTGCGCCCGGATTATATAAGTGTGCGTCGCCAGTCTGATCTGCAAAAGCCGGGTAAAAACGACACTGAATTGGTGATTCTGGCCGCTGCCTGGCTCGGAAAAGCACGTTTGATCGACAATATTGAGCTGAGTTTGAATCCAAATAGCTAAATCGGGATAATGCGGGCCACATGTCAGAGCGAACCTTCATGAAACGATATTTTCTGAAATCCAAGCTTCATCGCGTCACCGTGACCCACTCGGAACTGGACTACGAGGGCTCGGTTGCCATTGATGGGCGACTGCTGGATGCGGCAGATATCAGGGAATACGAGCAACTGGAGGTCTACAACGTCACCAATGGCGAACGCTTTGGTACTTACGCGATCCGTGCCGAAGACGGTTCCGGAATTATTTCGGTGAATGGCGCCGCAGCACACAAGGCCGCTCCCGAGGACGTGATTATTATTTGCACCTATGCGGAACTGGAAGAAAAGGAATTAGCCACGTTCAAGCCGCGCCTCGTGTATGTCGATAGCGACAACCGCATTACCCATACACGCAACACCATCCCCGTTCAGGTCGCCTGAACAAAATATCTGCTGGTCTGGGGTCCACACGGTCCGGCTACGCTCGTAAGAAACGGTATCGTGCGAAGAAATGGTACCGAGGGAGGATGGTACCGAGGGAGGGACTCGAACCCTCAAGGTCGCAAAACCAGCGGATTTTGAATCCGCCGCGTCTACCAATTCCGCCACCCCGGCACAGGGCGGGGATTATAAACAAATCCGGGCTGTTAGTGACAGGTCAGTTTTTCCGCGCCGGCTCGCGTTTGGCCCGGCTGTTTCTGCGTCACTTGTTTGCTAGTCTTTGCCGCCATGCGCAAAACCGATTTCTGGTACGACCTGCCATCTGAATTGATCGCACAGCAACCCGCAGACCGGCGTAGTGCCAGCAGGTTGCTGGTGCTGGATAGTGCGACTGGCGATACCCGTGATTGCCAATTTACCGATCTCCCAGGTTTGTTGCAGCCCGGTGACCTGATGGTGTTCAACGACACGCGGGTTATACCGGCCCGACTGCTGGGGCAGAAGGACACTGGCGGGCGCGTCGAGGTACTGGTTGAGCGCATACTCGATTCACAACGTGTGCTGGCGCACACGCGTGCCAGCAAGTCGCCGAAGCCGGGTCAAAGATTGTGTTTCGATCAGGGGATCGAGCTGACGGTACTTGGGCGGCAGATCGGCCATATGCCGTTACCGCCCTATATCGAGCGTGAGGAAGGCGCCAATGACCGCGAGCGTTACCAGACGATATATGCCGAGCATCCCGGTGCGGTGGCCGCGCCCACTGCCGGATTACATTTCGACGATGAAGTGATGCAACAGTTGGCCGCGCGTGGAATCAAAACGGCATTCGTGACGTTGCACGTCGGCGCCGGAACCTTTCAACCGGTTCGGGTCGACAACATTGAAGATCACCAGATGCACCACGAGTACCTCGAAGTCAGCGAGGCCGTTTGTAACGAAATCCGCCATACCCGGGCCGGCGGTGGCAGGGTGATTGCGACCGGAACGACAGTTGTACGGGCACTGGAGACGGCCGCCAACGAAGACGGGGAAGTGCGCCCCTATCAGGGCGATACCAATATTTTTATTTATCCCGGCTATCGGTTTAAGGTGATCGAAGCACTGGTTACCAATTTTCACTTGCCGGAATCAACCCTGCTGATGCTGGTGTGTGCCTTTGCCGGCACCGATCATGTAATGGCTGCCTACCATCACGCAGTGGAAAACAGGTACCGGTTTTTCAGTTATGGCGACGCCATGTTCCTGACCCGATGAAATTTGAATTGCAACAAGCCGACGGCGCCGCCCGCCGTGGCCAGCTTGTGTTTGATCGCGGCACGGTACAAACCCCGGCGTTCATGCCGGTTGGGACCTACGGCACGGTGAAGGCGATGACCCCGGAGGAGCTCCGAACCGCGGGTGCCGAAATCGTTCTCGGCAATACCTTTCACCTGATGCTACGTCCCGGCACTGACGTCATTGCCGCTCACGGTGACTTGCATGATTTCATGCATTGGTCGGGACCAATCCTGACCGATTCGGGTGGTTTCCAGGTGTGGAGCCTGGGCAAGTTGCGCAAAATTACGGAAGAGGGTGTCAGGTTCCAGTCCCCGGTGGATGGCAAACGCATCTTTATGGGGCCGGAGGAATCGATGGCGGTTCAGCAGGCTCTTGGCGCGGACATTATAATGATATTTGACGAGTGCACGGCGTTCCCCGCGACCGAGCCGGAAGCGCGTGCATCGATGGAGTTGTCTTTACGCTGGGCGGAACGCAGCAAGCTGGCCCACGGTGACCATTCCTCAGCACTGTTCGGTATCATCCAGGGCGGGATGTACGAACACCTGCGAGATATCTCGCTTACGGGCCTGAAACAAATTGGTTTCGACGGGTATGCCATTGGTGGTCTGTCTGTGGGCGAACCCAAGGAGGATATGTTGCGCGTGCTGTCACATCTCGAGCCGCAAATGCCAAGGGAGCATCCGCGCTACCTGATGGGGGTCGGCACCCCGGAGGATATTGTGGAGGCAGTTCGGCGTGGCATAGACATGTTCGACTGCGTGATGCCCACACGCAACGCCCGAAACGGCTGGCTGTTTACCTCCGAGGGGGTGGTCAAGATTCGTAACGCCCGGTATGAGCGCGACACGGCGCCGCTAGACCCTGATTGCGATTGCTATACCTGCCAGAACTACTCCCGTGCCTATCTTCGTCACCTGCATCGGTGTAACGAGATACTGGGGGCGCGCCTGAATACCATCCACAATCTGCACTATTACCAGCGACTGATGCGTGACCTGAGGGCGGCAATTGCTGCAAAAGGGCTGGATGATTTCGTCGAGAAGTTTTATGGTAAGCGCCGCCTGAAGAACGATAAACCGGCCTGATTGGCCAAAATCAAATAGTTCAATCTAATTAATCGGTTATAGAGAAAATGGATAAAATGCTGACTTTTTTCATTCCGGATGCCATGGCAGCTGCGCCCGCGGGCGGTGTCGGAGGGGAGGGCGGACAGTTCCTGATCATGATGGTGATCCTGTTTGGCCTGATGTATTTCATGATCATTCGCCCGCAATCGAAGCGTGCCAAGGAACACCGGCAGATGGTGGAAGCCCTGGCCAAGGGTGATGAGGTCGTCACCAATGGTGGTGCCCTGGGCCGCGTAACGGCAGTGGGTGAGCAATTTGTTACCGTTGAAATTGCCAGCGGTGTCGAGATCAAGGTCCAGCGTGCAGCGATTGCATCGATTATGCCCAAGGGAACCATCAAGTCTGCCTGACCCGATCCGGCTTTGCCTGAATAACAATGAATAAATACCCCCTCTGGAAATACCTGCTGATACTCGCAGTGGTGCTGATTGGTGCGGTCTATGCTGTGCCCAACCTATTTGGCGAGGACCCGGCGCTGCAGATTTCTGCATCGCGTTCCGTCGATGTGGATGCCGCCACCGTCGACCGGGTAAAGAGCCTGCTGGATCGCAAGCAGCTGCCGTTCCGTTCGATATCCCTCGATGATCAGGGACTCAAGGTTCGTTTCAATGATACCGAGACCCAGTTACGTGCGCGCGATCTGGTACAGCGGGAACTGGGCGACAATTTCACCGTGGCGCTGAACCTGCTGCCGGCCACGCCAGCACTGTTCTCGGCGCTGGGCGGTAAACCAATGTATCTCGGACTCGACTTGCGTGGTGGCGTACACTTCCTGATGCAAATGGACATGGAGGCCGTCGTTGCCAAGGCAGAGGAGAGTTACGCCAGCGACCTTCGCACCTTCCTGCGTGAAGACAAGATTCGTTACCTGACCGTGGGTCGCAGAGCCGGTGGTGGCCTGCGCGTTCGCTTCCGCACCGAAGAAGACCGTGACAAGGGCCGTGATGTCATCCGCGAAAAAATACGCGAGTTGACCCTGGTGGATGCGCAGGGCGATCGCAGCTTTGACCTGAATGTCAGCCTGGGCGAAGAAGCGCTGCGCGAAAAGAATCGACTGGCGCTGGAACAGAACATGACCTCGTTGCGCAACCGCGTGAACGAACTGGGTGTGGCCGAGCCGATCATCCAGCAACAGGGTGCCGAGCGTATCGTGGTTCAATTGCCCGGCGTGCAGGACACCGCCAAGGCCAAGGAAATCCTGGGCCGTACTGCGACCCTGGAAATCAAGCTGGTGGACGAAGAGCACGATGTCCAGGGCGCGGTTGCCGGCCGTGTGCCGCCCGGATCCAGGATCTACAAGTATCGCGACGGGCGCCCGATCCTGATCAAGAATCGACTGGTTTATTCCGGCGACAATATTGTTGATGCCGCTCCCGGGTTTGACAGTCGCAGCAGCTCTCCGATCGTCTCGATAACGCTGGACTCTCGCGGTGCAGCGATCAATCAACGCGTTACTGGCGAGAACCTCAACAAGCGCATGGCCGTTATTTATATCGAGCTACGTTCACGCGAAAAACTCGATGCCAATGGCCGCCCGGTACTGGACGAAAACGGCGAGCCGGTTCGAATCAAGGAACGCATTGAAGAAGTGATTACCGCACCGGTGATACGTGCACAGCTTGGCAAGCGCTACCAGATTGAAGGTCTGGATAGCATGGAAGAGGCAAATGATATTTCGCTACTGCTACGTGCCGGTGCATTGGCTGCACCGATTACGATTATAGAAGAGCGCACCATTGGCCCAAGCCTTGGCGCGGACAATATCGAAAAAGGCTTTCAGTCGATTCTCATCGGCTTTGTTGCGGTGATGATTTTCATGCTGTTCTATTACCGTGTTTTCGGCGTTTTCGCCGACACGGCATTGGTGCTGAACCTGGTGCTGATCGTCGCCGTACTCTCCCTGTTCCAGGCTACCCTGACCTTGCCCGGTGTTGCCGGTATCCTGTTGACCGTTGGTATGGCGGTCGATGCCAATGTATTGATTTACGAGCGTATCCGGGAAGAACTGCGCATCGGCAATACGCCGCAGGCGGCGATCTATGCAGGCTACGAAAAGGCGTTCGGTACGATCGCCGACGCCAATATCACTACCCTGATTGCCGCGGTGATGCTGTTCAATTTTGGCACCGGGCCGATCAAGGGGTTCGCGATCACGCTGAGTATCGGCATCCTGACCTCGATGTTTACCGCGATCCTTGTCACACGCGCCATCGTCAACCTGAGTTTCGGCGGACGCCGCCTGAAAACACTACCGATCTAGTACTATGGAATTTTTCCGAAAAGAAACGCACATAGATTTTATTGGTCGTCGACGCGTACCAATTGCGATATCGGTGGTGTTGCTGATAGGCACTTTCTTTCTGTTGTTTACCAGGGGGCTGAATTTCGGCCTCGATTTTACCGGCGGCACCCTGGTCGAGGTGAGTTACCAAGAGCCGGTTGAAGTTGCGTCGGTGCGCAAACAGCTGGCTGATGCCGGCATGGCAGATACCGTAGTGCAGCACTTCGGAACGTCGCGGGATGTCATGATAAGAATCCCGGTTCGCAAGGAGACAGATAGCGCGACGCTAAGTAATGAAGTGGTGACCATCTTGCGCAGCACCGTCGGCGAAAAAATGGTGCAGAGTCGCCCGGGCAAGGCGCAGCAATGTTCCTCGCCGAACGCTACCGGCATCAAGGACTGTCAGCTGCAGGTCCGCCGCGTCGAATTTGTCGGGCCACAGGTGGGCGAAGAACTCACGGAGCAGGGTGGATTGGCCCTCCTGTACACGCTGATCGCTATTCTGATCTACGTGATGATTCGCTTTGAGTGGCGTTTTGCCATTGGCGCCATTATCGCCATCGCACACGATGTCTTGCTCACCTTCGGGTTCTTTTCGCTGATGCAGCTTGAGTTCTCGCTGTCGGTACTGGCGGCGCTGCTGGCTGTCCTGGGTTATTCACTCAATGACACCATTGTTGTGTTTGACCGCATAAGGGAAAACTTCAGACGTATGCGCAAGGGTAGCAACGTCGAGGTAATGAACACCGCGATTAATCAGACGCTGTCGCGCACGATCATTACTTCGGCGACGACGATGCTGACGGTGCTGGCGTTATTCTTCTTCGGCGGCGAAATTATCCATGGTTTTTCCATTGCCCTGATCGTCGGCATTTTCGTCGGCACCTATTCCTCCATCTATATTGCCACCCCGGCAGTACTGGCCATGGGGGTCTCCCGCGACGATTTGATGCCAGTGAAGAAGGAAGGGTCAGGCGACGAACTGCCCTGAGCCGAGCAGCAGCAAATCCGGATTTCACCGGAATTACCGGTAGTTTCGCGTTAAAACCCCCGATTATCCCGCCATGTCGGGTTTCTGTCGGCGTACGGTTGAGCCGGCTGATAGCCCCGTGCTATGAGCTATACTGAAAATTCTAACAAATTCTAGCTTACTCCCTCAGGAGGAAAATCATGGCAGGCGACTGGTGGGTAATTGTGCCCGGTAATCAAGGTGTTTCACTATTAATTCTGGGCGCGGTCCTGATAATTTTCATGTATGGCGGGCGTACTGCGATGCACGGTGCTTTGCATGCGCTGACGCGTACGGTGGCAGGCCCCCTCCGTCTCGGGGCTCGCTGGCTGTTCAAGACTGCCGATGAAATGCGCACGCGCAACAAGTCAGTTCTACTGGCCCATGGCCGCGATGAACTAAAGCGCAACATTGAGCGCGAGTTCGAGCGCATCGCCAACATTGTACAGCGCGATCTGCATGGTTATCCCGAGTTGCAGAAAAAGCTTCTGCAGCAGACGACCAGGATCGAGGAAGACTACAAGAAAAGTGGTGAGGTGCCCCCGCAGTCGCCGCAATGGGACGAGGCTGTCAAGGCTATCGCAAATATCACACCTTCCAATGGTCTCGTGGAAAAGATTCTTGAGGACATTGCCGGCTCCATGGAGAAGATTCACTCCAAGGCCATGGCGGAATACCGCAGGGCCTATCAGCAGCGCCACAACATCTTGAAAGGCTTTTCCCCTTTCTGGCGCTCGTTGTCCCAGACTATGGTCGAGGTCGACAAGAAAATCGAGGGCTTGCAGGATACCGCCAAGCGTATCGACTCTCAGATGGAGCGCTTCAAGGAAATTGACAAAGGCACGGACAAGGCCGAGGCGATGTTGCAGGCTTCTGCTTCGCGCCAGTTTATTATTGACTCGCTGCTGGTGGCACTGGTCGGTTTTGGTGCCTACATCAACTCCAGACTGATTGCGTTGCCGCTTTCCGAGATGGTAGATAATCAGATGGTGGCCGCAGGCCTGCGTACGGCTGATGTCGCGGCGCTCGTGATCATTTTTATCGAGATTGTCATGGGCGTATTTCTGATGGAGGCCCTGAGGATAACTCACCTGTTCCCGAAGATGGGCAGCCTGAGCGCCAAGGCAATGAGACGTATTGTATGGGCCTCGGCTCTATTCCTCCTGTTCCTGGCATCGGTGGAGGCGGCACTTGCCTTCATGCGGGATATCATGGTGGCCGACAAGCTGACAGCGACCAAGGCGCTGATCACAGGTCAGACTGAAACCGCGGCAGCCCAGCCTGGCGGCATTGGTAACATTCCGATGGCGGGGCAGATGGTGCTGGGCTTCATGTTGCCATGGGCGCTTGCCTTCATTGCCATCCCCTTTGAATCTTTCATGACCTCCACGCGCACAGTGATTGGTGTATTGCTTGTTTTGCTCGTTCGCAGTGTTGGTTTCTTGCTGCGTATTTCGAGCAATATCGTACGAAATGGCGTACACCTGCTGGTGAATCTGTACGATGTGATCATTTTTATCCCGCTCGCCATCGAGCGAATGGTGCGAAAGAGTGCCGGCAGTGAGCGTCGCGAGAAAAATCGCCCTGGTGTCGCCTCTTTTCCAAAACGTAATACGGATACGCGCACTGCCACGGGAGAGTTTTGATGACAAAGAAAATTTTTGCGCTCATTCTTGCTGCGCTCGCAGCGGTGAGTATCAGCAGTTGTAGCAGTGACAATGGTAGACATGCGATATACATGGTTGTCGATGTGTCCGGTACCTATGCACGCCAGTCGGACAAAGCAAGAGATGTGCTGAAGTATCTTCTTATCAACGCCAACCCCGGTGATACGCTGGCGCTGGCGCGTATTGATAGCCGCAGTTATTCGGAAAAGAATATTGTTGCCAAGGTGACGCTCGAAAATGTTCCTTCCAAGGCGAATGCGCAAAAGAAGGAGTTCGCCAGCGAGGCCGATCGATTTGTGAACAAGATTCGCCGTGCCCGCGGCAGTGCCTATACCGATATTTCGGGGGCCTTGATTCTCGCGACCGAGTTTCTTCGGGAGACGGGAGCGAGCAAGCAGACGATCGTCATTTTCTCCGACATGAAGCAGGAGCTTGGCGAGGGTACAGTGCGCAACTTCAACTTCGACGTGAAGGGCATTCGCTTTGTCGTTATCAATATCGTTAAGTTGCGTTCGGATAATGTCGATCCTCGCCGTTACAAAAACCGCATGGAAGCCTGGCAGAAAAAGCTGATGGAGTCGGGTGCAGCTGAATGGGTCGTTATTACCGACATGGATAAGGTCCTCGACGTATTCCCGAGTTAGTGCTGCAGAACCCGCCGCGTGAAAGTAGCGGTGGAGTTGTTCGGAAAAAAGCCTGGCGTCGCCGGGCTTTTTTTTGCCTGCTTGTTGTGCGAGTAACTCACGCGATGCGCAGAAACGGTGCGCGCGCAGTGATTGGAAAATATAAATGGTCATCAAAACCCCTGAATCTTTACACCCTTCCCGATCTGGCATCGCGATTGCAAAAGGCAAAGTGTGATTGACCGGAAACCGTGAAAAGGACTTAACGACCATGACTCCACGACAGATCATGCTGGTGCAAGCGACGTTTGAACAATCCCGTACCCGCAGCAGGATTATCGGCGAACGATTCTACCGCCGGTTGTTTACCCGTTACCCGGAAATACGAGAATTGTTTTCCGGTGATATTGAAGACCAGGCCGGCAAGTTGATTCGAATGATGGCGGTGCTGGTGGATTCGCTGGACCGGCCGGCAGAAACCGCTGACATACTGTTTGAGCTTGGCATTCGCCATCAGGCTTATGGCGTTCGCCAGGAGCACTATTACGCCGCCGGCAGGATCTTTCTCTGGGCCATAAAGCCGGCTGACGGCAGTCCCTTTTCCCCCGAGATCAAACAGGCCTGGATGGCATTCTATGAAATGATTGTGCGCCAAATGATCGAGGCACCCCGACAGACACTACACGTGATGGCCTAGCGCCCCAGTCAAAAGACAGGGCGCACCAATAGCGGGCGTAGAAAGTTTGTGGCCCTCGAGACCTGCTCCAGGGCCCCGTGGCTCGGGTACCGGGCCTCAGGTTTTCTCTCCAAAGTTGGGGAATTTCGCCCCAAAATCCGCTATCCTAGCCGCCTTTCAGGGCCGGTGGGCGGCATTAATTCTCACCGGCTGTTTTTCACCGAATTCAGGAGAGTAGTGCCAACCATGTTTGGTAAGGATCTAGAGATTAAGGGTTTTGACGACGAGCTCTGGCAGTCTATCCAGGACGAGGAAAAGCGCCAGGAAGAGCATATCGAGCTGATTGCCTCGGAGAACTACGCCAGCCCCCGGGTGATGCAGGCGCAGGGCTCGGTGCTCACCAACAAGTACGCGGAGGGTTACCCCGGCAAGCGCTACTACGGTGGCTGCGAATACGTTGACGTTGCTGAACAGCTGGCGATAGACCGTGTGAAGCAGCTATTTGGTGCCGATTATGCCAATGTCCAGCCCCATTCCGGGTCGCAGGCCAATGCAGCTGTCTACCTGGCCCTGTGTGAGCCGGGCGATACCATTCTCGGTATGAGCCTCGCCCACGGTGGCCATCTGACCCACGGTGCCAAGGTGAACTTCTCCGGTTTTATTTTCAACGCGATTCAATATGGCCTCGACGAGTCGACCGGCGAAATCGACTACGCCCAGGTGGAGGCGCTGGCCAAAGAACACAAACCGAAAATGATCGTCGCCGGGTTCAGCGCCTATTCCCGCGTTGTTGACTGGCAGCGTTTTCGTGACATTGCCGATTCGGTTGGTGCCTGGCTCTTTGTCGACATGGCCCATGTCGCCGGCCTGATTGCCGCCGGTATCTATCCGAGCCCGGTACAGATTGCCGATGTGACAACCTCGACCACGCACAAGACCCTGCGCGGCCCGCGGGGCGGTATTATCCTCGCCAAGAGCAATCCCGATATCGAGAAGAAACTGAATTCGCGCGTCTTCCCGGGTACCCAGGGCGGGCCGCTGATGCACGTGATAGCCGCCAAGGCCGTCGCCTTCAAAGAGGCGCTCGAACCGGAATTCAAAGTTTACCAGCAACAGGTGCTGGATAACGCCCGCGCCATGGCGAAAGTGTTTCTTGATCGTGGCTTCAAGGTGGTCTCCGGTGGGACCGACAATCACCTGTTCCTTCTGGATCTGATCGACAAGAATATTACCGGCAAGGATGCAGAGGCCGCATTGGGTAAGGCCAATATCACCGTCAACAAGAATGCCGTGCCCAATGATCCACAGTCGCCGTTCGTGACCAGTGGCATCCGCATTGGAACACCAGCGATCACCACTCGCGGTTTTAGCGCCGATGATGCCGGCGCGCTGGCAGGCTGGATCTGCGACGTGCTGGAGGCCATGGACGATGCCGGTGTGCATGATGCCGTTCGCACCAAGGTGCTTGAGATCTGCAAGCGTTTGCCGGTGTATGGGTAGTCAGATGATGTCGGGAACCCGCGTGTATGCATTGTCCATTCTGTAACGCCGAAGACACCAAGGTTGTCGATTCCCGTCTTGCCGATGATGGCAGTTCGGTGCGGCGCCGGCGCGAGTGCACTGAGTGCGGTGAACGCTTTACCACCTACGAGAGTGCGCAATTGCGCATGCCGCAGCTGATCAAGTCGGATGGCCATCGTGAATCCTTTTTTGAAGCCAAGCTTCGCGCCGGTATCGAACGCGCACTGGAAAAGCGGCCGGTCGATGTCGAGGCAGTTGAGGCAGCGGTCGGGCGTATTCGCCATCGCCTGATTACCCAGGGTGAACGCGAAGTCAGTTCGCGTAAACTCGGTGAGTGGGTGATGGATGAGCTACGGGAACTGGATCCGGTCGCCTATGTACGCTTTGCCAGTGTTTATCGCAGCTTTTCGGATCTCGACGCCTTCAGTGAAGAGGTCCAGCGTCTGCGCCAGGAGCCCACGGCCGAAGAGCGCCGTAATCAGCTCAAGCTGATCCTAGACAGCAAGAAAAAATGAGCGCGGAAGTTTCTGCCGACGTCGAATTCATGGCGCGTGCGTTGACGCTTGCGCGTCGCGGCTTCTATACCACCGATCCCAACCCGCGCGTCGGCTGTGTGCTGGTGAAGGATGGCGAAATTGTCGGCGAGGGCTGGCACGAGCGTGCCGGTGAACCCCATGCCGAAGTCAATGCCCTCACCCAGGCCGGTGACAAAGCGCGTGGGGCGACAGCTTACGTTACCCTTGAGCCGTGTTGTCATACCGGACGGACGCCGCCGTGCACCGATGCCCTGATTGCGGCCGGGGTTTCCCGTGTGGTCGCGGCAATGCAGGATCCAAACCCGTTGGTGGCGGGGCAGGGGCTGAATGCACTGGCGGGGGCTGGCATCCAGGCAGAAAACGGTTTGCTGCGCCCTCAGGCAGAGGTAATCAATCCCGGGTTTATCTCGCGCATGCGCGACAAGCGACCCTATGTTCGCGTCAAACTGGCTGTCAGTATCGATGGCAAGACTGCTATGGCCAATGGCGAAAGCAAGTGGATTACCGGTGAGGCGGCCCGCGCAGATGTACAGCGTCTGCGTGCACGAAGCTCGGCAATTCTCACGGGCAGCGGAACCGTGTTGTCGGACGATCCGTCGCTGAACGTGCGCGACATGGATATTGGGCGCCAGCCAATGCGCGTGATTGTCGATGCCAATCTCAGTACGCCTGAAACGGCCAGGATGCTGCAGCTGGATGGCATCACACTGATTGCGACCGCAACAGAAGAACCGGACTTGTCCGAAATGCTGGTCAATGCCGGTGCTGAAATTATCTTGCTACCCGCGGGGCCAAACAAGGTTGATCTGCCTGCGCTGATGCAACATCTCGCCGCCCGGGAAGTAAACGAAATCCTGGTGGAAGCCGGCTCAACCCTGTGTGGTTCTTTGCTGGAATCGGAGCTGGTGGATGAGTTGGTTATCTATATGGCACCGCACATTATGGGCCACGATGCTCGCGGTATGTTCAGGTTGCCGGCGCTGGATTCCATGGCGGACCGGATTTCGCTCAAGATAACCGACGTCCGTGCCGTCGGCGATGACTGGCGAATCACTACCGTACCAAAATACAACGCAGAGTAATTACAGACGAATCATGTTTACCGGAATTATCGAAGCAGTCGGTCGCATTGAATCGATGGATCCCAAAGGCGGGGATATGCGCCTGCGCATCCACACGGCCGATCTTGATATGTCCGACGTCAAGTTGGGTGACAGCATCGCCGTCAGCGGTGTGTGCCTGACTGCAGCTGAGCTTGGCAGCCACGATTTCACCGCCGATGTCTCCGGGGAAACACTTGCCCGCACCACGCTGGGGAAGTTGAAGATCAATGACAAGGTGAATCTGGAGAAGGCGTTGACACCTACCACCCGTCTTGGTGGGCACCTGGTCAGCGGCCATGTTGACGGTGTCGGTGAGGTGATCTCGCGTGAAGGTGATGCCCGGTCGATCCGTTTCCGTATCCGGCCCCCGAAATCGCTTTCACGTTATATCGCCGAGAAAGGTTCCATCTGCATAGACGGGATCAGTCTGACGGTTAATCATATTGACGACGATGCGTTTGATCTGAATATCGTGCCGCACACACTGGTTCACACTACGATGGACGAGTTCAGACCGGGTCGGAAGGTGAATCTGGAAGTTGACGTGATCGCACGCTACCTGGAGCGGTTGCTGCTTGGGGGAGACGCCGCCAGAGACAGCGGCGTCTCGCTGGAATTACTGCGGAAATCCGGTTTTATCGATAAATAAACAGGTAGTTGGCTCTACTTGCACTGTAGCCGCTGAAGGGCTTTCCAGCCACCTCTGGCCTCGTATAGTCTGTCAATATCTACAATCTCCACGTAAACCTCTTTTCCTCCGAGGCCATTGTCTTTCAGAACGTTACATACGTATTCTGCGTATTCATCGATATACCCCATGTCTTTTTTAACACCGACCGCGAAAACGCGAGACTCAGGCCAGGTTGACCCCTGGGCTCTCCCGTCACCGCCCTCGCGCTTGAACATGCTCTCTACCGTGTCGCGCTGTTTGTCCAATCCATCGCCAAATCCATTCAGCGCGTATGCTTCGGGACTCGAAAATCCTAAAGCAACTACCAGGACTGCAGCCAATAGTCCAAAGAAAGTCTTTCGATCAGTGTGTTGGTTCTTCATTTTTTGTCCTTCCGTTGCCGTCTCTCAACTCGATGTTCAGAGCAGAATATCATAATTTTACTGAGCACAAACTGAGGCACGACAAAGTAACTATCTGTTCGTTCAGTAACGACCTGCGCCCCCTAAACTCTTTGGTGACGGGATCTATTCCAAACCAATTTTGGTTTTAAGTTGCAGCCTGAGTCGTTCGGTATAATCGTCTGGAAAAACCCATACTGGCAGTTCCTTATGTCGAACCAGGCCTCGTTCCCCCGGTGCGAGACTGTATTTCAGCGTCATCAGTACGTCGCTACTGACCCAGGGGCTTTTGCGAAAATAGGCGTGGCCATTCCCTGCCGCTGCTTCTTCGGCATTTGTCACGTCAACGAGCATCAACTCACTTGTTCGCTCAAGATAATTCCGCACATAAGGTTCCATGTTTTCCGGCATAAAGACCTGGCCAAGGCGACGCCGGCTAAACACAAAATTGGAAACACCCAGCGCCTTGTCGGTGTCCGACATATAAATCGTGAAATCGTCCATGATATTCAGTAGCCCATCTTCCAGATGGCCGGAAAAGATTCCGCGGTCAGAGTCGCTTCCGACCAGAATCACATGACCAATCTTGAGCTGGCGCGCAATACGGCTTTTACTCTTTCCTGAATTAAGCAACGCAAGTTGACTCAGGGTATTGATGGCTACGCGCGTCCCGGCGCTATAGGCAATGATATGAATGCGTTTCGCGTCGGTTTCTTTCGCCAGATATTCCAGCAACAGGCGCAGGTTGCGCGACGTGTATGTAGCTGTTTCAAGGTCCTTGCCATACGCCCACTTGCTCGGTGTGGAGGGCCAGGCGTAGGCGATGAAGGCGCCATCGTAGCCTAGGAAGTGCCACAGCTCGGTAGCGACCAGCAGGGGATTGGAGAAGACGACCTTATATCCATGGATGTATATGTATACGTCTTTGTTCTTCGACGTTGCGAGTTTCGCGTTTATCAGTGCGGCAAAGCGTTTATTCGCGGATTGGAGATCATCTGCCTTCCTGGTGCTGAATATGGTGCTGCGGCTGTTATCGAGTACGCCATACTCAATTGCCTCGGTAACACTCAGCGGGTAATCGCGTCCACGGTTCTTGAGCAGCGATATTTCCCTCGCCTCCGCCCAGCTCAGGTTTTCTTTTCCGAGCTTGATTCGTCCGAGGCCGAGTCGAAGAATATGACCGCGTTCGTTTTCATAGAAGTCCTCTTTACTGTCGCCGTTTACCGGTTCACGGTCAGTGGCATAGAGAATGCCATCATAAGGAATTGGCTGGGCATCCAGGTCGTCAGCGAACGGGCTTATTTCCTTTTCTTCGTAGACCTTTGGCGCCGGCATCAGATTGAGCTGGTAGGGCCCCTTGCTTGAACAGGCGCTGAGCAGCAATGGGACTACCATTGCCAGGGCGACGGTGACCCATACGGCTGGACCGACGACCGTGGGTAGTTTTCGAGTTCTTTTCACGTTTTATACTTGGTGACCATTTCAGTGAATTGTTGCATCAGGGGGCAAACAAGCCAAGACGGGCAATCATTTCGGTCAACGTGGCGAAAAAACCGGCGGAGATCCGGTGCTGCCAGGCCGGTGTTGTCTGGCGGAATGTGTCATCAGCTCAAGGGAATTTCCTTTTGAATCGATAGGTTATCGCTGGTATGCTCTGCCACCGCCTGGATCAAGGGTCTGTGCGACGTCGCGAGCATCACAATTTTTACAGGTATCGAATGAAAGTCAGTCCGGCAACCGAGATTATTGAAGAGCTGCGCCAGGGGCGCATGGTCGTGCTCATGGACGACGAAGATCGTGAAAACGAGGGCGACCTGGTGATGGTCGCAGAGCACTGTCGTCCCGAAGACGTCAATTTCATGGCCATGCATGGCCGTGGTCTGATTTGCCTGACGCTGACCCCGGGCCGCTGTCGCCAGCTGAACCTGCCGCTGATGGTGAACGATACCCAGTACCAGCGCACAACCAATTTCACGCTATCTATTGAAGCCGCCGAAGGTGTGACCACGGGCATCTCTGCTGCCGACCGCGCCACGACGATTCAGGCGGCCGTGAAAAAAGACGCCAAGCCAACCGATATCGAGACGCCGGGTCATATTTTCCCGTTAATGGCGCAACAGGGCGGGGTCTTGACCCGCGCCGGCCATACCGAGGCCGGTGTCGATCTGGCGCGCCTGGCGGGCGCCGAACCCGCCAGTGTTATTTGCGAAATTATGAATGAAGACGGCACCATGGCCCGTCTACCTGAATTGCTCGAATTCTCCAAAAAGCACAATCTGAAAATAGGCACCATTGCGGACCTGATTCGCTACCGTCTGGAAAATGAGTCGACGGTAGAGCGCGTCGCCGAAGGCAAGGTACCAACGCCCTTTGGTGAGTTTTGTGTGATCGCTTACCATGACGGTATAAACGGCGATATGCACCTGGCTTTGATCAAGGGCGATATCAAGCCGGAGGAACCGACATTGGTGCGAGTGCATGTGCAGGAAAGTCTGCTCGACCTGTTTACCACGGCGCACCGACCGGGAAGTTTCTCGCTGTCATCTGCGCTTTCCCATGTTGCTGACGCCGGGACCGGTGTGGTGGTCGTGTTGCGTGAAGAGGAGTCGGCCAATGATCTGAGTGCGCGTATCTCGCAATTCGCCAAAGATGCAGAGGGTGCAGACAAGCGCAGGCAGACTGGCAACGGTGCTGTGCTTCGTACCTACGGGCTGGGCAGCCAGATTCTCGCGGATCTGGGCGTGCGCAAGATGCGTGTTATGGGACACAAGTTGAAAGTACCGGCCATGTCTGGATTCGGTCTGGAAATTACAGAATACATTGAAGACCTCGCTAGCGATAAAACCAAGAAAAAGGTAACGGGATGAAAGACGTAAAATCGATTGAAGGTGATCTGCAGGCACGCGGTGCCCGCTTTGGAATTGTGTTGGGCAGGTTCAATGCGTTTATCGGTGAACCGTTGCTCAGCGGAGCCATTGATACACTGGTACGCCATGGTGCAGACAAAGGCGATATTGAGGTGGTTCGGGTACCGGGTGCCTACGAAATACCATTGACGGCAAAGCGCATGGCAGCCAGCAAGAAGTACGACGCCATCATTGCCCTCGGCGCGGTGATTCGTGGTGCAACGCCGCACTTTGATTACGTTGCCGGCGAATGTTCCAAAGGCCTGGCCCAGGTCAGCATGGATTTTGATATCCCGGTGGGCTTCGGTGTACTGACCGTAGACAGCATTGAGCAGGCAATCGAGAGGGCCGGTACCAAGGCGGGAAACAAGGGTGTTGATGCCGCCATGGCAGCGATAGAGATGGTCAACGTTCTGAAAGAAATCGGCGCCTGACGGCCCTCATATAAAGTATAATCGTTTTTCTTTCTGGCCATTTGCCTTGGGAGGGTTTCATGACCAAAGGTAGCAGGCACGCCGCGCGCCGGGCAGCGGTACAGGCCATTTATCAATGGGAGATGACGCAAGAGGCGCCGGCTCGCATAGAAGACCACTATCTCATCGAGCATGAGATGAACGATGTGGATGTCGAGTACTTTCATTACCTCGTCCGCGAAGTTCCGCTACACGTTCACGAGCTGGATGACCACATCATTCCGCATCTCGATCGAACCATTGATGAAGTCGATCCGGTTGAGCGTGCGATATTGCGCATCGGCGCCTACGAATTCGAGTTTCATCCCGAAATTCCCTACAAAGTCATCCTCAATGAAGCGGTGGAACTGTCAAAGGTGTTTGGTGCTGAACACGGGCACAGATACGTCAATGCCATTCTCGATAAGGTCGCCGCTGAATTGCGTGCCGACGAGATTGGCAGCAAACAATAGCGATCCTGTCCGACTATCTTGACTGAATTCGAACTGATCCAGCAGTATTTCGCCCAGATTGGCCGCCAACGTGACGACGTCGTGGTCGGTGTCGGTGACGATGCTGCCGTGTGTTCGGTGCCGGGCAATCACGAACTTGTTGTCACCACCGATCTGTTAATCGCCGGTGTGCATTTCCCCGATAATACTCCCGCCCATGCGATTGGATACAAGGCGCTGGCTGTCAACCTGAGCGACCTGGCTGCCATGGGCGCAACACCTGCCTGGTTTACCATGACTCTGAGCCTGCCCGAGAGCAATGCATCCTGGCTGCAGGAGTTCTCACAAGGACTGGGCGAGCTAGCGGATGCCAGCGGCATTACGCTGATCGGCGGTGATACTACCCGGGGTGCATTAGCAGTTGGGATCCAGGCATATGGTTTTGTTGCCACCGGCTCGGCGATACTACGGTCCGGTGCCCGCGCCGGTGACTGTATTTTCGTAACCGGCCATCTTGGCGACGCCGCACTGGGTCTGCTGGGTGAATCCGGCGAGCTCGCATTGTCGGCAGACGAACAGAAAATTTTCTCCCGCCGCCTTCGTTATCCGACGCCGCGCAACCAGGAGGGCATGACACTGCGGGGTGTTGCCAGCGCCATGATCGATGTTTCTGACGGGCTGGCTGCGGATCTGGGCCATATTCTTGAAGCAAGCCGGGTAGGTGCCAGCGTACGGCTTATGGATTTGCCGGTTTCTCCGCGTTATCGAGACCGATTGGAACAGGTCGGGATGGACCCGGCTTTGGCCGGGGGTGACGACTACGAGCTTTGTTTTACCGTGCCGCCGGAGCGCATAGAGAGATGTCGGGAGCTGGCGGCAGCGTGGACTTGCGGGGTTGCCGAGATAGGCAGTATTGAGAAAGACCCCGGGTTACGGGTACTCGACGAAGCTGGCCATCCGTATGAGTCAGCGCGCGCCGGCTACAATCATTTTTCCAGTTAGCCGGATAAAAAAGGCAAGGTATCTACCTTGCCCTTTTTGTTAATACTGATTTCAGAAAAAATCTGTTACTTCTTTTCCATCAGCGGAATTTCAGCGGCGAGCCCGAAATTCACAATGGCGTCGAGCTTGTTCTCGGTCTGGAAGTAACGCACCAGCTGCTGCGGCGTCAGGACTGACTTGAATTTGCCAACATATTTCTTTTTCAGGCTCAGAGTTTTGCTTTGCACATCCATCCAGTCATCCATCAGTTTCTTGGCGACGTCGTCAGGTACCTGCGGGTAGTGCTTGGCGTACTCTAGAACAATTTTCTGCATTTTATCGCCGTTCTGATTGCGCTCGGCTGCATACTTGTCATAGAGGGCCCAGAATTTTTCACTCTGGTCGGCAGGGAGTTGCATTGCCTGTGCGACGATCTGCTTGCGATCGGCCTGCAATTGCGCGCGTTCCATCTGCATGATGTTGGCGACGTCGGTAGCGGAAGCGGAAACACCAAACGACGCAAAGAAAACCGTTGCGAAGGTGGTAACTGCGAATAGAGCTGTTTTTCTCATTTTTACACCTGTATCTGGAAGTAGGGGTTGTTCAGAAACCGAAGTATGACCTGTGACGCAGAGCATAGTAAACCCGACCGTTGTATGGAAATTGGTCTTGGGTTTTACCGGCCACGACCGCTCTTTCCGGAGCGCTGCAGAGTTAACTCCCAATCATGGCGAAATGCCTCCACAGCCAGTGTCAGAAAGTGTTCCAGTCGACCGAGTTCCAGAACCTCAATCACATCGGTGTTCAGAAAGGTAATGACGTCGCCCTGATTGAAACCGTGATCGTCCCGGTCTGGTCGAACCTGGTCCACGCGACCCAGCGATTTCCTGGCGGCAGTCTTTTCAACTCTTACCAGCAAGCGCTCTTGACCACGACAAATTCTAACCAATGAACCGACGCAGAAATTAATTTTCCCTTCCATTGTCTACCCCTCGTATCACACTGAGACAGCGAGCAGGGTAGTGTCGGCGGGGTATATCGGCTTGGCTCAATGCGCCGATCGATTGGCCTCGGGCGCCAACTCAAACTGTAGATCGAGAACTGTTGTAGATTGGCGTGGGCTTATATCGCTTCCCGGAACCGGGTGGGCGACTGGCCAGTCCAGCGTTTAAAGGCGCGGGAGAACGTACTTGTTTCAGCAAAGCCCAGGAGGTAGGTAATTTCCGTCACGGATTTATCAGTGCCCTCCATATAGCTAGTTGCGAGCTCCTTCCGCACGTCGTCCATAAGCTTGCTGAAACTGGTGTTTTCATCTTTCAGGCGTCGCTGAAACGTTCGCGCACTGAGATGCAGTTCATTCGCGACCTGGTCCGCGGTAATCGCTCCATCCGGCAGTTTTTCTATTAGTACTCTGGCGGCCTTGATGGACATGTCGCTAGATTTCAGGCGGGAAAGGTATTCAATCGCGAGCTTTTCATTGGCCAGCGCCAGCTCCTTGTTTGACTCCGGCAAGGCCTTGCTGACGAGAGTGGTGTCCAGATAGACGGCGTCAACATCGCCACCGAACCGTATTGGGGCGCCGAAGAATTCATTGAACCTGTCTACGCATCCGGGAGCAGTTCTTTGCAGTTCCACCCGAATCGGGCGGAATTCTTCGCCCAGCGTTGCCCGGCACATTTGAACGATGGTGGCGATACCCGCGTCGATGGCTTCTGCGGCAACGTCGTCATCTCTGTTCTCAGCGGTCAGTTGAACAACGAATTCGTGAGGCTCATCGTCAATCCTGATTATCGCCATATCGTTAAAAATATGAATGTATCGTTGCAGTCGAAGGAATGCCTCCTTCAGGTTGTCACTGGCTAGCCAGGTGTAACCGAGCGCATGCGCTGTCGTCGGGTGCCAGTGCCTGGCAGCCTCGAGTCCGATACATTCATCATCGGTTAGTTCTGCAGCGCGTTGCCAGAGGCGGGTCATTTTTGCTACCGGGTAGCGTGCGCCCGCCTGTTTCAGGGCGGCCGGGTCCAGCCCAACCTCATCAAATACCTCGTTGCTGTCGATTCCCCGCTTTTGAAGCGCCTTCGCCACGAGTAATGCCCAGGACGTGATAGTGGTTGGATGCATAGGAATCCGGTTTCCAGCGCGAATTGGCGCGTTCGGTCAACTGCCTGGCACGTGTCGCCAAGCGGCCCGTCTAACGGTTTTTTATCTTACCACGCAGAAAGTTGATACCTGGAAGTCGCATGGAGCGGCCTCCATCAACCCTGGAGCGGCAAGATGAAACATAATAAACCTGTTTACCAGCGTACGTTGAAAAATTCGATATCCTGTGTCGGTGTTGGTATCCACTCCGGCAAGCAGGCCTCAATCGTTATCCACCCGGCGGAGGAAAACAATGGAATCAGCTTTCTGCGCAAGGATGTACCGCAAGGCCGAGGTGTTATACCGGCAGCCTGGTATAGCGTAACCGAGACGCGGCTCTCTACCATACTGGGGAACAAGTACGGGACTACCGTTGGCACGGTCGAACACCTTCTCGCCGCGCTGAGGGCCTGCGGTGTCGACAATGCGCAGATCGAAATCGATGGACCGGAAGTGCCTGTCATGGACGGCAGTGCAGGACCCTTTGTTGATTTGATCAAGCAGACCGGAACGATTGACCAGAAAGCGCTGCGCTGGGCGATCTGGATCAAGGAGCCAATTGAGGTGCGTGACGGCGACAAGTTTGCAGTCATCATGCCGTACGATCGCACTCGGATAACTGTCGAAATCGATTTCAGCGATCTCGGCGTGAAGCCGCAGCGTCGGTCCATTGAGCTGCAGGATGACTCCTTCAGGCGTGATATCGCCTATGCGCGCACGTTTGGCTTCAAGTCCCAGATTGAATCGTTGAAGAAAAAAGGTTTGGCCAGAGGCGGCTCGCTCAGTAACGCGGTCCTCGTCGATCAGGGGAAGATTGTGAACAAGGAAGGTCTGCGATTCCAGGATGAGTTTGTACGTCACAAGATCCTGGATTGCCTTGGTGATATGGCGCTGGTCGGTCTGCCGGTATTCGGGCATTACATTGCCTACAAGCCAGGCCATGCGCTGAACGTCGCGCTGATCCAGCGTATGTTCAGCCAACGATCTTCATGGGCGTACCTGCCGGTAGACAAGATCGACCAGCAGTTGGTTGAGGAATCCGGGACCGAGTCAGTGATGGAGAGGGTTCAGGGCAGGGCATCCGTTCACTGAGTCGGTACTACCCGGCGAAAGCTCTATCTGTCTTTATTCCACGGCACGATTTGCCAGGTGCCGTCGGGATTCTGGCAGATTGAGATAACGTAGGTTTTCGGGCCTCTCGCCTGCTGGGTAATAACGTGCTTGTTGGTGCGGCACTTGCGTCCCTCGTGCTCGAAGTTTTCCAGCAAGGTAACAGTACCGGCGTTGCCGGTTTTGCTATTGCTCCACTTTAACGTGGTACCGACAGGCTTGCCGGTCATCTGCTCCCGGGCGGCCTGCTGGATGAGATCCGTGTCTTCCTTGGCAAGCTCAGGCAACATATGGGCCCACCGGGCATAAGCCGTTAGCAGGAATCCATACAGCAGGATAAATACAAGGCTTCGCTTCATCATATTCTCGATTCTCGGGTTAGCACAGTAGCTGTTCAAAGATTCTGGTTATTCCAGGCTGTTTGGGTGCGCCAGAGAATCCTGACGCCAGTTTGGTTATCTGTCAAAGATATTCGGTTGATTTCAGCAGTTCGGCAATATTAAATGCCAGCATCAGGCGCTATGCTATATATAAATAAGAACAACATAGTCAGAGGTGAACGATGATCCGTTTTATACATTGCATGAAGAGACGCCCGGAGCTGACAGCGGCCGAGTTCCGCGAGTACTGGAACAGCCCGGAGTTTGCGGATCTGGTCAATCGAAGCGCCGATGTTTTTGGCGCCAAAAAAGTAACCAGAAACCTGACGTACCAGATTGAATTGACGACAATACTGATGACCGAGCGTGGCGGAATCGAAGAACCCTACGACGCGATCATGGAGATGTGGTGGGAAAGCCCGGCTGAGCTGGAAACGCTGAGGAATACCGGTGAGGCAGAGCAGGCGCTTAAAGAGATGGCGGCCTTTCAGCAAAAGTTTGTCGACTTCTCCCGTTCGCAGCGCTTCCTGACGGAATGGACTTCAGACGCCTGATTTCAGTTGCCCGCGATTCAAGGCCCTGATGTTATCGCCTAGAAAACCGCTTTCGCATAGAGCATGGTGCCGCGGTACGATGCATTCAGTTCAGTATTGTAGCCGTCGACGACTGTCTGGGCCCGGGTACTTAACAAGGATGTTCCAAGACCGAAGCCAACATGCCTGGTTGTCTGGTGTTCCAGCCGTAACGTCAGGTCGACCATCGCGCCGCGGGACCCGCCAAACTCCACCAGGAACATGTCCTGCTTCCCTTCAAACTTGAGTTTCGGGGTGATATGCCAGGCGCCCCGAAAGCTGAATACGGGGAGAGGAAGCGTGAAATTTTCGCTGATGTTTCCGCCGCCGCCACTACTCGCGATATCGGTGCTGGAGGAAGTGGATATCGGTGCTGGAGGAAGTGATATGCAGGCCCGCACCAAGCCCAAACTCATATTTGTCGTCATTGATGAATGAGTGTGACCAGAGACCTTTGAGTACTTTAGTCTGGCCATACGAAGTCCATATCCCGGGATTCAGTGTAACGTTACCAACGGTTAACGGAGCGCATCCGGTACAGTCGATATAACCCCCGCGCGAAATTTCAAAATAACTAAACTCGAATCGTTGTTTGTTGTTGAATCGATAAGACAAATTTGTCGTTGTCAGGCTCGCCGTCGGCCGCGAGCACAGGGTCGGAGAAGATGCCGAAAACGATTGCTGTCATCAGCGTGAGGTTGAGTGCGCAGGAACGTGACACGTAGGCAGAAGTCGTCGGGCATTCAGATCGGCGACACATGCTGATCAGTTCTCTACGACAGTTCTTCAAGCTGCTTAAAGACATACCGAATTTTCTGGAGAGGATTTTTGATACCTCTCGGTAACAGTGATTCCCCGGCGAAGTGACAGCGATTAGCCGTGTCCCGTGAGGTCAGATGTCCAGGCCTACAAACGTCGGCTAGAGTGCGATCTTGGCATAAACCATTGCACCTCGATAACGTCTCAGTATCCGGGCATCGTTGCCGTTTATGGTGGTGCTTGCGGTAGTGTTGAAATAATTGAGGTTAGCTCCAAAACCAACGTTTTTTGTAGTCTGGTGTTCCAGTGCGATCGTAAAATCAGTCAGTGCGCTGGATAAGTCCGCAACGTCAAGAACAAACAGATCCTGTTTTGCCCACAATTTAAGTTTTGGCCGTATATTCCATGCGCCACGCAGACTGAACACCGGCAACGGAAGTGTCACATCGGTCGATACGTTGGTGCTTGGAGTGCCGACATCGTAAACCGTTGCTTTAGCCGAGCTGAGATAGACGCCCCCGCCAATCCCGAAATCGAATTTCTTGTCTTTGATATAGGAATGCGACCACACGGCTTTGAGGATGGTTGATTCGTTGGTCGAGGCTGTGACGTCGTTAAAGATCACGCCGCCAATGTTAACTGGAGTCCCAGTTAAGTCGACAACGCCAGTACGACTAATGCCATAGTAGCTGAACTCAATTCTGTTTCGGTCGCTATAGCGGTAATAACCGTCCAATCTCTGCACGTCCGCAGAATTCGGCAGGTTTAGCGTATTCTCAAAGCTTACGCCTACTGATAAGCCGGAGCCGTCAGTTGCCAGTATATCGGACGAGATGCCGCTTAAATGGTAGAAACCGACATTGAATACCAATTTGGGATCGCGCGGATTGTCTTCGTCAGCCCAGGATGTCGTGGAATACAGTGACATCAGTACAACAAGGCTCGCCGAAACGAGTCTGCCTGGAGTCAGTTTCAAGTACATGGCTGGCCTCACGAAATAAGGGTTTCTGGTTAATTTGCGGTATCATGTTCAATTGACTGGCGCCTGTCAAAGAGAATTGCTTTGGTTTGGCCCGAGAGCAAAAGATCTAACGAGAATTGGTGATGATCAAGCGCAACAATGTTCCAAAAAGCATCTGGACCAACCCGATACATTTTCTTGCCTTCGGTCTTGGCTCGGGCGCCGCACCTTATGCGCCAGGCACCCGTCTATGGTCTGGCAGTAGTGGCAATGTTTGTTTTTGGTGTCTGGTTATGTGAGCGCACCGAGAGAGATATTGGTGTGCACGACCATTCCGGGATCGTCTGGGATGAGTTTGTCGGTTACCTGGTGACCATGTTTGCCGTGCCTTTGGGCTGGATCTGGGTGGTGGCCGGCTTCTTTCTGTTTAGATTGTTCGACGTATGGAAACCGTTTCCGGTGCGCCAGCTGGAACGACGCTACCAGAATGGATTCGGGAATATGGCGGATGACCTGCTGGCGGGAATCTATGCCAACATCGTTCTGCAACTGCTGGTACTGGCAGAGAGCCGGCTCTAGATCAGATCGCGACCAGGCTCGCGTCGAACCCGAGTCTGCGCACACACATCAGCACAGCTTTTGCGGTGACCAGCGTCGGATTGTAATAGACCACTACCAGGAATTCTTTCTGACCAGGGCGCGATTACGCCGGGGAGTTTGCGCAAGGTACTGTCGATGACGTGACGGGAACCGGCGTCGGGCCGTTGGCGAAAATGGATTAGCACATCTACCGGTTTCATAACTGCATTATTGTTACCGATAGATCACAGGTCAACGGTTGACGCGTTCTTTGCTCAATTGATCCAGAAGCTTCCGGGCGGCATTGAAGCCCTGGTTGGCCGAGATCTGCCACCAGCGAATGGCGATTTCCATGTCCTGTTTCACTCCTTCGCCACGGGCATACATCATCCCCAGGTTGAACTGTGCGACGGCATCACCGTGGATGGCGGCCTGTTGCCACCAGTGAGCGGCCAGCACCATATCCTGAGGCAAGCCCTCATCACCGCGGGCGTAGACCAGCCCCAGGTTGTAGGCCGAGTCGCGATGCCCTTGCATTGCCGAACGTTTCCACCAGTTGCTGGCAGAGACTATGTTTTTTTCAACACCGGTGCCTCGCGAATAGGCAATGCCCAGGTTGTATTGTGCCAGCGCGTGTCCGGACTCCGCGATCGGGCGCCAGATACGCAGCGCCTGCAAGTGATTGCCCTCGTTATAGGCCTTGAGACCGGCTTCAAAGGTCTGCGGAAACAGGCCGATCTCGGCCAGATCCGTTTCCACCCGAGCCGTAGCCACCAGGCTGTTGTTGCTGGCCGCCGAGGCAATCGACGGCACGGCAATGACCAGGACCACAATCACCAACAGCACGCCAACAAACGTATTCATATGCCCGAGCGCGGCGTTGTTGTCGGACTTTGTCACTGCGATTTCAGAATCTGGCTTGGTCATGCTGCACTCCTTCGTCTGGTGCTGCGGCGACCGGGACTCGGCCGCAAAATGTGAAATATTTACTACAAGATCCATGCCACTGATGTAACTTATTGATTAATAAAGAATGTCTTTCTTGGGCCGCATGGACTTATCGCGAATCCAGCGGTTTTTAGCAGTTATGTCAGCAGGCAGTGTGCCCTCCGACGGCAGCCCGATTTCGAATGCACGCCAACTGCCCGGGTCTGGTATAAGTGGCGATAGTGAGCCCTGGATGGGAAATTCAGGGCAGTTTGACAGGAGAATCCCATGTCCGACACACCTGATGCCACCCAGCTTCGCCGCAGCCTCGGCCTGTCACTGGTAATTTTCTATGGGCTCGGCAACATCCTCGGTGCCGGAATTTACGTGCTGGTGGGCAAGGTGGCGGGGGCGGCCGGTCTGCTGGCGCCACTCGCCTTTCTGCTGTCGGCCATGGTCGCCTCCTTCAGTGCGTTTTCCTACGGTGAGCTGGCTTCGCGCTACCCGGTCAGCGCCGGTGAGGCGGTCTATATTCAGCGTGGCCTGGGTTGGCGGCCATTGTCGATCGCCGTTGGCTTTTTTATCAGTATTGCCGGCATGGTGTCGTCGGCGGCGATCGCCAAGGGTTTTGTCGGCTATCTGCATGTTTTTGTCGCTACCCCCGATTGGCTGGCGATTGTGCTACTGCTGCTGGCGCTGGGGACGGTGGCGGGCTGGGGCATTACCCAGTCGGTGCGGCTCGCTAGCCTGATCACCATCATTGAAATCGGCGGACTATTGCTGGTGATAGGTGTCGGCAGCCCCAGCCTGGCAATGCTTCCCGAGCGGCTACCGGAAATGACCGCCTCGCTGGGCAGTGGTGTCGCGTGGGGCGGTGTGCTGCTCGGTGCGTTTCTCGCGTTCTATGCCTTTCTGGGTTTCGAAGACATGGTTAATGTCGCCGAAGAAGTGAAAGAGCCGCGTACCAATTTGCCGAAGGCGATCGTCTTTGCGTTGGTAATATCAACGGTGTTGTACATGGCCATCACGCTGGTGGCAGTACTGTCCGTGCCGCAGGCTGAACTCGCACAAAGTGCCGCTCCCATGGCGCTGGTGTTCGAACATGCCACGGGTAGTAAACCGTTTGTGATCAGCCTGATTGGAATGTTTGCGGTAATCAATGGTGCCCTGATTCAGATCATTATGGTCTCGCGGGTGCTTTACGGTATGAGTCGTCAGGGCTGGATCCCTGTCGGTTTCGGGCGCATCAACTCCACCACGCGAACCCCGTTACTCGCCACCTCGTTGGTCGTGCTCTGTGTGATCGTTTTTGCGCTGTGGGTGCCACTGGTCGCACTGGCAGGCATCACCAGTTTCCTGTTGCTTATTGTTTTTGCGCTGGTGAATGGTTCGCTCATCAGGATCAAGCGACGGGAGCCACGACCTGAGGGAGTGATCTTCTATCCAGACTGGGTTCCGGTCGGTGGATTGGTGTTGAGTGTGGCGTTGATCGTCGTCAGTTTGTTTTTCGGGATTGACTAGTACAACGCAACAGTAAATCGCTTGACAGCATCATCACGCTTACGCATTATCGAGCCATGAACACCCGGATCCTGAAACTGCGCCTGATTACCCGTGAGCACGCCCGTCGCTGGATGTGCCCAGTCGTGTCGCGTTTCTGCGAGCCCGGAGAAAGTTGATTCATTAGTTCTTAATCAATTCAGTTTACTGAAAAGGGCCGCAGGAATTTAACCTGCGGCCCTTTTCTTTTTTGCGTCGTCAAAACAAGGATGGTGAAACATGGCAGTTCCGGCAGCTTATTTGGCAGTCGTAATACTCTGGTCGACCACGCCGCTGGCCGTAAAGTGGAGTGGTGAGGGCCCGGGATTTTTGTTTGGCGTTACCAGTCGCATGTTGCTGGGCACAGTGCTGACTTTGCTGCTGCTGGCAGCGCTGCGCGTGCGTGTGCCGTGGCACAAGCAGGCCATTCAGACCTACCTGTTTTCTTCACTGGGCGTGTTTGGTGCCATGTTTGCCGTGTACTGGTCAGCGCAGTACATACCGTCGGGTTTTATCTCGGTGTTGTTCGCGCTCGCGCCAATTTTTACCGGTGTGCTTGCCTGGGTCTGGCTAGGAGAACGCAGCCTGACGCCCGGCAAGGTGTTTGGTGTATTACTGGGAATTGCCGGTCTGGCCGTAATGTTTCGTTCGGCCATTACCCTTGGTGAGAACGGTATCATGGGCATACTGGGGCTGCTGGTCGCGGTGCTGTTGTTTTCCATCAGCGGTGTCGGGGTCAAGCGCCTCGGATCAGATCTGCATGCTGTTGCTGCCAATGCCGGTGGGCTGATCATCGCATCGGCAATGTACCTGTTGGTGTGGGCGGTGTTTGATGGCAAGTTGCCGACAGAGGTACCGTTGCGGGCACTGGGATCCATCGTTTATCTCGGCGTACTCGGCACCACGGTCGGTTTCGCACTCTACATGTACTTGCTGAAGCGCCTGCCGGTCGCGACGCTGACGCTGGTGACCCTGATCACCCCGGCCACCGCCCTGATTCTCGGCCAGTTGCTAAATGATGAGGTGGTGGGTAGCGAGGTCTGGTACGGGGCAGGTCTGATCAGCATCGGCCTGATGGTCCATCAGTTCGGACATCGATTGAAACTAGGGAGGGTGCTGGTGGATTGAAATGGCGGTGCAGCAATTAAACCCGGAAACGGCCACTTCGGTGGCCGTTTCTCTTGATTGGCTTCACCCGATCTGTCGGCATGGTTTACACGGGCGTGCTTGTGTACCCTAATGCTGCAAAAGGGCATCGGTGGGAGCGAGAGTGGACCTCGAATCAATAGCACAGAAAATTGGCAGCGAACTCAAGGCTCGAAACCTGATGTTCGCGACTGCCGAGTCGTGTACCGGCGGCTGGGTCGGGCAGGTCGTAACCTCCGTTCCCGGCAGCTCTCACTGGTATGAGTGCGGATTCATCACCTACACCAACAATTCCAAACGCGAATTGCTGGGCGTGAGCACCGATGTGCTTGCCCGTTTTGGTGCGGTCAGCGAACAAACTGCGCGGGCCATGGCCGAAGGCGCCCTGGAGCGCAGTCGCGCCCAGGTATCGTTGGCGATCACCGGCATTGCGGGCCCCGGTGGCGGCACCGAAGAGAAGCCGGTGGGTACCGTTTGTTTCGCCTGGGCCGGGGAGAATCGGGAGACTGTCACCCGCCGCCTCCAGTTTGACGGTGACCGTCAGGCGATTCGGCAACAGGCCGTCGCCGAGGCGTTGAACGGGATGCTGACCTTCATTGGCGCCTGATCGCGGGCCGAAAATTACTCGCCACACACCTTCCTTTGTGAATCATAAAGTTATCGATTTTTCAGTGGTTTTTCGGCAAAACCAGGGCTAGGCCCTGTACCGCCGGTATGAAATAATTCGCCGATACTGAAACCGCTGATCCATGGATCGGATCAGGAATGCCACTTGGAATAGGAGCGATAAATGGATAACGACAAAGGTAAAGCACTGAAAGCGGCCCTGGGCCAGATCGAGAAGCAGTTCGGCAAGGGTTCGGTGATGCGTCTTGGTGATGGGACCGTGGCGCCGAACATCGATGTCGTCCCGACGGGTTCGCTGGGACTGGATATCGCGCTCGGCATAGGTGGCTTGCCGCGTGGCCGCGTGGTCGAGATTTATGGTCCTGAATCCTCGGGCAAGACTACCCTGACCCTGCACGTGGTGGCCGAGGCGCAGAAACTCGGGGGCACTTGTGCGTTCATTGATGCGGAACACGCGATGGACCCTGCTTATGCCGAAAAACTGGGCGTAAATGTGGATGATCTGCTGGTATCTCAACCCGACACCGGCGAGCAGGCCCTGGAAATCACCGATATGCTGGTTCGATCCGGTGCGGTGGATGTGGTGGTAATCGATTCCGTTGCGGCACTGACACCGAAGGCCGAAATCGAGGGCGAGATGGGTGCAAGCCACGTCGGACTGCAGGCACGCCTGATGTCCCAGGCACTGCGCAAGCTCACCGCCAACATCAAGCGCTCCAACACGCTGGTGATTTTCATCAACCAGATACGAATGAAGATTGGTGTCATGTTCGGGAACCCGGAAACCACCACCGGTGGTAACGCCCTCAAGTTCTATTCTTCCGTGCGGATGGATATCCGCCGCATTGGCGCCATCAAGAAGGGTGATGAAGTGGTCGGTAACGAGACCCGCGTCAAGGTAGTGAAGAACAAGGTAGCGCCGCCATTCAAGAAGACCGAGTTCGACATACTTTATAATGAAGGTATATCGAAGGAAGGCGAGTTGATCGATCTGGGTGTTGAGCAAGGCATTGTAGATAAAGCCGGCGCCTGGTACAGCTACGGCAAGGATCGTATCGGTCAGGGTAAGGACAACGTCCGCAATTACCTGAAAGAGCATCCGGAAACGGCGGCGGAAATCGAGTCCCGCATCCGCCAGGCCTATGGCCTGGACGGTGGTGCCGCGGCGGCGGGTGGTGACGAAGAACCGGTAGCGGAAGAGGCCGAGGCCTGAGCCAGGGCCGAAAGCAGAAAGAAGAGATCGAATGGGATCAGCCCATGGCGCGCAAACGCGCCATGGATTTGCTGGCGCGGCGGGAGCATAGTCGCCAGGAATTGCTGACCAAGTTAGTAGCCAAGGGGTGCTCCAGGGAAATTGCCGGGCTGGCGCTTGATGGGCTCGAGCAGGATCAGCTGCTGTCGGAGGACAGGTTTATTCAAAGCCTGGTCCAGACGCGGCGCGATCAGGGCCATGGCCCGATCCGGATTCGGCACGACCTGCGCCAGAAAGGTATTGCCGATAGTGATATCGATCCATGGCTGGACGAGCGGGCACAAGACTGGCTCGATATCCTGGCCAAGGTGCGGCGACAGAAGTTTGGTGATGAATTCCCTGCTGATTTTACGGAACGCGCCCGCCAGGCGCGTTTTTTACAGTCGCGAGGATTTACCGCGGAACAGATCCGGCGAGTACTGAAGGATGATGAGCTGTATTGAAACGAATTTAACTGACCGTAACTATATATAAAGTGAAAAGCGCAGAAATAAGAAAAAGATTCCTGGAATACTTCGCCCGGCATGGCCATGAGGTGGTGCCGAGTAGTCCGCTTGTGCCCGGAAATGACCCGACCCTGTTGTTCACCAACGCAGGTATGGTGCAATTCAAGGAGACTTTTCTCGGACTGGAAAAACGTTCTTATACTCGCGCGGTCAGCTCGCAGCGCTGCGTACGTGCAGGTGGCAAGCACAATGATCTTGAAAACGTCGGTTACACTGCGCGCCACCATACCTTTTTTGAAATGCTGGGCAATTTCAGTTTTGGTGATTACTTCAAGCGTGAGGCGATCGCATTTGCCTGGGAATTCCTGACCGGCGACCTTGAGCTGCCGCCAGAGAAACTATGGGTGACGGTTTACAAAGATGACGACGAAGCGGCAGATATCTGGCTGAAAGAGATTGGCGTCAACCCCGATCGCTTCTCCCGCCTGGGCGAGAAGGACAATTTCTGGTCAATGGGTGACACCGGACCCTGTGGTCCGTGTACTGAAATTTTTTACGACCATGGTGAAGCTATCCCCGGTGGACCTCCCGGGACACCGGACGAGGACGGTGATCGTTACGTCGAGATATGGAACCTTGTGTTTATGCAGTTCAATCGCGACGCCAACGGGAAGATGGATCCGTTGCCCAAGCCGTCTGTCGATACCGGCATGGGCCTGGAACGCGTTGCCGCGGTGATGCAGGGAGTCCACAGCAACTATCAGATCGATTTGTTTCAGGAGCTGATCGAGGCAGCTGGCGCACTACTGAATATGGACAAGCACCCGGAGAGTCATTCCCTGCATGTCATTGCCGATCACATCCGCTCTGCATCATTCCTGATTGTTGACGGCGTATTCCCTTCCAATGAAGGCAGGGGCTATGTATTGCGCCGTATTATCCGGCGCGCGATTCGCCATGGCCATCAACTCGGTGCGGAAGACGTGTTTTTCTACAAGCTGGTCAAGACCCTGGTGGGCTCGATGGGCGAGGCCTACCCCGAACTGGCGCGCAGTCAGGCCCAGATCGAAAAGGTGTTGCGACAGGAAGAAGAACGTTTCGCCGAGACGCTCGACAATGGCTTGAAGATCCTGGATCAGGATATTGCCGAGATGAGTGGCGACACGATTTCAGGCAAGACAATCTTCCAGTTGTACGACACCTATGGTTTTCCGGTAGACCTCACCGCTGATATCGCGCGCGAAAGAAACCTGAAACTCGACATGGACGGCTTTGACAAAGAGATGGCCGCGCAACGCGATCGGGCGCGTGCCGCCTCGTCGTTCAAGTCGGCAGAAATTGTGTCGCTGGATCAGGCGCGTGAAGACAACACCGAGTTTACCGGTTACGTCACGACTGAAGATGAAGCGGTCATCGAATCGATACGTGTCGGTGAAGAAGAGCGCCAGTCACTGGCGGCAGGTGAATCCGGTGTCGTGTTTCTGGATCGCACACCGTTCTACGCCGAGTCCGGCGGACAGGTGGGTGACCAGGGCTGGCTTCGAAGCAAACAGACCATTTTCCGTGTCGACGACACCCAGAAAGGACATGCCCATATCGGGACTGTCAGTGAGGGTGAACTGAAAGTCGGTGACAAGGTAGTCTGCGAAGTGGATGTCGAGAAGCGCCAGTCCACCGCCTACAATCATTCGGCGACTCACCTGATGCATGCAGCGCTAAAACAGGTGCTTGGCGGTCATGTGCAGCAAAAAGGCTCGCTGGTGTCACCGGAACGCCTGCGATTTGATTTCTCTCATTTTGAGCCGGTGACTAAAAAAGAAATTCGCGAAATCGAACGTCTGGTGAACAAACAGATACGGGCCAACAATGAAGTGGCAACTACGCTCATGGACCTGAAAGAGGCGATGAACTCCGGTGCCGTCGCCCTGTTTGGTGAAAAATACGGCGAGCGCGTGCGCGTGGTCGGGATGGGGGAATTTTCCACGGAGCTTTGCGGTGGTACCCATGTCGGGCGTACCGGCGACATCGGGATTTTCCGGATTGTGTCCGAGAGCGGCGTGGCAGCGGGTGTGCGTCGAATTGAAGCCGTCACCGGTTCGGTAGCGCTGGCCTATATAAATGATACGGACGACTCGCTGGTAGAGATTGCCGAGCTGGTTAAGGGCAGTCGTGACGACGCTCGAGACAAGGTCGCCCAGCTGGCACAGCGGGTGCGAACCGTCGAGAAGGAGATGGAACAGATCAAGGCCAAACTGGCATCAAACCAGGGCGACAGCCTGACCGACCAGGCAATTGAAATTGATGGCGTGAAATTGCTCGCGGCACGCCTGGACGGCATGCAATCGAAAGACCTGCGCGAAACACTGGATCGCCTGAAGGACAAACTCGGCAGCGCGGCGATAGTATTGGCAACCGTGGAGGGCGACAAGGTCAGCCTGGTTGCCGGCGTCACCCGGGACCTCACTGACCGACTCCATGCCGGCAAGTTGATCAACGAGGTGGCCAGTCGTGTTGGCGGCAAGGGCGGCGGCCGGCCGGACATGGCGCAGGCCGGCGGCAAGGATCCTTCGGCGCTGGATGCGGCCCTGGGTGATATCCCGGACTGGGTGCGACAGCAGTTGGCATCGTGATAATTCAGGTGATTTCGGTTTACTCAAACCGGCAAACCTTGTTTAATCTCCGCCCTTTGATTTCCCGCTAACGAATTCATGGCTCTGATTGTCCAGAAGTACGGTGGCACCTCGGTCGGGTCGCCAGAACGCATACAGGCTGTCGCCAACAAGGTGGCGGCCCAGCGTGCTGCGGGCGATTTACTGGTAGTCGTGGTTTCCGCCATGAGTGGTGAAACCAACCGTTTGCTTGAGCTCGCCAAGGCCGTGAACCCCGAGATGCCGCCGCGTGAGCTTGACGTCCTCCTTGCTACGGGAGAGCAAACCACTATCGCGCTGCTGAGCATGGCGCTCGAGGGCATTGGTTGCCCGGCCAGATCCTACACCGGGCAGCAGGTGCACATTCGCACCGACAATTTTCATGGCAAGGCGCGTATTCAGGACATCGATGCCGCGCGCGTCCGCAGTGACCTGGAACAGGGCCGAGTGGTAGTCGTCGCCGGTTTCCAGGGTGTCGACGAAGACGGCAATATAACCACATTGGGTCGTGGAGGTTCGGACACCACCGCGGTGGCGATGGCGGCTGCCCTGAATGCCGACGAGTGCCAGATCTATACCGATGTCGACGGTGTTTACACCACGGATCCACGTATCGTGCCCGAGGCGAGGCGACTCGACCGAATCACGGTTGAAGAAATGCTGGAGATGGCCAGTCTCGGGGCCAAGGTATTGCAGATTCGCTCGGTGGAGTTTGCCGGCAAGTATCGGGTGCCGCTGCGCGTGCTGTCTTCTTTTGAAGAAGGCCCTGGCACCCTGATTACCTATGAGGAAGAGGATATGGAACAGGCGTTAATTTCCGGTATCGCGTTTAATCGCGACGAGGCCAAGCTGACCATTCGGGGAGTGCCCGATCAGCCTGGCATCGCCCACCAGATCATTGGCGGCATCGCCGAGGCCAATATCAATGTCGACATGATTGTGCAGAATGTCGGGGGTGACGCCACCACCGATTTTACCTTCACAGTCCATCGTGCGGATTACGCCAAGGCGCTGGATTTGCTGAAAAAGCAGGCAAAGGCACTGAAGGCGCGCGAAGTCACCGGAGATGACAGAATTGTAAAGATTTCTGTCGTCGGCGTCGGCATGCGTTCCCACGCCGGTATCGCCCATACCATGTTCAAGGTGTTGGCAGACGAAGGCATCAATATCCAGATGATCTCTACCTCTGAAATCAAGGTTTCCGTGGTTGTGGACGAGAAGTATCTGGAACTGGCGGTTCGGGCTCTGCACAGTGCATTCGGACTGGAAGGCGAGGCCGCTGGGGGTTAGATTTGCTGCTGGCACAAAAGCTGCAATTGATAGCGGATACCACCACCGTTTTTCAATGGCGACAGGGAAAGAGCCAAATTTTCCCCTATTTTCAGTGGCTTCTGGCAAGTTCCGGGCGCGCGCCGGAATTCGTCATATAATGGATGTAACAATCTGACCTGTAGCGTCATCAGGTCAGGCCCCGGGCGGGGTTAATAATCAGACGCGATGGACAAACATAGCTGCCCATGTAAAGGGCATTGGACTGGAACAAGAAGGAGAACAGCAAGATGCTGATTTTAACTCGTCGTATCGGAGAGACGCTCAATATTGGTGATGAAATACAGGTCACCGTCCTGGGAGTAAAAGGAAACCAGGTTCGCCTGGGAATAAATGCACCTAAAGATGTACCGGTTCATCGTGAAGAGATTTACGAGCGCATCAAACAGGAGCGCACACAAGAAGCCGAATAGACGGGCTCTACCTTTCTTTACCTGGCTATATCGAGAAGGTATCCTTGCCGACGTTTTTGCAAGGAGAGATGGCCGAGAGGCTGAAGGCGCTCCCCTGCTAAGGGAGTATGGGGTTAATAGCTCCATCGAGGGTTCGAATCCCTCTCTCTCCGCCATATCCTCCTTGAGCACCGATTTTGCGCCCGTAGCTCAGCTGGATAGAGTACCTGGCTACGAACCAGGTGGTCGGAGGTTCGAATCCTTCCGGGCGCGCCATTAAATAGCAATCAAAAGAGACGGTTAGCGCGTCAAGCGCTAACCGTTTTCTTTTTGAGCAGTACCAATGCGGGACTTTTGCGGGACTTTTGTCCACAGACCCGGTTGGCGGCCTCGATCAGGTTCTTGAGTTCCGCCGCCGAGTAGTGGCTCGTGATACGTCCCGATTTGTGCCCTAGCAGATCCTGGCGATCCTCAAACGACACACCAGCACTTCGCAGGCGACGACCATATGTGTGCTTCAGGTCGTGCACACGCACATTGGCAAACGCATGGACTTCAGGCCAACACCGCTGGAAGAAGCGATCCAAGGCCTTGTACTTCAGGATCTGCTTGAGATCGTAATCCTTGCGCTTGTCGCCCTTGATGGGTACAAGCCCCTTGGCGCGGCGCTCTTCGTCGAGATCGTCCAACGAGTAGGCCATGGAAACCGGGATTTCCTCCCCGACTCGTTTGGCCGTAATCGACCACTCCAGCGATTCATAGCGACCGGAAGAGGTGATTTTAATGAATTCACAGCTCTTCTGGTCCCGCGCCAGCGCGAGCGCTGCATCCAGTCGCTTCCGCCGCCACGTTGAACCGTTCATTTTTTGAAGCGGTTTATCGTCATGCGTGAAAACGTACTTGGGATGCTTGCCTCGTTGCTTCTCAATCACTGAACTGGCGATTCTGTTTAGCGTCACCAAGCGTTCCTCCCGGTTCTTGACCATCTCGGGTGGAATGAGAAAAACCGAAGTATTAAGTTCCGGTACTTCGATTTCCCAATCCCACTGCAGCTGGCAGACTTCCTGCTCCCTCGTCCCGGTATTGACCTTGAACAATGCCATCTCGCCAAGATAGTCTGGCAATTCCCGGAGAAGGTAGTCTTGTTCATTCCAGTTCAGCGGGTACGGAGCGCGCGCATCATTGACCGGTAACAACTTGATCTTTGGTGCGCGCTCCAGCCACGTCAGCCCATTCCCATCGATCCACTCGTCGGCCGCCAAGTTCAGGATATGTCGAACCACACCCAAAGCCAGATTGATGCTTTTTGACTTGATACCCTGGCCACGACGTGCCTCGGTGAACGATAGCAGCGTGCCCGCGTGCACCTGGTCCAACTGGAGGCCACCAATAAACGGATGAAGCTGTTTCAGGTGTAGCGCGTCGTCCGCGATACTTGCCTTGGACAGGTTCTCGTTTAGGTACTTGATGGCGGCTTCCTCCCAGGTGCGACGCGGACGTTCGCCGTAAATGACTGCATGGCGAATTTCCTCGATCCTTCGAGCTAGGTATTCTTGCGCTTTATCGAGGCGACTTTCTCCAGTGCTTTCGCAAAGTCGCTTACCTCGGATTTGTTTGTCGATGTGCCAGATCCCACCGCGCTTAACGAGACCTGGTGTTCTTTTTTGCCCCATGTCTTTTCTCCTTTGGAAAGACCGGGACGCCCGTTGCGATCAATATACTGATCCACCCAGGCGTCCAGTTCAAATCTGTCAAATGCGATACCCTGTTTCCCGATGGGTATCACCGTCACCTCCGGTCGGACTTCATCGTTAAAGCGATTTTTATCCATCCCGAGGTAGCCCGCCGCGTCACGTAAACGGATGAGACGCGGCAGGATGCTGACAGAGCGAGGCACTTTTTCTTTGGCGGAATCCTCATTTCCGCCGTAGCTTGATTGATTCGATTTCATGGTTGAGCCCCAAAAAATGGAGCGTGTCGACTTCGACGTCCGCTGCACTGTTGGCATCCCGTATGCCATCAACACATTTCATCACTGAAATGACCGTGTGCAACACGCGTTTAAACGGTTAAACAGTGCGGAACATCATCGTCTGGCGAAATGGGCCAGTAAAAACCCAGATCATTTCGTCGAAACGATTCTGAAGTGACGACCGATAGGTACGGTTGGCCTACCAGTGCGTGCCGAGGATGACCCTATGGACGATCCCGGCGAGGAGGTGAAAGCCGTTTGGCTAACCGCCTAACCAGTACCGAGGTCCAGGTAAGGCGAAAGTGAGGCTGTTGTTATTAGACTGAGGCCAGCTTCCTCAGTGGTTTCCCAATTCACGCGTTGATCTGGGTCATGCTGAAACGAAAAGCCAGAACCGGAGGGCACCAATGGACCCAATCCGTTTGTGAAGCGGCAGGCCACGAATTTCGAGGTCCGTACCGAAGGGTAGGCAGCCAAGGGACGCAGGGACCACATGACTGGAATCAAATTTAACTCTCTTGAATTAGTTTGTCCACACCGAGAGGCCAAACAGGGGCTCTGGGTTTAGAGTCGGCGAAGCAGGGGCCCAAAAGGGGCCCAAAGGTAGGCCAAAAGTGGGCCAACGTTGTCCCAAAATTGGGCCATCGATAGATCGAGTCGCTAAAGAATCTGGAAGTAGGCCAAAAGTAGGCCAAAGATGGCCCATCGAAAGCCGAAACAGTGCAGTGTTACTAAACTCGGGGGAAAGGCGTTGTTCGAAGCGCTCTGGGTAGCAGGAGTAAAGAGACGTTTGCAGAAACGTGGTGTGTTCGAAGTGATTCGTTCGGGTTTGAATGCAGAAAATACTAGAGTGAAGTCAATCTGCACTCGTAACATGAAGCCTCTGCTCTAGGTTACCGGAAAAGAGAGGCAAAAAAAAACCCCT